>Ga0190359_1000014_pt1 | contig 92446 bp, 91 predicted proteins | sample 48721823_MG_FD_161269 | JGI IMG/M metagenome (GOLD analysis project Ga0190359, IMG submission 161269) | Hydrothermal vent microbial mat bacterial communities from Southern Trench, Guaymas Basin, Mexico - 4872-18-2-3_MG | ecosystem: Environmental > Aquatic > Marine > Hydrothermal vents >...
GGGGCACATCTTCCAGGCCATGGTGGGCGAGAACCAGGGCGAGGAGGCCTTCCTGGAGCTGGCCACCTGGCGCGATTGCCTCTACCGCTTCGATCCTTCCCAGCAGCCCACCAAGCGGGTCATAAAGACCGCCACCGCCAAGCTGCTGCAAATAGCCAAGTTGATGTCGTGACCGGGCCGATGGCTCCCGGCTTCACCCCATCCTGAACAAGCGGCGGGCATTTTCACTGGTGACGCGGGCGATTTTCTCGAGCGGCAGCTTCCTGATCTCCGCCAGGCGCCGGGCCACCTCCACCACGTGGGCCGGCTCGTTGCGCCGTCCCCGGTAGGGCACCGGGGCCAGGTAGGGGCAGTCGGTCTCCACCAGCAGGCGTTCCAGCGGCAGTTCGGCCGCCACCCGGCGCAGCCCCTCGGCGTTCTTGAAGGTGAGCGGCCCGGCCAGGCCCAGGTAGAAGTCGAACTCCCGGGCCGCCTGCTGGAGCAGGGCATCGCCGCCGAAGCAGTGGAACACCCCGCCGCACGCGGCCGCCTGCCGCCGGCGCATGATGGCCACGGTGTCGGCGGCCGCCTCGCGACTGTGGATGACCAGCGGCAGCCCCAGGCGCCGGGCCAGGTCGATGAAGGCCGCGAACAGTTCGCGCTGCAGCGGCCGCGGCGAGAAATCGTAGTGGTAGTCGAGCCCCACCTCGCCCATGGCCACCACCCCGGGCTGCCGGGCCAGCCGCTCCATCTCCCGCATCACGCCGGGCAGGCGGCGCTGCCACTCGGCCAGCAGTTCCGGGTCGACTTCCTCGCCGGCCCGCTCGGGGAACTCCACCCCCAGGTGGGCGTCGTGGGGATGGATGCCCACCGTGGCCCGCAGGCGCTCGTCGCCGGCAGCCAGGGCGACGGCCTGCTCGGCGCCGTCACGACCCAGCCCCACGCAGACGATGGCCTGCAATCCCGCCTGCCAGGCCCGCTCCAGCACCTGCTCGCGGTCGTCTGCGAAGTCGGCGAAATCGAGGTGGGCGTGGCTGTCTATCAACCCCTCCGTCCTCATCATCCTTCCCTTTCTTCCAGGGCAACAACGGCGGCAGCCGCCTCCTCGGCCAGCAGCCGGTCCTGCTGCTGCCCGGCCACCCGCCGCAGCAGCGGCAGCGCCCGCCGGTCGGCCAACCAGGCCAGTCCGCGCACGGCGTCCAGGCGGTGCGTCTCGGCGGTGTCGGCCAGCACCCCTTGCAGCAACGACAGCGCCCCGGGCAAGTGCAGCCGGCCCCACAGCTCCAGCGACAGGCCGCGGACGTCGGCCCGCCGGTCGTGCAGTCCCCGTTCCAGGCAGGCGGTACCCTCGGCCCGGCCCAGGCGGTGCAGCACCGCCGCCGCCTGCAGCTTCTCCAGGGGATGAATCATGCGCCGGCGGAAAAAGCGGCTCACCGCGGGCAGGCAAGCCGGCTCGGCCAGCTGCAGCAGCGCATCCAGGGAGATGAAGCACAGGTCGGGCTTGCGCAGGCCCCAGAGCAGGTCCTCCAGGCCCCGGCCGTCGCCCTGTGCGGCCAGGGCCACCGCCACCTTGAAGCGCACCACCGGGTCCTCGTCCTCGAGCAGGGCGGCGATGGCTCGCTCCCCGGCGGGACCGCGGCCGCTCACCACCCGCTCGGCGGCCCATCCCCGGGCGAGGGCATCGCCGGAGGCGGCCTGCGTGATCCAGGAGTCGTCGCCGCTGTCGGCCGCTGCCGTCATGAACGTGGTCAATGAATGGATTCGCCCGGCTGCACGTCGCCGGCGAACTCCGCCAGCACCACGTTGTCACCGCCGGGCCCGGCGGCGAGGATCATGCCCCGCGACTCCACCCCCATGAGCTTGACCGGCTTGAGGTTGGCCACCACCGCCAGCTTCTTGCCCAGCAGCTGCTCGGGGGTATAGGCCAGGCCGATGCCGGCCACCACCTGGCGCGGCTCCGCTTCGCCCAGGTCGACCTGCAGGACGATGAGCTTGTCGCTCTTTTTCACCCGCTCGGCGGCCTTCACCAGGCCCACGCGCAGCTCCACCTGCCCGAATTGCTCGATGGTAATCGTCTCCATGTCCGCCTCGCTGTCCGCCCCGGGGCCCGGCTGGCCGGCGGCCGCCGGCCGTGGCCGGGTCTCGCCCCCGGCAGCAGCGTCGTCACCCCGGAAACGCCTGTCGATCTCCGCCGCCTGGTCCTTGTCGATGCGGGGAAACAGCGGCGGGCCGGGTTGCACCCGCTGCCCCGAGGCCAGGCCCGGCCAGTCGGCCAGGGTGGCCCGGGAGAGGTTGTGTTCGTCGGCCTGCAGGCCGAGCTGGGCGAGCATGCCCGCGGCCGTGCCCGGCATGAAGGGCCAGACCAGTACGGCGATGTGGCGCAGCGTCTCCATGGCATGGGCCATGACCGTGTCCAGCTGCTGCTGCTGGCCGTTCTTGTTCAGGGTCCAGGGGGCGGCCTCGTCCAGGTAGCGGTTGCCGGCCCGCACCAGCTCCCAGATGGAGGCCAGCGACTTGTGGAAGTGGCAGCCCTCCAGCCGGGCGGCAGATTCCCGCACCACCCGCTCGGCCAGTTCCAGCAGCCGCTGTTCCAGCGGCCGGCGCGCGCCCGGCCGCGGGGTCCGTCCGGCGCAGTACTTGCTCACCATCGACACCGTGCGCCGCAGCAGGTTGCCCAGGTCGTTGGCCAGCTCGGCGTTGAGGCGGCCGATGAGCGCCCGGTGGGAGAAGTCGCCGTCGAGTCCGAAGGGCACCTCGCGCAGCAGAAAGTAGCGCACGGCATCGACGCCGTAGGTGTCCACCAGGGCGTTGGGCTCCACCACGTTGCGCAGGCTCTTGGACATCTTCTCCCCCTCCACCGTCCACCAGCCATGGGCGAAGACGGTGCGGGGCAAGGGCAGGCCGGCACTGAGCAGGAAGGTGGGCCAGTACACGGCGTGGAAACGCAGGATGTCCTTGCCGATGAGGTGCAGTGCCGGCCAGAAGCCGGCGAACAGCTCGCCGCCGTCGTCGCTGCCGTCCCAGCCCAGGGCGGAGATGTAGTTGCTGAGGGCGTCGAACCAGACGTAGACCACGTGGCGCTCGTCGCCGGGCACCGGCACCCCCCAGTCGAAGGAGGTGCGGGAGATGGACAGGTCGCGCAGGTCCTCGCGCAGAAATCCCAGGATCTCGTTGCGGCGGATCTCCGGCTGGATGAACTCCGGGTGCGCCTCGATGTGCCGCCGCAGCGGCTCGGCGTAACGCGACATGCGGAAGAAGTAGCTTTCCTCGCGCAGTTTCTCCAGCGGCTGCTTGTGGATGGGGCAGCGACCCTGCTCGGCCTGGGCCTCGGTGTAGTACTCCTCGCAACCCGTGCAGTACAGGCCCTGGTAGTGTCCCAGGTAGATGTCGCCGCGCTCCTGCACCCGTCGAAACAGTCGCTGCACCACCTGCTGGTGGCGGGGCTCGGTGGTGCGGATGAAGTCATCGTAATCGATGTCGAGCTTCTGCCACAGGGCCCGGAAGCGTTCCACCACCCGGTCGGCCAGCTCCAGGGGAGTCACCCCCTGGGCCCGGGCGGCCTTGAAGATCTTCTGGCCGTGCTCGTCGGTGCCGGTCAGGAAGCGGGTGCGCCGCCCGGCGGACCGGTGGTAGCGGGCCAGCACGTCGGCGGCGATGGTGGTGTAGGCGTGTCCCAGGTGGGGCACGTCGTTGACGTAGTAGATGGGAGTGGTCACGTAGAAGGAATCTGCCATGGAGTTGCTCCTCACCTCCCCTTGTCCGGGCGCGGGCCGGCCGACTGATCGGACGAGCGGGCCTTTTTCTTGCGCCGCTTGGAGCGGCTACGGGAGCGGCTGCGGCGTTTCTTGCGCCGGGACTTGCCCTCCTGCTCCTGTGGCCTTTCCTTTTCCTTTTCCTTCTCGTCAGCGCCGGCGCCCGCCCGTCCCCGGCGCTCGCCGGTCCGCTGGCGGTTGTCTTCCTGCCGGCGGCGCCCCTGCCGGCCGGAGGCCTGCTGGCTGGTCCCGGCGTCCGCCCCCCGCTTTGCGGCGGCGGGCTCGGCCGCTTCCTCGCCGGCCAGTTGCCCCAGGGTAAATGCCTGCTGGGCGTCGGCCAGCTGCACCTTGACCAGGCGGCGCGGAACGTCCAGGTCTATCACCCGTCCCTCGCCCCGGGGAGTGCTGATGGTCTGCCCGGGACGCGGCAACTGGCGCCGGTTATGGGTGTAGACCTCGTCCTCGTAGACCAGGCAACACATCAGCCGGCCGCACAGTCCCGAGAGTTTCTGCGGGTTCAGCGACAGGTTCTGGTTCTTGGCCATCTTGATGGACACCGGCGCGAACTTGTTCAGGAAGCGGCAGCAGCACAGCATCTGGCCGCAGATGCCTACCCCCCCGAGCATCTTCGACTCGTCGCGCACGCCGATCTGGCGCATCTCGATGCGCACGTGCAGGGCCTTGGCCAGGCGGCGCACCAGTTCCCGGAAGTCCACCCGCCCGTCGGCGGAGAAGTAGAAGATGGCCTTGTTGCCCCCGTGCAGGTAGGCCACGCGAATGAGCTTCATGGGCAGGTTCAGCTGCCCGATCAGCTCCAGGCACAGCTCGTGCGCCTCTTCCTCGCGTTTCTGGTTGCGCCTGATGAGCATCCAGTCCTGGGGGCCGATGCGCCGCTTGACCTGGCGCAGCTTCTGCCCGGAACGGTTGGCCCCGACGTATACCACCCGCCCCAGGTTCAGGTCCCGGGCGTTGTCCACCAGCACCACGTCGCCAACCCGGAACTCCTGTTCACCGGGGTCGAACTCGTTCACCTTGCCGTCGGCAAAGACCACTCCCACCGCTTTCTCGGGCACAACCACCTGCTCCGTGGCGGCCTCCGCGGCTTCCTGCGCGGCCGCCGGGGAGGGCGCTTCGGCCCGCTCCACCAGCTCGGCATGCTGTTTGTCCCGTTCCTCGTCCACTGATCCACCACCTGGTTCAGGCCGTGTGCATTCCTATCAACAGCGACTCCAGCATCAGCCGGGGATTGGCGTTGCGCTCCAGGCCCGCCCGGGTGCGGCGGATCTGCGCCAGCCAGTCCAGCACCCGCCGGGCCGGCACCCGCTCGGCCAGCCGCTCGAGGCGCTGGGCGCTGTCGCGGTTGGCCAGGCGGGCGGGGTCGACACCGCCGCTCAGCAGCAACAGGTCCCGGCACCACCACTCCAGCAGGTCCAGCTTCATGCTCACGTCGTCACGCTTGCCGGAGAGATCCCCGGCCATTTCCAGCAGCCGGCCCAGCCCGGCCTGCGGCACCTGCTCGACGACCTCGGCCAGGCTGTTGCGCAGCTGCAGGATGTCTCCCTGGGCCAGCTGCCGGGCCTGCCCCAGGCTGCCCTGTCCCATGGCCGCCAGCACCGCGGCCTGGCCGGCATCCAGGCCCTCGTGCTCTTCCAGCCAGCCGGCAATTTCCGCCACCGGCAGGGTGCCGAAGGACAGCGGCTGGCAGCGGGAGCGCACCGTGTCCAGCAAGGCGTCGGGACGATGGGTAACCATGACGATGACCGTGTCCGGGCTGGGCTCCTCCAGGGTCTTGAGGAAGCGGTTCTGGCAGAACTGGTTCATGGCGTGGGCGTCGACCACGATGACCACCTTCCAGCCGCCCCGGTAGGGCCGGTGCCGGAACAGCGGTTGCAGCTCGTCGAGCTGCTCGATGCGGATCTGGCTGGAGGGTGCCCGCCGGGACTCGGCCTCCCGCCGGCCGCGCCGTACCAGTTCCGCCTCGCTGGCCAGCAGGCGTACGTCGGGATGCTTTTCCTGCTCCACCAGCTGGCAATCCTGGCATTGCCCGCAGGGACTCGCTGCCGCGTCGGTGCAGTTGAGCGACTGGGCGAAGGCCCGGGCCACCTGCTCCTTGCCCACACCGCGCGGGCCGTGAAACAGGTAGGCGTGGGCCACCCGGCCGGCGCGGCGGGCCCGCTCCAGTTGTTCCAGCTGACGCCGGTGTCCGAGGATTCCGTCTGCCAAGCGCATCTTCCGCTCCCGCCGGCCACGCCCCGCCCGGGCCACGACGGCCGGCCGGTCATTGTGTGTCATACCCCGGCCGAAGTCAAAGCAAAAGGGTCCGGGCCGGTTGCGCCGATGCCGCGGGTGCGGTTACACTGCCACCAATGCCGGCCAGGAAAAGAGCATATCACCGTCCCCGCCTGCGCGGGCAGCGGGCCCGCAGCCTGGATCCCGCCGCCGCGGCCCGCCGCTGCGAGCTGGCCCGGGCCTACGCCGGGGCCGGCCAGGCAGAGGCCGCCATGCGGGTCATGCGGGCCGCCGTGGTCTACGACGCCGGTAATGCCGGCCTGCGCCTGCGGCTGGCCGAGTACCTCTACCGGGCCGGGCGGCTGGAGCAGGCCCTGGCCTGGCTGGCCGGCAGCCCCGCCGGTTCCCGGCGCAGCGCCCTGGAAGCGGAGATCCTGCTCGATCTGCAACGCTGGCGGCAGGCTCGCCGCGCCGTGGCCCGGGCCCTGCGCCAGTCACCCCGGGACCAGCAGCTGCGCCTGCGCCTGGCCGCCAGCCTGCTGGAGGCCGGGCACCCGCCGGAAGCATTGGACCTGCTGGAGCACGAATTTTCCCGGCAGCTGCTGCCGCGGGCGGGCCGCCTGCGCCTGGCCGCGCTGGCCGCCGGCGGGCACTTCGAGAAGGTGCTCGAACAGCTGGCCGGCGTTCCCGATCCCGCCGGCGACGTGGAACTGGTACTGCTGCACCTGGAGGCCGCCCGTCACAGCGGGCGCCCGGACCGGGAACAGGCCGACATACTCGCCGCCGGCCTGCGCCGCTTTCCCCGGGATCCGCAACTGCTCATGGCCCAGGCCCGCCTGCTGGCCGAGCGCCGCCACGCCGATCCGGCCGCCGCCGAGCAGGCCCTGGGCATACTGGAACGACTGGCCGCCCGGGCCGCGGACGACAGCCAGCGGGCCGCCTGCCTGTTTCTGCAGGCCGACCTGCTGGCCGAGCGCAGCGACGGGCAGGCGCGGGCCGAGGTCCTCTATCACCGGGGACTGCAACTGTGTCCCGACCATCCCCGGGGGCTGGCCGGCCTGGGGCGGCTGCTGGTGGAGGCGGGCCGTCCCGCCGCCGGCCTGCCCTGGCTGCTGCAGGCGGTGGTGGCCAATCCCGCCGAGCTGGAGCCGCTGCACTGGCTGGCCCTGGGCCTGGCCCGCCTGGCCGACGACGAGGCCGTGGCCCGCTGGTTGGGCCTGCTGCTGGCCGCCTTGCCCACCCAGGCGCCGTCGGCGCTGGCCCAGCTGCTGCGCTCGGTGCAGGAAGCGGGACGCCAGGAGGCCCACCAGGAAGTGACCCGCGAGGCCCACCGCATGAAGAACCTGCTGGCGGTGGCGGCGTCCCGCCTGGAGCGGGGCAGTGCCGGGCAGCGCGAGCTGGAGCGGCTGTTCGGCCAGTGGACTGAATTCCTCGAGCACATCCGCCAGCCCGGCACCCGGGCCGGGCGGCACTCGCTGCGGGCGCTGCTGCGCCAGGTGGTGGCCGAGGTCTGCGACGATCCCGCGCGGGTGCGCCTGGCGCTGGAGCCCTCCCTGCCGCCGCTGCCGGGCCACGAGCAGCAGCTGCGGGCCGCGCTGGCCAACATCATCCGCAATGCCTGGCAGGCCTCGCCTCCCGGGGTACCGGTGCTGGTGGCGGCGCGGGCCCCGTCGGCCGGCTGGATCGAGATCGCCGTCACCGACCGGGGTCCGGGCATCGAGCTGTCCCGGCAACGGCACCTGTTCGAACCCGGCTATACCACCCGGCCCGACGGCAGCGGCATGGGCCTGGCCATAGCCCGGCAGGTCATCCAGAACCACGGCGGCCGCCTGTCGGTGCTGTCGGCCCCGGGAGGGCCGACCACCTTCACCATTCGCTTGCCGGCGGAACGCTGGGCCGGCGACAACGACGCCGCCGGCCTGGTGGCGGCGCGACTGAACAGGCAGGCAGACCATGGCTGAGATAGTGGCCATCGACGACCAGCCCGAGGTGCTGGAACTGCTCGAGCAGCTGCTGGGGCCGGAGCATCGCTTGCATCCCTTCCGCCACGGCGAGGCGGCGCTGGATTTCCTGGCGCGGCAGGGGCGGCCGGCCGACCTGGTGATACTCGACCTCGACCTGGGACCGGGCCACCGGCCGGGCCTGGAGATCCTGGAGCTGCTGCGCCAGCGTCATCCCGAGCTAATCGTGGTCATCCTCACCGGCAAGGGTTCCATCGACGAGGCGGTGCGCGCCATGCGCCTGGGTGCGGCCGACTTCATCGAGAAAGATCCCCGCCTGGCCCAACGGCTGCAGTTGCAACTGGCCAAGGTGGAGCGCCTGCGCCGGGTGGCCGACGACAACCGCCGCCTGCGGCGCCGCTGTGCCTGGTTGGAGGAGCGCAGCGGGCCGCTGCCGGAGATGATCGGCAGCGACGCGGGCCTGGCCGGGGTGTGGCGCCAGATCCAGGACCTGGCCGACATCCCCCGGCCGGTGCTGATCCTGGGCGAGCGGGGAACCGGCAAGGAGCTGGTGGCCGCCGCCCTGCACCGGGCGGGCAACCGCCGCGAGGGGCCCTTCATCACCGTCAACTGCGCCGCCATCAACGAGAGCCTGGCCGAGGCCGAGCTGTTCGGCCACGAAAAGGGCGCCTTCACCGATGCCGCCGGGCGCCGTCCCGGCAAGTTCGAGCTGGCCGACGGGGGCACGCTGTTTCTCGACGAGGTGGGCAACATGCCCGTGTCCATCCAGAAGAAGCTGCTGCGGGTCATCGAGTACCAGAGCTTCTCCCGGCTGCGCGGTTCGCGGGAGATCAAGGTGGACGTGCGGGTCACCGCCGCCACCAACGCCGACCTGCCGGCGGAGATCGCCGCCGGCCGTTTTCGTTCCGACCTGTACGACCGGCTCACCTTCGACACCATCGTGGTGCCGCCCTTGCGGGAACGGCGCCAGGACATCCCGGCGCTGTGCCGCCACTTCATAACCGGTTTCCGCCGCGAGGTGGCCGGGGTGCGCTGCCGCGACATCTCGCCGGCGGCACTGGCGCTGCTGGCCGGCCAGCCCTTTCCCGGCAACGTGCGCGAGCTGAAGAACCTCATCGAACGCGCCGCCTACCGCTGCCGGGGCGAGGTCATCGACGTCGCCGATCTCGACCTGCGCCCCGGCGGGGCCGAGGCCGGCGAGGCCGGCGGCGGGGGCCTGCGCCGGCGGGTGGCGGAGTTCGAGCGCCGGCTGCTGCGCCAGGCACTCGCCGCCAGCGGGGGCAACCTGCGCCAGGCGGCCCGGGACCTGGAGCTGAGTTACGACCAGTTGCGGCGGCTGGTGAAAAAGTACCAACTGGGGGCGGGGCGGAGTGGTGACAACTGATGGAGAGACTAACCGGAAAGATCCTGCTGGTCGACGACGACGAGTTCTTCCTGGCCATGAGCGAGGACTTGCTAGTGGACCAGGGGCACCAGGTGGTGGCCGTGTCCGACGGGGTGCGGGCTTTGAGCGCCGCCGAAAGCGACCCGCCCGATCTGGTGTTGCTGGACATCATCATGCCGCGCATGGACGGGCTGGACGTGCTGCAGGTGCTCAAGCAGCGGCCGCAGACCGCCGACGTGCCGGTGCTGCTGCTCACCATCGACCAGCGCGAGGAGATACTGCTGCGCGGCCTGTGGCGCGGTGCCGACGACGTACTGTTCAAGCCCATCTCCAACGAGGTGCTGCTGGCCCGGGTGGAGATGGCCCTGCGGCGCAAGAAAAAGATGGACCTGCTCAAGGACGTAATCCGCCAGCACCTGGATCCCAGCGTGGCCTACCGGGTGCTGCACCAGCCCGACACCACCATGCAGTTGAGCCGCACCCACCTGGCGGTGCTGTTTACCGACCTGCGCGGCTTCACCCAGGTGGCCGAGAACATCGAGCCCGAGCAGACGGCCAGCCTGCTCAACACCCTGTTCGAGGAACTGGTGCGCTGCGTGCTGCGTTACGGCGGCACCCTGGACAAGTTCCTGGGTGACGGGTTGATGGCCCTGTTCGGCGCCCCGGTGAGCTACCCCGACAACGAGACCCGTGCCGTCTGCGCCGCCCTGGACATGGTGGAGAGCCTGTCGCGGCTGGATGCCAACATGGACCAGCAGCTGGACATGGGTACCGGCATCGCCGCCGGCGAGGTGGTGGTGGGGCCGCTGGGTTCTTCCATGCGCGCCAACTACACCGCCATCGGCGACCCGGTCAACGTCGCCGCGCGTCTCACCGCCCTGGCCAACGGCCGGCAGATCATCATCTCCCAGCCGGTGGCCGAGCGCCTGGACCAGCGGGTACAGGTGGAGGCGCTGGAGCCGGCCCGGCTCAAGGGCAAGAAAAAACCCCTGCCCATCTACCGGGTGCTGCCCGGCCAGAAGCTCGAAGTGGTCATGCGCCGCAAGACCTGAGACCCGAAAGCAGCGCCCGCCACATGCCCAGCAGGGAGTTTTCCACGTAGAACAGCTCGCGCCGGCGGATGTCTCCGGGAAGGCGGGCCAGCGGGAAGTCGGGATCCTCGTGCTCGAGCAGGCCGACCAGGTGCCGGGGCCGGAACTCGTTGCCGGCCCGCACCTCCCGCCCCACCAGCCCCAGCCACAGCTCGAGCTGGCGCCGGGCGCGCCGGTACCAGCCCGGCGGCTCACGGCTCAGGCCGTAGTGGGCGAAGCACAGGTAATCGGGCCGCGGTTGCAGCCGCTCGAGCCGGGCCAGCGAATCCAGGAACACCCGGGGTCGAAAGCGCGGCGGCGTGGCCGGGCGCAGGTACTCGGCCGGACCGGGCAGGTGCAGGCGGGTGGCCACCGCCTCGCCGGCGAACAGGAAGCGACCGATGCGGAAGCTGGCGTGGTGGGGGGCATGGCCGGGGGTGGGGATCACCTCGATGCCGGCGGCCGCCAGCTCGTCGTCTCCGGCCAGGCGCCGCTCGGCGAGCGGGCGCGGCTCGCCGTAGACCTCGGCCACCTCGCCGATGGTGGCCCGGCTGCCCTGCCACAGGTGTACGGGATCGAGCAGGTGCCCGCGCCCGCGCTCGTGGCACCACAACCGTGCTTCGGGAAAGGCGTCGAGCAGCCCGGCGCTGCCGCCGCCGTGGTCGAGGTGGATGTGGGTGAGCAGCACGAAATCCACCCGCTCGATACCGGCGGCATGCAGTCTCTCCACCAGGTGGGGGATGGTGGAGGCCGGCCCCGGATCGATCACCACCGTCCTGCCTCCGACCCGGCACACCCAGGCGGCCAGGAAGCGCCGGTAGCCTTCCAGGCGCTGGTCGAGAGCGACGAGAAACGGCCTGCCTGCGGTCACCGTCATGGCGACACTTTAGCAAGGTCCGGCCGTGGTCTCAACGGCCGGCGACGCCGTTACCGCCAGGTGACGACTTCTCCGGCACTCGGCCCGGGCGCGAGCTAACCACCTGCCGGGAGGGTGGCGATGAGGCCTACCAGCACCCCCGCCGCCCAGCCCTCGCCGGTACCCGGTATGTCGAGGTAGAGCTGGGTGATCAACTCGAGCCGCTCGGTGAGGACGACGTTGTAGCCGAGAGCCACACCGCCGATATCCAGGGAATGCTCGTCGGCTTCGGCCGAGTGGAAGGACATGTCGTATTCAAGCAGCAGCTGATGCCCGGCCGCCACGGTGACGTAGATGCCGGGGTTGAGCAGCAGGGCGTAGACGGTCTGGTGCTCGCCGGGCGCCGCCGAGTCGCCGCCCCGGCGCTGTCCGTGCACGGGCAAGCCCAGGCGCAGGTAGGCGCCGCAGGTCTGTTGCCCGGGATGGTGGTCCAGGTTGATCTCCAGCGCCGGGAGCAACTGGAAACGGCTCAGCGCGGGGCCGCCCACGCTGGCCTCGAGGAAGAGGTCGAGATCGAAATGAGCGCTCTCGACCAACGTGCCGAACAGCCCCAAAGACAGGCTGGCCTCAGCAGATGCCAGCGCCCCGTCGCCCCGGGCGGCCATCCCCAGGAAGGCCGACAGTCGCTCCGTGAGCCCGTAGCCGGCCAGCAGGGAGGACTGCAACCGTCGCTCATCCAGCGCCCGGCCCAGGCCCTCGGCAGACAGGTAGAACTCCACGTCGGAAGCTCCGACCGCCCAGGTCTCGACCGTGTCGGCGGCGCGAGTGTCGACCGCCAGGACCAGGAAAATAATTACCGCGGTGCCCGGCAGCCTACTTTTCATGGGTCCTTCCTCCGTCCCCTGGCGGTGACGCCGCCGCGGCGGTCAACATGGCCAGTATGACCGAAGACGTCTGGCTTACTCGCCAGCGCATGGCATTTTCTCCTTTGTCCGGGTCGTTCCCTGTGACGGCATCCGTCCGGCGGGACAGTGCCTTGCTTGACAATCACTACAGCAGGTGTCGTTCTCCGACGGCGTCCGGCGCAGCCTCCTGTGTATCCGCCGGACAATAAAAAGCGCGGCTCCCAGTACCACCAGCGCGACGACGATTGTCTCCATGCTCATCTCCTCAGCCCAGCCCCAGTAGCCGGCCGCCCTGGAACACCAGCAGCGCCACCAGCCAGGCCAGGGCGGTCAGCCCTCCCAGTTGCAGCAGGGCCCACTTGATGCTTCCCGACTCGCGCCGGGTGATGGCGAAGGTAGCCATGCAGGGCGTGCCGATGAGCAGAAACAGCATCAGCGCCAGCGCCTGCAGTGGCGTGTAGTCACGGCGCAGGGCCTGGCGCAGGTCGGGAGACTCCTCGTCGACTCCGCCCAGGGAGTAGACGATACCCAGTTGGGCCACGAACACCTCCTTGGCGGCGAAGGCACCGATCAAGGCGGTGTTGAGCTTCCAGTCGAATCCCAGGGGCGCGAACACCGGCTCCAGGGCCGTGCCCAGGCGCCCGGCCAGGGAATGGCGCAGCCTGTCCGCAGCCTGGTGCCGCTCCAGTTGCCCCGCCGCGGCCGCGCTTCCGGCTGGCGGCAGCGACCGTAATTGTTCGCTGTCTGGCTTGGGATAGGAGGTGATGAACCACATGAGGATGGATATGGCCAGGATCATGGTGCCGGCCTTGCGCAGGTACAACCAGCAGCGCTCGGCCATCTTCATGGTCACCGCGCGCAGGGTGGGTAGGCGGTAGGGAGGCAGTTCCATGACGAAGGGGGCTTCGGCGCCGCGGAACAAGGTGCGGCGCAGCAGCCAGGCCAGCCCCAACGCCAGCACGATTCCCACGGAGTAGATCAACCACAGCAGGGGCGCCTGCCAGGCGGCCGGGAAGAAGGCGGGGATGAGCAGCAACCACACCGGCAGGCGGGCGCCGCAGGACATCAGGGGCAGCACCAGCATGGTGGTGAGCCGATCGCGTTCGTTTTCCAGGGTGCGGGTGGCCATGATGCCCGGCAGCGAACAGCCGAATCCCACCAGCAGCGGCAGGAAGCTCTTGCCGTGCAGGCCGAAGCGATGCATGAGCCTGTCCATCAGGAAGGCAGCCCGCGCCAGGTAGCCGGTGTCCTCGAGCAAGGCCAGGCCGAGAAACAGCAGCAGTATGTTGGGCAGGAACACCACCACCCCGCCCACCCCGCCAATCACCCCGTCGACCAGCAGCGAGCGCAGCAGCGATTCGCTGCCGGCCGGCCACAGGCCGCCCAGCCACCGGCCCAGGGCGGTGAAGCCGTCTTCGATCCAGCCCATGGGGATCTCGCCGGCGGTAAAGGTCACCCAGAAGATGGCGAACATGACGGCGCCGAAGATGGGCAATCCCAACAGCCGGTGAGCCAGCACCGTGTCCACGCGGTCGGAAAGGCTACGGGCGTCGGCCCGGGCCGGCCGTAGCGTCACTTCCCGCAACAGGCCGTCTACGAAGCCGAAGAAACACTCGGTGACGTACAAGCCGATATCCATGCCGGTGGCGACCTCGAGTGCGGCGCGCTGGCGGGCGGCCTCGTCCCGCGCCCCCTGCAGGCCCAGCTCCCCTGCCAGGGAGACGAACCGTGGCTCGTCCAGCAGCAGCTTGAGAGCGAACCAGGCCCGCTGCCCGCGGTAAAGCTGGGGCAGATTCTCCAGCCGGGCGGAGACGGCCGCCAGGGCCTCCCGCAGGGACCGACCCAGCACCAGCCCATGCCCGTGCTCGCCGCCCGTCCGTTGGGCCACGATGGCCCGGCGCAGCTGTTCTATCCCCTGCCCGCGGTGGCCCACGGTCTCGACCACCGGCATGCCCAGCAGCGACGACATTCGCCGCAGGTCGAGCTGCTGGCCGGCCTGCCTGGCCTCGTCGGCCATGTTCAGGCACAGCACCAGCGGCACCCCCACCATCATGGCCTGCGCCAGCAGCACCAGCGAACGCCCCAGCATGGTGGAGTCGACCACGACCACCACGACGTCGAAACCACCGGCGAGAACCTGCTCCTGGGTGATTTTCTCCTCTGGCGAGTACGAAGTCAGCGAATAGGTGCCCGGCAAATCCACCAGTTCCAGGCAATGCTCTCCCTGGTAACAGGTACCCTGTCGCCTTTCCACCGTTACCCCGGGATAATTGCCGACTTTCTGGCGTGCCCCGGTGAGGGCGTTGAAGATGGTGGTCTTGCCGCAGTTGGGGTTGCCGAGAAGGGCCACCCTGACGGGAGCCGGCGCAGTTTTTGCTGATAGCGCTTTCATATGAAGTCTCGCTTATACTTGCTAGCCCTGTCTAACAGGAATTGGAAAAAAATTTCACCCCTCCACCATGACTGCGCTCGCTTCCGAGCTTCTCAGGGCCAGCTGGGATCCTTTCAGGCCTATCCAGATGGGATCGCCTCCCGGGGCGAGCCTTTCGACCCTGACTTCCACCCCGGGAAGCAATCCCATGTCGAGCAGGCGCTGGCGCACCGCGCCCCGGGCGTCGACCTGCAACACCCGGGCGGCGCGGCCGGGCTCGATGTCGACCAACCGGATGCTGGGGACGCGGCGCCGTTCCCCGTCGCCGTAACACGAGCAGCTACTGTCACAGGACCCACCGTCTGACTGCACCGCGGCGCAGGCGTGGAACTTCTCCAGCCAGCCCTGCAGTCCCTCGGGGCAGATCGACAGGAACTCGAAAAATCGCACCAGCCCGTCCATGCCCTGTGGAGACAGCGAGTGTTCCATGGCGCAGGCCTCGCGCTCTGCAGCCCCGGGTTCCATCTGCAATACTTCCTCGAAGAAGCGCTTGAGCAAATCGTGGCGGGCCAGCACCCGGCGGGCGGCGCGGTTGCCCTGGTCGGTGAGTTTCACGTACTCGCGCTGGGCGTACTCCACCAGGCCGGCCTCGTCCAGGCGCTTGAGCGCCGGGGTGACCGAGCCGGCCTTGACACCGCGGGCCCGGGCGATGTCGCGCACCCTGGCGAAGCCGTGCTCGCGCTCGAGCAGGTAGATGCTCTCCAGGTAGTCCTCGAGCGCTCCGGTTAGAACTGGCTGCCGGGTGGAAGCAGGGGTTGCTTTATCTGGTCGGCCCACCATCATGAAGGTCTATCTAACAACATAAGCCGCGCCTGTCAAGCATGAAATGCATCTTTGAAAAAATTGCCGCCAACAACCCTCCCTGCGTCACACCAGCTTGATACAAAACGACAAAACCCGGGGACAGGCCCCACGGTTTTAGGCCCCACGGTTTTAGCATGAAATGCACCTCGCATAGAATCCGGCAACGACCCTTCCTGCGCTACAACTCACGTGCTGTCAACACGGGCCGGCTCAGCCGACCGCCAGGCGGATTTCCAGAATGCCATAGGGAAGCAGGCGCAGGCGGAAATCACCGGGCTTCAGACCGAGCTCGCGGGCCAGCCTGAGCATCAGCTTGCCCAGGGGTGTGTCTTCCACCCGGCCGTCGGTGCGCAGCCGGTAGACCGTCCCCTCTCCGGTGTCCCGCGACAGCAGCAGGCGCTGGCGCGTGGCCACGTTGGCGGCGTTGTCGACCACCAGCTCGCGAATGCACTCACGCCCGGGACAGAGGTCGTCGACGAGCTCGATGAGCACCGCCCGGGCGGTGCTCGGCCGCTCGCGGCGACGGGGAAGTTCCTTGCGAAAGACGCGCTTGATGATCAGCCGGCCGCGGTCCTTCACGAAGCACAGGCGGAAGTTGGCCGGATCGCGGCCTGGAAAACGCTCGTTGAGGTAGACGGCCACGGCCTCGTGCACGGTGCCGGTGTCGGCCACCCCTTTGAACTTGAGAAACCCAGGAAACTGCAACCCGTCCGCGCAGGCACGCACCTCGCCCGGAAAATCCTTGATGTAGGGATATACGCGGTCCAGGGCCTCCTCGCCGGACTGCCAGCCCCGGTAGCGGCGCTCCAGCGCCCGTTCCGCCCGCAGCTCTCCGTCGATGCGCCGGCCCAGGCCAACCAGGTCGTCATCGTCGTCCCTGCCCAGGAAGCGCAGCACCAGCCGCAGCACCCCGCCGGGCTCGGGATTTTCGTGCAACCAGGTGTTTTCCTGGCGCATCTCCCGGTCGAGTTGTTCGAGTACCTCGGCCAGCCGCTGCGGTTCCGCCGCGGCCCCTTCGAGCCGCTGCTCCCACTGCCCGGGGGTGAGACCCGCCGTGTCCTTTCCGTCTCCAGTCCCGCTCACGACACCTGTATACCCGCCTTCGGCCCGCGGCTCAACCCCGGCGCGACCGGCGCTCAGCGCCACCCCGGTTGGCGCCCAGCGCCAACCCCCCGGGCCTGTCCCCGGTCTTTTTCCTTTTGCATCAGGGGGTTGACCGGGACGATGGATGGCACGGAAGCTGCAATCATTAACTATTGTGGCAAGTAGGCAACCAGAACCAAGGAGGTAGGTCATGGGTTTGCTAGGCCGTATCAACGACATCGTCCGTTCCAACCTCAACGAGCTCGTCTCCAAGGCGGAGAACCCGGAGAAACTGCTCAACCAGGCCATCCTGGACATGGAGACCCACCTGCGCAAGGCCCGCGAGACACTGGTGGAGACCATCGCCAGCGAAAAGACCATGGAGAAGAAGCGTGCCCTGGTGCTGGAGACGGCCGGCCGCTGGGAACGCCGGGCGGCCCTGGCCCTGGAGGGCGGCGATCAGGACCTGGCCCGCCGGGCCATCATGCGCCGCAACGAGTTCCAGGCCCAGGCGGAGTCCCTGGAGGAGCAGGTGCGCATCCAGCGCGAGTACGTGGGGGCGCTCAAGCAGGGGCTGGCCTCGCTCGAAGAGCGCTACCGCGACGCCCGCCTGCGCCGCCAGGCCCTGGTGTCCCGGGCCAAGGCCGCCCGGGCCCGGCGCAGCACCGCCCGGGCACTGACGTCCCGGAAATCGCCGGCCGCTCTGGCCGATACCCGCGCCTTCGATACCTTCGACCGCATGGAGGACAAGGTGCTGCAGCTCGAGGCCCAGGTCGAGGCCTACGCCCAGCTCGACGACCACCTGGTCGCCGACCGGGATGAGGCCGACCTCGAGGCCCGCTTCGCCTCCATGGAACACGGCCAGGTGGTGGAGCGGCAGCTCGAGGAGCTGAAGAAGAAGATGGCCGCCAAGTAGCCGGGCCGACGCGTCCGGAGCGGCTAATAACCGTTGACACCTCCGGGCCAGCGGCATAACGTCGAGTTCACTCGCTATCAGGTTGCTGGCCCCACGGGTGTGGAGTGGATACGCGATGGGCATTATCGAAAGAGCCAGGCACGTCATCCGGGCAGACCTGAACCAGCTGATCAAGAAATCCCGCAACCCGCGCCTGGTGCTGGAGGCCTACCTGGAAGACCTGGAAGACATCCTGGGCCAGGCCCGCTCCATCCGCGATGCCGAGCGCGCCGAGCGCGATCTTTTCGCCAGCCGCCTGCGCGACCTGCACGAGGCCATGCGCACCATGGAAGGCAAGGCCCGGGCCTGCCTGGAGGCCGGCGATGAAGACCTGGCCCGGGCGGCCGTGGAGCGCAAACTGGACCTGGCCGAACAGGCCCGGGAACTGACCCGGGAAGTCGAGCAGCGACAGCTGGGACTGCAAGCCATAGAAGACAGTGTCGAGACCCTGCAGCAGCGTATCGCGGAAACCCGCCGGCGCCGGCGGGAGCTGGTGTTTCGCCAGCAGGTGCTCGAGGCCCGCAGCGAGCTGCAACAGGCGGTGTCACGCTCCCAGGCCACCAGCCAGGAACCGGTCATCAACGAGGCCGCCGAGCGCCTGGCCGAGTTGGAAGGCCGGCTGGAAGCCGAGGAACTGGCCCGCGGCGATGCCGGGGATGACCCCTACTTGCGCCTGGAGGCCAGCGCCCGGCGCCGTCGCCGCGACCAGGAGGTGGAACGGGAACTGCGCCGCCTGCGCCAGCGCGGCCAGGCCCAGCGGGCCGGGGGCAAACAGCGATGATGCTCGACCTGGTAACCGAGGAAGAGCGCATCAGCCATCTCACCGGGATGGCCTTCGAACCGCTGCTGCGTTTCATCGACGAGCTGCACCCGGTCGACCTGGTCGGTGCCTACGAGATGGCGGTCGACCGCTACATGGTACTGGCCAGCAAGGGCCGGCGCGATTCCCGGGAACAGATCGAACTCGACCGGCTGGATTCCACCCTGCGCTTCCTGCTGGGAGAACAGGGACTGCTGGTAATCGCCGGTCACCTGCTGTGGCTGCTGGACACCCTGCGCTCGAGCAGCCCGCAGCTGCTCGACGCCGGCAACAACGCCGCCCTGGCCAGTGCGGCCCTGGCCCTGGGCCAGGCCCGGGCCCGCTGCCACGATGGTCTGCTGGGCACCCGCCTGCCCGTGCCGGTGCAGGAGATGATCGCGTCCCTCGATCGTGCTGGTCACCTGGCCCGCTGTTGTGCCTCGGAGGCAACGGCGCGCCCGTCGTGGCTGCCCTGCCGCCGCGCCCGCCAGGCGTCCGCCCTGTCGGCCCTGGCCGAACAACTGGCGGCGGTCTCGGCCGGGACGGAAGCCTGGCGGGCGGCCCGAGTCCTGGCCGCCGGCCTGCGGCCGGCCCGCGCCCAGCGACTGGCCAATGGCCTGCTGGCCCTGTCGGCCTGGCTGGCCTGTCACCAGGCCATGCACGCCGCCGCCCGGGCCCTGGCCGATTGCGCCGAATTGATTCGCGAAAGCCTGAAGGCCTGAGCGACAAGGAGGTAAACCATGGTAACTCTCTACACCATCTGCCTGCTGGTAGGCCTGGTATTCGCCGTGTTGTCGTTCATCTTCTCGGGCGGCTACGAGGCCAGCGTGGATGCCGGCGTCGACGTGGGTGCCGGCGTGGGCGTGGGCGTGGATGCCGACTTCGGCCACGACATCGCCGGCCACGACGTGGGCGTGGGGGAGATCCACTTTCCCCTGTTTTCGCCCATCGTCATCGCCTGCTTCGTCACCGCCTTCGGCGCCGGGGGCCTTATCGGCCTGCAGCTGTTTCCCTTCGCCCACCTGCTCAGCCTGGCCGTGGCCGTAGGTGCCGGCCTGGGAGTGGGAGTGGCGGTAGGGTTCATCGTCATGAAGATCTACCGCGCCTCGGCCAGCAACCAGGTGACCCGGGCCAAGGCCCTGGTGGGCACCCTGGCCGAGGTGACCGAGCCCATCCCCGCCAGCGGGGTGGGAGCCATTACCTTCTCCGGCAAGGGCGGCCGGGTGAGCGGCCCGGCCCGCGGCGAGGAGAACCGTGACATCAAGCGCCACGCCATGGTCACCATCACCCGCGTGGTGGGCGGGTTGTACTACGTGCGCGAGCACGTCGACGAGAAGCTGCGCGACATGAAACCGGAGGGCGCGGACGTGCCCCCGGCCGAGCCGCCGCAGGTGGAGAAAAAGCAAGAAACCGAGCAGGATTCGTAGCCGGATACTCGATACGGTCATAGCCACAAGGAGGGAGACACATGTTCCAGGAACTCAACACCGTCACCGTGGTGGCCGCCCTGGCCATCATCTTCGTGCTGCTGCTGCTGCTGATTGCCCTGCTGAAGCGCTACCGCAAGGTTGGACCCAACGAGGCATTGATCATCTCCGGCTGGACCAAGGGCGGGGTACCCAAGGTGGTGCAGGGCGGCGGCGCCTTCGTCTGGCCGCTGGTGCAGAAGGCAGACATCCTCAGCCTGGAAGTGATTACCATCGACGTGCGCACCCCCGAGGTCTACACCGAGCAGGGCGTGCCCATCATCGTCGACGGTATCGCCCAGATCAAGGTTCACGCCACCGACGAGTCCATCCGCACGGCTGCCGAGCAGTTCCTGGGACGGGGCCGCAACGAGATCATGAACGTCGCCAAGCAGACACTGGAAGGCCACCTGCGCGCCATCCTGGGCCAGATGGTGGTGGAGGACATCTACAAGAACCGCGATCTGTTCGCCCAGAAGGTGCAGGAGACCTCGGCCACCGACTTCGCCAAGATGGGCCTGGAGATCGTTTCTTTCACCCTGCGTGATATCAAGGACAACGAGGGCTACCTGGATGCCCTGGGAAAGCCCCGCCTGGCCCAGGTCAAGCGCGACGCGGTGGTGGCCCAGGCCGAGGCGGATCGTGACGCCATCATCAAGAGCGCCCAGGCCAAGCAGGCCGGAGAGACCGAGCGCTTCAAGCAGGAGACCGTCATCGCCCAGGCCAACCGCGACTACAACGTCAAGGTTGCCGAGTACCAGATGATGGTCAACGAGAAGAAGGCCGAGGCCGACCTGGCCTACGACTTGAGCAAGTTCAAGAAGTCGCAGCAGGTCAGGAAAGAAGAGGTGCAGGTCGAGGTGGTGGAGAAGGAGCAACAGATCGTCGTCCAGGAAAAGGAAATCATGCGCAAGGAAAAGGAACTGGACGCCACCGTCAACAAGCCCGCCGACGCCCGCCGCTACGCCGTGCAGGTCCAGGCCGACGCCGAGCGCTACAAGATCGAGGCCGAGGCCCAGGGTCGCGCCGAGGCCAACAAGGCCCAGGGTTTCGCCGAGGCCCAGGTCATCCAGGCCACCGGCCAGGCCGAGGCCGAGGCCGCCAAGGCCAAGGGTCTGGCCCAGGCCGAGGTCATCGAGGCCCAGGGTTCCGCCGAGGCCCAGGCCATGGCCCGCAAGGCCGAGAGCTGGAAGCAGTACAACGAGGCCGCCATCACCCAGATGTTCGTGGAGGTACTGCCCAAGATGGCCCAGGCGGTGGCCGAACCACTGGCCAAGACGGAAAAGATCGTGGTGGTCAACTCCGGGGGCGAGACCGCCGGGGCCAGCAAGATAACCGGCGACATCGCCACCATCATCGCCCAGTTGCCGCCGGTGGTGGAAGCGCTCAGCGGCGTCAACCTGCAGGACATGCTCAAGCGCATCCCCGCCATCGGTGGCAAGAAGAGCCAGGCAAGCACCAAGGAGTAAGCGGCAATGAACGGTAAATCGATCTCCGGGCGGGCGTGGCGGCTGGCGTTGCTGGCGGCCACCTCGCTCGCCCTGGCGGGTTGCCAGAAGGAACCGGCATCTTCCCCGGATCCCTTGCAGCAGGGAGCGGCCGCCTTCAAGCAGGGGAGCTATGACCAGGCCATCACCGCCTACCTGCAAGCCATCGACAAGAATCCCCAGGATCACATCGCCTACAACCTGCTGGGCATGGCCTACCGGTTCAAGTACAACCAGGCTCCCGGCCCGGCCCTGAAGGAAAAGGAGATCGCCGCCTTCACAAAGTCCGTGGAACTGAAGCCCGACTACGTGGTGGCCCTGGTCAACCTGGGCACCTCCTACTATTACTCCGGCCGCAGGCAAAAAGCGGCGCCCATCTTCGCCAAGGTGCTCGAGCTGATGCCCAATCACCCTGATGCCGCCAGCCTGAAGAAGATGATCGCCGAGGCCGGGACGGCTTCCGGCAACCAGGCACAACCGGCGGCGGCCAGCGGCAGCCAGCCCGCGGCCCGACAGGAGCCCCCGGCCCGGTAATTGCCAGCAGGAGGATTCATGCCGGTCACGAAGCTTCTCGAAAACAACGCCAGCTTCCTGAAGCGCGGCTATACCCCCCCGTCTCCGGCTGCGGAGAAGCTGCTGCTCGTCGCCGACTCCGACGCCCGCCTGACGGGCCTGCTGGAACCGGCCCTGGGCATCGCCCCGGGCAGCGCCACCCAGATCCGCCTGGCCGGTGCCTGGGGCGGCAACGATGGTAACGAATTGTTCCGCTCGGTGCTGCTGGCCATTCACCAGGACGGCTGCCGGGAGGTGGTGGTGGTGGGTTGCAGCGGCAGCTCCAGCTGCCCTGCAGACAGGCAACGCCTGCGCAGCAGCTTCACCAGCTCGGGGCTGGCCGCCCTGCTTCCCGATGGAGGAGACCAACTGCTCGAGCGGGTGCAGGGCCCGGACACTCCCGAACAGGCCGTACGCTTGACCGTACACCTGCTGCGCGAGCGGCTGCTTCCGGACGGGATCCCGGTGCACGGTGTACTGTTGGATCCGGACACGGGCCGGATCCAGCCGGTGGAATCCTTCGCCCGCGATTCCCGGGTGCCGGCCCCTGCTCCGGCCGCGACGCCGGCTGCCCCGGCCGGCGACATTCCCGGACTGGTCATGCCGGAGCTGCCGGCACTGGAGTTGCCCGAAATCCCCCCCCTGGACCTCGACGCCATCATGAAGGAGTCGGCCCGGAGCAGCAAGAAGAAGAAACGACAGCAGGTCGCCTACGGCCAGGGCCGGGACACCGGGCCGGTAAGTTTCGACACCCTGGCCAGCCAACGCCACGTCGGCGGCAGCCGGATTCCCAGGATATCGCCGGCGCCGCCGGAGGCCTTCCCGGAAGGTCAACTGGACATTCCCCGGGTGGAATACGCCAACCCCGCCCCGGTGAAGGTAGCCGACACCGGCCTGGCTCCGTTGCCCCTCGGGCCGGTCACCCCGACAACCCCGGCCACCGACGAACTCCCGGCGAGTTCCAGCCTGTCTCCTGCGGAAGAGGCATCAGCCCGGCCCTCGGTGGTATCCCGCCAGGACGTCACCCCCGCCCGGTCGATCAGACCGCGCCCGGAGGCCAGGCGGGAGGCGGAACAACCCGAGGTCACGCCGCTGGTGGGCCGGTTCCCGGGGGGCCGCGGGAAGGCAACGCCTCCCCCGGCACGGCGCCCGCCGCCGCCGGTCATGACCCCCCTGGGCGAACGGGTCCTCGACTTCGACGATGACGACGAGAAGACCCCCGTGCCCAGGCGTCAGGCCATCAAGGTGGATCTCAACCGCGGTTTCGTGCAGGTCGAGGGCGCCGACATGCCCCTCGACCCCCGACTGCAGATGTCATTGCTCAAGGTGAAGCAGTTTTTGGCCCGGGAACTCGGCCGCCAGTCCCTCTCCCGGCTGGTACAGGCGGTCAGGCGCCGGGCCCTGGACGGCGAACCGGCCGGGGAGATGCTCAAGGCGGTCATCACGCCCATCCTGCGCCTGGGCAAGAAGCGCTACGCGGTGATCAACGACCTGCTGACCCTCAAGGAGCAGCTTCCCCGGCTGGAGGGCAGGGTGGCGGCCGTCATCATCGAGGAACTGGTTGGTGGTTGACAGGAAAGAATAAATAACCTTACACTCCCCCGCAGAAACATTTCACCTTCGTCCATGGGAGAGGACCATGGTATCTCGCGCAGCGGTGTGGAGCATGGCTATGTGGTTTCTACTGGCGGCACCGGGAACCCTGGCCGCAGAAGCCAGCCAGGCCGACGATGGAAGCGGAGGGCTGGTTTCCATCGACATGGGCCAGAAACCCGAGAAGCAATGGCCCTACCAGCGTCCCCTGTTCGCCCTCTTTGCCCCCCTGCATAACGAGGTGCACCTGGGCATGGGCTGGGCCACCAACCCCGACGTGGATTCCCTGGCCTTTCACCTGGCCGGGTCGGTCAGGTTCTGGAACCTGCAGGTAGACCTGCGCATGCCCGTGGGCCTGATGCTGGGCGACATGAGCGACGGCCAGTTCACCTACGGTGACCTGGAACTGGGCGTGAAGTGGTTGCTGGTGAACGAGGAGCAGGACCGCAAGCACCTGGCCGTGGGGTTGAACTTCATCGCCCCGCTCTCCCGGTTGGGCGAGGAAAAAGACCTGGCGGCCGTCCAGGGCGGCACCCTCGTCGATGACAGCAACTTCGGAAAACGCTACCTGCTGGGCCAGAAGCCCCTGCTGGAGATGGGGCTGATTCCCCGCCTGAACATGGGTATCACCCCCTACGTGATGTTCGGTCGCAACCTGGGGCGGGTATCACTGCAGACGGATATCGGCTGCATGATCCTGGTGATGGACAACGTCGACGAATCCATCTACGGAACCGACCGGCGCCTGGGTTTCATCCTCTTCTACGACCTGGCCAGCCCGGTGGCCATCACCGAGGAGCTGTCGCTGGTGGCCGAGTTCAACGGCGCCGTGGCCCTGGACGGGCTGCTGGGAACCGGCTTCGCCTTCACCCTGGGAGCGCGCTACACCGTGGCCGGCTTCACCGCCGGAGCCGGCGTGCAACTTCCCCTGGGCGTGGACAACAAGCCTCCCGACGACGACAAGATGATCGGTCGTTACGATGCCACCTTCCTGGCCCGCCACCAGCTGGCGGTCATATTCGACCTGGGCTATTCCTTCTGATCCCTACTGCGGGGGGAGAGGTTGGCCATGGAACGCAGTTTCGGCCCGGGTACCATCCGCTTGCTGCAAGCCGATATCACCACCCTGGAAGTCGACGCCATCGTCACCGCCGCCAACAGCGGCCTGCGCGGGGGTGGCGGTGTGGACGGGGCCGTACACCGGGCCGCCGGGCCGGAACTGCTACAGGCCTGCCGCCTGGTGGGCGGCTGTCCCACCGGTTCGGCGGTCATCACCGGCTCGTTCAACCTGGCCCGCCGGGGAGTGCGTCACGTCATCCATGCCGTGGGCCCCATCTGGCGGGGAGGCAAGCAGCGGGAACAGCAGTTGCTGGCCGGTGCCTACCAGGCCAGCCTGGAGCTGGCCGAGCGGAACACCTGCCAGTCCCTGGCCTTCCCTTCCATCAGCACCGGCGTCTACGGCTTCCCCCTGGAGCAGGCCGCCCCCATTGCCCTGGACACCTGCCGCCAGTTCCTGGAAACCGGGCCGGCCAACCTGCGGCTGGTGGTATTCGCGCTGTTCGATGAACACACCCTGCAGGTGTTCGGCAACGCCCTGGCAGAATCACCTTGACCGTCGTGGACCGCTGCCCGGGTAGATTCGTTACTTCAGGCGCAGTCGCCGCAGGGTGCGTTTTATCTGCTCGATCAGGCGGGTGTCGTTTTCCTTGCTCTGCAGGAACTCCAGCGCGGGAATGGCCCGGGGATCTCCGGCATCGCCCAGGGCAATGACTGCGCGCCGGCGCACGAAGGGATCATCATTCTTGAGCAGCGCCAGCAGGCTCTCCACCGCCTCGGTACCCCCCTGGATGCCCAGCAGCTTGATGGCCCGATCCCGCAGGGCCCGGTCACCGGAATCGACCTGGGTCTTCAGCCGGGCCACGTCGATGACTTCCTTCATGGCGGCCAGTGCCTCGCGGGCCTCGCGCTTCACCGCGGGAACGACATCGTCGCGGACGAGCAGGTCGGCCAGCTCACCCAGCAACCCGGTGAGGCGCAGTTCGCCCACCAGGCGGGCGGCCGCAACCTGTACCTGGTAGCGGTCATTGCGCCGCAGGGCCTCGGCCATCAGGGTTTTCAGCTCGCTGCGCCCCAGCCCCTTGATGGCCACGAAGGCCTCGGCCTTGACCTCCTCGTCTTCGTCACCCATGGCAGCCACCACCGCCCGGCGGGCTCCCGGCAACTTCATCAGGGCCAGGACATGCACCGCCGCCAGGCGTACCCGGGAACTGGAATCGCTCAGCGCGGCCAGCAGGATATCCAGCGACTGCGGGCCGGCCAGTTTTTCCAGGGTACGCACGGCCTCGCGGCGGACGAACGGCTCCTCGTCGTCGGCCAGCTTCAGCAACCGGTCCATGGCCCCCACCGCCAGCGGATAGCCGAGGTTGCCCAGCGCCCTGGCGGCGGCACCCCGGACGACGTAGTTGTCATCGGAAAGCGCACCGACGAGCGGTTCCACCGAGCGCTGGTCGGCAATCCGTCCCAGCATGACGGCGGCCTTGATCCGTACCTTGAAGCTGGATTCCCGCAGTTTCTGCGCCAGGAAGGCAACCTTGTCATTGCCGGCCCGCGCCGGCCCGGCCGACAGGACCACGCCGACAACAAGCAGGGCCAGCAGCCCCTTGAGCTTGCACCCGCTACGCTTCGTTTCCTTGGCCATCAACTTAAGCAGGCTAGCACGGAGCCTCGGTAATCTCAAGGTATTTCTGCCCACCGGGGGTTGACAGGAAGGGAAAAGGATGCCATCACTCAGTACACTGGAATATGGCAGAATAGCAATGACATTCCCTGGGAAAGGGGGTCCGAGATGAAGCAATTGGTAGCGCTGGTAACCACGGCGATGGCACTGTCGACGCTGGCCGGCTGCCAGCAGGAGTGCAAACCCAATCAGGATGTCGAGTGCTGGATCAACGCCTTGTCGGACTCGCAACGGGTGGAGAAGGCCGTCGAAAACATCAGGGAAATCGGAGACAAGAAAGCCGAGCCGGCGCTGCTCGAGGCCTTCAAGAGCAACGAGGACAAACCGGCCATCAGGGAGAGGATCGCCGAGATCTTCCGCAAGTGGCATACCAGCGAGGCCGTGCCGGCGCTGCTGGGTGCCATCGACTACACCGTCGGCCCGGACAAGGAAGGACGCCGTGCCAAGCGCACCAATCGCATGAACCAGAAGATCGCCTCCGCCCTGGGCGAGCTGGGAGACAAGTCGGCCATCCAGCCCCTGTTGCGGCTAATGAAATCCACCAAGTCGCCGCAGGTGCAACGCGCCGCCATTCGCGCCCTGGGCAAGCTCAAGGCCCGGGAGGCCGTGGGCGACCTCATCGCCCTGGTCGAGGACAGCACCGCCCACAAGATCATCCGCATGAACGCCATCTTTGCCCTGGGAGAGATCGCCGATCCCCAGGCCGTCCCCACCCTGGTACTGTCGCTCTACCGGGACAAGGCCTACTACTTCTTCCAGGCCGGCCTGGCCCTGGTCAAGATCGGCCAGCCGGCCGTGGAGCCGCTGGTGAAAACCATGATGGGCCAGAACCTGGACGCCAAGCGCCTGGTCGAGGGCAACATGGAGATCCTGGCCGGAGCCCTGGAGAGCAATGCCGCCAAGGTACTGGGCGACATCGGCGATCCCGCGGCCGTCGAACCGCTCTTGAAGATGGTGGAAAAGGTCGAAAACTGGGAGGCCGAGACCAACAAGCTGCTCACCATCACCCGCCTGATCACCGCCCTGGGTTCCATCGGCGATCCCCGCGGCCTGCCGGTGGCAGTCAAGTACCTGTCCAAGGAGTTCTGGGACGTGCGTACCATCTGCGCCGACACCATCAACAAGATCGGCGATCGCTCAGCCATCAAGGAGCTGCTGAAGCATGCCACCAGCGGCGAGCATCCCAAGACACGCGCGCCCCTGATCGAGGCCATCGGCAACCTGGGCACCACCGAGCAATTGGCGGACCTGCGTCAGATCGCCGAGAAGCAGAAGGACCTCACCGTGCAAAAGGCCGTCAAGGAGAGCATCAAGCGCCTCGAGGCCTACCAGCAGTGCCAGCAGAAAGCGCAGTGTTGGATCGGCAAGCTGTCCGACAAGGAAGCCGCCGTGCGTGAAAAGGCCGCCTACGAGCTGGGACGCCTCAAGTCCCCGGAGGCCCTGGACGCGCTGATCAAGATAATGCGCGATCCCTCGGAGAACGTGCGCTTCGCCGTCATCTGGGCCCTGGACAAGATCGGCTCCAAGAAAGCGGTTCCGGCCATCGAGAAGCTGGTCAAGGAAGAAAAAGGCAGCGCCCGTTACAAGGTGGTGAACTACAACTACCAGTTGCTGGCGGCCCGGCTGAGCAGAAGCGGCAGCTGACAGCACCATTTCCCCCTGCCCGGCTGTCATTCGTTTCCTGCCGGGTACCTGCCCGATACGGACTGGATTCGGTGAAATCGCTCCTCCGCAGTGTCCGCGCCCGCCAGGTCAACCCGGCACCACCACGCTGGGAGGTGGCCTTCGGCCGGGCAGCGGTGCTGGAAGTGGATCTGGGCTGCGGGCGGGGCAGCTACGCCCTGGAAAGGGCGCGGCGCCGTCCCGGCTTGAACATCGTCGCCCTGGAGGCGCGACGCAAGTGGGTGGAGAAAATCCGCCAGCGTTGCCGGCAGGAGAACATTGCCAACCTGCGGGCCATTCGCTGTGACGTGGCCCAGGATCTACCCCTTCTCTTCGCTCCGGGCAGCGTGGGGGGATTCACCATCCACCACCCGGATCCCTGGTGGAAGAAGCGCCACCGCAAGCGCCGGCTGGTGCGTCCGGAACTGGTACGACAGCTGGTGGAGCTGCTCGAGATCGGTGGCTGGATCTACCTGCAAACGGACGTTCCCGGTCTGGCGGTCGAGGCCCGCCAGTGTTTCACCGCCCAGCAACAGCTACGCCCCCTCGATGCCCGGCGACACCGGCAAGAGATACTTGGGGGAATAATGTCCCACCGGGAAAGCAAGTGCCGGCAACTGGGCATTCCCCTGGAGCGCCTGGCCTACCGGAAGGTGGGCGGCGGGGTGAAACCATGACCCGGGTCATCTTCCTGGCCGATGCCCACCTGCGCGGCCCCGCGGACACCAACCAGCAATGCCTGCTGGAATTCCTGGAGGCGCAGACAGCCGACGTGCTGGTGCTGGTCGGGGACATGTTCGAGTACCTGGCCGGGCGCAACTACGCCGCGGAAGATGCCTACCGACCGGTGCTGGAGGCACTGGCCCGGTTCCCCCGCCTGCACTTTTTCGAGGGCAACCACGATTTCGACCTGAGCCCGGAGATTCCCGGCCTGGGTAGCTGTCGACTCTGGCCCGGCGGGGGGCTGCTTACCCTGGACGACCGACACGTCTGGGTCACCCACGGGGATCGCGCCAGCCCCTGGGACCTGGGAACCAGGTTGCTGCGCCAGGCCCTGCAAAGCCGGCCGCTTCGCCTGCTGCGCGACCGGGTCCTGCCCCAGTCCTGGTTGTTCCGATTCGCCCTCGAATTCGCCGGCTGGTCGCGACGGGGATTCTGGCCCGGACGCCAGCAGGAAGCGGTACACGCCCGGCGCCGGGCCTGGCGCCAGGGCCTGGCCGCCGGCGCCCAGGCGGTGGTCTTCGCCCACACCCACGTTGCCCTGCTGCAGCGGGCCGGGCCGTTGCTGCTCGCCAATCCGGGGCCGGCCGTCCGGGGTGGCAGCTACCTGGAGCTGGCCGGGGGAGTGTTCAGCCTGCGCAGCATGCCCGACGGCAAGATCCTGCCTCCCGGTGAACTCGAGTTGGACTGACACCCCGCTGTCTGGACCGGCACCGGTCTCTGGCCAGGCAGCGAAACGACTATTTGACAGCTCCGGACCTGATCATCTATTGCTGTTCCATGTACCGGGCCTGGTGGCAAATCATCCGCCCCCGCCAGTGGGTGAAGAACCTGTTCGTGCTGGCTCCCCTGCTGTTTGCCCGCAAGCTGTTCGAGCAACTGCTGCTGGTGGAGGCTCTGGCGGCGACTGCCATATTCTGTCTGCTCAGCAGCAGCGTGTACATGTTCAATGACGTGGTCGATGCCGAATCAGACCGTCATCACCCCCAGAAACGCCACCGGCCGGTGGCGGCCGGCGTGCTGCCACCCCGCCGGGTGCTGCCGGCGGCGGCCGCACTGGCTGCACTGGGCCTGCTGGCAGCCTGGCTGCTGAGACCGGCCTTTGCCCTGGCCGCCCTGGCCTACCTGCTGTTGAACCTGCTCTACACCCTGGTCCTGAAGCGCTACGCCTTCGTCGACGTGGCGGTCATCGCCGGCGGCTTCGTCCTGCGAGTGGTGGCCGGGGCGGAGGCCATCGACGTGGCCATCTCCCGCTGGCTGGTGGTCTGCACCTTCTGCCTGGCCTGCCTGCTGGGCCTGGGCAAGAGACGTCACGAGTTGAGCAGCGGCGGCGGCGCCGGCAACAACGGGCGCCGCTCCCTGGCCGGCTACCGCATGCAACCTTTGCACCGGCTGGAGAAGATCCTGGCCGCCGTGACCATAGTGGCCTACCTGAGCTACAGCCTGGACCCCTTGACGGTGGCCAAGTTCGGCACGCGGGCACTGGTCTTCACCTCCCTGTTTCCGCTGCTGGGAATGCTCAGGTACCTGCAACTGGTGGAGAGAAATCCCCAGACAGCCCCCACCGACGCCCTGGTGACCGACTGGCCCACCCTGGTCAACCTGGCCTGCTGGGTAGCGGCGGTGATCTTCATCCTCTACCACCGTTGAATCGCAACAGCCCCCTGACCCGCCGAACCACCCGGAAATACTGTGAGCTTGACAACACAAGACATCTTTCCTATCGTCTAATTCCATGGTTGCGGTCACCAAAAAATCCATCGTTCTTCCCCTGCTGCTGGTAACCTTGGCGATTCCCGGGGGCCTGTGCCCGGCGGCCACCGTGTCGGGAACGATTCCGGCTTCCTGGCTGGCCGACAGCGGACAGCCGGCTGACGGTTTCTGGCGCCTGCCCCTGGCTCCCCGGCCAGCGCCACTGCGCAAACCGGCCCTGGTGGTGTTGCTTCCCCGACAAGCGGTTCCCCAGGCGGCATCCGTCGACAAGGTCACCGTGGCGCTCGACAGCGTTTCCCTGTCCCCCCCGCTGGTCCTGGTGCGCGTCGGCCAGAAGTTGGAGCTGGTGAACAATTCCCGGATCCAGCATACTTGTCATGCCCGGGGCAGCAACAAGTTCGCCACCGGCCCGCTGAAAAGCGGGGGGCACTTCGAGCAGGCCATCGAGCACCAGGGCGCCTTCGAGATTTCCTGTTCGGGGCTGCCCGCGGGCCGGGCCACCGTACTGGCGGCGGCCACGTCCTTCGCGGCCCGAGTCGACAGCAGCGGCAGGTTTTCACTGGATGCGGTACCGGCGGGCGACTACCTGGTGAAGACCTTTGTCGGCAACGCCTGGAAGGATGAACGCCCCTTGCACGTGGCTCGTGCCAACATCACCATCGACTTCGAACAAGCCCCCACGAAAGCCACCAAGAAAACCGCCCCCGCCCCGGCCAGGGTGGAGGCGACGTCTCACCGGCCAGCGGCACCGGAAAAGCCACGGCCGGCCGCCCGCAAACCGCCGGCCAGGACGGCTGCTCCGCGTGGCAAGCCGGCGACGCCGGCGGCATCGGCCAGCCAGCCGGCCGCGAAACCGGCAGCGGCGGCCAAGCCGAGCCCCAGGCCGGCCGCCACCCAGCCAGCCGTGAAGGATCGGGCCGCGGCCGGCACCAAGCCGGTTGACAAGAAACCGGCGACGAAAAAGGAGGCACCGCGACCGGCGCCCGCCAAGGCGGCACCGCCGAAGCCCAAGAGCCCGGACAAGGCCGCACCGGTCAATGAGAAACCCGTCTTCAAGGATGTGGAGCCGGAGATAGAAATCGAAGAGGAATAACCCGCTGCGCGGCAGACACAGCGGGAACGGAGCACAAAGAGGAGCCAATGGCGAAACTCAAGAGCATCTTCATCGTGATCGTTGTCGTGGCCGCGGGGACACTGGGCGCCATCATCGGGCTGAACCGTCTCCAGCAACAGAGAATGGAAGAGGAATCACGATTGCTGGAGGGAACGGGCCTGGTGGTAAGCAACCTGGTTCGCAGCCAGCAATTCCAGGCCATCCAGCGCCTGGCGGCTCATTCCCATGATGATGAACTGGTTCCCCTGCTCGACAAGCTCCCCGCCGTGGAACGGAGCAGCAAGCCGGAGGTCGTTCGCCAGGCACTGGCCCCGGCTCACCAGCAACTCTTGCCCCTTCTGGAAAAACTCGCCCGTTCGCTGTCGCTGGAAAACCTGGCCGCCGTCTCCGGCGATGGCCTGGTGGTAGCGCAGAGCGGCACGGGAGATGCCTACGGGCAGAACTGGCGAGGGCTGCCGGTGGTGGCCGAGTGCCTCCAGGGTTATGGGCGAGATGGCTGGTACGAAATGAACGACCAGCCCACGTCCATGGTTTTCGTGCCGGTCTGGAACGGCAGCGGCAAGATCGTCGGCTGCCTGGGAAGCCTGACCCCGCTCAATGCCGCAACCCTGTCTCGCTGGTCGAAACCACTCGGCCTGGAGGCTGCGTTGTTCTCGGGCAAGCACTTGCGCACGGTGACCTTGAGTGATGCCACGTCCCTGCGCGAGGTTCTGCAAGAGGGAACAGTGGGGGAACAGAAACTTTCCTTCGTGGGAAAGAACCAGCACGTACCCTGGTTGTTTCCCCAGCAGGCGGCATTCGCGGTTTTCACGGTGAAGCTGCCCGGTCAATCCGCCAACCTGCAACTGGCCCTGGTCAAGCCCCTCGAACCCTGGCTGCAGCCGCTGCTCAAGGCGCAACGAAACATCTTCTTGGGAGCCGGGGCCTTGTTCCTGGTCGGCCTGTTGCTGGCCCTGGTACTGTCCGGCAGCAAGACCGACAAGCAGTTGAACAGGCTGCTCGACTCGGTGAAGGTCCTCTCCGAGGGAGGAAGCAGTTCCCTGGACGTCAACGAGTTCTCCGGGGTGGTGGCCCAGTTGGCCATCGACATCAAGTCCCTGGCCGAACGAAACGGCGTCCGCCCGCCCATGGCCAATGGAGTCTCGGCCACGGCGGCGGCGGTATCCGATTTCTCTCCCTCGACACCACCCACAGCTCCCGCCGAAGAGCAGGCCCCGCCGCCGGCAGCGACGGCAGCGGATTCCGCCCCGTCAACCCTGGATTTCGAATCTCTCCTGGGCGAGGCGTCCCAGCCGGAATCGGCTCCGGCCAAGCCGGCGGAACCAGCGGCCAGCAGCGAACCGGCCCCCGAGCCGGAGCCGGCAGAGGCCCCGCCAGCGGCAGAGATTCCACCGCCACCGGCACCGGCAGCCGCCGGCGGCGGTCCGCGCGTTGATGTACCAGGAGATCTGGCCAGCATATTCGGCGAAGGCGATGATACCCGCGAATTCGATGCCTCTTTCCAGCCCCAGGCCGCCATGGAAGAGGCCGCCAGGCAGGACATACCGCCACCTCCGCCAGTCGCCCCCGCCCAACCGGCCACGGTGCAGGCTACGGACACCCTTCCCCCTGACCTTGACGAGGGGGATGAGGACGAGATCTCCTCGTCCGACTATCGACCCGATGCCACCGTCATCGCGGAAGTGCCCAGCGAACTGATTTCCCTGGCCCAGAAGGCATCGCCGGAGACACCGCAGGGAGGAGGAGTCCGGGAAATACCTCCTCCACCCAGTCCAATTCCTGCTCCGCCGGTGGTATCGTCACCGTCCATTCCACCCCCGCCGGTTTCCCCGGCCGCCGATGCGGATCCGTTGGAAAAGCATTTCCAGGAGGTATTCGAGCGTTTCCTGGAAACCAAGAAACAATGCGGTGAATCCACCAGCGGGTTGTCCTACGAAAAGTTCGCCCAGAAGTTGCGCAAGAATACCGCCGATCTGAAAGCACGTTACCAGTGCCGGACGGTCAAGTTCCAGGTCTACGTGAAGAACGGCAAGGCCGCCCTGAAAGCCACCCCCATCAAGTAGTCTCTCGTCGATAGGCCGGTACCAATACCGGGGAGCACCACTGTCCGGGCCACGGTGATTACTCCCTTGTCGTTTCCCGCTGGAGCATCACCCGGCGCGCCAGGCGGCCGTTGGCCAGCAGCAGCAGGAGCAACAATGCCCCCCATTGCAGCAAGCAGGTTCCCAGCGACGTCGGCAGCAGGGGATTGCTCCAGTTCGCTCCCTGCCACTGGCTGGATTGCCAGAACCACCAACCCAGCATGGCTGTTCCGGCCAGGGGAATCACCGCCAGCAGAGACCAGCGGAACCACCATCTGGTCAGGGCACGACTATTGGAATCGATTAGTTCATCCAGTCCGTGGCGCAGCGCTGCTACACAAAACAATTCACCCGACACCAGCAGACCCAGTCCCCAGACCCAGTCCTGGTTGCTGAAGAAATCCGGCCACAGCGCCGAAGGGGTGGCCGCTGCCAGCGACAACAACAAGACTGCAGGCAAGGCCCGGGCACGCTCCCAGCCCAGGTCCGCCAGGGCCCGCACCGCCAGTTCCACCATGGCGATCAGGGAACTCACGGCAGCCATGAGCAAAGCGGCGAAGAACACCAGCAGTACCACCCACCCCCAAGATCCCATCTGTAGAAACAGGCGTGGCAACCAGACGAAAGCCAGACCCTGGTTGCCCTGGCCGGCAACCGCCAGTGCCTCGTCGACAGGCAAGAAGGCAAAAAGCGTGGGCACGACGGCCAGTGCTGCCAGCAGGGAAGCAGCGTTGTTTCCCAGGCCGGCAATCAGGCAGTCGCTGGTCACGTGAGAGCGGGTTCCCCCGTAACCGGCGTACACCAGCAACAACCCCCAGCCGGCACCCGTCGACCAGGCAGACTGGGAAAAGGCTTCCAGCCACAGGCGTGGATTGGCCAGGCGGGAAAAATCGACAGCGAACAGGTGTTGCAACCCCGCCTGTGCTCCCGGCAGGGAAATTGCCTTCAGGGCTGCCACCGCCAGCAGCACGAACAGGCTGGGTACCAGGATGCGACAGGTCTTCTCGATGCCGGCTCTCACCCCAAGTCGCACCACGGCCGCCACCACCGCCAGGCACAACGCGGTCGCTCCCACGACCAGCCAGGAACCCTGTACCTGTCCCCAGCGCCCCTGCAGCCCGGCAAGATCCCCGGGAAGAAAAGGTGTCTGCAGCAAGTAGATCAGGCACCAGGCCGTCACCACGGAATAGTAGAACATGATGGCCACGCAACAGAGCACGATGAACCCACCCGCCCAGGCCCAGCGCCGCCCCAGCATGCCCACCAGGGCCCGCAAGGGACTTCCTCCCCATTTTCGTCCCACGGCGTATTCGACCATGAGCAAGGGCAGCGACCACACCAGCAAAGCCACCAGCCAGGCCAGGATGAAGGCCCCTCCACCCTGGGCCGCGACCACCCGTGGGAAACGCCATATGTTGCCGGCCCCGATGGCCATGCCCAGGGCGGCCGCCACCAGGCCCCAGCGCGAGGAAAAGCGTTCAGTCCCGGCCATGCAATATGTCCAGTTCCTCGGCGATTCTGTCGCGCAGCAACTCCTCGGTGGGTTCCAGGAGAAAGTATTTCCCGTTCACGAAAACCGCCGGGGTGCCCCGTATCAAGGCACGCAGGCCTTCCATCTTTTCATTGGCCACCTGCTCGACTACCTCGTCCTTGGCCAGCTCGGCGCGGAAGGCTTCCACGTCCAGGCCCACTTGCCTGGCCAGCTGTTCCATCACGGTGTTGTCGAGATCCTTCTGTCTGGTAAAAAGCAAGGGGCAGTACTGCCAGAAACGACCCAGGCGCCCGGCGGCCACGCAGGCCTTGGCCGCCTGTACCGAGCCGGGATGGCTCTTGAGAGGAAACAGCTTCATGTACAGCCGCACCTGTCCTGGCGATTCCTTGACCACTTTCTCCAGCAGTGGGGCCAGGCGGGCACAAAAGGGGCACTTGAAATCCGTGAATTCCACGATCACCACCGGGGCCTGGGGCTTTCCCAGCGGTGGTTTTCCCTGCAAATCGAAACTGTGATCCATTTCCGGGTGGGCCATCAGCTTCCTCTTGTTCACCCAGTCCAGTACTTTCTGGTGGTCGGCTCCCTTGGCCATCAACGATAGCACGCCGCGGGCCAGCCGGGCCGCGGTGGTACCCTGCCCCCGCCGCAGGCAACTGGCCACCGATTCCTGGCAACTGCCGTAACAGGGAACCTTCTCCAGTTCCTGCTCCACGCTGGTAACGAACTCCTCCTTCAACTCTTCGGGATGAACACCGGCAACTCGTTGCCAGGGAAACTTCCGCGGCCCGGTGTGACCACTACCCTGGATCATGACAAGCAGCAGAACCGTCATCACGATTGTCTTGTCTCGCATGTCTTCTCCAGAAACATCCTCATCGCCAGACAGCCTGGCCGTGTCCTGCACGTTAAAAAACTTCAGCCGATCCTGTCAAGGATCGGCTGAAGTGGTGATCCGGGATCACATCAGGACAACCGAACCCATAAAGAACCTTCCTCTGTTCCTGTCTTCGTGGCCAGCATCCCGGATTCACCCTCTCTCGTTTCGAAATTCCCTGGTTGTTACTTCTTCCTCTTGGTGGCCTTCTTCTTGGCGACCTTCTTCTTGGTAGCCTTCTTCTTCTTGGTAGCCTTCTTCTTCTTGGCCACTTTCTTCTTGGCCACTTTCTTCTTGGCCACTTTCTTCTTGGCCACTTTCTTCTTGGCTGCTTTCTTCTTGGCTACTTTCTTCTTGGCCACCTTCTTCTTGGCCACCTTCTTCTTGGCCACCTTCTTCTTGGCGACCTTCTTTTTGGCGACCTTCTTTTTCTTGTGGGGTTTTCCGCAAGTCATGGTCGACCTCCTTTATTCGGTTGTCCCTGTCTTCGTCGGCCAAGCATACCACGTTCTGCAGTCAGAAACAAAAAAATTACGTGTTCCTGTTCAGCCTTCTCCCCAACAACCAGGACACCAGTACCGCCAGTAAAAAAGCCACCAGCGCCGCGGCTACCATGACAGGCCGCCAACGGAAAGGCCGCTGGCCGGTCATGACCACCTGCAACCAGAATCGCTTCCGGGGAGGACACGACTCCCCGAACAAGGGCAACCGCCAGGTGGGTTCGGCATCCCAGTTCACCAGCCGTTGCTGGTGGTGTTCACATTCCGGGACGGTGGTCCGGCCCTCTGCATCGACTACCCGTAGTGCGGTTCCGCTCAACCGCTCCAGGCTGCACAGCAGTTCGCCATCGAGCCGCCACCCCCCCAGCAGCAGCAGGCCAGTGCTTTCCAGCTCACGCCTGGCCACCGCCACCAGTGCCAAGGTCTTTCGGATCTCCCCTCCCTGGCGCACGGCCAGTGGCAATACTCCCCGGGCATGCTGCCGAGCCGCCAGTTCCAAGATCTCGGCGTCATGCTCACCGTTGCTACCCGAAAGGTGTCCGCAGGAAAGAATCTTCCCCGTGCTGTCTGCCAGGGTCATCACCGACAACCCGGAGATCTTCATCCAGTCCGCGGCTACATTGATGTCGACCTCGTCGATGCTGCCCTGGCGAGCCAGTGCCAGCAGGATTTCATCGGCCGGCGCGCTATTGAGCAACCCTTGCAGGCGCTGTTGCAGGTCTTCTTCCAGAAGGTCGCTGATTTTCCCCAGGGCACCTTCCACTTCCTCCCGATGCTGTTCTTTTGTTTTCGCCAGTGTCGGTTCGAGTACCAGCCAGTGAACCAATAACACTGTTCCGCTGGCTATTGCCGCGGCCACCATCGCGCCGACCAGGTATCTGCCCGCCTTCTTCATTCCGTCACCCCTACCTGCCAGGCCTCCGCCAGATCGACCAGGCCCGATAGCAGCAAGCGCAAGTTGGCCAAGCCCTGGCCCCTGCTCAAACCGTGTTCTTGAAACAGCAACGGCACTACCGGCAGGCGCCGTTGATAGGCCCTGGCCAGTTCACGAACAACTGCACGCCGTTGCTGGTCCGGTTTTAGCTGGGCCATCCGGGCCAGCAGATCCTCCATCATCTTGACCAACGAATCAGAACCAGTCAACCAGTGGATGGCTGCCAGCATTCCCAGCAGTCGCAAGGATTCATCGCGACAAGGAATGAACGGCCTGGCCAGTACCAGGTGATAATCACCGGCCCGGCATTTCCGGCGCAACTGGCGGCTGTCCTGCTCCAGCAGCGATACCACGATCCCGGCCTTGAGCAGACCCACCTGGATTCTCTCGGCAATGCGGCGTTCCACCGGAGCCCCCCGGCGCACCAGGAATACCAACACCGGGGGAGTTCCTCCCTTCTGCAGTGCCAGGTGCCTGGAGAAATCGGAAACTTCCTCGGGTGTGGCCTCTCCTCCCGGTGATGGCTGTCCGACCGCGCTTTCCAGGAATCCCTCCATGACGTTGCCCCAACCTCCCACGGCATAGCGCACCAGCGACTCCCTGTCGAGCAGACGCTCCAGGACGGGCAAGAACCCCTCCGGCAACTCGTCCAGCTTCTTGTCGTTCACCACCAGCATGATCGGCCAACCCACGGCCGACTTCTGCACGGTCAGATCCTGTCCCGGGAAATCCCTGTCGAGCAAACCATCAAGCCGCCGCAACTTCATGTCCAGCCGGGCAGTGCCTTCATTTTCATAGGCCTTCCATTCCAGCAGGTCCAGCAACGGTCGGCCCAGGCAATGGCGCGGGAAAGGTGCCAGCTTGACCTGGTCTTGCCCTGGTAGCACGGTTTGCAAGAGGAATGGTCCGCTTCCCGGCAGCGGACCGGGCTTCCCGCTCGTCCGGAAGCGGGTCGACAACGGGGCCAGCGGCACGGCCGCGAGCACCTGGGGAAATTCCGGCAACGCCACGCGCAGGCGCACCCGCAGTTGCAGGCGGTTGACGACTTCCAGTCCCCGCACTTTCACCGCCCGCCCGGCGTGGAAATCAGTGGCTCCCTCGATCACGGCCAGCAGCCACCAGTGCGGCGAATCTCCCCGGCTACTGAGCAGTCTTTGCCAGGACGCCACCACGTCGGTGGCCGTTATCGTGGCCCCGGCTTGATCCACCAGCCCGGGTCGGAGCTTGAGAATCCATTCCCGTCCGGAGTCCGCCGGCTCCGGGGGGCGTTCCAGCATCACCGGCACCAGCCGACCGTCGGCATAGACCCTTACCATGGTTTCGTGCAACTGGCGAACCAGCAGCAGTTCGGCGAAGGTCTCCGCTTCCCGGGGAGACACCAGGGAAAGATGCCCCAGTTGTCCGAGTACCACCCGTCCCCCGTAAGGTGGTGGCAACCCGGCCCGGGCCGGTGAATCAAGTGCTCCGCCGGCAAACACCACCAGCAAAAAGGCCAGACCACCAGTATTTCTTCTGCCCCGCATGTTCTTTCACCTGGTAAGGAAGAAGATGCGACTGCCCGAACCATCGGCCGGCCGCCCTGCCAACCACCAGCCCCTTGACTCGCCGGCCCGGCATTGTTGCCGGGTCATCGACAACAACAGCAGGTCCAGCGAATCGCCTTGCCACAACTCACCGGCAGTGCCGCGAACAATCATCCGGTCAGGCCCGGAAAATACCGCCTGGCTGTGGACCAGTTGCCGCTGTTCGCCACCGGCATCCAGCAGCGTAAAAGCGCTCCCTACTCCCTCCAGCCGCCACAACTCCCCGGCAGCGGGTTCCTCCAGGTGAAAAACACCCAGTTTGTCCACCCAGGCCAGCAAGTCCCGGCCGGTGGCGGAGTTATAGCAACGGAGGCGAATGGGTTTTCCTGCAAGCGTTCCTTCCGGGCCGCTGGAGGCATTGATGTCCACCAGTTGGTAACGTGATTGCAGGCGATTGCTGCCTGGTTCCGTGCTTCCCAGCAGCATTACCGGCCTTCCCGCGCGGTGCCACAGGCACAGTGGCACCCCGGCCAAGCGGCGCCATGAGCGCAAGGCCGCGCCGCCGAAGGAAAGCAGTTCCCCCTGTTGCTTGTTGAAGCTCCGGACGAACAGCTCGTCCCGGCCGTCATCATTAAAGTCGGCCAGCAACAGGTTGCCACTGGGAACCCTGGTGGGCTCCCGGGAATCAGGCAGGGAAGCCAGGGAATGACGTGCCAGCAGCATCAAGGTATCGTTACGCCAGCGATAGACGGCTACCGCTCCGGGAACCAGTACCACAACCTCGTCATCCGCCTCACCGTCCACCTGGCCACAGGCCACGTCGAGCACTATCGTGTCCAGGCGCATCACTTCCCGCAACGACCAGTTGGCCCTTCGTTCCGGGCTGCGCCCCAGCTCCAGGGTGAGGCGAACTTCCCGGTCCAGAGCAGCACTGGCAAAGAAATGACGAGCCGGCTGGCGCCGGCTGACCCCAGCCAATGACTCCCAGAAAGTCGGTTCCAGGGGCAGCAGGTCGCCACTGGCCACCAGTTCGTCCTTGGCAATGGACAGGCGCACCCGTAGCAACCAGGCGGCTCCCAGCTCCCGGGCACGGGCACGGGCCGCGGCTTCGCTGCGGACCGGGGCGGACAGCAGCCGCGTCTCCTCGATGCCCAGGCTACGATTGAACCGGTTCAACAGCATGCTCTCCAGTACCTGGATCACTCGCGACGAGGAGGGGATGGTCTCGCCGTCAGCCTCCAGCAACAAGGCCACCCGACCCAATCCCCGGGGACCGGCGGCCTGCTGCAGTTGCTCGAGCAGGTTGGTCCCCACCGCCTCCAGGGTATTCTGCACATCGCCGGCCCACAGCGGCGACCAGCCAACAACCAGTGCCAGCAGCAACACCCCAGGCCAGGTCCTGGGCCCGGTCCACCTGCCGGTTCTCTCGACAATCATCCTTGCCGTTACTCTCAACGGAACAGTCCTTCCGGTAACTTGTTTCCCGCCGCCGGCCCCGAGGCGCCTCCCTGCCCTTCCGCTGAACAGTCTCCAGCCGCGGCGGATTTTTCCCGCGGTTCCGTGCCCGCCAGGAAAACCTCTCGGGGACAGTGCAGTTGGTCAGCCCTGGCCAGCAATCCGTTGCGGGGATCGATGCGAACGAATACCACCTCCGGCGGAGCCACGAAATCGCTAACCGGCTTGTCCCGCTCCGCTGCTCCCATGAACTCCATCCAGATGGGAAGAGCCGTACCCGCCCCCTGCGCCCAGGCACCTCCCATGCGCCGGTGATTATCGAACCCCACCCAGACACCGGCTGCCAATTGGGGGCTGAATCCCACGAACCACCCGTCCCGCTGGCCGTTGGTGGTCCCCGTCTTGCCGGCAAGTGGACGCCCCAGCCGCCGGGCCTTCCTGCCAGTGCCTTCCTCGATGACGCTCCTGAGCAGGGATACCATGATGAAGGCCTCTGCCGCGGTAAGGGCCTGCCGGGAAGCGCTGGTTTCCTCACGGCCGGCGGACTCCAGGGGCTGGCCGTCGGCACCTTTCACCGCCAGTATGAAACGTGGTGGCCGGTACTCGCCGGCCGCAGGAAAGACGGCATAGGCGTTGGTCAACTCCAGCAGGTTGACCTCGGAACTGCCCAGGGCCAGCGACAGGTTGGCCCGCAGGGGAGAAGTTATTCCCAGGCGTCGTGCCATCTCCACCACGGCATCAGCTCCCACGTCGGCCACCACCTTGACCGCCACGGTATTGATGGAATGGGCCAGTGCCGTTCTCAGGCTGACCTCGCCGTGAAACTCCCTCTCGAAGTTCTGGGGCTTCCAGTCGCTGCCACGTACCGCCAGCCGGTAGACCTCGGGGGAATCGATAAGGATGCTGGCCGGCGTGTAGGTACGCTTGCTGATAGCAGTGGCGTAGACTACCGGCTTGAAGGCCGAGCCCGGCTGGCGCTGTGCTTGCACGGCACGAATGAAGGAAGAAACACGAAAGTCACTGCCTCCTACCAGGGCCCGCACCTGGCGACTGCCCGGCTCGATGGCTACCAGGGCCGCCTGTACCCGTGGCGGTTGCTGCAGCGACAGCGTCAGTGCTTCACCGTCACCATCGTCGATTTTCACTTCAACCAGGTCGCCGGTCTTCAACAGCCGGGACAGTTGCCGGCCGGCCTGCTTCCCCCGGCGCCGGCCCAGGATCCAGCGAGCCCGGTCCAGGGGTATGGTACCGGTACGCCGGCCCAGGTCCACCTGGACGGCCGCCGGCCGGTCCTCGCCGGCGACGGCCAGCACGGGTACTACCAGCAGGTCCCCCGTCCGAGCCACTTGCCAGTTGGCTGTGATCCGGCCCTCTTTCCCCGCCGGAATCAGGTTCCATACCAGCCGTTCGGCATCCTGCCGGGAGGACGGCCAGGACTTTTTCAGTTCCCGCCAACGTTCCTTCCCCAGGTGCCCCAGCGGACCACGAAAACCATAGCGGCGATCGATGCGGCGCAAGCCATCCGCCACCGCCAGCTGGGCGAAGCGTTGCACATCCAGGTCAAGTGCCAACTCGATCCGTAGCCCCCCTCGGTAGAGCAGCTCGTGACCCAGCTGCGCTTCCAGCAGGCGCCGGCAGTATTCCGTGTACCAGGGTGCCAGCCGGGCATTGTCCACGGCCTGGCCCACAACCTTGATTTCCTCCCCGCTGGCCCGGGCTGCGGCCGCTGAGGAAACGAAACCATTGTCGGCCATCCGGGACAGGACCCAGTTGCGCCGCCGGCGGGCGGCAGCGGGATGCCTCAACGGTGAGTACAAACTGGGAGACTTGGGCAGGGAAGCCAGCATGGCCGCCTGCGCCAGCGTCAACCGGCTCACCGGCCGGCCGAAGAAGAATCGCGCTGCTTCCTGGACTCCGTAACAACCATGGCCGAAATATATCTGGTTCAGGTAGAGACTGAGTATGTCGTCCTTGCTGAGGTTGGACTCGATGCGCAGGGCCAGCAGGGCCTCGCGGATCTTCCTGCGCAGGCTCCTTTCCGGCCCCAGCAGGAAAGTCTTGACCACCTGCTGGGTAATGGTGCTGCCTCCCTGGACCACCTTGCCCGCCAGGATATTGCGCCACAAGGCCCGCAGCATGCCCGTGAAATCAAGGCCAGGGTGACGGTAGAAATCGGCGTCTTCAGCCGCCAGGAAGGCCTGGCGAACCTGCAGCGGTATGTCGGGCAGAGCAATCACGGTGCGTCGCTGCTCGAAGAACTCGGCCGCTACCCGCCCCTGGACATCGTAGCAGCGGCTTACCTGGGGAGGATGGTAATCGGCCAGGGAGTCGAAGGGAGGCAGGGTCCTGGCAAACAGCCACAGCGTTACGCCCAGTGCCAACAGCGACAGCACCGCCAACACCAGTCCCCCCAGGCCCAGCCTCCACAGCCAGCGGCGCCAGCCTGTGTTGTGCTTAGAAGCCACCTTCCACGTCTTCCTGCCCTCCACTTCCCCCGGACAGCTGGGCCATGAGCTTCTTGGCCTTGCCGTAATACACGTGCCGGGGAGGAAGGATCCTGACCACGATCTGCAACTTCTGCAATGCCTGATCGGGATTGTTGGCCTTGATGATGTAGGCCTCGTTGAACAAGCGCTTGCCGATCTTCTCCAACTGGGCCAGGCGTTCGGCGGCCTTGTGGTATCCGAGATCCCGGGCTCGCACGAAAGCCTTGTAGGCCTGGGGCAGGTGTTCCCCCATAAAGGCATCCACGCCGGAGACGAAGTAGTTCTTGGCCAGCAGGTCCTTGATGGTATCGTGGTACTTGCCTCGGCCACCGGAAATACCCTTGTCCAGACGATAGGCCTTGCTCAGGTAATCTATGGCCTGTCGAACCTGCCCGCGGTTGTGCGCCAGTTGTTTGCCCTTGTTGTACACCGCCTTGAACTTCTTCAACTTGACCAGCGCCCCCTGGGCCCCGATTTCCTCGGCCTTTTGAATGGCACGGTCCAACTCACCATTACGATAGAAGGCCAGCACCTGGCCGGTGAGCGAGCGGGAGGACTTCCTCTTGCGGGGACGGGGGCGCCGCTTGTGCCGCCGTTTCTTCTGCAGGGCCGCCAGGCGGCGCTTTTCCTTCTCCAACACATCTTCCGCCCGGGCCTTGAGAGCGGCCACGACCTCGTTTTGCGGGTCGCGTTCCAGCACCTCCTCGAACTTGAGCAAGGCCTGGGCATATTTCTTTTCCCCCAACAACTGCTTGCCCTCGGCAACGATCTTCTCCATCGACTTCTGCCGGCATTCCTGGATCAGTTTCCTGGCCTGCTCGTAGTACTTGCTGGTGGCCGGTATACGGTTGGCCGCCAGGATGGCGTTGGTAAAATCATCTCCAGAAAAAAGCTTGCTGGCCTCGGTGAGGGCCGCCTGGGCCGTCATCTCCTTTTCCACGAAAGCCTTGTACTCCAGCAGCAACGAGTTGGATGGTTGCAGTTTCAAAGCCAGCTGGATCTCCAGGGCCGCTTCCTGCCACTTCATCTCGTCGATCAACTGCTTGGTTTTCTCGAAGTGCCTGTCGAAGGCGCGTTTCTGCTCGAGCATCTGCTGGCGCTTTAACTCGCTGTCCGCAGGCCGGGATGTTCCACCCGAACCACCCACCAGCTTGACCAGCAACAGCACCAGTAGCAACCCCAGCACTCCCCCTCCGCCGAAGACCACCAGCTTGCGCCGCCGGGGATCGGCCAGCAACGCACCCAGGCGATTGCTGGCAGCGGACTCGGTGTAGGCTCGGGCCCCGGTCACGGTGGAACCCGGCAGGTTCCGTTCACCTGTTTCGCCTTGCGGCCAGATCAGCTGCAAGACGGTGGTGCCGAGTTGGATCTCGTCACCGTCCTGCAATTCGATTTCCTGGATGCGCTGGCCGTTGACCACGGTACCGTTGCCGGAACCGAGATCGGCTATGGTCAGCGTCTGACCCTGGCGCTGGAAAACCGCGTGACGCCGCGAACAGGCTATGTCGGGAAGAACCAGGTCGTTGTCGGCCCCCCGGCCCACGGTGACATGATCGGGTATCAGTTCTATTTCCCGCCCTTCCTCTTCTCCCTGTAGTACCAGCAACACGGGATATACCGGCTCCTCGGCCTGCTCGTCTTCCCCGAAGATGAGGGTCTTTTCCTGGGAGGCATCCGCCCCGGCCTCGTCCGCCTGCAACACCGCGGTAGCCTCGGCCACGGAGGGCAACTGCTGGTTCCAGGGAGCCTCGTCGGCCGCTTCCTCTTCTCCCGTTTCCAGGTACCCGGCTTCCTCCCCGCCCGCCTCTCCTTCCGGCGGCGTCGCCTCCTGCCAGCCGCCAGCAGCTTCCTCACTGCCCCCGACACCGGGCACCGTCTCCTGCTGGCGGACGCCGGCCTTCTCCCGGAACCGGCGCCGGCGGGCACGCCGCCGTGCCGACAGCGGCTCATCGAGGGTGTCTCCCAGCCGCTCCTCGCCTTCGACATCTTCTTCTTCCCGCTGTTCCGCTGGCTGCTCCGCCGGGGGAAAGATCTCCTCCCGGCCGGTATCATCGAGATCGTCGGCTACCGGCTCCGCTTCCTCGGGCTGCTCCGACCCGGCCAGGAACCCATCCGGATCCAGTTCGCTGGTGTCCTCCTCGAAGGTTTCCTCGTCGAGCAGTTGCGGCCCGGCTTCTTCTTCGGCTTCTTCCGGTTCCGCCGGTCCTCCATTCATGACGTGAGGGGGAATTTCGTAACGACCGGTGGTCTCCTCGGCCTCTTCCCCGGTGTCCTCGTCCTCGCCCACCAGCAGGACATCGTCGTCGGCCACCAGTTCCGGGGCAGCCTCGTCACCTGACCGTGGCCGTTTGCCTTGTCCGCTATCGTCGTCGTAATCGGGCATGCGCTACTTTCTCTCCCTGGATGCTACTCCAGTGCCTCGAGATGCCTCCTGGCCTTCTGGTGACGCGGGTCCTCCTGGTCGGGGATGGAGTTCATGACCGCCTTGTACAGTTGCCGCGCCCGGTCGATTCTTCCATACTTGAGATCCTTCTCGGCCGTGAACATCAACAACTTGTAGCGTTCCTGTAATTCTTTTTCGATGGTGTCGATCATCTCTACTGCTTCCTGGTAGATTCCCGGTCGCTCCTGGGCGGGAATCAACTCCAGGTAATCGCGGACCTTCTTGTAGTGTTGCAGGGCAAAATACAGATTCTCGGGAGCGATGCTCTTGCCCTCGTAGCGTTTCTTGGCCAGCTTGAAGTTCTCCTCGGCCACCTTCCGGTCCGGTTCGGGCAGGGCCGTTTCCACAACCGTCAGAACCTTTACCGCCCATTCCTCGGTTGTCTCCTGATTGGCCATGTTGATATTGTTGACGAAGGTCAGCTTGTTCTGTTCGTTTTCCAGCAGGTGCTTGCGTGGCAACTTCCATTTCAGCAGTCCACTCCACTGGCCAACCGACAGGGGGGGTGGGATCTTGCCGATCTGCACTCCGTTCAGCATGACCGACAACTCGTCCTTGTTGTCGATGCCGGCCACGTAGAACTTCATCGTGGCTCGACCATTGCCGTAGGTAAAGCCGAAATTCACCGACTCCCGGCAGCGAATCGAAACCGGGCCGATACCGAAACTGGACAGCTCACCATCGCCATCGCGGGCGCCGACCTCGAAGGTCTCTCCGGAATGGTCCACCACCTGGCGGACTATCTTCTTGCCGCCCTTGAACGCCAGGGCCACCAACAAGAGCATCACCAGGCCGGCAACGACTAACAGCAGGATCCTCTTGCGGCGCTCCAGCCCGTTGAACCAGAGGCGTCCCCGCGTGATCAGCTGCTGCAGCTTGCCCTGGCCACTCGCGGCCGCCGGTCTTCTGCCCGCACCGGCCCCGGCCTCCCGGCCCCCGGCAGCAGCCACACCACCGGCCTTCATTCCCGGCGAACGTATCACTACCTGGCCACCGCGACCGGCTCCGGCAGCGGGGGCGGGTTTCTTGGCGGGGCCGGGCGCCCCCCGACCCCGTCCCCGGGCCCGCGCCGCTTGTTGCCGGGATGCGGAACGACGTGCCGGCGGACCCGGCGAACGCCGGGAAATCTTCTTCCGGGCCGTGGGGACCCGCTGGCGGGTTGCGGCACCTTCAAACCTGACCCGCGCCCCCCCCAGTTCGATGATATCACCGGAACTCAGCACCTCTTGCTTGACCGGCTTGCCGTTGAGGCGGGTGCCGTTGGAACTACCCAGATCCTTGAGAATGTAGGCCCCACCCTTGTCGCGAATGCTCAGGTGCTGCCGGGAGATGCCGGGGTCGGTGAGGACGACGTCATTCTCCATCGTCCTGCCGATGGTGATCTCCACCCGGTCGAAATCGAACTTCTTGCCCTTGTCAGGGCCGGCCAGGATGGTCAGCGAAAATCCCACTTCAGAACTCACCCGTGATCAGTTGATAGACGATGGGTCCGAACAGCACCATGAAAACCGTGGGGAAGATGCAGGCAATGAGCGGAAACAGCATCTTTACCGGGGCCTCGTTGGCCAGCTTCTCGGCCCGCTGCGTTCTTTCCACCCTCATCTGCGTGGACTGGATGCGCAGCACCTTGCCCAGGCTGGTCCCCATGCGGTCAGCCTGGATGAGCGCGGCCACGAACTGGTTGAGGGCCGGCAACTGCACCCGGTCGGCCATGTTGCGCAAGGCCTCCATGCGGGTCTTGCCCATGCGTAGTTCCCGCAACATCAGGTTGAGCTCGTCGCTCAGCGGCCCCTTCTTTCCCTTGGCCACCACCGTGGCCACCGCGGCCTGGAAGTCGAGACCGGCTTCCACCGAGAGGGTCAACAGGTCCATGTTGTAGGGCAGTTCGCGGATGATCTTGAAGTGACGTTTCTTCACCTGGTCGCGCAGCCAGATGTTTGGGTAGAACACGCCCAGGATGATAAAGACGCTGACGAACCACCAACCCACGTCTATCTTCAGATCTCCTCTCAGGAAATTGACCACCATCAATCCCACGATGGTGAAGAACACGGTCGACAGTTCCTGCAAGGCCAGGATTTCTTCCGGTTGCAGTTCCCCCAGGCCGCCGGCGGCGATAATGCGCTTGCGCAGGTGGTTTTCGTAGGAGGGCCAGATAAAGCGTCGATTCAGGGTTCCCAGGCGGCGCAGGACGATCTTGCGCAGGGCCCTGATGGTGGAGCGTTCTTCCAGTTCCTGGGCTTCCGACATCATGCGCTTCACCACCAGTTCCCAGACGCCGTAGACGATGAAGAACACCCCTCCCATGATCAACAGGAAGGTCAGCAAGTGCAGCAAGCTTCCGATGACGTCCTGGCCCATGTCCTCCTCCAGCTCAGACGTTGATGTTGACGATCTTCCTTATGAACCAGATACCCAGAAGCTCCATGAGAATGATGATGCCGATGAGCACGTAACCGTACAGGCTCTCGAACATGGGTTCCATCAGATCCGGCCGCATGTAGTTGACCACCAGCCCCAGAGCCAGGGGCAGCGAGGCCACTACCCAGCCCTGCATGCGCCCTTGCGAGGTCAGGGCATCGATCTTGCCTTCCAGTCGAAAGCGCTCGCGGATGGTGGCGGCGATGGTGTCGAACATCTCCGCCATGTTGCCGCCCAGTTGGCGGGAGATGATGGTGGAGGTGACCACCAGGTCAAGGTCCTCGCAACCAACGCGCTCGGCCATGGCCAGCAGGGCCTCGTCCATGGGGACACCCAGCTTGATCTCGCGGACGAACAGGCGGAATTCCTGCGACAGGGGAGGATCGGCGTCCTGGGCCACGTGTTCCATGGCCTGGGGAAAGGTAAGACCGGCCTTGAAGGCATTGGACATGGCCGTCAAGGAATCCACCAGTTGCACGTTGAAACGCTTGATGCGACGGTGGCGAAAGTACTTCACCACCAGCGTGGGCAGGAAAAAGCCCAGTGCTCCCAGGATAACGGTGAAGAAGACCCCGAAGAAAAACAATCCTACCAGCACCAGCAGCGCCGTCAAGCAGATGTTCAACACCAGCAACTGGCGGCCGTCGATGAACAGGAACATGTTGGAGAGTTCGCCGACCGACTTGACCACGTAGCGTTCCTGGTAGCGCTCGAAAGCCCGCCCCAGCACGCTCATGGCCAGCAGCGTGAACATGAACACGGCCGCCATCACCACCAGGACGGCAACTCCTTTGTTGAATAGCAGGTCCATTCGCCTTTTCTTCCCCGCTCAGCGCCCCAGGGAACCACCTCCTCCGGTTGGCAGGCGGATGATCTGGAAGGTGCGCTCGCGGATTTTCTTCAGGGCTTTGACGCGCTCGCCGGTCAACAGGGTCTCGATGGTGGCCCGGCCCCTTTCTTCCTGTTCACCGATGTCTTCGGGATTACGCAGGGAAAGATGAAGACTGCCCAGCTTGGCAGCCAGTATCAATATCTCCGCCTCTTCCGGCAGTACCAGCACGGTAATGGTACTGTAGTTCTTCTTGGAGTCATCCACCAGGGCCATGTTGGTGTTGCCGGTGATGGAGCCGGTGGCCAGGACGATGATGTTCTGCATCAACGTCACCGTAACCAGGCCTTCGCCCTTGTTGTCGGGAAAGGTACCCAGAATGTCCACGTGATCGTTGGGCCTGACCCAACCTGCCACCGACGCCGCCCCGGAAATCGACAGGCTGATGGCCCGCCCCCGCTTGCGCACGATGCTGCTCAGACGCTCGAAGGAACCCTCGGAGCGAAAGTGGCTCCAGAGGATGAGATCACCGCGCTGCAGCGGTACCATCAGCTTCTGGCCGACGACCTTCTCGAACTGCTTGGGATCCACCACGCTGGGAGTGACGAACTGCTCGGGCATCTCGTGCTGGGCTACCATGTCCCACTCCAGCACCGTCCCCTCGCGGATGTCGCGGTTGGCCACCACCACGGGCACCAGATTCCAGCCTTCCTTGACCTTCTCCTCCTGGCGCTTCATGGTCTTGTAGGCAATCAGTGCGGCCAGGAGACCCAGTACCAGGGCGATGACGATGGGAGCCTTGCCTTTCAGCATTGGATAGTCTCCTTGAGGTTTGAGTCAACCGGCTTAACCCCGCCGTGGCATCTGCCCGGTTGTTGCCGGCCGGGTTCAAGCCGATGAATACCTTGTATTTTCTATCGCAATGGGGGCAGAAGTGTCAAAGCTTTTCGTGTTCTAGTGCACTCGATCACGGGGAAAGGTGTAGTCGTTGCCACAGTTGAGACAGCGATAACTCTCGAGGATGGCACCCTCGGCATCCTTGGTACAGCGATAGCTTTCAGGGTCGATCTCCTCCCCGCAATCGGGACAGAGATGGGCTCCCAGGAAACGCAGGTGGGCAATCTTCTTGCGACCCTCTTCGTCTGGTCGGTTGCGGACCCGACGACAGGTCCGCAGGTATTCGCGCAGGAGCAGGTATCCCTTCACGACTAGCCTCGCTGCAACCGCCAGTGGCGTATCACCTCGACCAGCAACACGAACACCGCCAGTCCCAGCAATTGTAGCACCACCGGCAGGCAAAAGGGTGCTATCATGTTCAGGTACACCGTGCGTGACAGGGAAACGCCCAGTAACACCCCGCTCAACGACCTCCAGCCGTTTCCCCAGCGGGAAGACCGGCCCAACCGGTGACGAGCCCAGTCGACCAGGGCCGGCCAGCCGGGCAATCCCAGCCAGACGATGTCCCATGCTCCCCGCGGCACCGGCCACAGCAACTGCAGCACGAGCACCACCAGCAGGGCCGGGTACAACCCCGAACAGCGGGCGCAGATCCACACCCGCCGGCCCGCCAGGTTGATCCGCCAGCACCTGTCGAGTTCATCGGCAAAGTGGTGTGCCAGCAGAAACCCCCACCTCCCGGGAGCTTCTTTCTTGCCACTGCGCGTGGGTTCCCCGGGTTGGCTTGCCAATGTTACTGTCTCTTCAATTCATCCAGAAGCTCTGCCTCGGTAAAGACACCCTTGTCCAACAACAGGCGAATGATCGCCGCTACCATGTTGCTGGGCTTGATGATGTGGGGCAGGGCCGATTCATCCCGCTCTCCCTCCAGCCGCTCCAACAACCGCCCGACCTCGCTGTCGGTGGGGACCGGCGGTCGCTCTTGCTGCTCCCCTGCCGGGCCAATGGCCGGCGCGGGGGTGATGGGTGTCGGGCTGGCCGACGCGGATAAGGCCGCGGGCTTTACCGGCTCGGACACGGGCTTTACCGGCGGAGGCGCGGGTTTTACCGGCTCGGGCGCGGGCTTTACCGGCTCGGGTACGACCGGGGCCGGCTGGCTGCCCGCGGACGGCACAGACAGACCGACCCGCGACAGAAGTTCGTTCATGTCGCTGGCCGTTGCCGCCCCGGCGTCAGCAGTCGTCGCCCGGGAGACATCCGGGGAGGGAGCGTTCACGCCGGCAGCGGTATCACCCGGGTCGGGCTGCAGATCTTCTGGTTCCTCGACGTCGATCACTTCCAGCTCGGGCAACTCGTCCACGGCCGATGGCACCACTTCGCTTGCCCCTGATAGTGCCTCCGGCGAACCTAGGACCGGGAGACCGGCAGCGGTGGCAGGTGGTGTTGCCGTCGGCGTTGCCGGTGCCGCCGGTGGTGGCGTCGCCGGTGTCGCCAGTGGCGGCTTCGCCGCTGCCGGCTCCAGGGTAAGGGCGCTGACCGGCGTGGCGGCGGCGCTGGCCGGCGCCTCTTCCGCCAGCGACTCGAGCTGGGCGAAGGGATCGTCGGGATCGAAGTCGCTGCCAGCCGGTTGCCCGGGAGGAGTCTCCAGGGTTCCGCGTACCACGATCATCTCTTCTTCGGCCCCGCCGTTCGACAGCGCCACGGCCGGGGCAGCGGAACCGTCAGCGCCTGCGAACTCTTCCGGTGCCTCCTTCAAATACCAGCGCCGGATGGCCGCCTGGATCTTGCCTTCCCCGGCCAGGACCGGGGCCGTGCGCTTGCCGGTCCTGAACCTGACCTCGTCGAGCGCTTCCAGGTTGGTGGGATCGGACATGGCCAGCACCAGCACCTCGTTGGGCCGTCCCGCCTCGCCGTCCAGGCGAACGGGAATCAGGTTGTGGCGGTTGGCCAGCTCCAGGGGAACCAGACGCAGCAGGTAATCGGGAATCTCCAGGTTGGCAATATCGACGATCTCGACGCCGGTCTGCCGATGGACGGCCCTTACCAGGGCATCTTCGGTGACGAAGTGGTTTTCCACCAGGACCTTGCCCAGCCGGCCACCCCACTTCTTCTGGTAGCCCAGGGCCGATTTGAGCTGGAATTCATCGAGCAGCCCTTCTTCGAGTAGTATCTGCCCCAGTTGCTTCTTGGGCGGCATCCTAGCCTCCTTGCGACTTCTGTAACACCCGGCGATATTCTTCCCGGGTAAGGTATCGCTTCTGCAGCAACATTTCCACCAGCGATTTCAGGAAGCTCACCTGGCGGCGCTGCAGCTGCTCCAGCTGCCGGCACAGTGACTCCAGCGAGGCTGACTCGTCGACACCTTCCGGCTGCCGGCCGGTACTGGCAGCACCAGCGTTGCCGGCGCCGTCGGAGTAGTACTGGCGGATGGCCCGATCGAGCGCCCGCTCGCCGGCGATGGCCACCTGCACCCGGCAGCCACAGATCCTGGCAATTTCGTCCACCAGGGACAGGTTGGCCGGATCGGCCAAGGCCACCACCAGGGTCTTTCCGGCCGCGTCGATGGCAATGGGCAAGACGTGCTTGTCGAGGGCGTACTCGGCGCCGAGCCGGCCCAGGGCCTCGGGACTGACCACCAGCCCGGAGAAATCTACTCGCGGCAAGCCCAGTTGCTTGCTGAGCGCCTTGACCAGCATGTCTTCGTCCAGGAAACCGAGATCCACCAGCACCGTCCCCAGTTTGCCACCCCACTTCTTCTGCTCCGCCAGGGCCCGGCGCAGTTGTTGCTCGGTAATCACCCCCGCCTTCAGGAGCAGTTCGCCGAGCTTCATCCTCTGTGGTGTGGTTGGCGCCATTTGCTTTGAATACTCTTATATTACAAAATGTTAACAGAGGCGCCTGGTGCTGGCAAGAAAAACCAGCCGGGACGAACCACTATTGCCGGCTGTCTGCCTTGTGGCGTTTCTCGAAATCGTTGACGAAGCGTTTCACCTTGCGCAACTCGGACTGACCATCGAGGAAAGAAATGCCCATTCCCTGGGTATCCTCGAAATAATCGATCCAGGCCACCCGGGCCTTGATCTCCAGGCCCTTGGTGTCGCCGTCACTCGGATAGAGGACCACCGGGAACTTGGCACCCACCGTCAGCAGTGGACCCGAGCAGCGCAGGAAGGCGCCGCCCACCGAGATGTTGCGGACCTCGGAGACGTAATCGCCCTTGGCCGTCCGGTAGATGGCCCGGAAGCTGGCCGGAAAGCGCCGCTGGCGCCGCCGTTCCCCGGTGCCGCCGTTGCGCAGGAAGGAGATGATGCCGTCGAGCCGGGCCCGATCCCTCTGCACCAGCTCGATGAAACAACCGGCGGGCATATCGCTTCCTCCCGCCTGTGTGCGCCGCCATACTACTCGTCCTTCCAGGAACACCGGGGAGCTGATACCAGATATGGCCACGTTCATCCCCACCCGTTCCCCCACCTGGAAACGACGAGTAGAGGGAACGAAGAAACCCACCTGGTTCGGTTGTCGATGCAGGGCCTCCTGGAATTCATCTACCGAGTCGAACGACAACACCATGTAGCGAGGTTCCATCTTCTACTACCCCCTTGCTCTCCGGCAACATAGCAGATTCAACGGGAACATTCAAGGTGGGAAACGTCACCAATTGAAAGCGTAAGGATTACAATTCGTTTTTCTCCCGGCAGGCGGTGGAGCCGTGTACCCGTGAACAGCCGGCCGGCAAAAACCTGGCACCGGCCCCGGCCTGGAGCTACACTGCCGGATCATGCGACGCTGGTTTTTCTGGTCCGGCCTGCTGGTCGTGGCCGTGGTGGCATTCTGGCTGGGTGCAGACACCCTGCGCCTGCTGGCAGTGGCCTGTGGCCTGCCGGCCCTGCTGCGTCTCAAGGATCTCTGGCTGGCTGGACCTCACCAGCGGGTTCCGGCACCGGTCTACCAGTGGGCCGCGGTGCTGCTGTTGGGGCTGGTGGTGCTCATCCTCTATGGCCGCCTGTTGCTCGGCGACCTGCCCGTCAACCATGATCATCCCGTGTTCCTGTTCCGGGCCTGGAACACCGGCCAACTGCTGGCCGCCGGCTCCTGGTTCGGCTACTCGCCCTACCAGTTCATCGGCTACCCGGCCAACCAGTTGTATCCCATCGGAGCCGACCTGCTGGTCTGCCTGGTGCGTGCCCTTTCTGCGGGCCTGCTGGGCTGGCAAGCTGCCTGTGCCGTCGCCCTGTTCATCTTCATCCTGGCCCGTACCCTGGCCTACTGGGCCCTGGGGCGCCAGCTGCTGGGAGGATGGGCCGGCCTGGCCGCGGGCCTGCTCAGCCTGGCCGACCGCGGCGCCTGGATGCAAGGGGGCTGGTCGTTCGATCTCGACTGGGGAGTGTGGTCCATGGGTATGAGCTTCGCCCTGTGTCTGTGGGCCCTGTGGGCGTTGCACAACCTGTTGCACCGGCCGGGACGACTGGGACCGCTGCCACTGGCCCTGCTGCTGGCGGGCAGTATCCTCTGTCACCCCATGGCCCTGGTCGTCCTGGGAATCGGCCTGCCGCTGCTGTTGATCGTGGAGATGATCACCACCGATCCGGGGCCGCCGGTGCACTGGTTGCCGCGCACCGTGGCCGCGGCCGGGCTGGGGCTGGCCCTGAGCGCCTTCTGGTTGATTCCCTTCCTGGCCCACCGCGACTGGTTCGAACCCCTGGCCGCCAGGTGGTTGGCCTACCCGGAGATGATTCGCGGACTGTGGGCCGGCAACCTGCTGCGCGACCTGAGCCCCCTGCTGCTGGCCGGCGGGCTGGCCGGGTTGCTGTGGGCGGCGGCCCGGCGCCGTACGCTGGCCATCTACCTGCTGTTGCTCGTCGGCCTGATGCTGGCCCTGTCCAGCAGCGACGTCCTGCTCTCGCTCGACCTGCTGGAGAAGTTCCCCGCCCTGGCCAACCTGCAGCTGGAACGGTTCGCCTACCCGGTGCGGGCCGCCTTGCTGCTCGGCTGCGGGCTGCTGGTGGAACTGCTGCTGCAGACCGCCGGCGTTTTTTCCCGCCTGCGCCACAGCGGCAGGGGGCGCCTGCTGGCGCTGCGCCTGCTGGCCGGGGCGATCCTGGCTCCCTTGCTGGTCTTCGCTCCCCGGGTGGGGGTACTGCCCTTCCTGGCGCCCGCGCAACCGCTGCAGTGGTCGTCGCAGTCACCCCGCTGGCGGGAGCTCGAACAGGCCGCGGCCTTCCTGAAATCGGGCCAGGCCGGGCCCGCGGGCCGGGTGGCGGTGCGCGCGGGCCAGCACGACCACCTGCTGCTGGCCCTGCCGGCCCTGGCCGGACTGCCGGTTTTCAAGATCGGCTTCACCCCGGAGAACAACTACCGCTACAAGTTCACTTCCAGCGACCCGGAAGTCTGGCGCGCCGCCGGCGTCAGTCACCTGCTGTCGGTGGGACCGTGGCCACGCCCCGGCCTGGTGGAACTGCGGCGTTTCGGCGGGCTGGTGCTTTACCGCTTCGCGGACTTCTCACCGGCACCGGCCTGGCTGGAAGGCCCGGGCCGGCTGCGCATCCTCGATCAGCGCCCGGAACTCCTGCGCTTGCAGATCGAGGGAACCCAGCCGGACAGCCGCCTGTATGTCCGCCGCGCCCGCTACGGCCTGTGGCGGGCCAGCAGCGACGGCCGGCCCGTGGAGATCACCGGTGCCAGCGTGGGGGACAGTCCCGCCGTGTTCATGAGCCTGGCCGCCCGGGACGGCGAGCTGGTCATCGAGTTCACCGCCGGCGCCGGCGAGTGGCTGGGTGGGCTGGCCAGCCTGCTGGGGCTGCTGGCAGCTCTGCTGCTGCTGGTAAACGGCCTGCGTCCCTCCTGGCTGGGCGGGTTGCCTTCCCGGCTGGCGCCGCTGGCCCGGCCGCTGCGGGCCGGCACCACCCTGGCCACCCTGGCGCTGGTGCTGCTGCTTTCAATCTACCTGATCGTGCGCCTGTCGCTGCCGGCCCCGCCGGACTTTTCCGGGCGCCGGGTGGTCGCCGACCTTTCCCGGCAGCTGGCCGGCGCTTCCGCCGAGGTGGTACGTCCCGGCGGCAAGAGCCCCTGCCAACCCTTCGACGGCCGGCGCATCAAGTGCCCCGGTCCGGAGTGGAACTACGCCGGCCGCACCATCATCGGGGCCGACCACCTGCTGCGGCAATGTGTCTGGTTGCATCCCATCCAGGGAGCGGAATTCGTTCTGCACTTCGACGGGGTGGAGCTGGGGGATCGGCTGGAGGGGTTCTTCGGCATGGACGACGCGGTGGTGGAGCCGCCTTCCAGCCACGACGTGCAGTTCACCGTCTACCTGGACGGCCAGCGCCTGGAGCAACTCGACTGCCCCTCGCGGCGGGGCTGGTTCCACTGGCGGGTCGACACCCCGGGCCGCCGCGGCAGCCGCGGCCGGGTAAGCGTGTCGTCCGCGGCCCGCTTCACCGGCCGCCGCCACTTCTGTTTCACCGCCTACACCACGGCCGGCGGAACGTAACTACACCCCGCAGTTGCTTTTGCGACTGCTGGTTATACATTACTGGCAGCGATGACAACAACCACGCGGAGCGGTACCATGATATCCACCTGCCGGGAGTTCTCCCTGGAAAGTCAAGGCGACAGCCACGTCTACGACGTCACCGAGCAGGTGCGCCGGATCGTGGAGCAAGAGGGTTTGCAGGAAGGGCTGGCCACCGTCTTCACCCCGGGGGCCACCGCCTCGGTGACCACCATCGAGTTCGAAAGCGGGGCCGTGGCCGACCTGCGCCGGGCGGTGGAACGGCTGGCCCCGCGCCGGGAGCACTACCGCCACGACGCCCGCTGGGGAGACGGCAACGGTTTTTCCCACGTGCGGGCCGCCCTGCTGGGCCCCTCCCTGGCCGTGCCGGTCTCCGCCGGGCAACTGGTGCTGGGCACCTGGCAGCAGATCGTGGTGATCGACCACGACAACCGCGCCCGCAACCGGCGGGTGGCAGTACAGTTGCTGGGAAGCGGCCCATGATCCCGGAGCAACAACTGCACTGGCCCGGCCTGCTGCCGCCGCCAACCCACGGCTGCCTGATCAAGGTAGAGCCCGAGGACTTCCAGGTGGACGAGATTCCCGCCTACCGGCCCTCGGGCAGCGGCGACCACCTGCTGGTGCTGGTGGAAAAGCGCAATCACACCACCCCGCGGCTGGCCCGGGCCCTGGCCCGGCACCTGCGCCTGGCCGAGTTCGACGTGGGCATGGCCGGCCTCAAGGACCGGCGGGCGTTGACCCGGCAGTGGCTGTCGCTGCCGGCCTCCTGCGCGGGGCAGCTCGACGACTTCCACATGGAAGGAGTGCGCCTGCTGGAGGTGGCCCGTCACAACAACAAGCTCAAGACCGGCCACCTCAAGGGCAATCGCTTTCGCATCCTGCTCCGGGAGTGTCCGGCCGGCGCCGTCGCAGACATCCGCACCCGGGCCGAGCGCCTGCTGGCCAGCGGAGTTCCCAACTACTTCGGCCCGCAGCGCTTCGGCCACGAGGGCAGCAGCCTGGCCGAGGGGCTGGACATCCTGCATGGCCGGCGCGGGGCCAGGCGAGGCCGCGAGCTGCGCCTGAAGCTCAGCGCGGTGCAGTCGAAGCTGTTCAACGACGTGCTGGCCGGGAGAATCCGGCAGGGCATCCTGGGCCGGGCCCTGGCCGGAGACGTGATGTGTTTCGACGGCTCCCGGAGCCTGTTTACCTGCACCGAGCCGGAGGCCGATCAGCCCCGTGTGGAGCGGCTGGAAATCCATCCCACCGGCCCGCTGTTCGGCCCGCGCATGATGGCCGCCGGGGGAGAGGTGGGCCGGCTGGAGCAGCAGGTGGCCGCGGAATCGCGGGTGGACCTGAAGCTGTTCGAGCGTTTCCGCAAGCTGATGCGCGGCGGGCGCCGTCCCCTGCGCCTGCGCCTGGCCGATTTCGCCATGGATTCGACCCCCCAGGGGCCGGTGCTCACCTTCACCCTGCCCCCGGGTTGTTATGCCACGGTGGTTCTTCGGGAACTGGTCGACTACCGGGAACCCAGCAGGTAAAGCGCGCCCTCGCCGCTGAGCACGCGCAGCCAGTGGCGGGAGCCGGCGGGAAGCTCCACCCGGTCGCCGGAGAGGAGGCGGAAAACCTCACCGTCGGGAAAACCCACTTCCAGGCGGCCGCGCACCAGCCAGCACACCTCCTCGTGCTGCTGCTGGCGCTCTGGATAGTAGGCGGAGGGAGGATCTTCCATGCGTAACGGACGCCACCCCTCGCGTTCGAGCTGCTCCTGCAACTCCCCGACATCAGGGGGAATAGACTCGTACGGCCACTTGACCAGCCTGACCACCCTCGCCGGCATCTCCATCACCACACCTCTCACCATGGTCTACACTTGCCGACTTGTTACCACACATCACTACACAAGGCAAGACGTAGAACTACGTGCCCAATATCTCCCTCATCCCCCTATCTCCTGCATCTCCCACACCCAGCCCCCCTGGCGAACCCGCAACCGGCAGCGGCCCAACTCGCACTCCAGCTCGAACACCTTGTATGCGGGGCCGGTGTCCGCGGCCTGCATCTCCAGCCACTGGCCACACAGGCGCTCGACGACCACCCAGCGCCCTTGCCAGCGGAACTTCAGCGGCCGCTCGTCGGGTACGGCCTCGGTCCGGCAGATCACCTGCTCGAGCTTGATCCACTTCAAGGGCACATCCCTTCCGCGCCGCCGCTGCCGCGGCCCCGTCTCGCTCACAGGCAGGTGGCGGTGTAGTGCACCTCGATGCGATCGCCCCGGCCGGGTACGTGGTCGTCGCCGAAGTAGATGGTGTTGGTGTCCGGGTAGTAGGTCCAGCCGTCGGCGCCACCCGAGGAGGAAGCCTGGGGAATCGGGTTGCCGTTCACCGTCACCGTCAGGCTGCCGGCGTCGGCCGGCCGCGACAGCGGGAACTCGCGGATGGCGGCGAAGGCGTCGAAGCCCAGTGCCTGCAGGGTGCTGGCCCAGTCGGCGGTGAGGATGGACTCGAAGATGCCCCCGGTCTGCTGGGTGACGAAGTAGTAGCGGCCGTCGGGCGGGTTGTCGGCGCAGATGGCGCTCACCGTCATCATCTCGGTGTTGCGGTAGCCCTTGAGGGAACGGAAGAAATCCACGTAGAAGTCGGGCGTGCCCTTGGACTGGTCGGGCTCGTCGGAGAGGATGATGATGTACAGCTTGGCATCCTCGCGCAGGAAGCCGGCGTTGGCCTCGGGATCGTCGACCAGCGGCTGGCTGAGGGCCAGCCACGCCCCTTCCAGGCCGGCCTCGTGGTTGGAGCAGTCGTCACCCAGGCGGATGTTGTCGGTGAAGGCGTCGTTGAGGTTGGGTGTCTGGCTGGTGAGGATCTTGGGAGTGCCGGAGGTGTTCACCAGCACCCCGGGATGTACCTGGCGCGGGGGAGTGCCGGTGTAGCCGGGATTGTCCTCCACCTCGGTGGCCACCACCCCGATGTGGAAGTCCACGTCCAGGGTCAGTGCCCAGTTGATGAAGGCATCGAAGTTGTCGGCCAGATTCTGCTGGTCGTCGCCCATGGAACCCGAGCAGTCGACCACGAACAGGACGTCGGAACGCACCTGGTCGGGCTGGTAGAAGATGTCCGTCTGGTCGGAGGTGGTGGTACCGCGCCCGAACAGCGGCACGGTGTGCTCCTCGTCGCCGTCGGCCTTGATGACCAGCACCGCCCGGTGAGGTGTGTCATCCTGGGGATGGTAGCGCAGGCACACCTGGAAGCTTTGCGAACCGGCCAGGGTGAAAGGCGTCATCGGCGCCGAGGTGAACTCGAAGTTGGGATCGGCGGGTGGATCCAGGGCGATGTCATCGATGGAGATGTCCACCGAACCCAGGTTGTAGACGTTGACGCACAGCTCGGGCGAGTTGCAGCCCACGGTCACCACGCCGAAGTCCAGCTCGGCGGGTACGATCTCCAGCTCCGATTCCTTGCAGTAGGCGCCCAGGTTGAGACAGGCCTGGCCGGGCAGGGGGTTGCCGTTGCCGTCGGTGCAGGTGATATCTCCCAGGTCGTCGTCGTCGACGGCCAGGTGGAGCACGGCAATCTGGCCCAGCTCCCGTTGGGGGGCGAAGGTGACCTCCACGGTGGTCGAGCAGTTGGGTGAGCCGCGTGGGCCCAGGGTGGCCGGCAGGGACGGTGCGGCGGTCAGGGAGAAATCCTGGCCGAAGACGGGTACCAACTCCACGTAGGCATCGGAGAGGGTGCAGGGTGCCAGGCCCTGGTTGGTGATTTGCACCTGCATGGCCTTGGTATTGCCCAGCTTCACCACTCCGAAGTTGACGAACGGCGCCGGCTGGATGACCACGTCGCAGGCGGCCGTCTCCACGCCCTGGCCGTTGATGTCGACCCTCACCTCGTTGCCGTCCCTGTCGTTGCCGAAGATGCTCAGCACCCCCTGGTCCCGGCCCAGGCCGACCGGCTGGTAGGCCAGCGTCACCACCCGGCTGTCGCCCGGGGCCAGCAGCTCGCCGGCGGGAGGTGCGGAGACGATGGAAAACTCGTTGTCGGCGCTGTTGGTGGATATCTCGATGCCGTCGATGGTGCAGTCGTCGGTGCCCTGGTTGGAGACGATCAGGTCGCTGGTCTGCTGGCTGCCCTGCACCACCCCGCCGAAGTTCACGGCAAAGGGGGTGGCCACGATGTTGCATTCCCGGGGGGTGCTCTCCCCGAACAGGGCCACGGTGCCGGTCAGGCCGTCCTGGGAAGCGGGGTCGTTGGAAAACAGGTCCACCCCGCCGTGATCGGAGCCGCGCTCGGCCGGACGGTACTCCACCTCCACCGCCAGCGACTGTCCGGGAATCAGGGTTTGGGGAAATGCCGGCAGGTTGACCAGGAAAAAGTCGCTGACCGGGGGATCGGGATTCATGGCCACCGAGTCCAGTTGCAGATCGAGCAGGCCGCAGTTGCTGACGGTGAAGCTCATGGTCTTGCTCTCGCCGGTGGGCACGTTGCCGAAGTCCAGCGCCAGCGGTTCCGGGCACAGGCGTGGGGCCATGCCCTGGCCCAGCAGGTCGACGGTGATGACGGGCTCGTTGACGTCGTTGCTGCCCACCGCCAGCAGGCTCTGGTGCTCGCCGCCCGAGCGGGGTCGGTACTCGACGTGGATGACCGCCATGGCTCCCGCGGCCAGCGTTCCCGGCAACTGCTCGCTGCCGGTGTCCAGGACGAACTGGTTGTAGCTGCCGCCGGTGATGCCCAGGTTGCCCACCTGCAGGTCGCGATCGCCCAGGTTGCGAATCACCACCTGGCGGCGCAGCACCTGGTCGAGCTGCGCCTGGCCGAAGGCGATGGCCAGGTTCTGCGGAGCCACCTGGTCGTTGCACAACTCGGCGGCCTGGGCACAGGATTCTCCTTGCTGGTCGCCGCTGCAATCGCTGATGCACACCTGGATCTCCGGGGTCACTCCGTTACCGCTCAACTGCAGGTCGATCCGGGGATGATCGTCGGCGTTGCTCAGCAACAGGTACTCGGCCTGGTCGGGGCCGACCTCGCCGGGAGCGTAGGTCAGCTGCAGCGCCAGGGTACCGCCGGCGGGCACGGCCAGGGGACTGTCGCTGCTGGCCGGGCAGGGATCCAGGAAGACTCCCCCGCTGCGACAGGCCACCACGAAGTCGCTGCTGGCGCCGGCGCCGGCACGGATCTCGCTGAGCTTCAACTCCGACTGGCCGCTGTTGCGAATGTACAGGTAGCGGCTGACCACGCTGGCCACGTCCACGGCGCCGAAATCGACGGCGATGAGCGCGTCGTCGTCCAACGTCTGGAAATCCCCGGCGGCGGGCTGCCCCTCCTCTGCCGCCACCACGTAGGCGTCGGCCCGGGGTGCTGTCTGCTGGAATCCCCCGCGGTCATCCTGGCAGGCCACCAGGAAGCCTGCGGCCGCCGCCAGGACGACCACTACCTTACCGGCTTGGCGTTTCATGGGTCACCTCCCGACGATAACCGCGTCACTGGCAGAAGGGCTGGTTGGCCAGGAAATTGTTGTACACCGTCCAGTTGGGCACCTCGAAGCGGGGCACGGTGGCGTTTTCCCTGATGTTGGTGATGTGGTAGTCGAACTGGTGCCAGATGCGGCGGGTGGCCACCCAGTCGTTGTCCACGTTGCCGTAGACGAGGATGCCCTGGATGTCGCCGATGCCGCCGATGCCGCCGTTCTGCACCACGACGATCTCGGCGTGATCGTCGTTGTCGACGTCCACCACCAGGGGCAGCTCCCAGCCGGTGACCGAGACGCGCTCGGCGTGGTAGATCTGGGTGTGGGCCAGCCCGGCGTAGATGTTTACCCACTGCTCGTCGTTCTGCAGCACCTCGAAGGGGCCGTCACCCTCGAAGTCGAAGGCCGAGTTGCCGCCGCCCAGGGTCTGGTCCTGGATGACTTCCTTCCAGATGACGCTCATCGACAGGCTGCCCTCGTCGACGTCGATGCCCCAGAAGCACTCGGCATCGTCTTGCCCGTCCGTGCAGGTACCCACCACCCCGATCTCGGGAGCACCGGAACCGTCGATGTCGGCGATCACCGGCGCCAGGATGGAGTTGACCTCGCCGTCGGACAGCGTGCTCAACACCGAGCCGTCCCGGCCGTCGAGCAGGAAGGTGCCGCCGCCGAAGCCGGTTGAAAACAGCACGATCTCGGGCTGGCCGTCCAGGTTGAAGTCGGCGATGCCGGCGATGCCATCGGGCTTGCTGGCCTGCCACATGACGGTGCCGTCGGCGTGGTAGGCGGTGTTGCCGGCCACGATCTCCATGCCGCCGCTGCCGTCGAGATCGGCGGCGAAGGAGAAACAGCCATGGCCCACCCCGCCGCGGCCGGCCTGTCCCTCCCAGAGCAGGCGGCCGCGGTAATCGAACACCGAGGGACCGCGGAAGATCTCCGGGTGGCCGTCGTGGTCGAGATCGGCGATACCGATGGCGGAGCCGTCCTCGACGTCGTCCTCGGGCCCGTGCCAGGCCTCGCTTTCCCACTTGAAGGTGCCGTCGTGCTCGAAGGCCAGGATGTTGCCGGTGACGAACTTGCCGTTCATGTCGCCGGTTTCCTGGCATACCCGCTTTGAGGCCAGCACCTCGGGCAGGTTGTCACCGTCGATGTCGGCGGCGGCGATCTGCGTCTCCCAGTTGACCCGGAAGCGGGGGTCGTCGATGGTCCAGATCTCGTGGCCGTCGTCGCCGGAGATGGCCCGCAGCATGGCCGGCTGGGCCATGCAGTCGCAGTCCATGGTCATGCAGCCGGTGTTGACGTGGGCGGCGAAGATGATGTCGGGCACGTCCTGCTCGTTGATGAAGCCGTCACCGTCGTCATCGGTGAGGTTGACCACGATGGGGGTCATGAACACCTTGTCGAAGGAAGAGTTGCTGATGTTACCGTCGGGCCAGGCGAACTCCAGGGTGGGCTGAAACACCTTGGGCTCGATACACTCGGGAAGGTCCGGGGTCAGGCCCTCGGCTTCGAGGGGCACGGTGATCAGGGTGAAGTTGTCGCACCCGGCGAAAGAGAACTCGCTGCTGATCTGCACCGAGCCGGTGTCGAAGCCGACATCGCTGGGCACGTAGCCCACCTCCACGTGCAGCTCACCGTTGGGTTGCACCACCAGGGGTACGCCCGGGGCCGACACCTGGAAGTCGGGCGAAGAGTTGGCCGCCAGGGCCACGTTGGTCACCGTCAGCGACTCGCTGCCGTGGTTGGTGCAAGTGAAGGCCATGGTGGTGCTCTGCCCCATCTCCAGGGCCGGGAAGGTCAGCGCCGACGGCTGGCAGTCGAACACCGCCGGGCAGTTGCCCGAGTAGTTGCCCTTGAGTTCCACTATCCCGGTGGGCAGCTGGTCGTCGTTGGAGGAAACTACCACCCGTCCGAAGTCGGCCCCCGGTTCCGAGGGACTGTAGCGCACGTGGATGGTGCGGCTGCCGCCGGCCTGGATGGTAAAGGGGGCTCCCGGGGCCGAGGCGAAGGTGAAGTCGGCATTGTTACCGTCGAAGACCACCGAGCGGATCTTCAGGTGACCCGAACCGCAGGCGGTGATATCGAAGGACAGGTCGCGCGACGACCCCACTGCCACCGGTCCGAAATCCAGCACGGTGGGGTTCAGGCACATGCGCGCCGCCTCGCCGCCGCCGCTGAGCTGGACGTAGATCCGGTCCATGTGGAAGGGATCCTCGCCCGCCTTGATCTCCAGGGTTCCCTGCAACACCCCGGAGCTCTGGGGAGTGAGGGTGACCTGGATCTCGTAGTAGCTGCCCGGCTCCACGTCGGGCGGGGGAAAGGGCTTGGCCGCCGGCGAGAAGGAGGGATCCGAGCCCTGGACCAGGCCCCAGTCCCAGATGGTGCACTTGTCGCTGCCGAAGTTCCACACCCGCGTCGACAGCACCGCCTGCTGGCCCATGGGCACCTGGCCGAAGTTGAGCAGGGCGGGATCGGCCTGGAAGTCGCAGGGCGGCGGCTGTACCCCCTCACCGGTTAGCGACACCACCACCTCCCCCTCGTCGGGATCGTTGGAGACGATGGTCACCGTACCGCTGTCGGGACCCTCGTCGGTGGGCCGGTACTGCACCTGGAACTGGCGCATCTCGCCCACCGGCACCACGTCGATGGCAGGTGCCGAGGGAAAGGAGAACTCCGGGCTGCCCTGGGGACCACGAATCTCGGAGATCTCGCAGTCGGCGTCGCCGGTGTTCTGGATGGTTACCGTTTGGTTGGAAAAACCGCTGGTGGAAACGGTGCCGAAGTTCACCTGGGTGGGTACCACGTTGATGTCGCAGGTGGGAATGGGGGTGGCCTGGCCGACGATGTCCACCCAGCCCTCGCCGGCGTTGGGATCGTTGGAGCGAATGGTGAGCTTGCCGGCATGGGCTCCCACCGCCGTGGGAGCATAGGTAATACCCACGTCGAAGGTCTCCCCCGGCGACAGGTCGAAGGGAGTGGCGATGGAACTGGTGAAGGTGAAAAAACCGTGGTTGCCCGAATCCAGGCTCAGCTCGGTGATGGTCAGCTTCTGGTTGCCGCAGGAGCTGAAGCGGTAGGACTTCTGGGCGGTGGAGCCCACGGCGATGGAACCGAAGTCCACCAGGAAGGGTGGCTGCGGGCAGATCTTGGGAGCCAGGCCGTTGCCCAGCAGTTCGATGACCACGATGGGTTCGTCGGGATCGTCCGAGGTCACCTCCACGGCGCTGTTATCGGCGCCGCCGTCGAAGGGAGCATAGGACGCGGTGAAGGTCTTTTCCTCCCCCGGGGCCAGGGAACCCGTCCAGGGCCCGGGTGAAAGGGAAAACTCGCCATAGGGATCTGTTCCGGCGGCGATGTCCACCCCGCCCTGGCCACCGCCGGCGGCCACGGTGAGGGTGAACACTCCCCGGTTGCGCACCACGAAGGAACGACTGGTCGATTCGCCCAGGTCGTTCATGCCGAAATCGACGCCCAGGTTGCCGGGGGCCACGGCGTCGTTGCAGCTTTCCGCTCCGCTGTCGGGATCGATCAGGCACACCTCCACGTCCGGGCTCACACCCTCGCCGGCCAGTGTCACCAGCAGGCGGGGATGTTCCGGGTCGTTGGTCTCGATGATGACACCACCGCTGTCGCTGCCCTCCTCGCCGGGAATGTAGTGTACCGTCAGCACCGTGCTCTGCCCGGGAGCCAACACCGATACCGGCGGCTTGTCCAGGTAGAAGTCGGCGCTGGAGCCCTCCACCAGCCGGATATCGTCCTGCTGCCAGGAGAGATCGGCCTTGGCCCCCAGGCCGTTGGTGATGGTGATGTTCCGGCTGGCTCGTTGCTTGACCACCACCTTGCCGAAATCGAGCAGGAAATCACCCTCGCCCGGGTCCTCGGGGAGCGGCTCCAGGTTGCCGTCACCATCCCAGTCCTGTCCGAGATCCACCACCGGCAGCACGTTGCCCAGCCCCACGTCGTCCTGGCAGGCAGCCCCACCCAGCACCAGTAACAGCGCCGCCAGGACCCCTATCAACCGTTCCACGTTCTTCATGGCATCCTCCCTCGCAGAAAAACCGTCAATGACGCCTGTGAATCAGCAGCCCACCCAGCAACAACAGCACCAGCCAGGGCAACCGCTGTCCCCGGTCGTGCTGGCAGCCGCAGCCCGAGTTGCCGGGCCGTTCGCCGTCATCGCCACCCTCGGTACTGCTACCGCCGTCGGGGTTGCCGCCGCCGTCCGGCTGCCCGCCGTCGGGCGCCTGGCAATCGGCCAGGTCCTCGTCGACCAGGCCGTCACAGTCGTTGTCGATACCATCGCAGGCCTCGGCACCGCTGGGACTGCACTGGTACTCGCAGCCGTTTTCAGCCGAGCCGTCGAGATCGTAAAAACCGTCCAGGCAGTCGCCCATGCTGCAGTCTCCTCCCCGGCACTCGGCCTCGGCCCCGGGATAGCTGCAGGCATGGTCGCAACTGCCGCAATGGCCGGGATCGCTTTGCAGGTCCACGCATTCACCGGAGCAGTTGTCGAGTTCACCCGGGCAATCACCGGTGCAGGAACCGTCCCAGCACACCTGGGCCGGCTGGCAGTTGAAGCCGCACTCGCCGCAGTTCCGGGGATCACGCTGCAGGTCGAAGCCGTCGTCGGGCACCCCGTCGCAGTTTTCGTCGAGGCCGTTGCAGGCTTCCTCGGCCCCGGGATTTACGTAGGGGTTGTCATCGTCGCAGTCCAGGCCGCCGCAGGCCTCGTCCCGGTAGCCATCGCCGTCGAAATCGGCACAGAAGTCGCCGCTTTCGTAGGCGACGATAATCATGTTCTTGCCCACCACCAGGCCCCGCCCGGCCGGGCAGAAATCGATACCGAGCACCATGGAGTACTTGGCGAAGGCGTCGAAACCGCTGAGACCGTCGAAGGCGTGGGGGTAGTCCCCGTCCTCCTGCCAACTCGCCCCCCCGTCGCTGGTGTAGAGCACCATGGGACTGCCCTCGTCGATGTTGCCCACCGCCCAGGCCCGGTTGCCGTCGAGGCAGGCCACCCCGGCGACGTTGTCGGCGGCCCCGTATTGGCCGGCGGGAATGGTCTGTTCGCTCCAGCTCAAGCCCCCGTCGGTGCTGTGCAGGATCAATCCCGCCTCGCCACCGCCCACGGCCCAGCCCTGGCCGTCGCAGAACACCACCCGGACCAGTGCACCGGCAAGTCCTTCCTGCACCATCTGCCAGGAGGCCCCGCCATCTGTAGACCGCATGATGAAGCCGTCGTGGGCCGGTACCGGGTCGGTCCACTCGTCACCCTCGGTGGCCGGCACCCCGCCCACGGCAATACCGTTCTGGCCGTCACTGAAGTGGATACCGTTTACCACCCGCTCGCCCAGTTCCGGCACGGTGGCCGCCTGCCAACTGGAACCGCCGTCCCTGGTGTAGATGACGGTCGCCCCCGCTGCCCAGCCGGTCTGGGCGTCCAGGAAGTACAGGTCGTTGAACGGTTCCGAGACGCCATCGGCCACCGCCAGCTCCGTCCAGCTGCGTCCGCCGTTTTCGCTGCGGTAGAGCTTGATGACGATGTTGAAGTTGGCAAAGCCCATGGAGGCCAGGTAACCCACCTGGTCATCTACCAGGTGCACCGCCGTGGGAAAGTTGAACGTTCCCCCGAGGCTGGCCTTGCTCCAGCTGCGGCCGCCGTCCGCGGTGCACATGATGCGCGGCTCGGAGTTCTGGCTGGAAGGGTTCTTGTAGGCCCCCACGGCACAGGCCGCCCGTTCGCTGGAGACCGACACGTCGAACAGCACGTTACCATCGTTGACCTCGTGGTTGAGCAGCGTCCAGCCCGCGGCGGCGGGCGGCGGCGCTACCACCAGCAACAGTACCAGCAAGATCGATCTACTCATGGGTCACTGCTCCTCGTTTCCTTTTTCCTGCAGTTGCTCGATCACGTGCCGCAGCTCCCTGCTCTTGAGCCCCTGCGGATACTGCTGCAGGTAGCTGCGGGAGGCCCGCAGGGCGCCCTGGTAGTCGCCGAGCAGCAGTTGGCATTCCACCAGGCGGTAGTGGGCGTCCTCGCGCAGCAGACCGGCGGGAAAGCGCTCGAGCAGGTGCGTAAAGACGTCCCGCGCCTGTCCGGGCCGACCCAGCTTCCCCAGCAGCAACAGGCCCTGTTGAAACAGCGCCGCCTCGGCCAGGTGCACGTCCGTGGCCCGGCTGGCGACCTGGCCGTAGACATCGAGCGCCTGCCGGCCGCGACCCTGCAGCCGGTGTGAATCACCCAGCAACATCAATGCCCGCAGATCTGCCGGGTGCTCCTGCAGCAGGCGCTCCAGCAGCCGGTCGGCCTGGCGGTATTCCCGGCGGGCCAGCAGGTGGCGAATTCGTTCCACGTTGGCGCCGGGCCGGGGCTGGCCGGCAGCGGAACCATCGGGGCCCGGTCGGGCAGGCCCGCTGGCCTCGCCGGTATCGCTGCCCGCCTCGCCCAGCAGGGCAAAGGAACGTCGCAGCAACTGCCCGGCCAGGATCTCCACCTGCCCGCCGTTGTGCATCGTTCCCGAGCGGACAGTCACCTCCACCGGGCCGGGCAGCAGTGCCACCGTCAGCGGCGCCCGGCCCTGCGCCCGGCCATCAACCTCCACCATGGCACCGGTAATATCGCTGTCCACCCGCAACCATCCGGGCCGGTGACCTTCTGAAAACTGTTCTCCACCGCCGGCCTGGCGCAGCATCTCCCCTACCAGGCCGGTACAGGCGCAAGCCGCCTGCCCCTGCCGACTCATCCGGGCGCAGCCGGGCGCTCGCAGCGGCACGGCCGCTGCCCGGGCCGGTTCCAGGGAGACGCTTCCCGTCCCCATCTCCACCCGGGTGACATCGCGGTCCATGCTCTCCACCGAGAAGGAGGTTCCCGTGGCCCGTACCCGGCCGGCAGGAGTGGCCACCACGAAGGGAACTGCCAGCGGTCCCCGCAAGCGGGCCAGCAACCGGCCCCTGGCCAGTTCCACCAGAGTGCTGTTGTCGCCGACCAGGAAGCTGGCCGTGGCCGGCCCCCGAAGCACGACCTGGCAGCGCCGGTTCAGCCACACCGACAGCAGCGCCCCGTCTTCGAGCTCCACCTGCCGGGCGAGAGGAACCACCAGGCGTTGCTCCTGCCAGTCCGGTCCCTGCACCTGCCCGGACATCTTCTCCACCAGCACCGGCTCCGACAGGCCCGGTGTCGCCGCCGGCACCGGAGAGAGGGTCACTGCCGGCGAGGGCAAGGACGGCCGGTTCCGGGGCCACAGTACCAGGGCCGCCAGCAACACCGCGGCCAGGCCGGCCGCCAGCAGGGGACGTAGCCAGCGCCGATCCCTCCGCCGTCCGGCAAACAGCCGCCGGGCCACCCGGGACATGTCGATTTCCGGGGCCGGCATACTGGCTGCCTGGCGCAGCAGTTCACTCACCCGGGACAGCGCGTCGAGCTTCCGGCTGCAGCTGTCACAGTCCTCGAGGTGCCCGCCCACCTGCCGCCGCCGCTCGTCGTCCAGGCGTTCGTCGTGGAAACCTTCCAGGACCATCTCCGGGGGGCAAGCAGTTGTCTTCTTCACTCCCACCTGAATCTCCTCCTGAAGGCACGCCGGGCATGATGCAACCGCGTCCACACCGTGGCCTGGGGAATACCCAGGATCTCGGCGATTTGGGGACCTGTCATTCCTTCCATCTCGTACATCACCAGCACCTCGCGCTGGCGGACGGAGAGGCTGTCCAGTGTATGCCACACCCGCCGGGCCCGCTCGGCCTGGTCCACCTCGGCCCGGGCATCCGCCGCCGGCGCCGGGGGATTCGCCGCCAGCCGAGCCCGCAGGCGCAGCCAGCGTCCCCGGGAACGGGAGCGCTTGCGCACCACGTGCAGGCAGACGGAAAACAGCCAGGTGGAGAAGCTGGATTCGCCGCGGAAACCGTCGATGGAAGCAAATACCGCCAGGTAGACCTGCTGGACGAGATCCTCGAAGTCCGCCACCGGTCCGGCCAGGCGAAACAGGATGCGCCTGACATCGTCGCTGGTGTGCTGGAATAGCTCACGCCGGGCATCCTGTTCTCCCTGCCGGCAACGCTGGATGAGCCGCTCATCCACTGCGGGAATTCTGCTATCGGCAGCCACGGCCGGCATTCTAGCGCATGTGTTCCCCCCTGTGGCCAGATCCTTCTATGCCGGGAGAAAATAGTGGTGCGAAACTATTCGAAGGCCACCACCAGCGCCAGCGAGCCGTCGAAGGAAAGACGCTCCATGTTCAGCACCTCGACGGGCAACCCCAGGTAAAGATAGGTTATTCTCTGAGTTCTCAGGTACACGGAAGTGCCGGCCAGCAGCTCCAGCCCGACGCGCCGTGTCATCCACCAGCGCATCCCGGCCCGCAGGCGCAGGGCCGGATCGATCCGGCTCACGGTGATGCTTTCCGAAAACCGCTCCAGCAGGGCGTCCAGGTTGACCAGGTCGATCGTCACGCCGGCATCGACCAGGCCCTCGATGCGGCCGGAGCCGAAACAACCTCTCAACCACAAGGCCAACGGCCAGTTCTGGTAAAGCGCTCGCACCTCCACGGCATCTAACCGCCGGCTCGCGGTGGCCGCCACGTCCAGGCCCACCTCGAGCCAGTTGAGCAGGCGCAGGGAAAACTCCACCCCCACCCCGTAGCCGGCTGCCGAGGGCCGGGGATGGGAGGTGGCCACGAACCCCGCGGCCAGGCGGAATCGTCCCGGCTTCTGCACCGGCAGGACGGGGGCCGGGCAGGGTGGACAGGAGGTGTCGTGGGCGGCCTGCCGGGGAGGGCACTGCCGCCGCGGGCAGGGAGGGCACCGGCTTCGCGCCCGCGCTGTCCGCGAATCTCGTCGCGGCAGCAGTCGTTCCAGGCCGCCCTTCCCCGCGTCCCGCCTCCCGGTGACAATCAGCCGGCGCAGTGCACCCGCCGCTGCCAGGGCCACCGCCTGGGCGATGTCCGCGGCCCCGGCCCCGGCCGGACAGAGCAAGCGTTCCGAGACCTCGCCGCTGGCCACGTCCAGCAGGCTCAGCCGCAGGCGACGGGGAGCGGCGCAATCCGGCGCGGGGGAGGCGACGGTGAACCACAGGGCCATGCCGGCCTGCAACTGCCGGGAGCGTTTCCTGACGGTGGCCGCGAATTCCTCGCCGTCGGCCAGGCCCACGGGCTGCTCCACCACGGTGGACACCTGGCCGGAGGGAAACTGCAACAGGATGGTGTCGGCCACCTGGCTGGCCCCGGGAAGCCGCAGTTCCGGCGGTCCCTGTCGCGGCAGCGACAAAACCAGCACCACCGCGGGAGGGGCGCCCCCGGCCTGGTTCTCGGCGGGCCACCGTGCCGCCGGGGTGATAACCGGCAGGATCGGCAGCAAGGCCAGGCAGGCAAGGGCACCCATGGTCGTTTCAATCCAACTTGAATACGAACTTGTAGACCGTGTAGGTGGCCACCGGCCGGCCGCCGACCAGATAGGGCGAAAAGCGCCAGGTGGACACGGCCTTTCTGACCGCCCGCTCGAAAGCCTCGTGGGTCTTGAGGAAGCGCATGCGCTCGACCCGACCCTGGGGAGAAATGAAGATCTTCACCACCAGGGTCGCCTGCAAGCGCGCCTGGCGGGCGATGCGCGGATACTCGGGTTCCCGTCCGGACAGCCGGCGCGCCTTGACCCGGGCCGACGACTGGAAGACCGGCTTTTTCTCCACCGGCGGTGGAGGTGGTGGGACTTCCTCCAGCGGTGGCGGCTTCACCCGGCTGCTGGCTCCCGGCCCGCTGCCAGCGGCGGCAATCTTTCCGACGCCGGTCTCCGTCGCCGGCGGCAAACTGGATTTCACGGCCACCGGGGCGACCGGTGCCGGGGGCGGTCGAGACACACCGGCATCCACCACCGGGGCGGCCGCAGGCTGCCGGGCGGATTCCCGGCCACCGTGCTCCACGCCGGCGTCCGGGGCCGGTGTGATCCCGGCCGTGGCCGGGAGGGGATCTCTGCGCGCCGGCGCTTCGTCCTCGATTTCGATCTCCGGTTCCGCCCGGCTCCAGTCTCTTGCCGTACCGGTGCGGGGCCGGCGCTTCCGTCGGCCCCGCCTCCGTCTCGGCCGTGTCCGCGACACGGCGCTGCCCTTGTCGGCTCCTACGCTTTCCCTTTCTGCCGCCGGGGAGGCGGGGTTGGCCCGCGCTCCCGTTGCCACCGTCGCCCCGGCATCGGCTGCCTGCGTTGTCGCCGGGGCCGCGCCACCACCGTCGGCGGGCCGGGTATCGGCTTCCCCGCCACCCAGGCCCAACCACACCCCGACCACCACTGCGACCACCGCCAGTACGGCAAAGAGGCCAATCAGCAGCGGTGAGCGCGAGGGCCGCGCCAGCGCCGAGAAGGGTTGCTCGCCCGCCGGTACCATCTCCCCGGCCGGAGCCGCGGCCGGGGCGGGGCTGACGGTTGCCACCCGGGCCAGGATCACGCCCTGGCGGGGCGGGGTGGGCGTGGCGCTCGCTGCCGGTGGCGCCTGGGCGACCGGCACCTCGCGGATGGGAGTCTTGGGCTTGTCCAGCACGATGGGCTCGGCCCTGGTCTTGGGCATAAGCAGGATGGGCTGATCGGCTGACACCTCCTCCATCTCCATGCCGCCCAGGTCCACGGCGGGAACACCCGGTGCCGGTGCCGGTATAGGCCGGGTGGGCACCCGGCGTATACTCGACGTCTTTTTCCTGCGGGCCGGCAACAAGGAGTCAAGGAATTCCGCCAACTCGCCGGCCTCCACCCGGCGGCGGCGTTCGAACAGGTAATGCTCCATTTCCTCGCGCATCTGTCCGGCCGTCTGGTAGCGGGTGTTGGGATCTTTCTCCAGCGCCCGGCAGATGATGTGCACGATCTCGTCGGGCAGGTCGGGATTGTACTCCCGGGGATTGGGGGCCGGCTGGTTGACGATGGACATCATCACCTGGTACTCGCTCTCGCCGCGGAATGGCCGGTGCATGGTGGTCATGATGTAGAGCAGGGTTCCCAGGGAGAAGATATCCGAGCGCCGGTCGATGGGGTGCATCTCTATCTGCTCCGGCGACATGTACAGGGCCTTGCCCTTGAGCCAGGAGGGGCGAGTGCGGGAGAGATTGCCCACCGCCTTGGCCACCCCGAAGTCGAGCACCTTCACCACCCCGTCGGTGCTGAGCATGACGTTCTGGGCGCTGACATCCCGGTGCACGATCTCCAGCGGCCTGCCGTCGGGGCCGGTGAAGTTGTGCGCGTAGTCGAGGGCGCTGCAGGTGTCGGAGACGATGCGGCAGGCAATGTCCAGGGGAATGCGCTGCCCGAGCTTGGCGCAGCGGTTGACCACCCGGAACATGGTCAGTCCCTTGACGAATTCCATGGCCAGGAAGTACGACTTGCCCACCCGGCCCAGGTCGTAGATCTGCACGATGTTGGGGTGGGCGAAACGGGCCATGAGCCGGGCCTCGTCGAAGAACATGGAGATGAACTCTTTTTCGCTGCTCAGATGGGGCAGGATGCGCTTGATGGCCACGAACTTGCGAAAGCCGCCCGCGCCGCGCACCTCGGCCAGGAACACCTCGGCCATGCCGCCGACCGCCAGCCGGCGTAACAGCTTGTATTTTCCGAATTCACTAGCCAATACCAGCGCTCCGCTCGCCGCCCCGGAAGAGTTTACCAGATTGCCCGAGCCGCACAAGATGCCCCCGCGGCTCACACCCCGGCACGGCCCGAAACACCCGTGCAGACCTCACCCCCGCGTGGTTCTCGGCTTCACCGGCTGCCCCTCTCCAATGTGGAGAGGGGCTCAGGGATTCCCGATACACGTTACGGCCGACCGGAAACACCCACATCACCCATGATGCAGGCGGCGAGGGGGTGTGCTCTCGCGCGGAGCGCAGTGAGCACGAGAGTGCGGCCCCGAGCCGCCAAGCACGCTCCGCTTCGGCACGGCCCGAAACACCCACATCACCCATGATGCAGGCGGCGAGGGGGTGTGCTCTCGCGCGGAGCGCAGTGAGCACGAGAGTGCGGCCCCGAGCCGCCAAGCACGCTCCGCCCCGGCACGGCCCGAAACACCCGTAGCTTGCCGCCCCCTCCGTCCTTGTCATTTCACCGTGATTCACCTTATTCTGGGTACATGAATCATCTTACCAGCCCCGGACGCGTGTTCCTCCTGCTGCTGCTGGCCTGGCGTCCATCGGTTACGGCGGCCGACGGACAGAAAGTGCTGGTGTGGGAACTCAAGCCCCTGGGCATTGACGCCTCCACCACCGCCGGCATGGCCCAGATACTGGCCGCGGAGATCGACCGCCTGTCGGGCATTTCCCTGGTGCCGGCAGACCCGGCCGTGCGGGCGGCACGGGAGCGCGCCGAGCTGGCCACCTGCACCGGCCAGCCCACCTGCCTGGCCGAGCTGGGACGCCTGGCCGGGGCCGACCTGGTGGTGGGCGGTGTGGTGGGCATGCTGGGGGACGTCTACTCGCTCGATCTCAAGCTGGTCGACGCCGCCAAGGGCCTGGAGATTCGCCGCCTGGCGCAGACCTGGAGCGGTGAAAGCGACAAGCTGGTAAAGGCCATGCGCCTGATGGCCACCCGCTTGCTGCGCCCGGAAGCCTACAAGGGCATGCTGGCCATCGAGACCGAGCGGCCCGGCATCGCCGTCTACGTCGACGGCGTTCGGGTGGCCACCACCCCCCTTGACCGGCCGCTGCAGCTCACTCCGGGAAAACACGCCCTTCGACTGGCAGCCCCCGGCTACCGTGAGGTGGAGAAGTTCATCGATATTCCCTTCGACCAGACCGTGCCCTTGCAGGTGCAGTTGCAGTCACTGCAGGTGCACCAGGAAATGAAGGTGCGCAACGAAAGCGATCTCTACCACCTGGGCATGCGCCTGGGCCTGGTGTCCAACACCGGGGCCATGACCGCCCCCATGATATCCCTGGAGGCCGGCCTGCGACTGCCCTTCTGGTCGGGGCGGCTGGCGCTGCTGCTGGCCAACGAAGTATGGGGCAACAGCCTTAGCCGGGACGTCGCCGCCGGCGACCTGGGAACCAGGCGGATGGATGTCTGGTTGCTGGCCTGGGCGGTGGAGTTACAGGTTATCCTGCGTCCCCTGCCCCGCGCTCGCTTCGCTCCCTTCCTGTCCCTGGGTCCCGGCCTGGCACTGGTCTGGCAGACGCTGGAGATCCCCGGCCTACCGGCCCAGAGCTTTCGCGACACCGTGTTCGGTTTTCACGTCGGCGCCGGCCTGGAATACCGCTTGGGCCCCGGCACCCTGGGCCTGGAAGCCCGCTACCTGCACCTGTACCTGTCGGCCCCTCCCCGGGAAGGAGGCGTCGGTTCGCTGATCGGCGGCCTGGCACTGCTGGCCGGCTACCGGCTGATGCTGTAGGAGCAAGCCATGAGAACCGTTTGCGCGAGACCGAGGCACGAGAGACCGCGGGTGGGTTGCCCGCTGCTGCTGTCGTTTCTGCTTCTGGGCAGCGGGGCGGCCTGCAACCAGGCCCCGGTCATCACGCCCCGCATCGACCGGGTGATACCAAGGGTACTCGGTCCCGGCGAACGTCGCTTCCTGCTGGTCGACGGTGCCGGGTTCGAGCCGGCCCTGTCCTGGTCCGCCCACAGCGGCAAGGGCAGTGTCGACAGCGAGATGGCAGTCAGCTTCGATGACGGCCCCTTCACCACCAGCAACGTTCACCTGCTGCACCCGGGACGCCTGTCGGTACTGGTACCCGAACAGCTAGGCAACGGCTGGCACAGCCTGGCGGTGAGAATTCCCAGCGGCCGCCAGGCCCGGCTGGCAGAGGCCTTTTACGTCGATCCCGACGGTCACCAGGAGTTGATCCTGCCCTGCCCCGACGACAACGGAGACGGCACGGTGGAGTTGCCGGAGCTGGGCCTGTGCAAGCTGGTCAAGCTCGACGACAGCCACTATATCTACGAGTTCTTCCTCGACAACGTGGTCACCTCCTTCATAGACGGTGACGACATTTCCCGGGCGGGCGGCTGGCAGCACGGCTTTGTCTTTTCCAGCGGCGGACACTGGCTGGCTTACCTACGGGCGGCCACCGGCAACCCACCCACGCTGTCGCTGGTGCTGCGACACCTGCCCAGCGGCCGGGAGAAGGTCGTCGACCAGCTGTCTCTCTCGGTGGGCAACGACGACCTGACGGTCTCCAAGATCCTCTGGGAACAACCGTTACGGGCAACCTTCAGCACACCGGCGTTCTCGCCGGATGAGTCGCTGCTGGCCTACGTGCGCCAGGCCAACCAGGTGATGTTGCTGGGGCTGAACCAGGACATGGATGCCATGCTCCCTCCCTTCCCCCTGGCCCGCCCCCTGTCCCCGGACGGTTCCCTGAACCAGCTGTTCTACCCGGACATTGATGCCGGCAATCGCTTCGTGCTGGTCAGCGAGGTGCGTTTCGGCTTCGACGGCGAGGGTAACGAGCGGGAGCCCGGCATGAAGCCGTTGCTCATCAACATCGGCGACGGCAGCGTCAAGCGCCTGCAGGAGGAAAGTCCCTCCTTCGACGGGCCGGCCGCCTTCCTGCCCTCGGGCGCGGAGATCGTCTTCGCTTCGGATAGGCTGGGATTGGCCATTCTCACTCCCCTGGGTTTCACTGCCCCGGCCATCAAGTACTACCGGGTGGGATTGTTCGGTGGCCCGGTCAATCCAATCCCCTCCACCAACGCCGTATACCTGTTCGGCCCGTTGCGCCTGTCGGACGATGGTGCACTGATCGCCTCGGCCGGCTTCCTGACCACCAGCGGCTCCGGCATCGACATCGTGGTGACCGATCTCAACGACGGCTGGCAGGTGGCGGGAGGCAAGGACGCCATTGACTACTGCTTTCCCACGAATGTAACAGAAGACTGCCAACAGCTCGGCTACCTGGTCGGCCAGTCGCTGCCCTGCTGCCAGTGGCATGACAACGACCAGACGCAGTGCTGCTCCGCTGATTCCTCCTGGCTGTGTCCCACCTGGAACCTGTTGCCGGTTTTCGAGTGGGGCGGCCAGACCATGCTGTCGATGTCGCTGGCGCTTTCCTGGATGTGCGGCCAGAACGACGAGGGAAACTTCCGCTTCATGCCCTACCCGGTCGAGTTTCACCTGGCCCTCAGTCACCTGGAACAGGGACAGGTCAGCGGTGAAGATCTGCTGATCACCCAGCAGGCCTGGCTGCCAGTGGTACCCGGACTGCTCAAGCAGGCCAAGCTGCCGGAAGGCTCGTCTCCATGAGCACCCCCTTCGATCTCAAACTGGCCCTCATAGAGAAGCTCTACCGGCACACCTTCCGTCACATAGACCCGGCCCGGCTGGGCCCGCCCGGTCACTGGACCATGCTCGGGCCCGAGCGTCTGGCCCCCCCCTACATCCGACCGGATTCCGACGAGGAATTGTTTCTGGACTTCTACTCCCTGCCCGGCCTGGAGATGGCGCTGGAACGTTACGGATTTCTGGACAACGTGCGCGAACAGGGCTTCAGCGACCTGCGGCTGATGCTGCACCGCGCCCCCGAGGGATACGACATCCTGCGCCTGCAGGCAGCCGAATGCGAGCAGCCCCTGGTGGAGCTGGTGGCCCAGGTGGGGCCGCTGCCCGTCGAAGGGCAACGCCTGGTCGACACCGGGGAGCGGCCCTTCCTGCACGTGCGCTGGTTGCGCATGCAAAACCCGCTGAGGCAGGCCCCGGCGGAAAGGCCCCTGCTGCCCGGCCAGGATTTCCCCGGGCTGGGGCTGGGCCGGCACATGCTGGCGCTGCTGCAGATGATCTGCGTGCGCATGGATCTCGACGGCATGGTGGCCCTGCCGGAACGGCTGCACAACGCGGCCCTGTACTTCCGCCGGTTTCTCTTCGTCGACCCGAAGGTGCAGGGCACCCTGGTGGCCATCCTGCGCGACTGCCGGCGACACCGCCTGACCGAACTGGCCTGGGGAGTGGATTTGGGCGGGCTATACGACCTGGACACCCGCAAGCCTTTCCGCTGGATTCCCGCCGAGCAGGTCATGGCCCGCCAGGGCCCGGCCCGGGAGTACCTGGATTCGGAGGACTACCGGCGCCTGGCCCACGAAGAGATGTCTCGGCGCCACTTCCGCCTGAGCGGCGGCGACCTGGCCCTGGAAGACGCCATCACTTCGGGTGCCCTCTCCGAAGACAGCACCGGCACTCCATCAAACATCTGACCGGGAAAGGCCCGGGAACCATTCCCCTCCAGGCTGCTCCGCGTTCACGGTTGAAGTTGGGTTGGCACTGGCGTAGAGTCTTGACCGGTGGGTCGGAGAGGTGACCCGGAGGAGAGGGGTAGATCGGAATGAAATGCCAGGATTGCCTGCACTGGGCCGAGCCGCACTCTGTCGATGCCCTTCCTGATTACCCCATTGGTTTCTGCGAGATCTTCCAGAAAGACGTGGCCGGTGAGTACGCCGGCTGCGCCGGCCGCTTCTTCCTCAGCCGCGACCGCAGTACCTGGCGCGGCGAACTGCAGGAAAAAACTCTGCCCGCCGACACCCCCATAGATGTACCCCCGGGCGCCAAGATCGTCTCCATCTCGGAACCAACGCCCGAGAACACCGTTCAGGTGGTCTTCTTGATGTCGGAAAACGGCTGAGGAGCTCAGTCCTCGCCCTTCGACTTGGTCTTGCTCTTGGCAGCGGTTTTTTTCTTGGCGGTAGACTTGCCGCCCTTGCCGGCACCGGCCTTTTTCCTGGGGCTGGGCTTGCTCTCCTCGGGCAGCAGCTCGATGAAGGCCATGCTGGCTCCATCGCCCTGGCGACGGCCGGTCTTGATGATACGAGTGTAGCCTCCCGCCCGCGACTGGTAACGGGTGGCCAGGGCTGAAAACAGCTTGTTCAGCGCCTGGTGTTCGTGCACCAGCACCTGCCCCTCGCGCCGACCGGTAACCTGCAGGCGGCGAGCCGCCAGGCGGCGGGCCGTCAGGTCACCTCGTTTGCCCAGGGTTATCAGCTTTTCGGCGATCCGGCGTAGCTCCTTGGCCTTCTCCACGGTAGTGAAAATGCGCTCGTGGATGAATAGCGAAGTCACCATGTTGCGGAACATGGCCTGCCGGTGCGCCGTGGTGCGACCGAAGCGACGGCTCTGCCTGGCATGCCTCATGACTCACTCTCCTCTTTCGTGGCGGCCCGGGCCGGCGGAGGCCAGTCCACCTTCATGCCCAGGCCCAAGCCCATGTCGGCGAGCAGGTCCTTGATCTCCTTCAGGGACTTGCGCCCGAAATTCTTGGTCTTGAGCATTTCCGCTTCCGTGCGCTGCACCAGGTCGCCGATGGTCTTGATGTTGGCGTTTTCCAGGCAATTGGCCGAACGCACGGAAAGTTCCAGCTCGTCCACACTGCGGCCGAGCTTGTCCCATAGCTTCTCCTGCTCCTCGCTGCGCCGTTCATCTTCGCCACCCTCGTCCTCGGGGAAGTTGATGAAGATGCTCAGCTGTTCCTTGAGGATCTTGCTGGCGTAGGCCACGGCCTCCTGGGGATGGATGCTGCCGTCGGTCCATACTTCCAGGGTCAACTTGTCGTAGTCGGTGCGCTGGCCCACGCGGGCATTGGCGACCTGGTAGTTCACCTTGCGCACCGGCGAAAAGATGGCGTCCAGGGGAATGGTACCCACGGCGGCCTCCGGGTCCTTGTTCTGCTCGGCCGGCACGTAGCCGCGGCCCCGGGCCACCTGCAGTTCCATCTTCAGGCGCCCCCGCTCGGAAACGGTGGCGATGTGCTTGTCGGGATTCAGCACGGTGATGGTGCCGTCGGTCTTGATGTCGCCGGCCCGGATGACGCAGGGTCCCTTGGCGTCGACGGTACAGGTCTTGGGCTCCCAGCCATCCATCTTCAACCTGACTTCCTTGAGGTTGAGTATGATGTCGGTCACATCTTCGGATACGTCTGGCACCGAGGTGAACTCGTGCAACACGCCGTCGATCTTGACCGACACGAAGGCCGTTCCCTGGATACTGGAAAGCAGGATTCGCCGCAAAGAGTTGCCGATGGTGGTGCCGAAGCCCCGTTCGAACGGCTCACCTACGAACTTGGCATAGGTAGCCGACAGGCTGTCCCGGTCGACCAGCAACATCTTGGGCTTGATCAGATCCCGCCAATACCTGGAGATTTCCATGAAGCCACTCCTTTACCGACCGTCTAGACGGTCCGTGGGGTTCGCAGGCCGTTTCCTACCTCGAGTAGATCTCGACGATCATCTGCTCCTGAATGGGCATGGTGATGTCTTCGCGGCTGGGCAGACCGGAAACCACCGCCTTCATCTCCTTGCTGTCCAGTTCAATCCAGCCCGGCACCCCGCGACGCTCCACCCCCTCCAGGGCGTCCTTGAACAGGGCGATCTTCTTGCTCCGGTCCCGGACGTTGACTTCATCGCCCACCTTGAGCAGGTAGGAAGGCAGGGTGATCTTCTTGCCGTTTACCCGGAAGTGCCCGTGCCGCACCAGTTGGCGGGCCTCCCGGCGCGTGCGCGCGAAACCCATGCGGTAGACCATGTTGTCCAGGCGCCGCTCCAGCAGCAGCAGCAGGTTTTCGCCCTTGACGCCCTTCATTCGTGAGGCCCGCTGGAAGGTCAAGCGGAACTGCTTCTCCAGGAAGCCGTAAATACGCTTCACCTTCTGCTTCTCCCGCAACTGCTCGCCGTAGGGAGAAAACTTGGGACGCCTTTGCCCGTGCACGCCCGGCGGGTAGGGGCGCCGGTCAACCGAGCACTTCTCGCTGTAGCACCTGTCACCCTTGAGGAACAGCTTCAGCCGTTCCCGCCGGCAGAACTTGCATACTGAACCACGATATCGAGCCACTGGTACCTCCTCGATCCGGGATCGCGCTTACACCCGGCGCCGCTTGGGCGGCCGGCAGCCGTTGTGGGGAATGGGGGTCACGTCCTGGATCATGGTAATCTTCAATCCCGATGCCTGCAGGGCCCGGATGGCCGCCTCGCGGCCGGCACCGGGACCCTTGACCTCGATGCCGATCTGCTTCATGCCGTGATCCATGGCCTTCTTGGCCGCATCCTGGGCCGCCAGTTGGGCGGCGAAGGGCGTGCTCTTGCGCGAGCCCTTGAAGCCCCGCGCCCCGGCACTGGACCAGGCAACGGTGTTGCCGGCAACATCGGTGATGGTCACGATGGTGTTGTTGAAGGTCGCCTGGATGTGGGCCACACCACTCTGCACGTTCTTCTTTACCTTCTTCTTCTGCTTGGCCACTTTCTGTCACTCCCGTTCCGGGCCCGGCCGGCCTTAGTGGCGCGCCGCACCCTTCTTCTTGACGGCTGTCCGCCGCGGTCCCTTGCGAGTGCGGGCGTTGGTATGGGTACGCTGGCCACGCACGGGCAGACCCTTGCGGTGCCGCAGCCCCCGATAGGCATTCAGGTCCATCAGGCGCTTGATGTTCATGGACACCTCGCGCCGCAGGTCGCCCTCGACCTTGTAGTTGCCATCTATGTACTCGCGCAGCTTCTTGACGTCTTCTTCCGACAGATTGTCGGTGCGCTTGCTGGCATCCAGGCCCGTGCCCGCGATTATCTCCCGCGCCCGGGTGCGCCCGATCCCATAGATATAGGTAAGGGCAACATCGATACGCTTGTTACGGGGCAGGTCAACTCCGGCAATTCGTGCCACCTTGCTACCTCCTTGTACGCCGCCAGGCGCCCATCATCCCTGCCGCTGCTTGTGGCGGGGATTTTTCTTGCAAACCACGCGGACCACGCCCTTCCTCTTGAGGATGCGACAGTCCTTGCACATCTTCTTTACCGATGAACGTACCTTCATGGCTCAACCTTCCTCGTCCAGCACGGAGAGAATCTCCGGCCCGTTGTTCGTCACCGCCACCGAGTGCTCGAAGTGGGCCGACAGTTTACGATCCTTGGTAAGCTGCGTCCAGCCATCCGGGGCCGTCTCCACCTCCCAGGTCCCTTCGTTGACCATGGGCTCTATGGCCAGCACCATGCCCGGGCGCATGCGTTCGTTGTGGCCCTTGGCCCGGTAATGCGGGATCTGCGGCTCCTCGTGCAGGGCCCGGCCGATTCCGTGGCCCACGAAGTCACGTACCACCGAGAAGCCGTGGCCCTCCACGTAGTCCTGGATCACCGCCCCGATGTCACCGATGCGGGAGCCGGCGTGGACCGCCTCCTGGATGGCCTTTTCCAGGGCCTCCCTGGTGACCCGTAGCAGCCGTTCCGCGGTGGGACTGACCTTGCCGATGGCCACGGTAATGGCGGCATCGCCGTAGAGACCGTCCACCACCGCCCCGAAGTCCACGCTGAGGATGTCCCCCTCCCGGAGCTTGCGCTCGGCCGCGGGAATACCGTGCACCACTTCCTCGTTGATGGAGGTGCACAGCGAGCCGGGAAACGGGTAGGGCCCGGCTCCCTGGTATCCCTTGAAAGCCGGCTCGGCCCCCAGGCTCCTGGTCAGCTCCTCGGCCAGGCGGTCGAGTTCCAGGGTGCTCACCCCCGGCCGGGCCTGGCGCTCCACTTCGTGCAACACCCGGGCCACCACGCGATCGGCACGTCGCATGGCCTGCAGCTCGGCGGCGGATTTCAGGTAGATTGCCATGGTTACGCCTTGCCGACCACCTCGTCGATGAGGGCCTCGACCTGCCGGGGCGTGCCGCTGCCGGCGATGCGCCGTAACAGGCCGCGGGACTCGTAGTAACCTTTCAGCGGTTCGGTCTGCTCGCGGTAGACGGCGATGCGCTGGCGGATGGTCTCTTCCTTGTCGTCGTCGCGAATGATGAGTTTGCCGCCGCACTTGTCGCAGATACCTTCCTGCCGCGGGGGATTGAACTCGACATGGAACATGGCGCCGCAGTCCGGGCAGGAACGCCGGCCGGTCAGCCTCTTGACCAGCTCCGCTTCCGGCACCTCGATGCTGAGAACGTGATCCAGCCCCCGGCCCATGTCCTCGAGCATCTTGTCCAGGGCCTCGGCCTGGCTGACCGCCCGGGGAAAACCGTCGAGGATGAAGCCGGGCCGGCAATCGTCCTGCTGCAGGCGCTCGCGCACCATGGCGATGACGATGTCGTCGGGAACCAGTTGTCCGGCATCCATCTTGGCCTTGGCCTTCATCCCCAGCTCGGTCTGGTCGCGCACCGCCGCCCGCAGCAGGTCCCCGGTAGAGATCTGCGGCAGCCGCAGCTTGTCCACAAGCTTCTTGGCCTGGGTTCCCTTGCCCGCTCCGGGGGGTCCGAGAAGTATCAGTTGCATGATCAGGTTCCTTTCTCCACCACCGCCGTCAGCCCCGGCGCCCGCGGCCGCGAATGCGGGGACCCTTGGGGCCGGTCAGGCCATCGTAGTGGCGGGTGATCATGTGAGTCTCGATCTGCGAAACCGTGTCCAGGGCCACTCCCACCACGATGAGCAGGCTGGTGCCACCGTAGTAGAAGGGTACGTTGAACTGCTGGATCATCAGGGTGGGCAACACGCATACCGCCGACACGTACAGGGCCCCGCCGAAGGTGATACGGCTGAGCACCTTGTCTATGTAGACCGCGGTCTGCTTGCCCGGGCGGATGCCGGGGATGTAGCCGCCGTATTTCTTCATGTTGTCGGCCACGTCGATGGGGTTGAAGGTGACCGCGGTGTAGAAGTAGCAGAAAAAGACGATCAGCAACACGTAGATGGTCATGTAGGCCCAGCCACCGGGACTCAGCAGGTTCTGGATGTCCTGCATCCAGGGCGTCTGGATGAAATTGGCCAGAGTAGCCGGGAACAACAGTATCGACGAGGCGAAGATGGGCGGAATCACCCCGGCGGTGTTGACCTTGAGCGGCAGGTGGGTGCTCTGCCCGCCGTACATCTTGCGACCCACCACCCGCCGGGCGTACTGCACGGGAATGCGTCGTTGCCCCCTCTCGAAGAAGACGATCACCGCCACCACGCCCACGGCGATAATGGTGACCACGAACACCGTGAAGGGGGTAAGCACGCCCTTTTGCATGAAGGTAAAGACGCTGATCAGGGCATCCGGGAAAGCAGCCACGATGCCGGCGGTGATGATCAGGGAGATGCCGTTGCCGATGCCGCGCTCGGTGATCTGCTCGCCCAGCCACATGATGAAGGCGGTGCCGGCGGTGAGCGAGAGGATGGTCATCAGCCGGAAACCCCAGCCCGGGGAGGCCACGGCGGCGTCGCCCAGGTTGCTCTTCAGGCTTTCCAGGTAGAAAGCGATGCCCAGCCCCTGGATGATACTGAGCAGGACGGTTCCGTAGCGGGTGTACTGGGTTATCTTGCGCCGCCCCAGCTCTCCTTCCTTCTGCAATTTTTCGATGGCCGGTACCACCACCGCCAGCAGCTGCAGGATGATGGAGGCCGAGATGTAAGGCATGATGCCCAGGGCGAAGATGGACATCTGTCGCAGGGCGCCTCCCGAGAACATGTTGAACAGGCCCAGGAAGCCGCCACCGGTACCCATCAGTTTCTGCACGATGGCCCGGTCCACGCCGGGAACGGTGACGAACACTCCCACGCGATAGACACCGAGCAGGAAGATGGTGAACAGGATGCGCTTGCGCAGCTCGGGAATCTTTGACAGGCTGCCGAATACCGATGGCACCTCAACCCTCCTCACCCGCGGCCGGCGCCTTGCTCCGGATCCGCACGGGCTCGATCACCTCGGCCTGTCCGCCGGCTTTCTCGATCTTGGCCCGGGCCGCGGCGCTGAAGGCCTGGGCCCTCACCACCAGCGGCTTGTCCAGTTCGCCGTCGGCCAGGACCTTGACCCGGTCGCTGACGCGCTTGAGCAGCCCCGCTTCCACCAGGGCGACGGGATCGACCACGGCATTGGCCTCGAAGCGCTCCAGGTCACCGGCGTGCACCACGCTGTAGGGCCGGCGCCAGATATTGGTGAACCCGCGCTTGGGCAGCCGCCGCTGCAGGGGCATCTGCCCGCCCTCGAACCAGGGCCGCACCTTGGCCCCGCTGCGTGACAGCTGGCCCTTGTGGCCGCGGCCGGCGGTACCCCCGGTTCCGGAGGCCGGCCCCCGGCCCACTCGCTTCTTCCTCTTCCTGCCGCCTGCACCGCTCAGGTTGTCGAGACCCATTTCCTTCCTCCAGCAAACGCCGCTCCCCGCGGGAACAACGCTAGATCTGCTCCACGTCGAGCAGGTAACGAACCTTTTCCACCATTCCCCGGATGGCCGGCGTGTCTTCACGCTCTACCACCTGCTGCCGCCGCTTCAGGCCCAGGCCGTCGAGAATCTGCCGGTGCCGGGGCAGCTTGCCGATGCGACTTTTCTTCAGCGTCAGGCGCAACTTACCAGCCATGATCCACCTCTTTCCCTCAGGCCACCCGTTCGGCGTCCACGCCCCGGCGCCGGGCGACATCTTCCCGGCTTTCCAGGTCTCCCAGGGCCTCCATGGTGGCCCGTACCACCGAGTGGGGATTGTTACTGCCGATGCACTTGGTGAGCACGTCCTTGACCCCGGCCACCTCCAGGATGGCCCGAACCGGACCTCCGGCGATGACGCCGGTTCCCTTGCGGGCCGGCCGTAACAACACCTGCCCGGCCCCGGCGCGCCCCAGCACCTCGTGAGGAATGGTGCCCTCGACCAGGGGCACCCGCCGCATCTGTTTCTTGGCGTTCTCGTGGGCCTTGCGAATGGCCTCGGGCACCTCGTGGGCCTTGCCCTTGCCCACGCCCACCATGCCGGCACCGTCACCTACCACCACGATGGCGCTGAAGCGAAAACGCCGGCCGCCCTTGACCACCTTGGCGACCCGGTTGATGTTGATGACGCGATCGATCAATTCCATGTCGTTGTGGCTCATCGGCTCCACGGAAAGCCTCCTTACCTAGAAAGACAGGCCCTTGTCGCGGGCTCCGCTGGCCACCCGCGCCACCCTGCCGTGGTAGGCGTAGCCATTGCGGTCGAAAACAACCTTGCCAATGTTCTTCTGCTGGCAACGCTCGGCCAGTATCTCGCCCACCTTCTGGGCGACCTCGGCCTTCTTCAGGCCCTTCATCTGCTCGCGCAGCTGCTTGTCCAGGGAAGAAGCGGCAACCAGCACCCGGCCGCTCTCGTCATCGATCACCTGGGCGTAGATGTGCTTGAGGCTGCGAAACACCGTCAGCCGCGGCCGCTCCGGGCTGCCCACCACTTTCTTGCGGATGTGCATCTTGCGCTTCATCCGCCGCCGCTGCTTTACTTTCAGATTACCGATCATGGCGACCTCCTGCCTGCCGCTATCAGCCCACGGCCTTCTTGCCAGCCTTGCGCTTGATCTGTTCACCCTCGTAGGTGACCCCCTTGGCCTTGTAGGGATCGGCCGGGCGCAGGGCGCGGATCTTGGCGGCGAACTGCCCCACCTTCTCGTTCTCGATGCCCTTGACCACCACCCGGTCGGCCGCGGGTACCTCCACCTGCAGGCCAGCGGGAATGGCCATCTCCACCTTGTGGGAGAAGCCCAGCTGCAACACCAGGTTCTGGCCGGCCTTCTCGGCCCGGTAGCCCACTCCGCTGATGACCAGCGTACGCTCGAAACCCTTGCCAACGCCGGTGATCATGTTGGCAATCAGGGCCCGGGTGAGACCCTGGCGGGCCCGGCCGGTACGATCGTCGCGCAGTCGCTTGACCCGTACCTGCCCGTCGGCGACCTCCACGGCCACTTCCGGCAACAGGTTGTACTCCAGCTTGCCCTGGGGACCCTGCACCACCACGGTCTGTCCCGCCAGCTTCACATCCACTCCCTGGGGAATGGCCACGGGCTTCTTTCCTATCCTGGACACGGCAAACCTCTCTTCACGCAAGTATCAACCGTTTACACCCTCACCACACCGAGCACAGCAATTCACCGCCCACCCGCTCGCGACGGGCCTGGCGATCGGTCAGCACCCCGCGCGGGGTGGAAAGCACCGCCACTCCCAGGCCGTTGCGCACGCGCGGAATCTGGTCCACCGATACGTACCAGCGCCTCCCGGGCCGGCTCATGCGTTTCAATCCCCGGATACACGACTGGCCCCGCTCGTCGTAGCGCAGCCTCAACACCAGCAAACCCTGACGACGATCGGGAACCCGGGTCACGTCGGAGATGAACCCTTCCTGCTTCAACACCTCGGCCAGGCGAGCCTTGAGGTTCGACGCTGGCACCTGCACCTCTTCCTTGCCGGCCTGGCAAGCGTTGCGGATGCGGGTGAGAAAATCGGCAATGGGATCGGTCATACTCATGACGTCAACTCTCCTTACCTCCGGCAGGCGGCCGCCATCACCAGCTGGCCTTGGTCACGCCGGGAATCTCCCCGTGCAGGGCCAGGGTACGGAAGCAGATACGACACATGTCGAATTTCCGCAGGTAGGCCCTGGGTCTGCCGCAAAGCGGGCAGCGATTGTAGCGGCGTACCGCGAACTTCGGCTTGCGCCGGGCCTGCGCGATCTTTGACTTCTTGGCCACGGATTCTCCTCCCACAGCCCCAGGGGCTAGTTACGAAAGGGCATACCCATGTGCTTGAGCAGCGCCCGACCTTCCTCGTCGTTGCGTGCCGTGGTCACGATGGTGACGTTCATGCCCTTGATCTTCTCAACCTTGTCGTAGTTTATCTCCGGAAAGATGATCTGTTCCCGGATACCCAGGGTGAAATTACCCTTGCCATCGAAGGAGCGCCTGGAGATGCCCTTGAAGTCGCGTACCCGGGGAATGGCGACGTTGACCAGGCGATCGAAGAACTCGTACATGCGTTCCTTGCGCAGGGTGACCATGCAGCCAATGGACATGCCCGTACGCAGTTTGAAGTTGGCTATGGAACGACGCGCCTTGGTCACCACCGGCTTCTGACCGGTGATCTGTGCCATCTCCGCCAGGGAGTTCTCGATCATCTTGGGGTTCTGCAAGGCCTCGCCCAGACCCATGTTGACGATGATCTTCACCAGCCGCGGCACCTGCATCTGGTTGGTGTAGCCGAACTCTCCCATCATCTTGGGAACGACTTCCTGCCGATAGAAATCTCTCAACCTGGCCATGACTGACTCCGCTGGACCCTACTTGTCCAGATTCTCGTTACACTTGCGGCAAAAGCGCACCTTCCGGCCGTCTTCCAGCCGTCGCACCCCGAACTTGGTGGGCTGGTTGCAGCTGCCGCAGATCAGTTTCACGTTGGAGATGTGCAGGGGCGCGGGCGCGTCGATGATACCCCCCTGGGGGGCCTTGGGATCACTGCCGGCCTTGACGTGCCGCTTGACCTTGTTGACCCCTTCGACGATGACCCGCTGCCGATCCGCTTGCACCTCGAGCACCTTGCCGCGCATCTTGCGATCCCGGCCGGCCAGCACCATCACCACGTCGTTTTTCTTGATCCTCATGGACATTTCCACGTTCCTCCGGACACCCGCCGTGCTACAGCACTTCCGGTGCCAGCGACACGATCTTCATGAAGTTCTTGGCCCGCAGCTCCCTGGCCACCGGCCCGAAGATGCGCGTTCCCACGGGTTCCTTCTGGGGGGTGATGAGCACGGCCGAGTTGTCGTCGAACTTGATGTAGGTGCCGTCGGGCCGCCCCACCTCCTTGGCCACCCGCACGATCACCGCCCGGCGTACCTCTCCCTTCTTGACCTTGGACCCCGGCAAGGCTTCCTTGACCGACACCACAATGATGTCGCCGATGCCGGCGTACTTGCGCTTGCTGCCACCCAGCACCTTGATGCACTGGACCCGTTTGGCACCGGAATTATCCGCAACGTTCAGCATGGTCTGCATCTGGATCATGGCTCAGTCCTCTCCGCCCGCCCGCGGCTCGCTGAGAGCTAGCGGTGCTCAGTCCTCCATGCTCCGTTCCAGGACCTTGCGCACCCGCCAGCGCTTGGTCTTGCTCAGAGGCCTGGTTTCGACGATTTCCACCTTGTCACCCGTCCGGCAACCATGCTCGTCGTGAGCCTTGAAACGGTTGCGCCGGCGGATGAACTTCTTGTACTGGGGGTGCTGGATCTTGGTCTGTACTTCCACCACCACCGTCTTCTGCATCTTGTCGCCAACCACTACCCCCTGGCGAACCTTGGGATTGCCTCTCCGCTGCGTAGCCATGGAATACTCCTCAGGCCTTCTCGGCCGTCTCTGCCTGGCCAGCGGCCTGCTCGCCGGCCACCCGGCGAATGCCCAGCTGGTGCTCGCGAATGATGGTCTTCACCCGGGCCAGGTCGCGCTTGGCCGCCGTCAGGCGGGTGACATTGTCCAGCTGGCCGGTGGCGTGCTGAAAGCGCAGGTTGAACAGGTCCTGCTGCAAGTCCTGGGCCGTCTGCTGCAGCTCCTCCAGGGTTCTTTCCCGATACTCGCGGGCTTTCATAGCTCTTCCCTCCGGGCAATCACCTTGGTGGCCACCGGCAGCTTGTGTCCGGCCAGGCGAAAAGCCTCGCGGGCCACCGGCTCGGATACGCCTTCCAGCTCGAAGAGGATGCGCCCCGGCTTGATCACGGCCACCCATAGTTCGGGCGAGCCCTTGCCCTTGCCCATGCGGGTTTCCAGGGGCTTCTTGGTCAGGGGCTTGTCGGGGAAGATGCGCACCCACATCTTGCCGCCGCGCTTGACGTGGCGGGTGATGGCGATACGGCTGGCCTCGATCTGCCGGGCGGTGATCCAGCCGGACTCGGTGGCCATGATACCCACGTCACCAAAGGCCAGGTTGCAACCGCGCTGGGCCATGCCGCGGCGCTTGCCCTTCTGCAGCTTTCTCCATTTTACCTTGCTAGGCTGAAGCATCTCTCTCTCCTCGGCCCGCTGGCCGGAGGCCGCTCAGACGCGGCTCAACCGGCGTCGCGGCTCCAGTACCTCACCCTTGAAGATCCATACCTTGACGCCGATGGTGCCATAGGTGGTCTTGGCCACGGCCAGCCCGTAGTCGATATCGGCGCGCAGGGTATGCAGGGGCACGCGCCCTTCGCGATACCATTCCCGGCGGGCCATCTCCGCTCCTCCCAGCCGTCCGGCGCAATGGATCTTGATGCCCTTGGCCCCGAACTTGAGGCTGGTGGAAACCGCCTTCTTCATGGCGCGGCGGAAGGCCACCCGGTTGACCAGCTGGCTGGCGACGTTCTCGGCCACCAGCTGGGCATCCAACTCGGCCTTGCGCACTTCCTTGATCTGCAAGTAGATCTCGCTGTCAACCAACTTCTGCAGCTCTTTCTTGAGGCTCTCCACCCCGGCGCCCCGCTTGCCGATGACGATGCCGGGACGCGCCGTGTGCACGTTGACCTTGGCCTTGTCGCCGGCCCGCTCGATGAAGACCCGCGAAATGCCGGCCCGCTCCAGGTTCTTGCGGATGTAGCGGCGCAGCTTGATATCCTCGTGGAGCCAGCGGGCGTAGTTCTTCTTGGACACCCACTTGGATTCCCAGGTATTGATGTAACCCAGCCTGAAGCCGATGGGATTTACTTTTTGGCCCACAAGCAACCTCCTTCACTTGGCCTCGTCCAGCACGAAGGTGACGTGACTGGTCTTTTTCTGGATCATGGTGGCCCGGCCCATGGCCCGGGGCATCCACCGCTTCAACATGGGACCCGGATCCACCCGGACCTCCTTGACCACCAGCAGGTCTACGTCGCTGACCACCTCGGCGGCATTGGCCACCACGGCCCGCAACATCCTGGCCATGGGCCCGGCGGCCGAGCGCCGGGTGTGGTCCAGAACCGCCAGGGCCTCTTCCACCCGGCGACCGCGAATGACGTCCGCCACCACCCGGGCCTTGCGCGGCGATACCCGCAGGTAATGGAGCACGCCCCGCTTGTGCTTCATGGCCGCGCGTTGCTCGGCTTCCCTTTCCTTCCTGAGCCTTTTTCTCCGACTCATCTTCCACCTCGGTGCGACTGGTTATTGCCAGTGACGTCCATCATCCCTTCTTGCCCGGCTTGGGCTTGGACTTGCGATCACCCGAATGACCACGGAAGGTGCGCGTGGGGGCGAACTCGCCCAGCTTGTGCCCGACCATGTTCTCGGAGACGAACACCGGGATGAACTTGTTGCCGTTGTGCACGGCAAAGGTCAGGTTGACCATCTCCGGCAAGATGGTGGACCGGCGCGACCAGGTCTTGATTACCCGGCGATTGCCCGTACGCTGCGCCTCCAGCACCTTCTTCACCAGGTGCTGATCCACGAAGGGCCCTTTCTTGATTGACCGTGCCACTGCCTGCTCCCTTGTTATTTACGCCGCCGCACGATGTACTTGTCGGTGCGGGGGTTCTTGCGGGTCTTGCGTCCCTTGGTATGCCAGCCCCAGGGTGATACCGGGTGGGGATTGCCCTGCCCGGCGCGACCCTCGCCGCCGCCGTGGGGATGATCCACCGGGTTCATGGCCACGCCGCGGACCGCCGGGCGACGTCCCAGCCAACGGTTGCGTCCGGCCTTGCCGATCTTGATGTTCTCGTGGTCGATGTTGCCGACCTGGCCGATGGTGGCCCAGCAGTCCTGGTGTACCTTGCGCACCTCGCCCGAGGGCAAGCGGATCTGGGCGTAAGTCCCCTCCTTGGCCAGCAACTGTCCGGAGGAGCCGCCGGCGCGGATGAGCTGGCCGCCCTTGCCCAGCTTGATCTCCAGGTTGTGAATGGCCGTGCCCAGGGGAATGTTGCGCAGGGGCAGGTGGTTGCCCGGCTTGATGTCGGCGTGTTCGCTGGCCACCACGGTATCACCGACCTGCAACCCCACCGGCCAGAGGATGAAGGCCTTCTCGCCGTCGATGTAGTGCAACAGGGCCAGGTGGGCGGAGCGGTTGGGATCGTACTGCACGGCCCGCACCCTGGCCTCCACGTCGCGCTTGTAACGCCGGAAGTCAACCAGGCGCAGCTTGCGCTTGTGACCACCACCGCGCCGGCGCACGGTGATGCGCCCGGTATTGTTGCGCCCGGAGGAGCGCTTCTTGGAACGGGTCAGCTTCTTGACCGGCCGCTGGTTCCCCTGCAGCGGCTGGTAATCGTTGGCCGTCATCTTCCTCCGGCCGGGCGTCGTGGGTTTATAGACTTTGATTCCCATGGTTTCCTCGCCTTGCCAGCAGCTTCATCACACCCCGGTGAAGAACTCTATGCGGTCTCCCTGGCGCAGCCTGACGATGGCCTTCTTCCAGGAGGGCCGCCGGCCCACGAAGCGCCCCACCCGGCGCCAGCGCTTGGGAGTGCGATAGGTATTCACCGCCACGACTTTCACCCCGAACAGCTTCTCGACCGCGCGGCGAATGTCGATCTTGTTGGCGTCCTTGGCCACCCGGAACACCACCTGGTTGCTCTGTTCCTGCAGGCGGTTGGACTTCTCGGTGATCAGCGGCCGCAGGATCACTTCTTCCGGATTCTTCATGACCGCAACGCTCCTTCCAGGCGCTTGATGCCCTGCTCGCTGATCACCAGCGCCCCGTAGCGCAGCAACTCGATCAGGTTCACGCCCTCAACCGGCCGGAAAGCCACCCGGTGAAGGTTGCGGGCGGACAGCTTGAGGTTGCGGTTGGCCTTGTCGTCCACCACCAGGCAGCTGTCCAGCCCGAAGCGCTCCAGCACCCCGACCAGTTGCCTGGTCTTGATCTGCGGCAGTTGCCAGGACTGCACCACGAACAGCTTCTGCTGCCGGGCCTGGTCGCTCAGCACCGAGCACAGCGCCCGGCGCCGCACCTTCTTGGGCATGCGCAGCTTGTACAGGCGCGGCTTGGGTCCGAAGGCCAGTCCGCCACCACGGTGGTGGGGCGCCCGCCGGGTACCCTGGCGGGCTCGCCCGGTGCGCTTCTGCCGGAAAGGCTTGGCACCGGTGCCGCTGACCTCGGCCCGGGTCTTGGTGCTGGCGGTTCCCCGCCGCTGGCGGGCCCGCTGGCAACGCACGGCGTCCGAGACGATGTCCGGCCGCCACTCCAGGCCGAACACCTCGTCGGACAGATCGAGGGTGCCGACCTTCTCGTGTTCCAGGTTCCATACTTCGACAGTCGGCATGGATTCCTCCACCTCAGGTTCTGATCTCGACATCCACCCCGGCCGACAGATCGAGCTTCATCAGGGCATCAAGCGTCTGCTGCGTGGGCTCGAGGATGTCGAGCAGGCGCTTGTGCACGCGAATCTCGAACTGTTCCCGGGACTTCTTGTCCACGTGGGGCGAGCGCAGAACCGTGTAACGACTGATCTTCGTCGGCATGGGAATGGGACCGGACACCTTGGCGCCGGTCTGCTTGGCGGTTTCCACGATCTCGCCGGCGGACTGGTCCAGCAGCTTGTGATCGTAGGCCTTGAGCCGAATTCTAATCTTCTGGATATTCATCGCTCACCCGTTGAACAGCTATTCCAGTATCTCGGTGATGACGCCGGCACCCACCGTGCGCCCGCCCTCGCGAATGGCGAACCTCAGCTCCTTCTCCATCGCTATGGGCGTGATCAGCTCCACCTCGATGCCCACGTTGTCGCC
>Ga0190359_1000016_pt1 | contig 86295 bp, 64 predicted proteins | sample 48721823_MG_FD_161269 | JGI IMG/M metagenome (GOLD analysis project Ga0190359, IMG submission 161269) | Hydrothermal vent microbial mat bacterial communities from Southern Trench, Guaymas Basin, Mexico - 4872-18-2-3_MG | ecosystem: Environmental > Aquatic > Marine > Hydrothermal vents >...
CTTGGTGCAGCCGGTGAGGCTCTCGGACTTGATAGGTTGCTCAAAGCAAATACAGTCAAGCACCGTGTACATTCATTGTTCCGCCAAGGCTGTATGTGGTACGAGCTAATTCCCAATATGCCTGAAGCGGCTGCGACTGGGACGAGGTGGCGGTGCTGCTGGACTTCTCCTATGACCCCTGGGGACGGCGGATCCACAACGACCACCGGGGAGCGCCGGTGTTCATGACCGGCCGCCTGTGCCCTGGTGGTGCTTCTGGGCCTGGGCCGGGGCTGGCGGAAACGCCGCCGCCAGGGCGCCGGGGGGAAAGGAGCGCCGGAGTCCCCGGGTCTTCAGTAGGCACCCAGCTCGGTGGCGGCGCCGTTGCCGTGGCCGATCATGGCGACCGTGTAGCGGCTGCCGTCGGAGCTGGTGAACTCGTACTTGACCAGGCCGCCGGGCACCCCGGGGGCGAGGTAGAAGTTGGCCTCGCTGGAGCCGTCGGCGCTGGTGAAACGGATGTGCCGTGCCGATACCTGCAGGGTGCCGGTGGCCAGCTGGACCTCGCCGGCCAGGTGGGAGTTGATCCACTCGTCGGTCATGGTGTTGGGAGAGGGGATGGCGTTCTCGCCCTCGGCGAACTCCACCTGGCTGACCGGGTCCTGGCCGACGCGGGCCAGCAGGCGGACGATCTGGGTATGGTCGGCGGAAAACAGGGCCTCCAGTACGATGATGTCCTCGGCGTTTTCCCCGAAGGCCTTGATGCGCCACCACTCGGAGCCGTCCGCGTTGCGGTGCAGGAAGGCCTTCTCCACCTTGAGCGGCTGCTGGGCCCGGTTTTCGCCGCCGTCGACAACGGTATGCTGCCACATGGTCCACTCGCCGGGCTGGTAGGGCTGCTGCGCCAGCCAGAAACCGCCGGCCCAGAAGTAGGCGGCGAACAGGCCCAGGGCGTAGCCCTTGAGCATGGGCCCGCGTATACTGGCGGTCATGCTGGCGGCGATGGCGTTGCCGGTCTCGGCAGCGGCCTGGTCGACAGCGGCATCGAGAATGAAACAACCCTGAAAGGTGGGCGCCGTGGCCAGAACGGCCAGCAGCGCCAGGATCCGGCTACCCCTGCACAAGCGTCTCGACATGATGGCGTCCTCCTTGCCTGGTTTGTGGTGGCCTCATTCAACATCCATGTCGTGGCCATGTCAATCTGCTTGTTCCCACCGGGGCCAGGGGGTATGCTCCGGGCATATCACAGGGAGGTGAAGCCATGGCTGGCCGGGCACGGCTGGGTCTGTTCACTGTGCTGCTGTTGGCGCTGGCCGCCTGCAGCGGGCCGGAGGCGGGCACCCGCCCGGAAAAGCCCGTCACTCCGGCGGGCGCCGGGACGGCGGCAAAGCCTGTCGCCGCCCGGGTCATCCGGGTACGGGTGGATGAAAAGAACCTGCTGCTGGCCGGCGAGAAGGATGCCCGCCGCTACCTGGTCGGCAAGCTGGTGGCACTGGCCGCCAAGCAGCTTACCGATTATGGTTTCGCTCCCGCCACTGCCACCCGGCTGGCGGGAAGCGGACGTTTCCACGACGTGACCGTGGCCGGGAGGCGGGCCCGGGTGGCGGGGCAGGGCGAACAGGAGGGGCGCATCATCGACACCACGCTGTGGCACGTCGCCGGTGGACTCGAGGTGATTCTGGACGATGCCGCCGTGGCCCGGCTGAGCGATGTCCTGGCCTCCCTGCCCGTGGACTCGCTGGCAGCCGCCCGGCAGCTGTGGCGTTACCTGCAGAAGCTGTCGCGGCTGCAGCCGGAGAGGGAAAGCCTGGAAAAGCTGCGCCGGCGCCTGGCCCGGGGCTGGGCGGCGGCCCTGGAGCCGGTACTGGCGGCGGTGCGCGGGTTGGCCCCGGATACGGCCGGGCTGGCCCGGCAGTTGCAGGAGGTAACCCGCCAACTGGCCGAGTTCGGCAGCGCTTTTCCCGGCAGTAGCAGACTGGTCGGGATGCAGAAGGTCCTGGCCCGGTCCTGGTGGAAGTGGCTGGGGCGGCTCGAACCCAGCGCCGCCAACGTTGCCGCCATCGACGAGCGACTGGCCAAGCTGCGGCAGGCCGCCGGGGGGCACCTGCCCGTGGTGGAGCACTTTCTGCAACAGGCCCTGGAGTTGGCCTGGCGCGATCGCCTCAACCGCCTCGACGACCAGAAGCAACCCTTTCCTTCCGTGCGCCGGGATTTCATCGCTTTCCTGCAGCGTTTTCCCCGTTCCCGCTTCTACCCGGAACTGGAACTGCGTTTCGTGTCACGCTGGGTGGAGCACCTGCTGGCGGTCCATCCTGCCGGGCTGGCACAGCTGCAGGATCTGGGCAGCGAGGTGCGCCTGCTGCGGGAGCGGTTCCCCGGGTTGGCCCAGGGCCGGCAGGTGGAAGAAACATTCGGACGCCATTGCCTGCGCCTGCTGGGCCGGGAGAAGGTAGCCGACCTGGAGAAGATGAAGCAAGTTGAGCAGGTCCTGCAGGAATGCGAGCCGGCATTGCCCCCGGGGATGGAGACGCTGGCCGTGCGCCAGCGATTGCAGCAGATCGCCGAGAGACTGCGCAACGAGCGCGAGGACCGCCTGGAACGCCGGGCACTGAAGGGATTGACCTTCTTCCTGGAGTGGGATGAGGCCATAAGGACCCTGCCCTTCGGCAAGGACATGGCCAACTGGCCCGGCCGGGGAACTTTTGCCGGCAGGTGGAAGCAGGGCAGTGACGCCGGGTCCGACTGTCGTTGCAGTCTCGATCCCGACGAACCTTGCCGGGTGTTCGAGGAGGATGGGCCGCACGGGGGTTACGAGGTGGTGGCCCGCATCCTGGAAGGACGTCTGGCGGGAGTGGACCTGTGCAATGTATACGTGGGAGAGAAGCTGCCCGCCGTCTACCGTTTCCTGCTGCGTCGCTACCCGCGGCGCCACACGCGTCGAGAGGCCAACCTGCTGCTGGGTTCCGGCAACGGTGAAGTGGCCTTCGGCCGCCCGCCGGGATTGCTGGTGTGGCTGGCCTGCCAGGACGGTGCCTGCAGCTTGCGGGTACGCCAGGCCCAGGCCTGGGCGCGCATGCGGCAACAGGCCAGCCAGGAGGCCGAACGGTTGCGCCAGCAGCGCCGGCAGCAGCGACAGGAACGCATCAACCGGGGCTGGCAGGCGGGCGACTGCGTCCGCTGGGATTGCTCTGCCGGGTGTGTCTACCGGGGCCGGGTGGAGAAAAGACAGGGAAAGCGCTACCAGGTGGTTGTTCGTAGCTGCCGCGAGGACGCCCGGCAGGTGGGAACCCGGGTGTGGGTAAGGGCCCAGGAACTGTTCGACTGCAACTGAAACCCGATTGGACAAGTGTACGGAGCTGGTGTAACTTCTCTTCCAGGGGGCGGACAGGTGGAGAGAGCCAGGAATGAGGTGGTTGTCGACGCGGATATTGTTGCTGGCGCTGCTGGTATGCCCGGTCGCCACTGCCGGGGAAACGGTGCGCATTACCGTGGTGGGCACTGCCGATTTCCACGGAGGGCTGGAGGCCAAGCGGCTGAAAAGCCAGGGCCAGCGGCTGGTGGGGGGTATCGACATCATTGCCGCCTACCTGAAGGCTATTCGTGAGAGCAACCCCGAGGGCGTGGTGTTGTTGGATGCGGGGGATCTCTACCAGGGTTCGCTGGTGTCGGCTGCCAGCGAGGGCCGGGCGGTCATCGAGTTCTACAACGAGATCGGCTACGACGCCGTGGCGGTCGGCAACCACGACTTCGACTTCGGACCGGTGGGTTACCATTCGGTGCCCCAGGCTCCCGGTGAGGATCCCCTGGGTGTCATCAAGGCGCGTATCGAGCAGGCGCGCTTTCCCTTCCTGGCGGCCAACATGGTGGAACGGGCCAGCGGTCGCATTCCCCACTGGAAGAACCTGCACCCCTATGCCCTGCTGGAGCGCCGGGGAGTGAAGATCGCTGTCATCGGTCTGACTTCCGAGGAGACTCCCCTGATCACCAATCCCGTCAACGTACGCTCCCTGCATTTCCTGTCGCTGCTGGAGACAGCCCGCCGTTACCTGGCCCAGGTGCGCCGGCTGGGAGCGGAGGTGATCATCCTGGTGGTGCACGCCGGCATCGAACGCGAGGATTCCTCCGGCCGGGCCCTGGGTGCCGTGGCCGATCTGGCCCGGGCGCTGCGGCCCGGGGAGGTGGATCTGATCGTCTCCGGGCACGCCCACCGGGCCTTTTCCGATTGGGTCAACGGCATTCCGGTCATGCAGACCTGGGCCAAGGGAGTGTCGTTCGTCAGGGCGGAGCTGCTGGTGGACAGGGAAAGCGGACAGGTGCGCCATTGCGGGGTCAAGTTGACACCGAACACCTTCTACTTTCGATCCGATTCCCAGGGACGGCCACCGCGTTACGCCGGGCAGACCATCCGCCCGGTACCACACTTCGTCAAGCGCCTGGCCGAATACAAGAAGTCCATATCCCACCTGGAACGCATTCACCTGGGTCGGGCGCTGCGAGACATGCCCAACCAGACCCGCTTCGATTCCCCGGTGGGCAACCTGGTAACCGATGCCATGCGCGCCTACCGCCCGGACATCGACATCGCCATGTACAACTCGGGAGGACTACGGGCTTCCATCCGCCGCGGCGTAGTAACCTACGGCAAGCTCTACGAGGTGGTACCCTTCGATAACTACATCGTCCTGTTGCCCATGACCGCGGAGGAGATCCGCCAGGTCATCGAGCACGGCCTGTCCGGTCCCTATGGGGTCATGGAGATCTCCGGCCTGCGCGTGGGAGTTGACATCGATGCCCCGGCCGGACAGCGTTGCCGCTCGCTGGTCGGACCCGACGGGAAGGAACTGGCTGCCGGCCGGACCTACCTGGTGGCCACCAACGACTTCGTCTTCCGGGGGGGCGACGGCTACGATCTGCACGTCGATGGCAAGCGGGTGGAAAAGACTCACCGGCTGGTCAGGGAGGTGGTGGCCGCTTACATCAAGAGCCGGAAAATGATATCCTGGCCGCCGGATAAACGTTATCGTCCCGAAAAGAAAAGCCATGTATCGGGCTCGTCCCAGTAAGCGACCGGTCTTGATGCTGATGCTGGCCGGCTGGACGGCGGCGGCCGGCTGCGGCGCCGGCTTCCCCGCCGGTCTCAGCGAGGACCTGGGATTCACATCCCTGGTGCTGGTCCAGCAGCCGGTGCCGGCCAATGCCGGCTCGCTGGCGGATAACTGGTTGCCGGAAGGTGATGGTCGCCTGTTGCTGTTGGAACCTGCCGCCCTGGGAGGGGAGCTGATCGAGCTGCTGGGTGGCGATGGTGTTCAGGTGCGGGGCCTGGATGTGGCTCCGGCCGGTGATGCCGTGGTGTTTGCCGCCCGCCTGGACAGCGGGGACCGCTATCACCTCTATCGCCTGGACATGACCGCCGTGGCCGCGGGGGCTGCTTGCCTGACCGCGGACGGCACTCTGGGGACGGCCTGCCAGGCTTTGACCTTCGGCCCCGCCGATGACTGGCAGCCGTTCCACCTGCCGGGCGGACAACTGGCCTTCTTCCGCCAGGACGAGGCTCGGGGCCTGGATTTTCTCGGGCGCGGGCCGGCCCGCTTCCTGTATGCCGTGGAAGAGGACGGCAGTGACCTGCGGCGCCTGGATTCCTTCCCCGGGCAGGTGGCGGCGGCCGGGCTGGGGGACGATGGCTGGCTGTATACCGTGCGCTGGTCGCAACGGCCGGGCGGATCCGGCTGGCGGGCCTACCGGTTGGATCCCTCTGGCGGCGGGGAGCTGCGTCCCCAGACCGATAGCCTGGAAAGCGTTCCCCTGAACCCGGTCCGGGCCGAGGAGGGGTTGCTGGCCACCTGTACCGCCCCGGCCGGCACCTGGGGGGCCGGGGTTCCCTGCCTGCTGGCGGACGACGGCGCATCGCTGCCGCTGGTGACGGACATTCCCGAGGGCACCGGCTGCTCGGCCAACGGCCGGGTACGTGATTCCTGGCCGTTGCGCGACGGCCGCCTGCTGGTCTCCAGCGCCGTGGTGGCCCAGGGTTGCGTGAACGCCAGCGACGGCGACGAGGGCCGGGCGCCCGATTTCTCGCTGGCCATCATGGACCCGGCCGATGCCGCCCGCCAGCCCCTGCTCAACCTGTCGCAGACGGCCGAGGTCCTTCCTCGCCCGCTGATGAGTCGCAGCCTGCTGCCCGAGGGACAGGCACCACCCGCTCCACCCTCGCAGTGCCAGCAAGAGGGGGTGCTTGTCCAGGGCTACCTGCACGACGCCCAGGGTCAGCCCTTGGCCGACGCGGTTCGAGTGCGGGTATATACGGCACTTGATGGATCGCTGGTACCCTGGCGGGTGGAACTCGGTGGGCGGCGTCCCCGGGGTATTTGCGGCAGCGACGGCCGCTACCAGGCCGAGGTATATGCCGATGGCTCCTTCGGTCTGCGGGCACCGGCCGACACCCCCTTGCAGCTGGCGGCGCTGGATGCCTACGGGGTGGTGCTGGCGGCCGATCCCGAGTGGCGTGGTGGGCCCTCCTGTTCCCGGCGCAGTTGCTCCGGCTGCCATGCCGGGGCCCGGGCCCTGGACATGTCGGCCAGCCTGGCCGGGCAGGTCGAGGCCAGCGACCTGGCCGACCCGGAGGGATGGCGTTTCTTCGACTTCCGGCGCGACATCCAGCCCATCCTGGATCGCTCCTGTGCCGTGGCCGGCTGCCACGACAGCGACACCGCTGCCGGCAGCTACGTGGATCTTACTGGCAACCTGCAGGGGTTGGATCTCACCGGCGTGGCCGAGGGTCGTGCCACCCGCAGCTACAACAACCTGCTGCGCCTGGATGTCCGGCGCGACTCCCGCAGCGGTCGCATCATCGAGCAGCGCCGTCCCTACGTGGAGCCGGGTTCGGCCCGCGATTCACGGCTCATCCAGCGTCTGGGTGTACCCTGTCGCTTCGACTGTTCCGGCCGGCCCCCGTGGGCGGAATGGGCCCTGGGCCCGGGACGGCAACACCCGGAAGACCAGCCGGGATGGTCTGGCAGCCTGTCCGACCAGGAACGCTGGTTGCTGGTGGAGTGGATAGATTGCGGGGCGCCGTTCGTGGCCCCGGGAGCGCAGCCATGAAAGATTCTCGACCTTCCCGGGTCAGCCTTCTCGTTGGCTGGTTGTTGCTACTGTGGACATGGCCGATGGTGGTCCACGCCGCCGATCCCCTGACCCGCCTGGATCCCGAGCGCTACGGACCCGGCACCATCATGGTGGCCATCGAGCAGCTGGCCGGCTACACCCCTTCCCAGGCCGTCGAGCCGGTACGGGCGTTGCTGGGGCACGAGGATGTGGCCCTGGTACGTACCGCCGCCTGGTTCCTGCGCCGGGCCGGCCGCGGCGACGAGGGGGTGGCCAGTGCCCAGGCGGTGTTGCAGGATCCCCAGGCCAGCGAAAAGAGCCGGTTGTCGGCGGCCACGGCCATCGGCGTGCTGCGCTCGGCGGCCGGGGCCACGGTGGCTGCCCAGGCGCTCACCGGCGACGAATCGGCGCTGGTGCGCCGGGCGGCGGTGCTGGCGCTGGGGCGACTGCACCGGGCGGGCTGGACGGTGCCGCTTATCGCCGCCGCCGGCGTCGATGAAGACGAACGAGTGCGAGTGGCCTGCGTGCGCGCACTGGGCATGTTGCCGGATACCACGGCCGAACAGCTTTTCGAGCTGCTGGTGAGCGCCGAGCCGGCCGCGGCCCGGCGCGAGGCGGCCTGGGCGCTGGGGCAGGGGCGCTTTGCCGCTGTCGCCGGACTGGCCGGGCAGCTCACCCGGGCCCTGCAGTCGGATCCCGATTGCCGGGTGCGCGCGGCCGCCGCCTGGGCACTGGGGCAGCAGGGTGATCCCAGCACTCGGCCAGCCCTGGAGGCGGCCGCCGCCGGCAGCAGCGGCTGCCGCCTGGCCGCCCAGGCCGCCACGGTGGCCCTGGGACGCCTGGAATAAGCGGCTTGATAGCCCTTGACAGGTACGAGCGGGCGAAATTACCTTCAAGGCGTTGCCGCAGGAAGGGAGTAGGTGATGGCGAGTTTCCGCATTCTTTCCGCCTTCGGGCCGGACCAGCCCGGCATCGTGCGCCAGGTGGCCGGTTTCGTGGCCGAGCACGGTTGCAACATCGAAGACAGCCGCATGGCGGTGCTGGGGGGGCAGTTCGCCCTGATGACGCTGGTGTCGGGCGCCGGCGAGGACCTGGAGCGGCTGGCAGCGGAGGTGGCCGGTTTCCAGGATTCCAGCGGCCTGAAAGTGGTGCTGGTACCGGCCCAGGATCCCCGCCAGCTCCAGGTGGCTCCGGCCCTGCCGGTGCGGCTGGAACTGGTGGCCATGGACGCCCCCGGCATCCTGGTGCGCATCGCCGAGGTGCTGGAGCGGCACCAGGTCAACGTCGAGAACCTGGAAAGCCACCTGTTTCCCGCTCCTGCCAGCGGTACCACGGTGTCATCGGTGAAGATGAAAGTCAGCGTGCCCCAGCAGGTGAACCTGAATACCGTCAAGGACGATCTCAACACCCTGGCCAGCGAGATCAACGTCGACATCCTCTTCCAGCCGGTACACGAGTGAGACCGGCACGGTCATGAGCGGGCAACAAGGCAAGACCGTCCTGGTGGTCGATGACGAACCGGCCCACCGCGACAGCCTGGTACGCATCTTCCAGAAGGAGGGTTATCACGTCCTGCAGGCCGCCGGCGGCCAGCAAGCATTGGAGTTGCTGCGCCAGCACCACGTGCACGTGCTGCTGACCGACCTGGTAATGCCCGGCATGGACGGCCACGAACTACTACGAGCCTGCCGGGCGGTGGCCCCGGAGACCGAGGTGGTGGTGATGACCGCCTTCGGTTCCATCGAGACGGCCGTGGAGGCCATGAAGCAGGGCGCCTACGATTTCATCACCAAGCCGCTGAAGAAGGTATTCATCACCAAGGTGGTACGCCAGGCCCTGGAACGGCAGAAACTGGCCATCGAGAACCGCCAGCTGCGCCAGCAACTGGAGGCGGTGCGCCCGCACGATATCATCGGCCAGAGTCCGGCCATCCTGGCCACCCTGCAGACCATTCGCCAGGCGGCACCGTCCAGCGCCACCGTGCTGCTGCAGGGCGAAAGCGGAACCGGCAAGGAACTGCTGGCCCGGGCACTGCATCGCTGGAGCCCCCGGGCGGAAAAACCCTTCGTAACGGTGAACTGCGCCGCCCTGCCCGAGGGCATCCTGGAGAGCGAATTGTTCGGTTACGAGCGTGGCGCCTTTACCGGCGCCGATAGACGCCGGGAAGGGCGCTTCGATGCGGCCCACGGGGGTACCCTGTTCCTGGACGAGGTGGGTGATCTCAGCCTGGCCACCCAGGTGAAGTTGTTGCGAGTGCTCCAGGAGGGGGAGTTCGAGCGACTGGGTTCGAGCCGGACCATCAAGGCTGACTTCCGCCTGGTGGCGGCCACCAACCAGGACCTGGCGGCCCGGGTCGAGCAAGGGGCCTTTCGCGAGGACCTGTTCTACCGGCTCAATGTTATCCCGGTAACGGTGCCTCCCCTGCGAGAGCGGCCCGGCGATGTGCCCCTGCTGGCCAACTTCTTCTTGCGCCGCTATGCCAGCAAAGACGGCAAGACAGTGGTCGCCATCACCGCCCGGGCCCTGGAGGCGCTATCGCGCCACGACTGGCCGGGTAACGTGCGCGAGCTGGAAAATGCCATCGAGCGAGCGGTGGTACTGTCCCGCGACGAGGTGATCGATGTCGACGACCTGCCCGAGGCGCTGAGTTCTGGTACCGTCGGCGGGAATACCGGCGTGGTGGAGGAAGGGGGAATCTTCATACCCGTAGGCACGTCGCTGGAAGTGGCCGAGCGTCGCCTGCTGCTGGAGACGCTGCGGGCCACGGGTGGTGACAAGAACCTGGCAGCCAAGCTATTGGGCGTGGCCACCAGGACCATCTATCGCAAACTCGACAGCATCGAGCGTGATTCCCCGGTTGGGTCAGACAGTGATGGTGATGCGGAAAACTGAGACCGACCTGTTTTTTGGTGGTACAATGATTCCACCGGGTGTATGTTGGTATCTGCTGCTGGACAACATTCTTCTCCCGGCAGCGGGTTCCGTCTCCCGGTATGAGCGGGTCGGCTGGCGAGCAGGGGTGCTCAGGGGAGGGATATAGTGACGGCAATTCTACAGGATTTCATCTCGGCCAGTCTGGAGCTGGCGCGGCAGGATTTTTGCCAGCAGGCCAGCCATCCACTGTTAATCGAGGTGTGGCGACCGGGGCGGCTGTCTTTCCAATGGGGCGGAACCCGTCTCAGCCGGGATGGCGTGGAGATGCCGCTGGCGCGCAAGATCCTCAGGGAGGGCAACCACTTGCCGGTACACCCGGTGCGCCAGAAGCTGCCCGGGCCGGCCGGAACGGTTCGGGTGGGTCGCTCCCAGGAAAACGACCTGGTCGTCCAGGATGATACCGTCTCCGCCCGGCACGCGGTGTTCCACCTGCATTCCACCGGCGGGGTGGTCGATGTGCGCGATGTTGGTTCTACCAATGGAACCCGGGTGAACGACCAGAAGATCGTCGTGGGCAAGGAAGTTGTCCTGTTCGACGGTGACCTGGTGGCTTTCGGGGATGTCGGGTTCCTTTTCTTCTACTCGGCCGGGCTGTACGACGTTTTACGGGCCTGCGTCGAGGCCCAGGGAGGCCGATAGCTTGACAGCCCCCGGTTTGTCGTGAAACACTCAGGAAAACCAGGTGCTTGCACGGTCGGCTGGTAATGGTTGGAGGTATGACTTGGCTTATCAAGTACTGGTTGTGGAAGACAGTGCGGCCATGCGCTCGTTTATCGCCTCGACGGTGGAGGAACTGGAAGACGTCCAGGTCACCGAGGCTGCTTCCGGGTTTGACGCCCTGAAGGCGCTGCCGCGGACTCGCTTCGACCTGGTCATTACCGACATCAACATGCCCGATATCAATGGCCTGGAATTGATCAGGTTCATCCGTGAAAACGAAATGTACCTGCGCACCCCGCTCATCATAGTCTCCACGGAATCCTCCCAGCGGGATCGGGAACGTGGGCTGGCACTGGGGGCCAATGCCTACCTGGTGAAACCATTCAGCCCCAGCGAGCTCAAGGAGTGTGTCCGACGCCAGCTCAAGGGCGAGGATTCGCAGAACGACTGATGGCAAACAAGGGAAATACCACCAGTTCCAAGGCCTTGGCGGACTTCCTGTCGGAAGCCCAGGAGATTGTCGAGAGCCTGAATAGAGACGTCCTGCACCTGGATGACAATACCAAGCGGGGCAAACGTGATCCTGAACTGATCAACAACATCTTCCGGGCGGCCCACTCCCTGAAGGGACTGTCGGGCATGTTCGGCATGGAGAAGATGTCCGATCTGGCCCATACCGTCGAGAACCTGCTCGACGGCTTGCGCATGGGGCGGGTAAAGGGAGACGCCAAAGTCATCGACGTCATGTTCGACGTCATCGAGGTGTTCAACCGGCTCATTGCCGAGGCCAGTGGAGCCCAGAAGGTCAGCAAGAAGGAACTCGGCGGCCTGAGCAAGCGAATCGAGCAGGTCATGCAGGCCTCCCAGGCGGAGAGTGAAGACAACCCCCTGGAGGCCATCGACATCGATCCCGGGGTTCTGAGTGTCCTCACCGAGTACGAGGAATACCGGCTTATCGACAATGTGCGCCAGGGGATCAATCTCTACCGGGTGCATGCCTCCTTCAGCCTGGTCGATTTCGACGAGGGTCTGGCCCGGTTGTCGACGGATCTCAAGAGCCTGGGTGAAGTAGTAACCACCTTGCCCAGTTCTGAGAGCAGCTCCGATCAGAACATCGACTTCGAACTCATCGTGGGCAGCGACAGGAGCCTGGATGAGCTGGTTCAGAAGGTGGGTTCGGCCAACATACGGATCAGCGAGATTGCCCGACGCGGCCGGACGCCGGAAAAGGCATCATCTCCCGCCCCATCCCCGGCATCCAGGACATCGGAGACGCCGGCGGGGGAAACCAGCGAGGAGTCCGAGGTTGCGGCTCCGGCACCGGAACCGATGGCGGTCGACACCTCTCTCAAGAGCATCAGCCAGACGGTACGGGTGGATATTTCCAAGCTGGATCGCCTGATGAACATAGTCGGTGAACTCGTGCTGGTGCGGACCGCCGTACAGTCCATATCGGAACAGCTCAAGTCGGAGCAGGGATTCACGGGCCTGGCGGTGGATCTCTTCAAGGAAGCTCGCAACTTCGAACGCAAGCTCGACGAACTGCAAGCGGGTATCATGGAGGTACGCATGGTCCCGTTGCAGCAGATCTTCGAGAAACTGCTGCGCATGGTGCGCAAGCTCTCGCGCCAATCCGGCAAGGAGGTGGAGGTTGACATCTCCGGCGCCGACACCGAGCTGGACAAGCTGATCGTCGAGGAACTGGCTGATCCCCTGATGCACATCCTGCGCAATGCCATCGATCACGGTATTGAGGATCCCCAACGGCGGACGGCTGCCGGCAAGGACCGTACCGGCAAGGTCAACATCAATGCCTTTCAAAAGGGCAACCACGTAGTCATAGAGATCAGCGACGACGGAGAGGGAATCGACCCGGAGCGGATAAAACAGGTGGCTCTGGAAAAAGGACTGGTGGAAAAGACGGCCCTGGCTGACATGACCCAGCGTGATCTGCTCAACTTGTTGTTCATGCCTGGTTTTTCTACCAGCGAAAAGGTCAGCGAGATTTCCGGGCGCGGCGTGGGCCTGGACGTGGTCAAGACCAACATCGCCAAGTTGAGTGGTATCATCGATATCAGCTCACAGCAGGGAGAGGGTACCACCTTCGTCATCACCCTGCCCATCACCTTGGCCATCATCAGGGCCCTGATCATCCGTGTCAACGAACGTATCTACGCCCTACCCCTGAACTCGGTGCTGGAAATCATCAGGGTTCCCACGGATCGTATCAGGCGCATCGAGCGTCGCGAGGTTATCGAGTTACGGGGTGCTACGCTGCCATTTCTGCGCCTGGCCGATCTCTTCCAGCTTGATGGCGGTGAGGAGAAGGAAGACGAATCTTCATTATATATCGTGGTCGTAGGATTGGCCCAGAACCGGTTGGGACTTGTGGTTGATGGCATGGTGGGACAGCAGGATATTGTCATCAAGCCCCTGTCGCGTTCGATGTCCAAGGTGCCGGGAATCGCCGGCGCAACCAACCTGGCCAGCCAGCAGACCATACTGGTTCTTGATGTCGGGGCGCTGGTGGAGGAGGCTGTGTCCAAGGAGTAAGTATCTGCCGTCAGAGTGGTCGGCAGAGTACGATGACTGTCGGGAGGAGTGAGTGCCAGCCAAGAAAAAGCCCGCCAGCGCGCGCTCTCGCAAGCGCACCTCCGATCGGGCGGCCAAGTCTGCTGCCAGGCGTACCCGGGAGGAGAAGGTTCGTGAGAGCGATTTGGCCGGGGAGAACGCCGGCCGGGATACCGGTGCTGTCGTCAGGAAGGCGGAAAAGGCCCGGCAACAAGCCCTCGACGCCTTCTTTGCCTCCGGCGAGGAACTGGAGGCGGTGCGGTCCATGTCACTGGATCTGTATCGTGACGAACTCGATGCCCGCCTGCGCCTGGAGGGAGTGCGCGAGTACCTGAGTTTCGTACTGGCTGACGAATTGTTCGCCACTGATATCTACAACATCAGGGAGATCATCAAGCTGCCGATGATCACCGAGGTGCCGCGCACCGATCCCGTCATCCTGGGGGTGTTGTCGTTGCGAGGTACCATTGCTCCGGTGGTGGACTTGCGTCGTCGCCTGGGACTGGGAGAGGTGACACCCACGCGCAAGACCCGCGTTCTCATCATCGATCTGGGACAAGACCTGGTTGGCATGATGGTGGACGAGGTGCGTAACGTGATTCGCTTGCGGGAAGATGCCATCGAGCCCCGCCCGGCCGTGTTCGACAGGAGCGAGGCCGAGTACATAACCGGCGTGGGGCGGGCCGAAGGCGAGATGTATACCTTGCTGGACATGAGCGTGGTAGCCGATATCGAACGGTTCATAGTGGGGAGCCGGTCGGAGCGTTGATGAAAGGGCTACAGCAAGATCGCGAGGAACAGGTCATCGTGCAGCTGGCTGCCTTCAGGGTGGGAAGCCAGCAATACGTGATCGATATCATGCGCATCCGGGAAATCATCAACCTCATGCCCGTTACCCCGGTACCTGCCGATGCCGACGTCATCGAGGGAGTGATCAACCTGCGCGGTGTGATCATTCCCGTGGTGGACCTGCGTAAGCGACTGACGGCACCCCAGCAGGATTGGGCGGTGCAACCCAAGATAATTGTTGTCATGCTGCGGGATTCCATCTTTGGATTGATTGTCGACGAGGTGCTGGACGTGGTGCGTATTCCCCGCGATGCCATCAAGCCGGCCCCGGCGATGGCTTCGGGGGACAGCACCAGCCAGGTCCTGGGAGTGTGCGAACACCAGGGTCGACTGCTTATGTTGCTGAACCTGAAACAGATCCTGAAACCCGTGATCGACACTGGAGTTGGCCAAGAGGGCAGGGAAGAGCAGGAGTAGAGCCTGGTGGCGCATGATACAGAGACAATATACTCGGCTGGCCTGACCGCCGGCAGGGTCGCCGGGGCAGCGGTGTGCTACGAGGAATTCCAGCGAAGGGATCGGACGTCATGAACGCCTACCTTGTTTCCATTCGCAACCTGCGCCGGGCACAGGCCATCAAGGTGTTCACGGCTGCGGCCCTGGCCTTTATCTACTGGTTGGCAGTGGGTGATTTGAGTGGACGGTTGGGATTACTGGCCATGTGCGGGGTGCCGCTGGCGGTGTTGTCGCTGTTGGCGCACGACTGGCACAATCGTCGCATCCTGGAGCCGGTACGGCTGGTATACCAACGTACTGAGCAGGGTGAGAGCATCGAGGAATCGGTACTCCAGGCGGCCCAGATGGCCCTGCGGGGCTACCGCCGGCGAGAAATCGCTTTCTCGTGGTTCTCCTGGTTGCTGGCTGCCGTGGTTCTGTTGCTGGTGCTGGTACTCGGAGACAAGCTGAGCGGCTGGCAAAGCCTGGTGTTGTTGGCGGGACTGGCACTGGGAGGGGTGTGTGGCATGGTTGCCGGGGCTGCCGTCGACACTTCCGGCCTGCGCGACCTGCGACGCTGGTTCCATCGACGCTGGCCCCGGGCGGCGGTTGGCCAGGCTGTGACCTTGCGTTCTTTCCTGATGTGGGCGGTTATGATCATGGTTGCCGGCCTGTTGGCGTTTGCCGTCTTCTGGATGGGGCAATTGCAACGACAGCGGGCGGCTGGCCTGCTTACAGAGGGGCGCCGGCAGCTGCAGCAAGTACTGCAATCGCTGAGCCAGGTGAAAAAGAAGACGCAGCGGACTGAGCTGCGTGCCCGAGCGCTCCTGGGTCAACGGTCGACTGCCGGCCACAGATTCTACCTGCTCGACAACCAGGGGGAGTTACTGGCGGGACCGGCAGTGGAACCTGGCCGGTTGAAGTGGTTGCGTTACCTGAATAGCAGCGGTTCCCGGGACTGGCTTTCCGCTCCTGCTCCTTTCGTCTACCTGGCTCAGGAACTGGGTGGTGGCCGGGTGTTGTTTTGGACTGCCGCGACACCCCTGCTCGACGACGGGTTGCTGGCGGCCATGTGGAGGGGCGTGCTGGTGGCGCTGCTGTTGGTGTTGACCACTGTTTTCCTGCTGGCGAGTGTAAAAAGAGCTGCTTATCACTCGCTGCTGGGGTTGGCCGAGCGTATTCGGGAAATGGCCGCCGGTAAATGGGAAATCGCCGAGGTATCTCATAATCAAGGAGAACTCACCATGCTGGGCCGGGCCCTCAATGAACTGGCCGATCGACAGGGCGGGCAATTCAGGGAGTTGTCAGCCGAGATATCCCACCTGCAACGGGTGTGCCAGCAGCTGGGTGAGCGCATCGGCAACAACCGCCAGCGGGGGGAGCAACGATTGGAACGCGTCGAGCAGACGGCAACCTCGGTCATGGAAATGCGCTCGGCCATCCAGTCCATCTCCGAGCAGTTGGAAACGCTGCACGAGACCTCGGCCGACACCTCTTCGGCCATGTTCGAGATCGATCGGAGCGTACGCGAAGTTGCCCAGGCGGCCGAGAACCTGCAGTCCCTGGTGGACGATACCGCCTCGGCCATCGGCCAGGTGACGGTTTCCATGGGGGAGGTGCTCAAGCGGGTCGAGAACCTGGAGGCCCTGGCCGAGGAATCGGTAGCCTCGCTGCACGTCATTGACGATTCCGTCCGCCTGGTGCAGGAGAACACCCAGCAAACCCACAAGCTGGCAGAGCAGGTAACCGAACTGGCCTCCAAGGGAGTGAGTTCGGTCCGGCAGACCATCACTGGCATCAACGAGATCAAGGATGTAACCGGCGAGGCGGAGTCCATCATCAATCGGCTGGGCGGGCAAATGGACGCGGTCGGCAAGATCCTCACCGTCATCGGTGACGTTGCCGAGCAGACCAATCTGCTGGCGCTCAACGCCGCCATCATCGCCGCCGCCGCCGGTGAACACGGCAAGGGCTTTGCGGTCGTGGCCGACGAGATCAAGGAACTGGCTGATCGCACCTCCACCTCGACCAAGGAAATCTCGGGTCTCATCCGTGGCGTGCAGAGCGACTCGCGGCTGGCCATCGATGCCGTGCAGCGTGGCAGCGGCAGCGTTCGCAAGGGAGTGGAGCTTGCCAATCGTGCTGATCGGGCCTTGCAGCAGATCCTCGAGTCGGTACGCCAGGTAACGCAAATGGCCAACAGCATCGCCAAGTCGATCGGAGAGCATTCCAGCATGACCCAGTCCATCGCCAAGTCAATGAACCAGATGAGCGAGATGGTGCACTTGATCAAGAGAGCGGTGTCAGAACAGTCCGCCGGGGGCAGCCGAATTCATCAGGTCTCCGAGCAGATGCGCGAAGACTCGCGTTTCGTCCAGCGCAGTGCCAGCGAACAGGTCAAGGCAGTCGAGGGTGTAAGCCGGAACATGGAAAAAATCGCCGACATGCTCAAGTTCATCGGCAAGGCCATGACGGAGCAGTCGAGTGGTGTCGAGCACATCAGCAAGGTGGCCGAGGACGTGCGCAACATGATGGAAGAAGAGCGCACTATTACAGCCGACATCGAGGAACTGGCCAGCCGTCTTTGTTCCCAGGCTTCTACCTGTGGCGAGCTCTTGGGCGGCGTTGAAGAAGAAGAGGAAGCGTCCGCGAGGGATGAATAATGGATGTCGAGCTACAACCTGCCATTTCCGCGCTGGATAGTTCTGTAGAGGAGATTCGCTACCGAGCCGCGCAACGGCTGTTTGCCGGAAAACAACTTCCCGAGAAGGAAGTGTTGTTGCGTCTGCTGGCCGATGCCAGCTGGCGGGTGCGCAAGTTCGCCGTGGAGAAGTTGCTGGAGCAAAGCATTCCCACCGAGGTGGTCAGGACGTTGGTGGGGGCTCTGGCCGAGCAGGATAATGCCGGCCTGCGCAATGCAGCGGCCGAGGTACTGGCCCGTTGCGGTCCGGCAGCTGTGGAACCCCTGCTGGAGGTACTGGCCACGGGTGGTGTGGACGAGCGCAAGCTGGCCGCGGATATTCTCGGAGAAATCGGCGAATCTGCTGCTGTCGGTGGCTTGTTGCAGCGACTGGATGATGATGATGAAAACGTGCGCGCGGCGGCCATAGAGGCCCTGGGCGGACTGGGTGATCGCTCGCTGGCACCCCGACTGGTGGAGCAGATGCAGCGGGACGGCCTGATGGTTCGCCTCTCCTGCCTGGATGCCCTCGATCGGCTCGGAGCCGATGCTCCCCTGGAGTTGCTCTTGGATTTGCTGCAGACAGGTCCCCTGCGACCAATGGTCTACCGCTTGCTGGGACGAGCGCGCCGGCAACTGGTTTTACCGCTGTTGGTAAAGGGCTTGCAGGCTCGGGGTCGGGTGGAAAGAGCCTCTGCCGCACGGGCGCTGGTGGAATATGCCTTGCTGACCGACCAGCAGGGCCGGGTTGACGTCAGGGTGGAGTTGGCGCGCCTGGGCGATGAGCTGATGAACACCCTGGCCGGCATGCTGGCCAGCAGTGTTCGCGAGGACCGTGAAGCGGCCGTGATGTTGCTGGGCTGGAGCGGCCGCGAACGGGCCGCGGAGTTGCTATTGCCGGTCGCCGAGGATCCGGCGTTGCGTGAGCAGGTTCGAGAAGCCCTGCTGGGGTTGGGACAGAGGGTGGTTGGCGAGCTGGAAGAGAAATTTGACCAGGCAAGTAGCAATCAAAAGACCCTCATTCTCGAAGTGCTGGGACAGTTGCAGAATGCCTCCAGCGTCCCACGGTTGCTGGAGGCCATCCTCGATCAGGACGAGGATGTCACCCGGGCTGCCCAGTCTGCTCTTGCCCGGGTGGCCAGAGTGGAAGTGGTGGAAACGCTGACATCATTTCTACAGCGTAACTTCGCCACCCATGCTGATAGCCTGGTAGGCGCTCTGGTGGCACTGGGCAAGAGTTTTCAACGCGAAGTGGTTCAGGCCATGGAGCCGCTGCTGCAGCAACAACAAGCGCAATTGCGGCAAGCTGCTGCCCAGGTAATCTGTGCCTTGGCCCGTCTGGAAAACCAGGACCAGGTCATGCACCTGGCGGCAGACCACGATCCCGCCATCAGGGCGGCGGCGGTTTCTGCCCTGGGCAGGATTGGTGGTGGTCAGGCTAGCTATGAACGCCTGCGCCTGGCCCTGGCCGATGAGGACAACCATGTGCGCCTGGCCGCCGTCAGGGCCTTGGCCGGTCGGGACGATGAAGGCCTGCTGTCCTTACTGGTCATTGCCCTTAGAGATCCCGACGCCTTGGTGGTTCGCGAAGCACTGGTGGCGCTGGGCAATACGGGGGATCGTTCTCTGGGAGCGCATATTCGCCCACTGCTGTCTGAAGACGACGGCATGGTAGCCGGAGAAGCAGCGCGGGCCCTGGTAAAACTCAAGTGGGACGATGATCCCAGCTGGTTGGATGAGGCTTGCCAGCACCCCGACGCAGAAGTGTTGCGAGAAGTACTGGCCAGTTGCCAGGGGTGGCCGGTCGAGAAAGTGCGCTTCTTGGTTCTGGCTGGATTGCGGCATGCCAGCTGGTCGGTAAGGGTACAGGCCGCCAAGACGGTGGAAGCCCTGGGCGACGTGGAATGTCTACATGCGCTCAAGGAGAGCGTGGAAAAAGAGGATGAGGACTGGGTCAGGGAGACCATGCAACAGATTCTCAAACGACGTTTGGCGGCTGAATCGAAGCGCCCATGAGTAACTGGCCACGGGGCCATGGTGACTGAGTGGTCGAGCAATCCCTAAAGATGTCTGAAGACGAGTTTCGCCTGCTACGTGACCTGGTCTACGAATTCTGCGGGATATTCTTTCAGGACGACGTCCGCTACCTGTTGGAAAAGCGGCTGGCGAGCCGGGTACGGGCCCAGGGGTTACAGTCGTTCAACGATTATTACCGCCTGGTACGTTACAGCAAGGATCGCGGTCAGGAACTGGAGCAAATCGTCGAGCTACTCACCACCAACGAAACCTACTTCTTTCGCGAAGCCTACCAGCTGAGAGCTTTTTCCGAGGAAATCTTGCCGGAGCTGATCGACAGACGGCAACGGCAAAGGCGGCTGCGTTTCTGGTCCGCCGGTTGTTCCACTGGAGAAGAGGCCTATACCATTGCCATGCTGGTGCTGGAGCGTGAGGAACTGACTGGCTGGGATGTTGAAATCTTTGCCAATGATATTTCCCGCAAGGTGATCCAGACGGCTCGGCGCGGAGTCTACGGAAAGTCCTCTTTCCGTTCCATCGACAACTATTACCTGAACAAGTATTTTCGACAGCAGGGCAACACCTGGGTGATAGCAGACCGGGTCAGGGAAATGGTCAGCTTCGGTCAGCTCAACCTGCTCGACGACGAGATGCTGGCCCTGATTGGACTGGCCGATGTCATCTTCTGTCGCAACGTACTCATCTATTTCAACCAGTCGGCCCGCCTGAAAGTGGTAAGGGCTTTCTATGAGAAGCTGGCCGAGGGTGGCTACCTGTTGCTGGGCCACTCGGAATCGTTGCTCAACGTGAGTACGGATTTCGAGCTGGTTCACCTCAAGAACGACATGGTCTATCGTAAACCGGCACTGGGGGGCACGCAAGGAGCGGAAGGATGAGTCGAGTCATGGTGACTGGTAAGATTCGTGTTCTGGTGGTAGATGACTCGGCCTACAACCGGCAGGCGATAGTGGAGATGTTGGAGTCGGACGACGAGATCGAGGTGGTGGGATTGGCCTCCAACGGAGAGGAGGGGATCAAGGAAGCTGCACGCCTGCGCCCGGACATCATCACCCTCGATCTGGAAATGCCCCGCATGGATGGTTTTACCTTCCTGCGAATACTCATGAGTCGGCAGGCGACACCGGTGATTGTGATCAGCTCATACAGTCGCAAACAGAACGTATTCAAGGCCATGGAGCTGGGGGCCCTGGACTTCATCGCCAAGCCCACCCGCTACCTGTCACCCGAGGTCCACAAGATCAAGGACGAATTGCTCGAGAAGATCAGGCTGGTGCGCCAGCTCCGGACGGAAGGTCTGAAGAGGGTGAGTGGAGGCTCTTCCTCTCCATTGCCGGCGGTGGAAATATCAAGTGAAGTTGACGCGGTGGAAATTGCGGTCCTGGCCATTGGGGCCTCCACCGGTGGCCCCCAGGCCCTGCAGCGTGTTCTACAACGGGTTCCCAGCAACGCCCGAGCTTGTTACCTGGTTGCCCAGCATATGCCCGAGGGCTTTACCAGGGCGTTTGCCGAGCGATTGAATCGCCTCTGCGGCCTGCATGTCTGTGAGGCCGAGGGCGAGCAGGTATTGCGGGCCGGGCAGGTACTCGTGGCTCCGGGCGGTAACAACCTGGTGGTGGAGCGCCGTCAGGAGCAGTTGCTGGCTAAGATCGTGGAACCGGCCGAAGATGCCAAGTATGTTCCTTCAATAGATCTCTTGTTCTCGTCCTTGGCCCGGGCAATGGGTCACCAATGCATGGCTATCCTGCTCACCGGCATGGGTTCCGATGGCTGCCAGGGCATGCAGGCGGTAAAGGCTGCCGGGGGACGTACTGTGGCCGAGTCGGAGGAGACAGCGGTGGTTTTCGGCATGCCCAAGGAGGCCATCGATTCCGGCAGCGTGGACCAGATCGCCCACCTTGACGATATTCCTTCGGTAATCAAGTTGTTCTTGGAAAAACAAGGGGATGGCAATGATTGAAATGCGCCGATCAAGGTGGTATGGTTGGCGAACAACCGGGGTGACAACGGAGGCTGCCAGCAGAGAGTAAAATGAGCGAGGATAGAGAGAATAAAGGTAAACGTGAAGCAGGTGAGGAACCCGCCGCCGAGGAATTTCTGAAGGTGTTTCGGCGCGGTGTGCAGTTTACCGAGGAACTGTTGAGAGAAAACGAGCGCCTGCGTGTCCGGCTGGTACGTCTCGAGGAAGAACACCGGGTGCTGGCACAGAAACGCCTGGGACCGGACAACTACCGGCAACTGCTGGACCAACTCCAGGAACTGGATGAGCAACGCAACCAGCTGCTTGAGCGGTTTCGTGCCGTTGAAAGCGAGAACCGGGATTACTTGAAGCGCTACGAGGAGATGGAGCAAGAGTACAACCGCCTGGCCAATCTCTATATCGCCAGCTACCAACTACACTCCTCCCTGGACTTGCGAGAGGTAGTTCGCGTCACCTTCGAGATCATTGTGAATCTCATTGGTGGGGAAGTGTTTTGCCTGTACGTACTCGACGGCAATCGCCTCCTGCCGGTGCGGGGAGAGAAATGTGTCATCGAGCAACTTTCACCGTTGACGATGGGTCGGGGAGTAGCGGGCAAGGCGGCTCAGGATGGCACACCATACGTTGACAGCGGCAACCTGGCCAAGGCCGAGGGCGACAAGCCGCGGGTCTGTATTCCGCTGGCGGTTGCCGGGGAGACACTGGGAGTGATTTGTATTTTCAAGTTCCTGGAACACAAGCCCTGTGTGACCGAGCTCGACCGGGAGCTGTTTGGCCTGCTGGGTTTGCATTCCGCAACGGCCATGGCGGCGGCTCGGCTACATGCCGAAGCGGGCAAGATACCACACGACGCGGAGGGGTTCCGCCGGATGCTGGCCTCTGATTGAGGACGGCATCCAGGGAGACGAGGGAGATGCCGGAGTCGATTCGAGCACTGGTTGTTGAGGACTCGCCCACCATGAGGCAATTGATCTGCTTCGCCTTGCGTCGCATAAAGGGGATCGAGGTGGTAGAGGCTGACGATGGTGTCGATGGCCTGAAGAAACTGGCCAACGGCCCCTTTCATATTATCATCACCGACATCAACATGCCCGTCATGGATGGCCTCAAGCTGGTAAGCCTGGTGCGTTCCGACGACAAGTGGAAGGAAGTACCCATCGTGATAATCACCACCGAGGGAGCGGCCGAGGACCGACAGCGGGCGCTTAGCCTGGGGGCCAATGCCTACATCACCAAGCCCATCCAGGCCCCTCAGGTGATTGCCTGTGTTAAGAAACTATTGAATCTGTAAAGTTGACAGCAACTTACTCCTGCACTAGCATGACTGCGAAGATCGGGTTTGCTTGAACAGAGGGGCAGCGTGTTGAAATCTCGGCTGCCAGAGCGTGGTGTGGTGTCGGCCCTGATCGTCGTGGTCATGGTGATGCTGGGGGTCTATTCGTCATCAGGGGCCGAGAACGATGGCTACAAGCGCAGTCTCTACTACCGGGCCATCACTTACCATCACCTGGTGACCAGCGTCAAACAGGTCGATCTGGATGGCGACGGCAATCAGGAAGTGATCGTCTGTTATCGTGAACCGGGCGACGCCGTCGATCTCCCTGGTGGCATCTTGATCCTGGGTGAAGGTGTACAGGGATACCGGGTATTGTGGCACGGCTACTTCAAGGGACTGTATCCCCGGAACCTGACAGTGACGGTTCCGACCCTGGATGTCGAATTCGTGCAGACTTCCCTGGACGGGGATCATGGCTTTCACAAGCGGCTGGTGCACGGCAAGGATTTCTACTTCCGCGGTGAGGCCGGGGATCCCTTCGCCAAGGTGAAAATCACCGCCTCCTCCACGCTGTCCGAGGAAACCTCTCCCGGCAACGTCATGGATGGCGATCTCAGGTCTGCCTGGGCCGAGGGGGCCGAGGGCACCGGCGTGGGGGAGAAGCTGGTATTCGAGTTCCCCAGGCCCGTAAATCTGGGCCTGATCGGCATGTTGCATGGTTTCGCGCGCAGCAAGCGCGACTGGCTGGACAACAATCGCGTACACCGGGCCGAGGTCACCGTGGAGACCAGTGCAGATCGCTACGACACCGCCAGCGAGGTTGACCTGGATTCCGATTTGGGACTGGGCATCTACGGCGACATGGTGGAGATGAGCTTTTCCAATAAACCCCTGTTGCGTTATTTCCGCCTGGAAAAATCCTCGGTTGTCAGCCTCGAAGTGAAGATTACCTCGGTACTGCTCGGCGAGAAGAATGACGATGCCTACATCGCCGAGATTGACTTCGCCGAGATGTTCACCCGGCAGCAGTTGCTGGGCGAACCCGGCAAGAAACAGCAGGCACCTGCCGCCAAGTCCTCCGCGAAGAAGGGTCCAACCGACGAGGAGAAGGAAGACACCAGCGACTGGTTGGAGGAGTAGCCAGCTAGTCGTTACTTGGTCCTGTCGCTGCGGTGATACCCCAGTCGGCGGGCTACTTCCGGTTCCAACAGGCCGCGAACGCCGTATTCCAGGATTTCCCGCACCAGTACATCCCGGCGCGGCAGCTTGCGACCGATGGCGATTTGGTAGAGCACTTCCTTGACGCTACCGATGATGCACACGGCAACCACCCGGGTGTCGACCGGACGGACCACCTTCATCTGCCTGCCCAGTACCAGGGAACGAGATGTCAGCTCCAGCAGGCGGTCGTAGAACTCGTAGACCTTCTTGTCGAAGCCAGGGTCCAGCCCCACCGCCTCCGACATCAGGATGCGCAGCATGGCCCGGTTGTCCAGCATCAACTGCAACACCGCGTCGATGTTGGCCTCCATCTGGGCCAGCACTCCGGCCGCCCCGCGACCGGGATCGATACGCTTGACGCTGTTGTGCAATAATCCGAACAAGTCGTCCAGCAACTGGTCGAACAGGGCCCGCTTGGAGCCGAAGTACAGGTAGAAGGTGCCGCGGGCCACGCCGGCCTTGTTGATGATGTCGGATACCGTAGCTGCATGGTAGCCCTTGGTGGCGAATACCTCCAGGGCGCTTTCCAAAATGTGAGCGCGGCGCTGCTCTTTCTTCAACGCTGAGGACCTCTTGGGGAAAACAGAAATTGTTCCCGCCCGGCAGGTCGGTGCCTGCGGGTGGGATGCCGGGCAGCAGGCCTACTTCATTACATTCATGGCCGCGCTGATCTTGGCGGCCTGCTCGGGACACTTCTGGTTGAGTTCCATCACCGTGGCCATGGAGTCCTGGATCAGCGATCCCATCTTCTTCATGGCCTCCTCGGCGTATTTCTTCTTTTGCTCGTCGGACATGCTCTTTTCCATGGCTTCGCCCTGTTTCTTGAGCTCGGCAAACTCGGCCTGGTGATCGCTCTTGTACTTCTCCAGTGCAGCCACTACCTTGTTGCAATCGTCCTTGTTGTCCTTGATGATCTTCATCATGGCCTTGGTGTGTCCGATCATGGCATCGAGAGGATCGGATGATTTCTTGGAACATCCCCACGACAATACCAGGGCGGTGGCGGCGGCGAGTACCAGTAGCTTTTTCATTTTTCCTCCGGGTTTGGGATATGGGTTCCTTGTGCGTTACCGTGGTTGTCGTCGCTGCTCGATTGCCTACGGAGCAAAGCAGAAAATTTCTTTCCGGTCAACCAGAATCGGCCCCGCTGGCGGTGTAGCTGCAAGGTTGTCAAGGGTTGATTTTTTATTGCTGGCGATGGCATGTAGAAAGTGGTGGTCAAGGTGGTACCGGAGAAGGAGGTTACATGACCAGGAAGAGAGACAAGAAAAAGCCAGCCAGGTCCCGGCGAGCAAGCGCAGCCGGCCGGGCCCTGCGGGCCCGGCTCACGCGCAAGGAGCGGGAGGAGATCCTTGCCTTTACCAAGGGCCTGGCCCGAGCCTCGGGGGCCCTGGCGCTTTCCTACTATGGGCGGGCCAACCCCACGCTACGCTTCGACAGCGTGCTCATTACCGAGGCCGACTTGGTGGTGCAACAGTACATTCGCCGGGAGGTTGCCCAGGCCTACCCTGATCATACCTTCCTGGGAGAAGAGGGTGACCGCGAGGAGGAAGTGCAGCGGGATCGGCAACGGCCCCTGTGGCTGGTGGATCCCGTCGACGGCTCTGCCTCCTTTTGTGCCGGCATGCCCATATGGGCGGTGTCGATAAGTCTTTTCGACGGCGGCCGGCCGGTGGTGGGGGTGATCTACCTGCCGGTGACCGGGGAACTGTACGCGGCCATGGCTGGAGGACCGGCCATGCTCAACGACCGGGTCATTGCGGTGAGGGAACAGTCGGTGGACGATGAGTCATTGCTGCTGACCTACTCCCGCTTCCACTCGGATTTCCGGGCCAGTTTTCCCGGCAAGGTGCGCTCCCTGGGGTCCTCGGCCGCTCACATGGCCTACGTGGCCCGTGGTGCCGCCACGGCGGCCCTGCTGGGGAACGTGCACGTCTGGGACATAGCCGCCGGCCAGGTGATCCTGGAGTCTGCCGGCGGGGCGTTGCTGGACGTGGGTGGCTCCCGGGTGGAACTGGACGAATACCTGGGCGGTGAGAAGATAGATCGCTTCCTGGTGGCTGCCCCCCGGGGTCTTCACCGCGAGCTCAGCGACACCCTGCAACTGCTCTGATCCGCTTACCGCAATCCCGGACGCGGTGCCGGCCCGGGACGGTCGATGTCCGCCAGAGGGGGCAGTTGCCGCTGCGCGGCGTAGTTGAAAAAAGTCCTGTTCTTCTCTAGTCTGGCCCGCAGGCACACAGCTTCGGGAGCTACGTGATGTCGTGGTGGAAGATCAAAGACGTCCTGGCGGCCGATCCGGGTACGGAGATGACGGTCAAGGGCTGGGTGAGAACTCGCCGTGATTCCAAGGCGGAAGGAGGATTGTCCTTCCTGGCCGTGAGCGACGGCACCTGTTTTGACCTCCTGCAGGTGGTGGTACCGGGTTCACTGGCCAACTACCAGGACGAGGTGTTGCACCTGACCACCGGTTGCGCCGTGGAAATAGACGGGCACCTGGTGGAATCGCCCGGCAAGGGACAACGGGTGGAGTTGCACGCCGGGGCGGTCAGGGTGATCGGCTGGGTGGACGATCCCGACAGCTACCCGATAGCGGCCAAGCGCCATTCCTTCGAGTACCTGCGCGAGGTGGCCCATCTGCGTGCCCGCACGAATACCTTTGGGGCCGTGGCCCGGGTCAGGCATTGCCTGGCCCTGGCCATCCACGAATTCTTCGATGAGCGCGATTTCTACTACGTTCACACGCCCATCATCACCGCCAGCGACTGCGAGGGCGCCGGCGACATGTTCCGGGTCTCGGTGCTGGACCTGCTCAACTTGCCGCTGACGGTCGATGGCCGGGTAGATTTCGAGCAGGACTTCTTCGGGCGGGAGACGCGACTGACGGTATCGGGACAACTCAACGTGGAGACCTATTGCTGTGCCCTGAGCCGGGTGTACACCTTCGGGCCCACCTTTCGAGCGGAAAACAGCAACACCAGCCGCCATCTTTCCGAGTTCTGGATGGTCGAGCCGGAAGTCGCCTTCGCCAACCTGGTCGATTGTGCCGATCTGGCCGAGGAGTTTCTCAAGTTCGTGCTGGAACGGCTGCTGAGTAAACGGGCTGACGACGTGGCCTTTTTCGACAAGCGCATCAAACCCGGGGTAAAGAAGCGGCTCGAGGATATCGTTGACAAGCCCTTCCGGAGGCTGGAGTATACCGAGGCAATCGAGTTGTTGCAGAAAAGCGGAGAGTCGTTCGAATTCCCGGTGCACTGGGGCAGCGATCTGCAGAGCGAGCACGAACGCTACCTGACCGAAAAGAAATTCAAGCAACCGCTGGTAGTCGTCAACTACCCAAGGGAGATCAAGGCTTTTTACATGCGCAGCAACGAGGACGGGCGTACGGTGGCGGCCATGGACGTATTGGTGGAAGGCATCGGCGAGATCATCGGCGGTTCCCAGCGCGAGGAGCGCCTGCAGTTGCTCGACGAGCGCATCGCCGCAATGGGCCTGAATCGTGACGACTACTGGTGGTACCGTGACCTGCGGCGCTACGGAACGGTCCCCCACGCCGGATTCGGGCTGGGATTCGACAGGTTCGTGCAGTTCTGCACGGGGATGGGCAACATTCGTGATGTGATACCCTTCCCCCGGGCTCCGCGACAGGCAGATTTCTGATATCGCGGGTCTGGCAGATCGCAGCGACTTCGGAAAGGAGTACAAGCCATGGTGGAAATGCGAGGCAAGCAGGTGCTGATAACCGGAGCAGCTCGCGGTATCGGCCTGGCCACGGCCGGCTTTTTCGCGGATGCGGGCAGCCGGCTGGTGATTACCGATCGCGATGAGGAGGAACTTGCCCAGGCTGCGGAGCAAGTGCGTCGTCGTGGTTCCGAGGTGACGGCTCAGGTCGTGGACGTGACCGACCAGCAGGCCGTGGAGGCGCTGGCAGCCGAATTGGAGGAGAAGAACCGTTCACCCGATGTCCTCATCAACAATGCCGGTGTAGGCCATCATGGTTCGCTGGCCTCCACCTCCATCGAGACCTGGCGCCGACTGATAGAAGTCAACCTGATGGGGGCTCTTTACCACATTTATGCTTTCTTGCCCGCCATGCGCCGGCGGGGCAGCGGGCACATCGTCAACATCTCCTCCGGGCAGGCCTACTTTAAACTACCCACCTGGGGGGCCTACTCGGCGGTGAAGGCGGCGCTGGGCAGCATGTCGGAGACGCTGCACTTCGAGCTGCGCCGCTGGGGTATCTGGGTGACCACGGTCTATCCCTTCCTGGCCCGCACCGCTTTCTACGACAACGTGGAGGCCCGCAGCACCGGCGCTCGCCTGTCGATGAAGGTTCTGCCCTATACCGCCGACAGCCCCGAGAAAGTGGGGCGCTTGATCTTCGAGGCCGTGCGTAAGCGCAAGCGCGTGGAACGGATCAACCTGATAAACGACCTGGGTTTTATTTCCCAGGTGGTTCCGGGCATGTTGCCGCTGGTTTGTCGGGCGGCGGACGCGGTACTGTCCGAGAAGGAATGAGCAGACGGAGGAAGCGGAGCATGTTCTCCAGGTTGCGGGTCAAGGTGGTGTTGCTGGCTTTGCTGCTCCGTGCTCCTGTCTTGCCGGCGCAGCAGGTTGGTGAACCAGACCGGCTGGTGGACCAAGGTATCCAGGCCTACCTGCAGGGAGAATACCAGGAATCCTGTAGCCTGTTGCGCCGGGCCCTGGCAGCACAACCGACAGAGGAGAAGCTGGTGGGCGCCCTGCAATACCTGGCTTTCAGCCAACTGGCACTGGGGCGGGTGGAGCAGGCCGAAAGTACCTTTCGGCGTTTGCTGCGTTTGCAGCCGGACTTTCAGCTTCCCGTGGTAACACCGCCGAAAATTGCCCGCGTGTTTACGAGAGTCAAGCGTGACTGGGAGGCGACCCACCCCCCGGTAACCTGGCAGCATCAACCACCGGCCCGGGTATTCCTGGGAGCCTCCCTGGTGTTGAACGTTGGCTGTTCGGGCGCCCCGGCCGGGGCCCACCTGCTGGTCCACTGGCAGGATGGTGAACGCGGGATCTGGAATCAGCAGCAGCTGCGGCGGGATGCCACCGGGACGTGGTCGGTGGCCTTGCCGTCACCGGCGGGAAACCGGGCGCTGGTGCGGCGCTACTACCTGGAACTGGTGTCGGCTACTGGGCAGGTTCTGGCCAGGCTGCCGGCTGCAGCCGGTATGCCGTTTAGGGTTTCCTTTCAGCCGGCAGAGCCGGTCGTCCTGGAGAAAGAATCATCTACTCCCTGGTGGGTGTGGGCCCTGTTGGGGGCAGTGGTTGCCGGCGCCGGCACTGGACTGGCCATCGGGTTGACCGCCGGAGGACCCTCCGGGGGGACCGCCCTGGTGCGAATACAGGTGGTGGAATGAAAGCGGTGTGCTGGTTGGGGATGTTGCCGTTGTTGTTCGTTGCCTGTGGTGGTGAGCAGGGGTGGGGTTCATTGCAGGCCGAGCTGTTGGTGCCACGACAATTGGCGGAAAACCTGGACCGGGTGGATGTATATCTATTCGAGACCGAGGCCAACCGTCCGCGTTGCGACGAATTGCAGCAGCCGGAAACCTTCACGGGGCTGGAGTCGCGGGCCTTCAAGAAAACCAGCATCAACTTTCCGGCGGTCGACACTGCGGTCATCTCCGCTATTCCCGACCGTGGTACGGTGTGGCGCTTTCATGCCCGGGGATTGGACGCAGCTGGCGTCCTGCTGGGCCAAGGATGCGATGTCGGTCTCTACCGGCTGGAAGATGGTCAGGAGATCCAGGTGGTGCTGGAACTCAAGGCGATAGGCTCACCCTGAGCCGACGGGTTACTTCTTTTCCTTACCGGCTTTCCTGGCGATGAACTGGCGGATGATGCGTTCTTCCACCGGGTCGAGATTAATGAATTTCACCCCGGCGCCCAGGCCGTCCGGATCGGCCGGAACATTTACCACCTCGCCCTCGGTTTCGATGATCCCCAGATCGTCGGGGAGCTCGAACTTGAGGTTTACCCGGGTGCCCGGGGGGTGGGGGATGGTGCGTTCGAAGAACACTCCTCCCTCGGAGATGTTGCCAGCCTGCTGGAAGTAGAGTTCTTCGCCCGTGGACTCTTCCACCCAGAGAGAAACCGGCACCCGCGTGCTGCGCCGGCGATCTCCCTGGCGGCGCTCCACCTTCCTGGTTTCAGGACGGGAATCCGGCTTGCCCTGCCTTCTGTCTCGCTTCGCCATGTGCAACTCCCTTGGCTACGCGCGATACAGGATTCGAACCTGTGGCCTTTGGCTCCGGAGGCCAACGCTCTATCCAACTGAGCTAATCGCGCACCGGCAGCGCATAATACCAAAAAGGGCTCACGATGCAAGTGCGAGGTGAAAGATTCTGGTTCAGTGCAGGACCTTGGCGGTGGCGGCCGGCAGGTCGGCCTGCTGCTGCAGCAGGCCGGTGAAACGAACTCCCATACCGATGAGCAATGAGCGACGATCACCACCGGGGGTGGTATTGACGAAGCACACGTGGATCACCTCTCCCACGGTGGTCAATTCCACGCTGGAGCCGGGCCAGTTGAAAGTGATCTCCATGCGGCTTCCCAGGGGGTAGGGATCGGGAGTCTCAATGAACATGCCGCCACGAGAGATGTTGCGGGCGATGCCAAAGGCGGTTCCCCAGGCCCCGTTGATGTATACCGCGAATACCTTGTCGAAGCGACTCTGTTGGCGCCGATCGGTTGATCTGTCCATGCAACCTCCTGTGTGGTATACAATACTACATGTAGGATATAGTAGTCAAGTATATTACCTACGTACTTTCTTCGGTTGGACAAAGTCGTGGGGTTGGCTACTATCTAGCCGTATTGCCGGCTTGGCGGAGAAGGGACTGGAATGGCGAGGAAGAGACTGGGCGAGGTTCTCATCGAAGATGGCCTGATCGACGAGCGGGAATTGCAGGAGGCGCTTCGCTACAAGGAAAAATCCGGATACCGGCTGGGGACGGCCCTGGTGGCCATGCGGGTTATTGCCGAGTGGCAGCTTGCCGAAGCACTGGGCAAGGCCCTGGAAATGGAGGTGGTGGATCTGTCGCGGGTCAGGCCGCACAAGTCGGCACTGGCCAGAATTCCCCAGCGTCTGGCCGAGCGCTTCGACCTGGTACCCCTGCGCCTGGAAGGACGCGGCGATGACCGGCGTCTGGTGGTGGCCATGAGCGATCCTCTCAACCGGGCGGTGGTCAGGAGGATGCGAGAGGTGGCTGGTTGCTCCATTCACCCGGTACTGGCGGGGTTATCGTCGATTCAGCGTGCCATCAGGGAGAGCTACCACGGCAGCACCAGTAGCAGGACCCTGAAGGGAGCCGAGCGCTACTCGGCCCAGGCCCGGGAGTCGGGGCGCCAGAGGAGCAGGGCCAGTGCCTCTGAAGACTCGTTGCGTGCGGCCCTGGCGGAAGTACGCCGGTTGGGCTCGTCCAAGCCACCAGCTTCGCCCGGTGGACAGTTGGGCCTGGAACACCGTATACTGGGTCTGGAATTGAAAGTGCGTGCCCTGATACACGTGTTGCTCAAGCACCGGGTGGTATCGGAGAAGGATTACGTGAAGGCACTCAAGCACATCCAGGAGGCCGACCGGGACAGGGGAGTGTCCCGGTGAGGACGGTGCCCGTGAATCGCAGCCTGCAGCAGTCTCTTCGGCTTTTGCTGTCAGCCATACTGGTTATGGTCCTGGTACCACAGGCCAACTCCCGTTCCCGGCCCAGGGGGTGGCTGGTCATCGATTCGCCCGTTGACGGGGCCCGCGTCTACGTCGATGGCCGCCTGGTGGGCAAGACGCCATTCAAAAGACCGCTGAAGCTGCGCCCGGGCAAACACCGCCTGAAGGCCACCAAGGCTGGTTTCGGAACATTCAAGACCGAATTTCGCATCCGCCGGGGACGACGCACCGAAATCTCCGTGGATCTGCTGCCGGTGTCGGGTCTGCTCAAGGTTACCGCCAACATCGACGCCGCCGAGGTCTATATCGACAACAAGCTGGCAGGACGGACACCGCTTATAAAAAACGTCGTGGTGGGTAAACACGACATCATGGTGATGCGCGAGGGGTACAACGATTACGTCAGCGAAATTGTCGTGGAAGCAGGGCAACGACACTTTGTAGAGGCAGTGTTGACACCCTTCCAGGATCTGTCGCCCGAGGTAAAGGCCATTGCCGAGCAACAGAAGCAAAAGCAAAAATTGCTTGAACAGCTGGGAGATCGACTTGCCGAAAAACCACTTCCCCCGGCCGAGCAACAGCCGGCGGCTGCGCCTTGGTATCAAGACTGGTGGCGCAAGTGGTGGTTCTGGACGGCCGCGGGAGTGGTACTGGCCACCGCCGTGGTGATACCGGTAGCGGTAACCGCCGGTTCTTCCCAGGCCAACCTCAATGCTCATCCCCCGGCCGCCACCATTCAGTTGCAACTCAGGCAACCCTGAGCTGGCGTCCCCGTTGTTCGAACCACCAGAGCAGCAGTAATCCCAGCAGGTATATGGTAGCGGCACTGAACTGGGTGAAGCGGTAACCCATGTTCAAGGAGAGGGCCACCGCACCCACCGAGCCGAAAACGCTGGCGGCACCGTTTATTCCCCAGGCCCAGGGCACCAGGGCGGTGGCACTCTGCCGGTGCAACAGGCGCACCCCCAGCGGCATCATGCGTCCCATCAGCAGGCCGGGCAATACCAGCAGCAGGCCGGACACCAGCAGTCGGGAGGCCAGGGGCCAGCCCACCAGGGCCCGGAACAGATTCCCCAGGAACAGGGCGTAAGCACTGGCCACCAACACCAGGGCCGCCACCGTCCTGCCCAGGCTGGCCATGATGCGCTCCGAAGAAGTCCTTTCGCTGAGGCGGCTGCCAACCCCGGTGCTCAGCAGGAGCACGAACAGGACCAGCGACAAGGCGTATACCGGGTGGCCCAGGAAGAGAATGAAATGTTGCATCCAGGCCATCTCCAGGGCGATGAAGGCCATGCCCAGACAGGCGAAGTAGGCCAGGGCCAGCAGTCCTCGCCGTCCGTGTTCGCGGAAAGCAGCCAGCCGCCCCAGTGCCAGTGGTACCAGAAAGAACAGCAACACGAACACCGCAACCACCAGCAACAAGTCGGCAAGCAGTTCCACGGCCTGCTGGATGGGGCCACGCTGGCGACCCAGCAGCAGGGCCGGAAAATCGGCTGGCTTGACGGTGTAGAAGAAGAAGGGTCGATCGTCGCCTGGTGGAGATATGTCGAGTGGGTAGTCGGCCCAGGCGGTGGCCGGAGGATGCGTGGTGATGACCTTGCCGAGCAGGTCTCGCGGGGGCGTTGCCGGGTCGAACAGTACGCGCAGGCCGTCTCGTCGGCAGGCGGTTCGCAGGAGTTGCAACTCATTGTCGCTGAAGGGCGTGGCTTTCAGCAGCAACGAAGCCATGCGGGCATCGGCAGCCACGAAGAAATGCCGGGATAGTTGCTGCAGCCCCAGCCTGTACAGGGCGGCCACTCCTATGGCGGCCAGGCGTACAAACTCCCGCGGTGGTTGCCGCAACCAGCGGGTCATGCTCAGCACCCCCTGCGGACGCAGGTGGGAGATGAACTCCGAGAAGGCTTCCACGGTGTAAAGGGTGTTTTCCGAGAGGGTGAAGGCGCCGGCACTGGTGGCGGCCCAGGTGTCGACCAGGGTGGCCTGGATGTATGCAAACCGTTCACGACTGCGGCGGATGGTGCTGCGTCCCTCACCGATCAACACCCGGATGCCTTCCTGCTCGTACGGGTGGCCGGCATAGTCGGCAAACCTGCCCAGCATGACATCGTCGACGATGATGTCGTTGATCTCCACACCCACTATGGAGCGTACCCCCTTCTGGTGGGCGGCGATGATGTCGGCACCGCCGCCGGGGCCGATGATCAGGGCCGGGCCCGGAAAACCCAGCTCGTAGACCAGGGAGGCCAGGCGAGTTTCTGAAAAACGCAGGTTGTCACGCCGGCCGTCCTGCCAGGCCGAGGCGGCGAAAATACGGGTAGCCGCGTCGGAGTCGATGTTCATCCATAGAAAATCCTTTTCGCCGGGCATGACGGTTATCCGTGAATGCGAGTTCCAGCGGGCGAAGAGCACGCGCTTTTCGTCGATGGCCTTGACCGAGGGAACCTTGAACAGGCCCAGCCCGGCATCCAGTACCACCAACAGCCAGGCCGCGGCGACTACTACCACGGTCACCGCTAGCAGCAGGCGCCGGCGCCCGACCAGCAATAGGGCCGCAGTGGCACCGAGGGCCCCGGCCACCAGTACCGCGGTCAAACCTCCCAGCAGGTCGAGCAGGGGAATGGTGGCCAGGCAACCGGCCGCGGCACCCCCCAAATCCCAGAAGTACACCCGTCCGGCCCGGTCGGCCCAGCCGGTCATGGCCATGGCCAGGCAGGCACCACCGAAGACGAAGGGCAGAGCGGCAACCAGATACAACCAGGCCAGGCTGGCCAGTACTTTCCAGCCCCCCCCGGCCGGTAGACGGGTAGACACCACCACGGCCAGCGCCAGCACCGTGGCCAGGGCAAAGCCCAGGCAGCACCAGGCCATGGTGCGTGGAATTCGGTCCACGCGCAGCCCCCAGCCCAACACCGTTACCGCTACCCCGGCCACGCCGATGCCGAACAGGGCCAGGCTGACCACCAGGAAGGCGAAGTGGTAGTACAGGGTCACCGAAAAGACCCGCGTCAGTACCAGTTCGAGAAGTAGCTGGGCTCCGCTGATCAGCGCCACCGCCGCCAGCAGTTTTCCAGATGGGCGGGTGGTTGCAGAAGACTGGCTGCCAGCCATCACCGGTTACCGCCTACCGGCCCCTGGCCCTCTGCTGGCTGGCCGTAGAATTCGCTGATGGCGATTTGGGCGGCCCGGGAGCAGTACAGGGGTTGAGCATGACCGATCTTGCGGATGAAATGATTGCGAGCCTCGGGATATGGCAGGATGGCGTTTGCCGGCGGCCAGATCATCGGGTCCAGGGCATAGAAAACAGAGGAAAACTGTATGTTTTCAGGCAACGGCCGAGCATTGAGCTGACGGATGAAGTCACTACCCGGCAACAGTTGCAGCCCGCTTTCCCCCGTGACCTTGCGCACATAGGGAACCAGTCCCATCAGTCGCAGCAATCCCCGGTGCGGGTAGGCGGCCAGCCCGGCCCAGGTTCCCTGGTGGGGAGAGGACAGAAACAGGCATTTTGTGATGGGCAGGTCGTCGGCCAGGCCATGCTGCACCATGGCTCGTATGATCATGCCACCTTGCGAATGGCCCAGCAGGTATATTTCCGCCGCCGGGGCGCGCTCATGGATGTGACGCAGAATGGCTGCCAGTTGCCGTGATGTCAAGGTGATGTCCTGGCTGTAGGGAAAGTCACCCCAGATGTAGGTGAAAGCATCAAACAGCTCATTGCCGAGTTGTCGTTCCAGGCGGTAGAAGCTGAGCGGGCTTTGCATGTAACCGGTGACCATGACTACCAGTCGTCGCTGACCACGGTAGCGAGCCAGTCGCTTGACATGGTAGTCGTCGTCATAAAGCAGCTTACCGGAGAACCCCACCGAGGTATCCACCACGTTCTTGCCAACGAAGTAGACCTCTTCCAGGGCACTGAAGCCCAGCGTGACCGCCTCCTGGTAACGTTCCGGCGGCAGCAACCGTCTGTTGAATTGCTTGACCCGGTGCAGCAGATCACCGGGGGAAAGCCTTGTTGTATTCACCTTGTCTGCTCACTCTCTCCCGTAAGTTCCACCAACCGGGCCAGTTTACGACGTAGTCCCAGTGGCCACAAGAGAATCAGCAGCAGCGAGCCCGCGGTTCCCGCCGTTTGACAGCACAGGTCTTCATCGCTGTCGGTCTTGCCGTCGCAGTCGTTGTCCACACCATCGCTGCAGTTGCCGTTGCGAGGGCGTTCATCCACCAGTGGCTCTGCATCGCAACTGGTCCAAGTTCCGCCCGAGCAAGACTGGCTGCCCTGGTGGCAGGAAATGAAACAAACACGGCTCACACCGTCACAGGAAGCCACGGCGCAATCGCTGACGCCGTCGCAATCGTTGTCCAGGTCGTCTCCACAGTTCTGGAACTGCTCTCCCTCGGGGCCCGGTTCCGGCAGGCAGGGCCCCCAGGCGCCCTGCTGGCACAGGCGCTGGCCGGCCAGGCAGTCGTTCTGGCAGGGCTGGCTGGCGCCATCGCATTCGGGGGGACCGCAGTCGGTAATGCCGTCGCAGTCGTTGTCCAGCCCGTCTCCGCAGGTTTCGGGACCGAAATCGGACCCGTACTCGGCTTGATCGCAAAACGCCCAGGAACCGTCCTGGCACTTGTCGGCACCGTGCAGGTGCTGGCCGGCGCAGACACCGGTGTCATGCTCGCAGGGGGCCAGTACCAGGTCGCTGTCGGTTGCGTCGACCAATCCATCGCAGTCGTCGTCGATACCGTTGCACTCCTCCAATTCTGGTTGCGGGCAACCCGTCCAGGTATCGGGGCCGGTGCAGGTCTCGGAACCGACGGCGCAGATGCCCTGGTGATGCTCCCGGCAGGGACGTTGCATGCCGTCGGTGATCCCGTCACAGTCGTTGTCCAGCCCGTCACAGGCCGTCTCCGGCGGCAGCTGGTAGCTGCCCTGGCTGTGGGCGCTGTAATCGCAGGGCAGCCACTGCTCGTCCTGACAGATGCTCTGTGAGCCGGCACAGACGCCCTGCTGCAAGGGACAGGGCTGGGTGGCGCCGTCGGTGCAGCCCGCACAGCCCTCGTCGATGGAACCGTCACAGTCGTTGTCACGCCCGTCGCAACTCGACTCCTCTTGCTCGTAGGCGTCGTCATGGGCCAGGTAATCGTCCGGGCCGCAGGCCTGCCAAATTCCCCCCTGGCAGTGGGAGGGAAGCTTGCTGGCCCCGTTGCAGACACCCTGTTGCTTCTCACAAGAGGGAATTTCCAGATCGGGATCGTCGGAATCGGTGAGGCCATCGCAGTCGTTGTCCAGGCCGTCGCAGGAACTCTCCTGTTGCTGGTAATCCGGCCCGTAGTCGGCCGAACCGCAGGCCTCGGCCCAGCCGTCGGCACCCAGGCAGGCAAGGTGGGAGCCGGCGCAGACACCTTGTTGCAGGGGGCAGTCCGGACCGGTGAGTTCCTCGTCTGCCCGACCGTCGCAGTCGTTGTCGAGCCCGTCGCAGGAGTTCTCTTCGACCTCGTATGCCGGCGAGTTGGCCAGGTAGTCGTCGCTGTCGCAGGGTACCCAGGCTCCATCCCGGCAATCCTGCGCCGAGCTGAGGGCACCGGCGCACACCCCGACCTGCAGATGGCACAGGGCCGGGCGCAGACCGTCGTCGGCGGAGTCGGTCAGGCCGTCGCAGTCGTTGTCGACCCCGTCACAGAGTTCGCTGGCTCCCAGGTAGACGTCGGCCCGCGAGTCGTCGCAATCGTCGCCACCGCAGGCCAGCGCCAGGTGGCCGTCACCGTCGGCATCTGGTTGCTGGCAGTTGTTGCCGTCGGTCTCTCCTGCCTGGTCGCTACCATCCAACCGCTCATCGTCCTGCTGACCGCCATCGTCGGCTCCGGTCGGCTCGCCGTCGTCTCCGGGGGGCGTGGCAGTACAGATACCACCTTCCTCGCCGGGCACGCAGATGAACCCCGCGGGGCAACTGTCGTCTGGACCGCACCGGGTGCCCTCGTAGGCAGGCTGATAACTGCAGGCCGCCAGCACCAGCAGCAGCGCCGCGACGATGAGCAATCTCCTCATGCAGGCCCGACCTCCAGAGGCGATTTTCGCATGAAAGCTGGTACGGTTCAAACCGGTCCCCCGACGACCGGTTCACACCACGGTACGGGTAGTCGCTGTCATCGCTGGCGGCGACGCAACGCAATGCGCACCAGCACGCCCACCACTGAACCGATCAGCAAGCCATACAGGGGAGGGATCATTCCCTGGGGATCGGTTCGTCCTCCACCGATGGCGAAGCCGATGCCCAGGCCGATGATACCCAGCAGGCTCATCCAGGGAACGTAATTGGGATTGAAGGCCACGGCAGTCTTCCTCCGGTCATTGCCAACTATCGCCAGCACAGCATGAAAGGTCGGGGTGTGTCCAGCAAATAGCAGTGCTGGCAGCCCGGTGGCGATGCTGCTATCATCGGCAGTCGTCATGACCCACTGGTTATTGCAGCATTGGCAGGCCGTGCTGACGGTGCTCACCACCGTGGGTGGCTACCTGCTGGCCTTCGCGTTAATCGTCCGTATCGTCGACGAACGCAAGGAGGCCGCGGCCACCCTGGCCTGGATCCTGCTCATCGCCTTCCTCCCCTATCTGGGGGCGTTGCTTTACGTTACCCTGGGCAGGAGGCGTGTCCGCCGGCGGAGCCGCCGCCGCCGATTGGCCCGGGGGTTACTGGAGCGAGGCCCGGACGCCTGCCCGCATCACCGGGAAGGTTGTACCTCGCTGGTGCGGGAAGACTCGGCGCAACTGGACGAAGTCGCCATCCAGGCCTGCCGGGTGGCCGGAGAGCCCTTCCTGGCCGGCAATGCCGTGGATGTCTACCTCGAGGCCAACCGCGCCTACCGGCACATGATCGAGGCCATCGACGGCGCTCGTCACCACGTTCACCTGATGAGCTACATCTTCCGCCCCGACCAGGCCGGGCGCCTGTTCGTCGAACGCTTGCAAAAGAAAGCAGCCCAGGGAGTCGAGGTGCGGCTGTTGGTGGACGCCGTAGGTTCCCACCGTTTGCCCGACTCCTTCCTGGCCCCGCTGCTGGCCGCCGGAGGCAGGTTCGCGCGTTTCATGCCGGTGTTCAGCCTGCGCCCGGTGTGGCGGCCGCAGCTGCGCAACCATCGCAAGCTGCTGGTAGTAGACGGCCGGGTGGCCTTTACCGGCGGACTCAATATCGGCGCCGAGTACCAGGGGCGCAAGAAAAAATACGCGCCCTGGCGCGATACCCAGGTGCGCGTGGAGGGCCCGGCTTGCTGGCGCCTGCAGGAGGTGTTCGTCGACGACTGGTTCTTCGCCAGCGGCGAGAACCTGCAGGACCGGCTCTACTGGGAGGGCTTTACCGGGGAAGGTTCTCCAGGTGAAAACCTGGTGCAGGTGGTCGAGAGCGGCCCCGACCGGGAGCGCGACACCATCCACGCGGTGTTCTTCAGCGCCGTCTGCGCCGCCCGCCATCGCATCTATATTACTACCCCCTACCTGGTGCCCGACAACGCCATGCTCACCGCCATCAAGACGGCGGCCTGGCGCGGGGTGGACGTGCGCCTGCTGCTGCCGGGTAACTCGGACCTGCCGCTGGTGAAATGGGCCGGTCGCTCCTTCTACCGGGAGTTGCTGGAGGCGGGGGTGCGCCTGTACGAGCACAGCCCGGGCATCCTGCACGCCAAGACCATGGTGGTAGACGGTTCCTGGTGTACGGTCGGTTCGGCCAACCTGGATATACGCTCTTTTCGTCTGAACTTCGAGGTCAACGTGGTGGTAAGCGGGGGCGACTTCGCCGGGCGCATGGAGCGAATCTTCCGCGACGACATCAGCCGCGCCGACGAACTGACCCTGGAGAAGTTGTCCGGCGAGCCACGCCTGGCGCGTTTCACCGCCAGTCTCTGCCGGGTGCTGTCGCCGGTGCTGTGAAGTTCAGGCGGCCCGCCGGCCGGGAAGCGGCCAGGCCGGTTGCAGGTCCAGAACCGGGGTGCGGCCGTACTCGCTCCAGGATGTCCGCTCCCGGCCTCGGGCGTGGAAGCCGGCCGCCTCCTCCACCAGTTCCTCGTCGAACCCGCAGCAGGAGCAGTAGAGCATCCCGGGCAGGGTAATCAGGACGGCCCCGCAGTCGGGGCAGTGCTCCCAGGGACCGATGCGCTTGCCGATGTCCGTCATGTGTCACCTCCCTTGCTATCGGCACCCAGGTTAGCATCCCCCCCCGACAGTTATCGGGACCCGGGTAGTCGGACGGGTGCGGAATACGGGAAAGTCCAATGTAGGCGGGGCAGGTGTTGATAGTGAGTCCCGGGGGAACGGGATCCAGATATAACCATCCCGAGTTATTGACATTTTAGTTGCCAGTGTCTACCATGGCCGGCGTCATGAGAGGCCCGCGCGCAGGGACATGGCTGGTTGCCGTCGCGGTCTTGCTGGTAGTCGCGGGGTCGGCGTGGAGCAAGGCCTGGAAGGGAGCTGTGCCCGGCCAGACCACCCGCCAGGAGGTCATCGACAAGTTCGGTCCTCCCTTCAAGGAGTTTTCCAAGGGCGGCAAGTTGTCGAACGGCCTGAGCTACCAAGGCGATCAGGCTATTGAAGGAGCCCTGGAGGCTGATTTTTACTTCGACAAGAACGACGTACTCTTTCGCATCGACGTCTTCCCTGTGCGCCAGATAACCGTGGACCAGGTAAAACGGATATTCGGCAAGCGTTACGTCGAGCGGGTCAGCAGCAAGGGCTACAAGTACTTCGTCTACCCCGAGACCGGCATGGTGGTGTTCTTCGAAAAGGACGGCAAGCTGGTTCGCTCCTTCACTTTCATCGAGGGAAAGAAGAAGCCTGTCAAGTCCGGTTGGCTCCGGGAGTGGTTGCCCGGGAATGGGTGCTGTCGGAGCCCGGGGGCTCGCCTGGGCGTTTCGGCTGGCCATGAAGGGGGCCCGGGGTGTTCCTCTACGGTTTGACCGGCAACCTGGGAGCTGGCAAGAGCACGGTCGGAGGGATGTTCAGGGAACTTGGCTTCCCCGTCGTCGATGCCGACGTCATCGGCCATCGCCTGTTGCAACGGCCCGGGCCGGTGCAACAGCAAGTCACCCAGTTTTTTCCCGCTTGCCGGGAGGAAACGGGCCAGCTATCACGTGCCCGCCTGGCCGAGGAGGTGTTTGCCAGTGAATCCCGGCGCCGGCAACTCGAACAGATCCTGCACCCGGCCATATGGGTGGAGGTACAGCGGCAACTGGACGCGGTGCCGGCAGCCATCGGCCTGGTGGAAGCGGCGGTATTGCTGGAAAGCCAGGTCCAGGAATGGAAGCGCCTGGCCGGCCTGGTGCTGGTGGTGGCTCCACGCCGACTACGCCGGCAACGAGCCCTGACCCGGGGAGGCGTTTCCACGGTGCAACTGGAGCAGCGCCTGGAGGTACAGATGAAGCAATCCACCAAGTTGCTGGCGGCCGATTTCCTGATCGACAATTCCGGAACGCTGCCAGCGACACGCCGGCAGGTGGACGGTGTGGCCAAGCTCATGCTCTGGGAATCTGGAGGGTTGTCATGACCGGCAAGAGTCCGAGCAAGACAGTGAAAAGCCGGGGTAACGTTCGGCGACGAACCGGTAGCGGTCGGGGCCGGGTACGCCGGGTGTTGGTTACCGGTTACCCGGGATTCCTGGGCAAGCGGCTGGTGGCCCAGTTGTTGGCCAGCGAGCCGCAGAGTCATTTCTACCTGCTGGTGCAGGAAAAATTTCTCGAGGATGCCCGTAAATACGTCAAGGCTTTGCGGCGGCGCAACCTGGAGCGGGTCAAACTGCTCAGCGGTGATATCGCCGACATGCACCTGGGGCTGGCGGCCTCCGAGGTCAAGGAGATCACTGCCCGGGTTACCGACATCTATCACCTGGCGGCCATTTCCTACCTGCGGGTTCCCGAAGCGGTGATCTGGCGGGTCAACGTGGAAGGCACCGGCAACGTCCTGGACCTGGCCGGCGAATGCCGGCGCCTGCAGCGCTTCAATCACATGAGCAGCTGCTACGTGTCCGGCAGTCGCAAGGGAGTAGTCATGGAGGAAGAACTGGACGAGGGCCAGTCCTTCCGCAATCCCTACGAGCGCACCAAGTTCGAGGCCGAGAAGCTGGTTCGCCGGGCGGCATCCCACTTGCCGGTGAGCATCTACCGGCCGGCCATCGTGGTGGGTGATTCACGTACCGGTGAGATCGGGCGCTTCGACGGGCCATATTACCTGGGCATGCTGTTGGCTTCCTCACCGGTGGCGGTGCCCTTGCCCCTGCCGGGACGGGGAGAGGCACCGGTCAACATGGTACCCGTGGATTATGTCACCACAGCCGTCTGCGCCTTGAGCCGGGAGCGCCAGGCCGAGGGCATGACCTTCCACCTGGTGGATCCCAATCCCCTGTCGGCGCGGCGGGTCTACCACCTGCTGGCCCAGCGCACCGGCCGCAAGACATCGCGCCTGCGTGTCTCGGTGGGTCTGGCCAAGGCAATTCTCAAGATACCCGGCCTGGAGAAGGTAAGCCGGGCCCATCGCCAGGCCATGGATTACCTGGATACCATGACCTTCTACAACCATCAGAACAGCGATCGGTTGTTGTTACCCCGGGGTATAACCTGCCCATCTTTCGACAGCTACCTGGATCGCTTGATTGAATACGTCAAGGCCACCGTTGCCGCCCGGCGGCGACGTGAGGATGATTCCGATCCGCTGGCATGAACGGCTTCAGGAGACCTCGATTACCTGTTCCTGCAGCAACTCGGCCAGGATGCGCAAGGCTTCCACCTGCGGCAGTCCGCAGATGCTGAGGATTTCGTCGTAGCTCATCCGCCCGTCGACCAGCGAAAGCACGAAACCGGCGCGGTGGTCGAGGTTCAACCAGATCAGTTCTTCCTGGGAAATGCGCACCCGGGGAACCTGCTCGAGCTTGCCCACCTTGGACAGGTACATGGCGGTCAACTGTTTCTCGGCGTCGGCGCGCAGGGCCAGCGCTTCCTGGTTGTCGGGTTCCAGGGCCAGCAGCTTGTCGAGCAGTTCCCGGGCCCCGGTGAAGTCATCCAGTTCCAGCAGGTCCCTGATACCACGCATCAACGACTGCACATCCTGGTTCTGGTCGTTTGTCTGGGCGGTGGCCGCGTCGGGAGTGGCGCTGCTGGTTACCAGTTCCAGTGGATCACCGCCGGCAGCGGCTGTCGCCGGTTGGCTGGTCGCCGGAACATTTGCAGCTGCCGCCACGTCGGCCTCGGCCGAGACGCCCGGTGCCGGAATGGCAGTGCTTGCCGGCGGGCTGCCCCAGGCGTCTGCCGCGGGCGCCGGAGCAGTCTCTGCCGCCGGAGGCGGGCCGGTTTCTGCCGGGATCGCTTCCGTGCCGGCCGGGCCCTGGTCGGCGGTGATCGGCTCTGTTGGTGGCCTGACTATCGTGGGAACCGATTCGTACGTCCTGGTAGGAGTGCCGTTGCCGGCGGTAGCCGCCGGGGTGGACTCCGTTGGTGGAGCCGGAGACGGTTCCGGCGGGACGGCTTCGGCAGTGGGCTCTTCGGGAACCGGCGGCAGTGGTGGCAGGGTGGCCGGCACGGAGTGCTGCCCGGACTCCGGTGGGGTGTTGGCGACCGCCGGGGTGCTGGCAACCGGTGGAGATGCCGGTTCCGGTGAAACCGTCGGCGTGGCGGTCTCCACCGCTTGCTTAGCGGGTTGCTGGCCCGCGGGGGCGGGACCGAACAGGTCGCCCCAACCGGTAACACCGACTGCGGGCTTGACAAAGGCCCGGGGGTGCTGCCCTTGACCTGCAGGTGCAGTGGCAGCCTGTGGCTGATCAGAACCCGGAGGCGTGGGCTCTTGAGGGGAAGCACCGGTACCGGTGGGTCTTGTTTCCTCCTTCGCCGATGGACCCCAGTTGGACTTGACGAAGCTCAGGTACTCGCGGGCACGTTCGTTGTGGGGATCCAGATCCAGCACCTGCTGCCAGCAGGAGATGGCTTCCTCCAGCTTGCCCAGGCCGTAGCAGGTCAACCCCCGATCCAGTAACTGGCGTACCTGTTGGTTCTGACCCATGGCAACAGCACCTGCCTCAGCGGGACCGAGAGGCCAGGGAGCGGAAGGTGTCCAGGGTACGCTGCAATGCCTCCATCACCTCATCCAGGCTCTGCAGATCGCGTCGTTCCAGGGCAATGCCGGTTCGTTCGATGATGGAGTCGGCCTTGCGGAGCACGTCACGACTGAACTTGGAAGTGGCGATGGTCTGCTCGACGGTGGGTCTGAGCTTTTGTACCTCTACCAGGATGCCCTCGGCCCGCGAGCGCACCTTGTCGAATTGCTCATCCTGAGCCGCCGCCAGCAGGTAGTCACGGTTTTCATCGGCCATCTGTCGAATCTCGTCCTCGGTCAGGCCGCTGGTGGCGGTTACCACTATCGACTGCTGGCGCTCTGTCTCCAGATCCTTGGCTGAAACAGATACGATGCCGTCTGCAGAGATCTCGAAGGATACCTCGATCTTGACCTCGCCACGCGGAGCCTCCCGCAGGCCGGTGAGGATGAATTCTCCCAGAAGCTCGTTTTCGGTGGCTACCTTGCTCTCGCCCTGGAAGACCATGATGCGGGCCGAGGTCTGGCCGTCCTGGACGGTGGTGAACACGTGGCTGGCCGAAGTGGGTACGGTGGTGTTCTTCTCGATCAAGGTCTGGAAATAGCCACCCACGATCATGATACCCAGCGAGTGGGGAGTGACATCCAGCAACAGGGTTTCCTCGTCCTCCTTGGCGGCACCGCTGACCAGCGAGTAGCCCTGGATGGCGGCACCCAGGGCCACTACCTCGTCGGGGTGAACGTTTTTCGACGGCTCCCGTCCGAAGAAACGCTGCACCTCCCGCTGTACCCGCGGCATGCGGCTCTGCCCGCCCACCAGGATGACGTCGCTGATGTCTTCCCGGCGCACCCCGGCCTCGCGCAGCGTCTTTTCGCAGATCTGCAGGGTGCGATCGACCAGGTCGGCGGTCAGTTCCTCGAGCTTGGCCCGGCTGAGCACCTTCTGAAAGTGCAGGGCCGAACCCTTGCCGGAACTGTAAAGGAAGGGCAGGTTGATTTCCACCTCCGACTGGAAGCTCAACTCGCACTTGGCCTTCTCCGAGGCGTCCTTGACCCGTTGCAAGGCCATGGGATCCTCGCGCAGGTCGATACCGTGTTCCTTGGCGAAGGAAAATACCACCCAGTCGGCGATGCGATTGTCGAAGTCCTCGCCGCCCAGGAAGGTGTCTCCGGCGGTGGCGATGACCTCGTAGACACTACCGCCGATATCCAGTATGGAGATATCGAAAGTGCCGCCGCCCAGGTCGAACACCGCCACGCGCTTGTCCAGTTTCTTGCCATAACCATAGGCCAGGGCCGCGGCCGTGGGTTCATTGATGATACGCAGCACTTCCAGGCCGGCGATGGTGCCGGCATCCTTGGTGGCCTGGCGCTGGCCGTCGTTGAAGTAGGCTGGCACCGTGACCACCGCCCGGTTGACGGAACTGCCCAGGTAATCCTCGGCCACCCGCTTCATCTCGGTGAGAATCATGGCCGAGATCTCGGGCAGGCTGTAGACCTTGTCCTTGAGCTTGACCCGGACATCGTCATGTGGTCCTTCCACCAGTTCGTAAGGGACATGCTGGCGGATATCCTGGACGATATCACTGTTCCACTTGCGGCCGATCAGGCGCTTGGCCCCGAATATGGTGCTGCGGGGATTGGTAATCGACTGGCGCTTGGCCATGTGCCCCACCAGGCGTCGTCCGGCGGCGGTCACCGCTACCATGGAGGGTGTGGTCCGGTAGCCGCCCTTGTTGGCGACTACCATGGGCGAACCGTCGACTACCACCGCCACGCAGGAGTAGGTTGTTCCCAAGTCGATTCCCAGCACCTGTTCCACTCTGTCGTCCCTCCGCTAACGCTGCCACTCCCACTCGTGCACGAGAGCCTTCACTTGATCTTCTTGCGCAGTTCCTTGACCTGTTCCACCGCCCGATCGTCGAGCGGGTTTTGTTCCACGTACAGGTTGAGTTCGCGCAAGGCGTTCTTGAGCAGGCCCTGCTCCAGGAATACCTTGCCGAGTACCAGGTGAACCTTGCTGTTTTCCGGCTCCAGTTCGATGACCTTGCGACAGTACTGCACTGCTACCAGCAGGTCGCGCTTCAGCTCCAGCATCAGGCTGGCGGCCTTGAACAGCGCCCGGGAGTCCTCCGGGTTGTTCTCCACCGCCCGCCGGAACCAGTCCAGGGCTTCTTCCAATCGCCCCAGCGATTCGTCTCCCAGCCCGCGCTTGTAATTGCGAGCGGCGCGTTCCGGGGCCGCCTTCTTCTCTACTTCCTGGTGGTAGGCCTTGATCTTCTCGTCGTCGGGCAACAGGGCCAGGGCCAGCTTGGCGCAGTTGGCGGCCTTGATGAAATCGTTCTCCTGCTCGGCCTGGCGGGCCTCGGCCAGGTGACGGGAGGCCTGGGCCTTGCGCTGAGCCAGGGGGTTTCTCTTGAGCAGTCGCTGGCGCCTTTCCTGGCGCAGGCGGGCGTCTCGTTTTTCCTGCTCCTGGCGCGCTTTCTTCTGCTCTACCTCCTCGGCCGTGGGTTCGTAGGGAAGGGTGGCGTCGTAGGCGGCCCGCTTCTGCTCGTTGGACAGGACATCGTAGGCCTTGCCGATGGCCTTGAAGATGGCGTCGATGCGCGCCTTGTAGGAGCCGAGGTTCTTGCGGAAATAGGTATCGGGATGGTACAGGCGCGAAGACTCGAAGTAGGCTTTCTTGATTTGCTTGGCGTCGGCCCGCCGATCGATGCCCAGCAACTGGTAGTGGGTCAACTGGGCCAGGTGGGCATGCAGGGAGAGGATCCTCTCCTTGGTTGCCCGGTCGAGATCCACCTCTTCGTCCAGGGCGGCCTGATCCATTTCCTCCTGGGCCTCCTCGGCGCCGTCCCAGCTTACCACGCCCTTGCTGTACAACGACTTGAGCAAGGCGATGGTATCGCCCTGGTCGAGCCCGGAAAGCTTGAGGATCTCTTCCACGCTGGTTACACCGTCTATCCGGGTATAAACGAAGGCCTCGCTCGGAGACAGGGCGCGGCTGGCCGGATCCACCCCCTCGACGTGACGAGGTATGGCCTTGAGAAGGTCTTCCGCCTGTGGGGTGTCAACCATCCTGACCCCTCTGCAAGTGCCCCCTGGGCTCCGGGGAGCAATTCGTTGCGGAAACATTATTGAATCGGTCTGCTTGCCGTGTCAACAAATCACGGAAAGAAAAAACCCCTCCCCGCCCGGGGCGGAGAGGGGTTGGCTGGATGTGGTTGCCGGCAGTGTCTACTTGCACACGCCCCAGGCGGTGGGGACGGGGTCGCACAGGCCGGCCGGCGCCTGGCAGGAGGTGCCACCGGGACAGCTGGCGTTGGTGGGATCGCAGACTTCCTTGCAGGTGCTGGACTGATCGCCTTCGCAGATGAGACCGGGGGCGCAGGAATTGATGTACTGGCAGGAGTCCCCGGCCTGGGCGTTCGAGTTGAAGATGCAGCGGTATTCCGAGCAGTCCTGCTGCCAGGGAACGCAGGCGTAGCCATCGGTGTCGGCGCAGGCGTTGGAGTCGGTGATGTCGCAGGTGGGGGTGTAGTCGCAGACGCCCCAGCGTTCGATGCCGGTGATGCCGAAGCAGGAGTAATCGGTGGGGCAGTCTTCGTCGCCGCCGTTTTGCTTGCTGGTGTCGCACAGCTTCAGGCAGGTGTAGCTGCTGCCGCCGCCGGCGCACAGCAGGCCGGCCTGGCAGGGATTGTTGGAATCACAAGTCTCACCCGGTCCCGCGGAGCCCTCGGGCACGCAGTCGAGGGCGCTGCCGCCGACCGGCACGCAGCGCTCGCCCTGCTGGCAACCAACGTTGTTCACCGGGTCGGTGCAGTCCTGGGCCACCGGGTTGGGCAGGCAGAAACACTCGCCGGAGCCGATGGTGGCCCCCTGGGAACCTTCCGGGCACTGGTTGGCGTCACCGTTGGGACAGGGCAGGGCGCAGAAGGAACCACCGCACTTGCCGTTTACGCACTCGGGGTTGTAGGCCGGGTCGGTATCGGTGCAATCGTTGTCCACCGAGCAGGCCTGTGCGTTCTGATCGGTGGGGTCGAGACCCAGGCACTGGTGGTTCTCGTCGCAGTTGACGGCATCGGCATGAACGTCGCCGTATGGACAAGGGTCGCCCAGGGTGCCTGTGCCGGGGCACTGGGAGGGATCGAAGCAGGCCTTCTGTCCGCCGGAGATCTCCAGGCAGCAGTTGTCGCCGCCGCAGTCGGTATCGGTGTTGCAGACCTTGGAGCAGTAGGTGAAGTTGCTGCCCGACAGGCAGGTGGGCCATTCGTCCGGGCAGTCTTCGTCGCCGCCGGGGCAGGGATCGCCGGGAACGCTGGCGCCGGCCACGCAAGTGCCGTCCTCGCAGTGTTCACCGCTGGGGCAGGTGCCGCAGGACTCGCCGCAAACCGGATCGGGACCGCACTCGCGGTTGGTGCAGTCCTTCTGGCAGGTCACGCACTGGCCGTCGACGCACTGCTCGCCGGTATCGCACTCGCCGCAGATCTCGCCGCAGTTGGGATCGGGACCGCACTCGCGCCCGGTACAGTCGGGCGTGCAGGTCTCGCACTGGTTGGTGGTGGTGTTGCAGATCTGGCCGGCGGGGCAGGTATTGGGGCAGGTGCCGCCGCAGCCGTCGTCACCACCGCACTTGCCGTCGCACTGGGGTTCGCACTGGGTCTTGCAGGTCTTGGTGGTGAGGTCGCAGTACTGGCCCTGGGGACAGTCTTGCGGTCCGGAGCACTGGGCACCGTTGTCGGAGCCGCCGCAGTTGGCCAGGAACAGGGCCAGGGCCATCGCCAGCGAGGCGGCAACCATGATTGAAAACAGCTTGCGCATAACTTCCTCCTTCTTCTGGGGGGTTGACTGGTCAGGAACCTCTACGGCTAACACGAACTACCTGGGACATGGGGGCATACTAGGGAACATCCACCATCTCTGTCAATGCAAAAAAACAGGAGGGCGTGAAAACCATCCGTACAACAATGTACCCTTTTACCCATATGTTTGGGGATCCAGAAAAAGCATAAGGGGAAAAAGTGGTTAGCGGCGATCCGGGGGACCGCCCCCGGGTCTAGCGTTCACCGTACCAGGCTCCCTCCATGCTGGAGTTGGTGATGATGGTGACGTCACCCTGCCAGATGCCGTCCTTCGTCTGTTCGAAGTCCGGGGTGCCCAGGAAGGTTCCGTAGGGCGGGTTGTCGTCTTCTACCGTGATGGTGGCATGACCGGTAAAGTTCAGGTATTTCCAGTCGATACCGATCTGGTCGAGCAGTCCGCGGATGAGATCGTCGGCCTGGGGCTTGAAGTTGTCGCAGGCCTGCTCGGTGCTGTCGCCCACGTCGGAGCAGTTGAACCAGGAACCGAACCCCCAATCCTCGCACCATCCCTCCACCGAGTCGCCGATGGCCTCGCAGTCGATGATATCCATGAGCGCGTCTTCCAGGTTGTCGTAGCCGGTGAAGATATCGATGAGCAGGTCGAGCAGCATGGCCACGAACTTGGAATATTCCATGCGCACCGTGCGCGGGTCGATGAGCAGGGTGTACTTGGTGACCGGGCCGCTGTCGTCGACCTGGATCTTGCCGGTGAAGGGAGTCACTTCCAGGCCCACGTCGGCGAAATCCATGTCGGTGCGGTTGATGTCGATGGTGGCGCAGTCGGGCCAGTCGGGGTTGTCGTGGGGATTGCAGCAGTTGCCGGGTTCGCCCCGGGGGCCGCACTCGCAGCAGGCCTGCGGGTAGCGGATGAAGATGGTGTCCCATTGCTCGGTGCCGGAGACGAGTTCACGCGGATTGAGGTGGACAAGCTCCATGGTGCCCTCGGCGCGAAGCTCGTGCAGCATGTTGAACAGGTTGTTGAACAAGCCGATCAGTGTGCCCACCCAATCGGGCACGTACTGGTCGATGACGTCGCAGAGCAGGTCGTCGATGAAGCCGATGCCGGTAATATTGCAGTAATTTATGACCTGGTCGAGAGTTTCGATGATATCCGCCACGGTGGCTCCGCCCAGGGCCCCGGAGGTGTCGAAGAAGTGCCTGGTGTACCAGCGACCACCAAGTTCCGGCACGACCACGTCGGGGGGATTGTCGGGCTGGCAGAAGCCGTTGACGCAGATGAATCCGGGAGGACAGTCATCGTCGGTTTCGCACTCGGCGCCTCCCTGGCACTCGGGTATGGTTGACTCCTCGGGGCAGGGGTAGCACTCGTGGCCCTCGCAGTAGTAGCCGGGCGGGCAGTCGGCATGGGTCTCGCAGCTGTCGGGCAGGGCGCCGTCGGGGCGGCACACACCCCGCTCGCAGCTATAGCCGTCGGGGCAGTCATCGTCGCTCTGGCAGTCCGAGCCTCCGGCGGGCTGGCAGGCGCCGGAGACGCAGGTGAAGCCGCTGGGACAGTCGTCGTCACTGGCGCACTGTTGCCGGGACTTGACGGTGATGGTGAAGGAGACCTTTTCCAGTACCTCGGTGACGCCCTCCGCCACCACGCTGTATTGCACCGGTACGCTGCCGCAGTTGAAGACGTTGTTGGCCACCCCGGAGAGGTTGGTGATGGTCTTGGCGTCCTGCAACGAGGCATCTCCGCCCGGTGGTGGATTGGGAATGGAAAATCCCACTTCCACGCCGCGTACCGGGGCATTGGTGTACAGGTCGGTGACGCGTACCTCCAGCTGCAGTGATTCGCCGACATAGCATTCCAGGCCCAGGGGGCCGGTGGCGGCCAGCTGGTGCAGAATGGGCTTCAGGGTGATGGTGAAGAAGACTCCATCGGGGTCGTCGACGTGGGTAACGTGCACCCCGAAAGTGGTATCGCTGATCTGTTCACCGGGGGCCACGCTCAGGGTGACCTGGGCCACGCCCATGTCGGAGGTGACGGCGGTATCCGCCGAGAGGGAGGCTCCGCCGGGGTTCTGCAGGATCTCGAACTGCACCGTCTCACCGGCAACGGCGCCCACGCACTTTTCGATCAAGGCCACGGCCAGGTCGATCTGTTCTCCGGGATGCATCTCGCGGTTGGGACTGCCCACCACGCTGAGCAACCGCTGGCCGCCGCCCTGGCAGCCGTCCATGTCGAAGCCGTCACCGCCGTCGGGGTTGGAGCTGCTGCCGCCACCACAACCGGCGGCACTTGCCAGCACCAGCACCAGCGGTAACCAGGCGAAACGAACACACACCTTGATAGTCTCCTGCTTCATGACAAACCTCCCTTGCCCGTTGCCACGGGCCGGGTTTTCCTTTTTCTCCGGTCATTATGACCCAGGCAGGGGGAAAAAGGCAATACGACAAGGTGACCATCACTTGAAGGTATTTTGCCGCTGGACTAAACTTTCTTGTCTGCCGGGCGGGCGGAAGGAGCATAGCGATGGTCGGCAATGGAGGATACCAGCCGCTGGTCACCCACCTCGAGTGCGACAGTTGCGGGCAACACTTCCCGCCCGGACAGGTGGAACTGGTGTGCCCGGATTGCGGCCCCGACCTGGGTACGCTCACCGTGCACTACGACTACCGGCAGGTGGCCGGTATCCTCACGCGCCGGGCCCTGGAGCAGAACCGCGAGCAGTCACACTGGCGTTACCTGGACATCCTGCCGGTGGCCCGGCGTCCGGCCCGGCTGCACCCGCGCGTGGGCTGGACCCCGCTGTACCGGCTCGATGAGCTGGCCGGGAGGTTCGGGGTACGGCGTTTGTGGGTGAAGGATGATGGCATCAATCCCTCGGCCTCGTTCAAGGACCGGGCCTCGAGCGTGGGCGTGGCCCACGCTCTGGCACTGGGCCGCCGGGTGATAACCGCCGCCTCCACGGGCAACGCCGCTTCCTCGCTGTCGCTGTTTGCCGCCTGTGCCGGCCTGGAGACGGTCATCTTCGTTCCCGCCACCGCTCCCCCGGCCAAGCTGGCCCAGCTGTTGCTGTTCGGGGCCCGGGTGCTGGCTGTCGACGGTAGCTACGACCAGGCCTTCGACCTGTGCCTGCAGGTGGCCCAGAGCCGCGACCTGTACTGCCGCAACACCGCCGTAAACCCCGTGCTTTCCGAGGGCAAGAAGACGGCGGCGCTGGAGATCTGCGAGCAGCTCGACTTCCGTCCCCCCCGGGCCGTGGTGGTGGCTGTGGGAGACGGCTGCATCATCGGCGGCCTGTGGAAGGGGTTCCAGGACTTCCGGCGCCTGGGGCTGATCGACAACCTGCCCAGGATGTACGGGGTGCAGGCGGCCGGCTCGGCTCCCCTGGTGGAGGCCTTCGAGCGGGGAGACAGCAACGCCCTGTCGACCTGCCTGGACGATCCGCACACCGTGGCCGATTCCATCTGCGTGGGTCATCCGCGCGATCACATCAAGGCCCTGCGGGCGGTGCGGCAATCGGGAGGGGCCATGGTGGCGGTGGAGGACGAGGCCATCATGGAGGCCATGCGCACCCTGGCGCGCCGGGCCGGGATCTTCGCCGAGCCGGCCGGGGCCACGGCCCTGGCCGGCCTGGGCCGACTGGGCGAACTGGGACTGCTGGGGCGGGACGACGACGTTGTGGTACTGGTCACCGGCAACGGGCTCAAGGACGTGGCCGCGGCCGTACGGGCCGCCGGGCGGGAGCCCGAGGGGGTGGCGGCCGAGCTGGCGGCGGTGGAGGCCCGGCTGGATGCCGGGGAGGGTTGATGGGGGCCCTGGCGGCAGTTCTGTTGGTGCTGGCCGGGGCGTTGGCCCCGGCCCGGCAGGTCGAGTTGCAGGTCGTACCCGCCAGGCCGGCCCAGGGCCAGCTGGTGGTGTTGACCATCACCGGCCACCGCCCCGGAGACAACATCACCGGCAGCTGCAACGGCCGGCCCCTGCGTTTTTTCCTGGACGAGGCGGGGCGGGTGCGAGCCCTGACAGCGATACCGCTGAAGCAGAAGCCGGGGCCGGTGCCGCTGCTGGTGCGTGTCCAGCCGAGCGACGGCGAGCCCATCATTCACGGCCGCAGCCTGCAGGTGGTGGCCGGCAAGTTCGACAGGCAGGAACTCAAGGTGGCCCGGCGTTTCGTAAAACCTCCCGCCGCGGTGCGACGGCGCATACGCCGGGAGCGCCGCCTGCTGCGCAAGATCTGGCGCGCACCGCCCAGCCCCCGCCACTGGCGAGGCCACTTCGTGTGGCCGCGCCGCGACAAGATTTGCTCGACCTTCGGGTTGCGCCGTATTTTCAACGGGCACCTGCGCTCGCGACACTACGGCCTGGACATCGACGGCCGGGTCGGCGATCCGGTACGGGCCATCGGGGCCGGCCGGGTCGTGCTGGCGGCGGATCTCTACACCTCGGGTGGGACCATCATCATCGATCACGGTCTGCGGCTGTTTTCCCTGTACTTTCACCTTTCCAGCTTCGCGGTGGCCCGCGGCGACAAGGTGGAGCGCGGGCAGCTCATCGGCAAGGTGGGCGAGTCGGGGCGGGTGACCGGACCGCACCTGCACCTGAGCACCAAGATCGAGGGTGTTTCCTTCGACCCCCTGAGCCTGCTGCAGGCCGATCTCGACGAGGAAGGACCGTCTCCTTGAATCGCCCGTCGCTGCTGGTGCTGTCGCTGGTGCCCCTGGTGGCCTGCCGGGTGTGGGCGGGCACGCCCCAGCTGCGCGATCCCGGCTATGGTCTACGACCTCCGGCCCGGCAGGCCGAGCCCCCCCAGGTGCCCTTCAATTCCCTGCTGGCTCCCAGTACCTCGGCTCCGGCGCTGGTGGCCTGGGGAGAGCAGTTCACGGTACGCCTGGCCTTGCCTCCCGGCGTGAAGGCGGGGCGGGCGGAGCAGTGGCGGGTGTTGCTCAATACCCGCACCCGCGGTCCTTTCGGCGAGATGGTGGGTGACGTGCTGGCGGCGCACTATCCTTGCCTGGTGGAACAGGTGAGCCCCGTTGCGGCCGGCCAGGTGGAGTTGCGGGTACGTGCCCCGGCCGCCGCTCCCCGTGACAGTTATCACCTGGAAGTGGCTGGCCCCGGTGGCCTGGTGGCGCGGCGGGTCTATGCCGTGCGCCTGGTGGGTGATGCTTCCCGCCTCGACAGGCTGCGCCTGGTGGCCATCGCCGATACCCAGCTTGCCGATCCCTCCACCGAGCTGTCCGGGGCGGCCCTGAACTCGGGCAGCTGGCCCCGCTGCTGCGAAGACGATGCCGAGAGCATGTTCTCCCAACAGGTGCGCGAGATCTCCTTCTGGGATCCGGACCTGGTGCTTTACCTGGGCGACCTGGTGTTCGGGGTGGACTACCGCCGGGAATACCGCCAGACGCTGCGCCGCTGGTGGTCCCGTCCACTGGCCGCCTGGTTCCTGCCCGGCAACCACGACGGCATGGCCCTGTACCGCCTGGCACTCAAGGAGCGCTGGTGGGAGCAGGCCATTCGCAGCCTGCGCTGTGCCGTGCCCCTGGTCTCGGGTGACGTCGATGCTGCCAAGGTGTTTTCCGTGCTGCGTTGCGCCCTGGGTGATCTGAAGAAGATCCTGTTTCAGGACCTGGCCCAGGACGGGTTGGATTACTTCCGCGCCATACTGGGACCGGCGGACATGGCCCTGCCGCTGGGAAGGTTGGAATTCATCGGTCTCAACTCCTATGCCGGTACCCCGGAACGACGGCACGCCTTCGTGCTGGGCCTGGATTTCCTGGGTATCGACCTGGGAGCCGCTGCCGTGGACAACTACGGCGGCTATCTCGGCGACGAGCAGATCGACTGGTTGGAGGAAAGGCTGCAGCGGGCCGAACAGGCAGGGCGCCGGGTGGTGCTGCTGTTGCACCAGGACCCCCGGGGTACGCGGGAACAACCCTGGGGGCGGCGTTACCATGCCAACCTGCCCTTTCCCACCGAGCCGCTGGGGCTGCGTACCTTCCAGGAGTGGAATTACGACAGCAGCGAATGGGATTCCGATCCCGCCGATAAGCGCGCCGGCGAGGACGAGACCCACAACTCGGCCGTGCGCCTGCTACGACTCATTGCCCGCCATGTCGACGTCGTCATCACCGGCCACATCCATGACGACGAGGATACCTTCGTCGAGCCCGGTGCAGAACTGGTGCCGGGTTCCGGCATTCGCGCCAGCCGGCGCATCCACTTCATGCGACTGGCCACCTCGGCCTCCACCCCCGACGACGAGGACGGCTACTGGGGTTACCGCCTGCTGCAGTTTGCCGCCGGACGCCTGCTTACGGCCCGCTACCAGCCCGGCTTCGGCTGGGTCTCGGTGCCCTCCGGCAACCTGTGGGTGACGGGAGAAGGAGCGGCACCGGGATTCGGCGCCCGGCTGGTGGGGCAGTTGCTCTATGTCGTTCACAACGGCCTGCCGCAAGCGGCCCGGGGGCGCCTGCGGGCCTGGCTGCCCGCCTATCCCCAGGGAATACGCCTGCGTGGCAGCGGCGCCGGCCTGGTGGAGATGGTCGATAGCGGGGTAGCCGTGTCCGGCCATCGCCTCTACTACTTCAAGGTGGAGGTTCCCGGGGTGCGCGCTGGCAGTTTTCCGGTGGCACCCGGTGACGAGCAGGTGTTGCGCATCGAGTGGGAACGGGCCAGTGACAACCAGGTACCCCAACCCTACTTCCAGCTGGCCCGCCGGGTGACTCCCGGCCAGGAAGTGGTGTTCGACGCTTCTGCTTCGCGCGATCCCGACGGTGGCCGCCTGGTTCGCTACCTGTGGGACTTCGGCGACGGTTTTGATGCCCGAGGTGTCAAGGTCGGCCACGCCTACCGGCGCCCGGGCAACTACCCGGTGCGCTTGACGGTGATCGACGACTGCGGGGCGCCCGGCAGCTTTGCCACCACCCTCGAGGTGGCGCCGCCCACGGTGTGTGCAGCCGGGCGAGGAGCCTGCGTGGCTGGTTGCCTGGCCCTGCCCTTGCTGGTGATGGCGGTGCTCCTCGTCTGGCGCCGCCGGCGCAGCCGCTGCTAGTTGCCCTGGTCGTGGTCAGCCACCATCTGCCGGTAGAGATCCACTTCCCGGCTGTTGCCGATGACGATGGGGCAGCGCTGGTGAAGCTTTTCGGGCTGGATGTCGAGGATGTCCTGGCGGCCGGTGGTGGCGGCGCCACCGGCCTGTTCGGCCAGCCAGGCCAGCGGGGCGCACTCGAAAAGCAGGCGCAGCTTGCCGGTAGGATGCTTCTTGTCGGCCGGGTAGAGAAAAACACCGCCGTAGAGCAGGTTGCGGTGGAAGTCGGCCACCATGGAGCCGATGTAGCGGGACGACGTCTTCTCGTAGTGGGGGTCGGAGCCGAAGCGAATGTGATCGGCAAAGCGCTTGGTGGGTTCGTCCCAGTGCTTGTAGTTGGTTTCGTTGGCCGAGAAACAACGGCACTGGTCGGGAATGCGCATGTCCGGGTGGGAAAGCACGTATTCTCCCACCTCCGGGTCCAGGGTGAAGCCGTGTACTCCGTTGCCGGTGGAATAGACGAACATGGTACTGGAACCGTAGATGACGTATCCTGCCGCCAGCAGGCGCCGGCCCGGTTGCAGGAAATCGACTTCCTCGCAGGCGCCCCACTTGGTGACCCGGCGGTGGATGGAAAAGATGGTGCCGATGCTGACGTTGGCGTCGATGTTGGAGGAGCCGTCCAGGGGATCGAACATGATCACGTAGGTGTCGTGCTCGTCGGGGTGTGGCGGCAGGCGCATCACCCCCTCTTCCTCCTCCGAGGCCATGCCGGCCACGGCCGGCAGCCACTGCAGGGTGTTCATGAGCAGTTCGTTGGACATGACGTCGAGCTTCATCTGCTGTTCGCCCTGGATGTTGACCCGGCCGGCCTTGCCCAGCACGTTGGTGAGGCCGGCCCGTTGCACGCGCGAGCCGATGATCTTGGAAGCTACCCCGATGCGCCGCAGGATGTCGGCGAAGAAGCCGCGCGAACGTGGATGCAGGTGTTGCTCGGCGGAAATGAAGCTCTCCAGCGTTTTGAAACCCTCGAACTCATCGAACTCGCGTTTGCGCAACTCCAGGCTCTCTTCGGAAACTCGTTCATTCATACTCGACCCCCTTTGACGGCCCGAACCTACGCCGCCGATGTTAGCACACAAGGAGGTCTTTTTGACAAGGGGGAGGCTACATGCCCGATTGTACCTTCCACTGCCCGTTTTCGCGCACCAGTTTCATGCGCTGGATGTCGTCCTTGAGTTGCCACTGCTCTCCGCTGGGAAGCTTGGTCAGGTAGCGAGCCAGAAAACGAAAATCGATGGTGGCCCGATCTCCTTCAACCTTGACATCCTTCAGGGCGATGCTCAACGACAGCTTGTCAATCATCTTGAAGTACTCGCTGAAGTGCTGGCGCAGGCCCTGGAGATCGTAATCGTCTTCAGTGTCGTTGGTACCGCAAGTTTCGTAGAAGGAACTGGAGGCGAGCCCGGCCAGGGCCTCTACGTCCTTGTTCTCGTAAGCCTGCTGAAACTTCTCCATCAGTGCCAACAGGGCCCGGTTGTCGGGTGTGTCGGGCACCTCGATGTCCAGGCCGGGAATCAGCTTGGGTCCACAAGCAGTGGCAAGTATCAGCAACAGCAACGCCAGGGTCGTTCGCATGTCATCCTCCTTGGCCGGGCATTGTCGGCCCTGGTTCCATATTGTGTCAAGCTATCTGCATCAAGGGCCGGTCAACGTGTTGGTCATTTTCTGGAACACCTTAGTGATGGTGAATATTTCCCGAAACGGGGCGGGACCTGCTTTGTGCTTGACCCGGACCAGCCGGGAGGGGTAATCGAAATGGGAGATGAGGCCCCCTCGCCACTGGCTGGGCCGCTTCTTGCGGTCTTGTGTCTCTGGCTTCGACGCCAGCGCGGCCCTGGCCCGCTGGGAGGATTTCCACGCCGAGCACCCGCGGCTCGAACAGGCGGACGCCATCCGCCGTTTCCTGGAGCAACGGCTGCGCCAGACCGGGCTGGTCTACGGTACACCACTAGCCTCGGTGGCTACTCTCACCAGGCATACCAGTGGAGGAGCCAGCCGCCGCCGGGCCGCTTTCATGGCCATCCTCAAGGTGGAGGTGGACCTGGTTCTGGAGGTGGGTTGTGCCGTGAGCCATTGCGCTGAGCCTTCCCGGCAGACCGGCGAGATTCTGGTCTGCCTGGCCTTGCTGCGAAACCGCTGGCGGCTGGCCCGCCGTATCGACCGCACCATCACCCGGGCATCACCGGCTATCGGCCAGGCTCGCCTGGAGCGGATGGCCCAGTGGGTGGAACGTGACCTGTGGCGACAGGCTTACCTTGCCGGCAATCCCCTGCTGGGCCTGCCGGTGCACAACTCCCTGGCCTACGTGGACGCCAAGACCCTGGGGCGCCTGGCCATTGCTTACTATGAACGCGGTCTGGATAAGCCGGCACTGCAGAGGGTTCTCGACTACCGCGATCAGGAGCGGGAACTGCTGCTGCGAGCCATGGTGGGGTTGACACTGGCCGACCGTCCCCTGGATGCAGGTTCGCTGTCGGTGATGAGCCGGCAACTGCGCCTGGCCGGCATTCCGCGACGAGCCCGGCGCCGCCTGGACGCTCTGGCACGAGGCCAGCTGGAGCCGGCGGAGGTGGCCGCGGTGGTCGGCGATGACCGGGCCCGCGACTTTCTCATCGAGCAGGTATTGCTGGGGGCCATGCTCGATGGTCACTACAGTCAGCGGGAATCGGTGTACATCGCCGACCTGGCCGGCTGGCTGGGAGTAGGGCCGGAGGAACTGGCCCGGCGTGAGGCCGAAGTGCTGGCCTTCTACGAGGGCAACAAGGACTTCCTGGATCTGTTCATGGTGGGCTCGGCGGTGCGCTTTCACCGGCAGCGCTGGCTGGGACGGCTGCAGAACTCCATCCGCGACAACCTGGAGCGTATCGTCGCCGAGATCGCCTCCACGCGGCAACTGGCCGAGCTGTTGAAGAAGGCCAGCCGCGGTGAGACCCTGACTCGCCAACAGCGCCGGGAGATGATTCGCCGCCTGCTCGACATCCTGCGAGCCATCCCCTCGCTGGCAATATTCGCCCTGCCGGGGGGAGCGGTGTTGCTGCCGCTGGTGTTCAAGCTTCTGCCCGACGAACTCAAACCCCGTTCGTTTGCGGGCCGGGATAAGCAGGCTGGCCTGGGGGATGACGAAATCGATCCCCTGGACGACAAGGGATAGACGAGCTGGCCGAGACCGGACTAGTCGTTGTCGTCCTTCTCTCCGAACACCTCGGCCTCGAAGACCTCGATGCGGGTACCCGCTTCGCGCCAGCAACCCGGGGGCAGGCCGGCCTTGAGACAGGTGTGATCCAGGAAGGTTTCGCGATCCCAGCCGTACTCGGTGGCCACCTGGGGCAACAGCACCCCGGAGTGGAAACCGCGGGTAATGTAGATGCCGTGACGGCCCACTTCCACCAGTTGCGGGTCGTCGATCTGGCGCAGCGGGCTGAGCACCGATATCTCCAGGTCCACCGCGTCCAACTCCTCCGGGCGCAGGGGCGGGAACCGGGGATCGCGCTGGGCGGCGGAAACGGCCATCTCCTGCACGGTGTACACCAGTGGTTGTTCGCTGGTGAAGGTGCCGATGCAACCACGCAGCTGGCCCTGCAGGTGCAGGGTGACGAAGGCGCCGCCGGGTCGTGACAGGCCGGGGCTGTCGGCCTCCACCTGCTCGAAGCGGCCCTGGGTGAGCTGCTGGGCGATGGTTTGCCGGGCCACCTGCAGCAGCCTCCGGCGTTCTGCGGGGGTCAGTTTTTCTTCGGTCATGACTCCTCCGACTTGATGGTGAAACGGCCCCGCTGCCCGTCGCGGCGGTACTGCAACCAGTCGGCGATGATACGGGCGTGATCGAAGGCCAGGGGGGCTGGCAGTCGCCCGGGAGCGAACAGGCCGGCTGCGGCAGCATCGTCGCCGCCACGTGGTTGGCCCCGGGCCCGGGCGATGAAGACCACGGAGAGGGTGTGATGGCGGGGATCGCGATCCGGGTCGCTGTAGGTGTGAAACTGCTCCAGCAGCTCCACCTCCAGGCCGGTTTCCTCGCGGGCCTCGCGCCGGGCGGCTTGTTCGGCCGATTCTCCGTAGTCGATGAACCCTCCGGGCAGGGCCCAGCCCGGGGGCGGGTTGCGCCGCCGCACCAGTACGATCCGGTCCTCCACCTCGATGATGATGTCGACGGTGGGGTAGGGATTACGCGGCTGGACGCTCATGGAAGATGCATAGCAGACCGATTGGGTGAGGGTCAATCGCTCCCGCGAGGCCCGGTACCGCCACGCAGCTGGCCGGGTGGCGGAAACGGGTTGGAAGAGGAGCGCTCCAGCGGCGCCCGATCAGGGGGCTCTTGTGGCCTCCGCCGGCATCTGGTAATTGTTTTTCTTCGGCCGGAGGGATTCCGGTCACGGTGAGAAAATGGTTGCCGGTAACCAGGATCAGGCGGTCTGGGCGATTGTGGTGGCGGCCGGACGCGGCGAGCGTTTCGGCGGCGACCGGCCCAAGCAGTTCGTGAGCTGGGGCGGGCAGAGCCTGCTGCAGCACACCCTGCGAGCCTTGTGGGCGGCCGGTCACTGGCAGGGCCTGGTGGTGGCGGTGCCTCCCGGGCAGGAACGACGGCGCCAGCTTTTACCCGCGGAGTTGCAGAACGAGTCCCGGGTGCAGCTGGTGGCCGGCGGGCGGCGTCGGCGTGACTCGGTACAGGCGGCGCTGCAGGTGTTGCCGGACGACGACGGCCTGGTACTGGTGCACGACGGGGTACGCCCGCGCCCGAGCGCGGAGCTGGTTGAGCGCGTTCTGGCGGGTGCCCGCAAACATGGCGCCTGCGTGCCGGTGGTGACTCCGCGGGACACCGTCAAGCGCCTGGAAGAGAATGGACGAGTGGGCGGCACTCTCGATCGTAGTCGTCTGGGCCTGGCCCAGACTCCCCAGGGATTCCGCCTGGAGATCCTGCACCGGGCCTACCGGCAGGCCGGAGAGCAGGATTTCACCGACGATGCCGCCCTGGTGGAAGCGAGCGGGCATCCGGTAGCCTGGGTGGAGGGCGAGGTGGACAATATCAAGATTACCGAGCGCGGCGATCTGCAACGCCTGCTGGCGGCACCGCCGCGGGTGGGTATCGGTTACGATGTTCACCGGCTGGTACCGGGGCGCCGGCTGGTGCTGGGCGGGGTGGAGATCTCGCATTCCCGGGGAGCCCTGGCACATTCGGACGGGGACGTGGCCCTGCACGCACTCATGGATGCCATCCTGGGAGCTGCCGGGCTTGGTGACATCGGTCGCCATTTCCCCGACGACGACCCCGGCCTGGCAGGGATCTCCTCGCTGGAGTTGCTGCGCCGCACCCGCGGCCTGGTTGAAGGAGCCGGGTTCACCGTAACCTCGGTCGATGTCACCATCGTGGCCCAGCGGCCCCGGCTGGCCGGCTATCTGGTGGAGATGGCCGGGCGAGTGGCCACGGTGCTGGGGCTCGCTCCCGGGCAAGTGGGGTTCAAGGCCACCAGCGAGGAGGGCCTGGGTGTTACCGGAACCGGTGAGGCCGTTGCCGCCCAGGCGGTGGCGGTATTGACTGGTTGGGAGCAGACGGGTGACTGAAGCCGAAGAACAAGCAGCGCTGCCCGATGCCAGCGAGCTGGACGGCGCGGATCTGGCGGCCGAACGGCAGCGCCTGCGCCGCCTGTGGCGCCGGGCCCGGTTGACCTGCCTGCTGGTGCCACTGCTGGCGGCACTGCTGGCCTGGATGCTGGCCGGTGACCTGGCCTACTTCTTTAAGCCGCGCCAGCCGCTCGACCTGGGTCGGGCCGAGGACCTGCCGGCCGGTCACCTTCCTGCGGGTGGTTTCGTGCGCATTGCCGGTATCGCCCGGGACATGTGCATTCGCTCCAAGCTGCTGGGAGGAACGGTGAAATACGCCTTCCTGATGGGTTCCGAACAGGCGGCGCGTATTTTGCTGGAGAAACCCGCCGCCATCGAGGAACCCTGCCTGGGGGCGGAAGACGGCACTTTCAGTGGCTGGCTGCTGGATGTTTCCGAAAACCGGCGCTACCAGCCGGTGGTGGAGTATTACCGGCAGCACTTCACCTCCGCTCCGGCCCGGGGGCCCCTATTCCTGCTGCGCGATGGTCGGGCACCCGGAAGCGCCTGGTGGGCCCCGGCCCTGCTGGGAGTGCTGCTGTTGTTGTGGTTATGGAACCTGTGGCTGGCCTGGCGCCTGCGGGGCCGTCTGGACTGAACAAAGGCGAGGAGAAAGCGAATGACCCTGAGCATCTTCAACACCTTGAACGGAAGGAAGGAAGTCTTCGAGCCCCTGCGGCCGGGCCAGGTGGGCATGTACGTCTGCGGGGTCACCGTCTACGACATGTGCCACATCGGTCATGCCCGGGCCTACGTCACGGCCGACGTCATCTACCGTTACCTGCAGCATCTCGGCTACCGGGTCACCTACGTGCGCAACTTCACCGACGTCGACGACAAGATCATCAAGCGGGCCGCCGAACTGGGCACCACCCCGGAAAAGCTGGCCGAGCGGTACATTCGTGAGTTCTCCACGGACATGCAGGCGCTGGGCCTGCAGCGCGTGGACGTCGAGCCGCGGGTAACCCAGCATATCAACGAGATCATCGAGCTGGTGCAGTTGCTGATTGAACGCGGCCACGCTTACCAGGTGGAGGGAGATGTCTACTTCGACGTGCCCTCCTATCCCCAGTACGGCAAGCTGTCGAAGCGCAACCTGGAGCAGATGAAGGCCGGGGCGCGGGTGGAAGTGGATCCCCGCAAGCGCAGTCCGCTCGATTTCGCCTTGTGGAAGGCGGCCAAACCCGGCGAACCCTGGTGGGAAAGCCCCTGGGGTCGGGGCCGGCCGGGCTGGCACATCGAGTGCTCGGCCATGAGTGCCAAGTACCTGGGTCGCCCCTTCGACCTGCATGGCGGGGGCAAGGACCTGGTATTTCCCCACCACGAGAACGAGATCGCCCAGTCGGAAGCAGCCTATGGCGGTGAATTCGTGCGTACCTTCTTCCACAACGGCTTCGTCAACATCGACAAGGAAAAGATGTCCAAGTCGCTGGGCAACTTCTTCACCATCCGCCAGATCTGCCAGCTCTACGATGCCGAGGCATTGCGCTACTTCCTGCTCACCACCCACTATCGCAGCCCCTTGAACTTCGAGGTGGAGTTCGTCTGCCCGGCCTGCCAGGGAAAGCTGAACCGCCAGCAGGTGGAGCAGCGTGCCTGCCCGCACTGCTCACGGCAGCTGAGCGAGCAGGAGGCCGAACAGGCGGTGCGCTTTCCCTCCCTGGAGGAAAGCCGGCGCCGGCTGGAGTATCTCTACAATACCCTGGCCCGCATGGATACCCACCTGCAGCAGGCGACCACCGGGGTGGGCGAACTGCTGGAAACCGAGCGGGTGGAACGACTCTGGCCGCAGTTTCTCGAGGCCCTGGACGACGATTTCAACGCCGCCGCCGGACTGGCGGTGCTGGCCGATGCCACTCGCCTGGCCAACGAGGTGATGGACAACAAGGCCGGCCGGCCCGAGGGCCTGGTCACCTCCACGGTGCAGGAGCTACGGGGGGTGTTGCAGCGGGTAGCCGCGGTGCTGGGGGTGCTGGAGCGCAAACCGGCCGAGGCCTTGCAGGCCCTACAGGCCGGGGCCCTGCACGGTCGCAGCGTCGACCGGGAACGCATCGAGGAGCTGGTGGCCGAACGCAGCCAGGCTCGCAAGACGCGAGACTTCCAGCGGGCCGACGCCATCCGCGACGAGCTGAAAAGGATGGGGATCGAGTTGATGGACGGGCCCGAGGGAACCACCTGGCGTATAGCCGGGTAGGCGGCCGGACATGCCCGGGCTCGAACTGGCAAGCGCCTTCCAGCCGGCCGGAGACCAGCCCCGGGCCATCGAGGAACTGGTAGCCGGTCTCCAGCGTGGGGAGCGCCACCAGGTGCTGCTGGGGGTGACCGGCTCGGGCAAGACCTTCACCATCGCCAAGGTGCTGGAGCGGGTGCAGCGTCCAGCGCTGGTCATCGCCCACAACAAGACCCTGGCCGGGCAGCTCTATGCCGAGTTCCGCGAGTTCTTTCCCGGCAACGCCGTTTGCTTCTTCGTCTCCTATTACGATTACTACCAGCCCGAGGCCTACATTCCCCAGAGCGATACCTACATCGAGAAGGATGCCGCCATCAACGACGAGATCGATCGCCTGCGCCACGTGGCCACGCATGCCCTGCTCACCCGGCGCGACGTCATCATCGTGGCCTCGGTCTCCTGCATATTCGGCCTGGGACCGGTGGAAAACTACGGGCACATGCGCGTGGATATCGCTTGCGGCCAGGCGCTGGGCCGCGACCAGTTACTGCGCCGACTGGTGGAGATTCATTACAACCGCAACGACATCGATTTCCACCGGGGCACCTTCCGGGTGCGCGGGGAGGTGGTGGACATCTTTCCCGTCTACGAGGAGGAGCGGGCCCTGCGGGTCAGCTTCTGGGGAGACGAGGTGGAGTCGATCCACCTGCTGGATCCCTTGCGCGGACGGCGCCTGGAGCCGCTCGAGCAGGTGGCGGTGTATCCCGGCAGCCACTACGTGACCGGGGAAGGGGTGCGGCGCCAGGCGCTGCAGACCATCGCCGCGGAGCTCGAGCAGCGCCTGGAACAACTGCGTGCGCAGGGTCGCCTGCTGGAGGCCCAGCGCCTGGAACAACGTACCAACTATGACCTGGAAATGCTCGAGCAGATGGGCTACTGCCACGGGGTGGAAAACTACTCGCGCCACCTTTCCGGGCGCCGGCCCGGCGAACCGCCGGCAACGTTGATCGACTACCTGCCCGGCGATACCGTGGTGGTCATCGACGAGAGCCACCAGACCCTGCCGCAGATCAAGGGCATGGTGCGTGGTGATCGCTCGCGCAAGCAGACCCTGGTGGAGCACGGATTTCGGCTGCCCTCGGCCCTGGACAACCGGCCGCTGAGCTACGAGGAGTTTGCCGCCCGGGTCGGTCAGTGTATCTATGTTTCGGCCACCCCGGCCGAGTTCGAGATTGGCCTGGCCGGAGGAGTGCTGGTGGAGCAGATCAACCGTCCCACCGGTTTGCTGGACCCACAAACCCTGGTGCGGCCGGCGGCCAGCCAGGTGGAGGACGTCCTGGGAGAGATCTCCCGGGCGGTGGCGGCCGGCCAGCGGGTGCTGGTAACTACCCTGACCAAGCGTCTGGCCGAGGAATTGACCGATCACCTGGAAGAGCAAGGCATCCGCGCCCGCTACCTCCACTCTGACATCGATACCTTGCAACGGCTGGCCATAGTACGCGACCTGCGCCGGGGCGAGTTCGACGTGCTGGTGGGCATCAACCTGCTGCGAGAGGGGCTGGACATTCCCGAGGTGGCGCTGGTGGCGGTCCTGGACGCCGATCGCGAGGGATTCCTGCGCAGCGCCACCGCTCTGGTGCAGACGGCCGGCCGGGCGGCTCGTCACCTGGAGGGCCGGGTGATCTTCTACGCCGAGCGCATGACGCCTGCGTTGCAGCAGGCCCTGGACGAGACCCAACGACGCCGGCGCCTGCAGGAGCGCTTCAACCGCGAGCATGGCATCGAACCGCGTTCCATTGTCAAGGCCCTGCCCGGACCGCTGCCGGGCGAGGAAGCGGCCGCGGCGACCGTTCCGGAGGGGGAGAATGTCGAGTTTCTTCTCGACGAGGAGAACTTCACCGGCCGCCTGGCGCAGCTCGAACGCCAGATGCGCTCGGCCGCCGAGGCACTGGAGTTCGAGCGGGCCGCGGAGCTGCGCGATCGCATCAAGACTCTCAAGCAGTGGCGCCTGCGAGTGAGCTGAACCATGGAAGACGAAACCCCAGTCCTGGAGCCCGGGCAGTTGCAGCGCATGCTGGCTTCCCTGCCGACGGAAAGCGGGGTCTACATCATGAGAGACCGCTCCGGGGCGGTGCTCTACGTGGGCAAGGCCCGCAACCTGCGCGCCCGGGTACGCAGCTATTTCCGCCGCTCCGGCGACAATCGCCCCTTCGTCCGCCGGCTGGGACGGCTGCTGCACGACATCGAGGTGGTGCTCACCCCCACCGAGAAGGATGCCCTGGTGCTGGAACGGCGGCTGGTGCAGCAATTGCATCCGCGCTTCAACGTGGATCTCACCGACGACAAGAATTTCCTCTCCCTGCTCATCGGCGCTGGCGAGTTTCCCCGCCTGGTGCTGGCCCGCCGCCGGCCCCGGGCCACGGGGGAACATCCCGCGGGCCGCTGGTACGGTCCCTACACCTCGTCCCGCCAGGCTCGCCAGCTATTGCGCCTGGTGCAACAGGCTTACGGGCTGCGCACTTGCAGCGATCGCCGCCTGGCCGGGCGCAGTCGCCCCTGCCTGCTGTACCAGATGGGTCGCTGCAGTGCTCCCTGCACGGGGCTCATCGACCAGCAGGAGTATGCCGAGCGGGTGCGCCAGGCCCAGCGCTTCCTGCGTGGCCGGCGCCGGGAGGTGTTGCAGGCGCTCGAACAGCGCATGCAGCAGGCCGCGGCCCGACTCGATTTCGAGGTGGCCGCCCGCCTGCGCGATCGCTGGCAGGCGGCCCGGAAGGCATTGGCGCAGCAGGCCATCGTGGAGTCCAACCGGGGCGACGTCGACGTGGTGGCCCTGGCCAGCCAGCAGGAACAGGCGCTGGCGTTGATCATGCAGGTACGCGACGGTTGTCTGCTGGGGGTGACCCAGTTACCCTTCAACCTGCTCCAGGCGCCGGCCACAGACAGCCTGCGTCAGCTGCTGGTACAGCATTACTCCAGTGGTGCCGACGTACCCGGGAGACTGCTGGTGGACCGGCTGGCCCTGGTCGGTGGTGAGGGCCGGCACGACCTGGAGGCGCTGGGGCTGTGGCTGGAACAGTTGCGGGGCCGGCGCGTCAAGGTACATTCCAGCACCCGTGGTACCGCCGGCCGACTGCTGGAGATGGCCCGCCGCAATGCCGGCCAGGCCCTGCAGCAGCGCCTGGAGGTGCAGGAACGCGGGAGAGAGCGCCTGCTGCGCCTGCAGCAACGCCTGGGGCTGGGCCGGCTGCCGGAGCGCATCGAGTGCGTTGACCTGTCCACCACGGGCGGACGCGAGAGCGTGGGTGCGGTCAGCGTGTTGCTGCGGGGCCAGCCCCGGCCGCAGCTGTATCGCCACTACCGCATTCGCCGCTCCCCGCTGGACGATGACCTGCAGATGATGCGCGAGGTGGTGCAACGACGCCTGCAGCGACTGCAGGCCGAGCAGAAACCGCTGCCCGACCTGCTGCTGCTGGATGGTGGCCGCGGACACCTGCGGGCGGTGGCCGACTTGCTCGCCGAGTTGGGGGTGGAGGTGGAACTGGCGGCCATCGCCAAGGGACGGGCGCGCCGCCGCCGGGGCCAGCAGATCCACGACGAGGTTTACCGGCCCGGGCGCAAGAATCCCTGGCTGGTCAAGGCGGGCCACGAGGAGCTGTACCTGCTGGCGCAGGCTCGCGACGAGGCTCACCGTTTTGCCATCGGCCATCACCGCCGCCTGCGCGGCCGCGGGCAGCTGAATACCACCCTGGAGCAGGTGGCGGGAGTGGGGCCGGTGTTGCGCCGGCGCCTGCTCGATCATTTCGGCAGCCTGGAAAGAATGTCCCGGGCGACACCGGCCGAGTTGCTCCAGGTCAGGGGAATCTCGGCCCGGCTGGCCGGGCGCCTGCAGGAGTTTCTCGCGCAGCAGCTAGTGTGTCCGCCGGGGACCGGTGAATCGGTAGATCGTGCTTGACCAGGGGCCGGGGGGGCTGTAGGACTGGAATAGGCCAGGGAGGGCCGGCTTCATGAAATTGTATCCCAAACAGGTCAGCGCCATTGCCCGTGACATGGTGGAAAAACTTGTCGCCGCCGGCGACATCGAGATCGATGAAGGACTCGAGGGTGAGACGGTCAAGGATTTCGAGGCCATCCTCAACGAGTACGTGCGGGCCGAGAACGAGGTGGGCAACACCGCCCGCAAATTGTTGCAGGCCCGCGGCTGGCCCTCGAGTCGTTACGGTGAGGCCCGGCGGGCCGCCGCCGAGATTCGCCGGGTGCCGTTGGGCGAGGATGCCATAGCCTACGTCATCGAGCAGATCCTCGAGTTCCTGATGATGTCGAACCGTATTGCCGAGGTCTATTCCGAGGATCGGATAATGAGAAAACGCCTGGCCGGCATCATGCGCCAGCATCTGCGCCTGCACGAGGAACTGGATGCCGAGGTGCGCAAGCGCCTGAAGAACATCCAGGAAGGGACCCGTGACTGGGAAATTGCTTACTCCCGTACCATGGAGCAATTGCGTCGGGCCAAAGGTCTGACCTAGCCCCGATTCCGGGAAGTGATCATTCCAGGAAATTCACGTTGACCTGGGCGGTCTTGCCTTTGGTGATCTTGACGGCACGCTCCTCGCTGCGCCCCAGGGCGGGGTTTTTCAGCACTATCTTGTAGGTGCCCTCGTAGAGACGCTTGGGGGGGAAGGGCGTGGTGCCCACCTTCTGGCCGTTGATGAACACATGGGCCCAGGGCTTGGCGATGACCCGCAGAAAACCTTGGCCGAAGACGATCTTCTTGCTTACCCGCTCCCCGGCGGCCACCTTGATGGTGATGTTCTTGCTGCACTTGAGTTCGTCGTTGACCAGGCGCAGCTTGTGCCGGCCGGGAGCCAGGCGCACGTTGGCAACCGGGGTGGTGCCGATCAGGGTGCCGTCAACGAACACCGACGACCAGGGCTGGGAATCGACAGACAGCAGGGCCGGGCCGGAGCCGGTATTGCCTTGCTGGCTGCGGCGGGTGAGCCGGGCCAGGATGGTCTTTTTCTGGCCCGGGCGGGGCCGCAGCCTTTCCGACCAGGGTGCGTAGCCTTCCTTGCTGGCAGTGAGCAGGTAGCTGCGTCCGGGGCGCAGGGTCACGCTGCCGCTTACCGGACGACCGTCGAGCTTGAAGCTGGCTCCCGGCGGTACCGACGAGAGCTGGAACACGGCGCGTTTGCCGGTTGAACTGCTGCTGCCGCTGTCCTCGGCGGGAAGGCTCCCGCTCAGTTGCAGGCGGCGGCCGCTTTCGGGTACGAAGCTGGTGGACCAGTCCCGGCGCCCTGGCAGGCTGGCCACCAGGGTATACTTCCGGCCCGCCTGCAGATCATTGATGACCAGGGGGGTGGTTCCCTTGAGGGCGCGGCCATCGATACTGACCCGGGCCCCGGGCGGCGTGGTGATGACCTCCACCGTGGCCGGTTTGCCGGAGGGCAGCGCCTGCAGCCGGGCGTGGAAGGGACGCAATTCGGTGGTGTCCAGGGTGAAACGGGTAGACCACTTTTTCCTCCCCCGAAGTTTCAACTCCAGGGTATAGGGTTCGCCGAGCTTGAGGTTCTCGACCCGGCAGGGCGTGGTGCCCACCGGTTTGCCATCGACCAGCACTTGGGCCCCGGCGGGAGTGGAGGTGACTTTTATGGAACCGCTCGCAGCCGGGGGCGGAGGAGTGGTATGCTGCTGGTCGTGATCACCGGCGGGGAGGAGTTTCCACAGTACTATTCCCGCTCCTACCAGTACCAGCAACCCCAGGAAGAGGCCGATCCAGGGTACCCGGCGAGCAGGTGCCGCTGGTGCCGAAATCATTCGGGAGACGCCCGTGGTCGGTTTGGGAATTATCGGTTGCGAGCCCGATACCGCGGATACGGGCGTGGTTGTCTGCCGGGCCGGAGTGGTACCCGGGGTGTAGACGTCGGACTGCTCGATGTCGTCGAAGAGGAACTCCTCCAGGCGCTGGCCGGCCGCCTGGGCTTGCTCGATCTTGCGCAGGTTCTCGAGCTTGTCGGCAAACAGCGAGCGCATGAAGGCCGAGATGTGCACCGTACTGGAGGTGAGATCCTGGTTCTTGAGAAACTGCTCCAGCGCCAGGTGTAGTTCCAGGGCCGTCTGGAAGCGGTCCGGGGGATTCTTTTCCAGGCACTTGAGAATGATGGCTTCCAGTTCGGCGGGAATGCGCTGGTTGACCTGGCGCGGGGAGGGGACGTTGCCCTCGGTGATGTCTTTGAGGATCATCAGTTCCGAATCGCGCTTGTAGAGACGAACCCCGGTGACCAACTCCCAGAGAACAATGCCCATGGAGAAGATGTCGGAACGGCCATCGATGGGCTGACCGGTGCATTGCTCGGGTGACATGTAGGAATACTTGCCCTTGAGCACTCCGGCGCGGGTTTCCTGGTACTGGGTGGCCGCCTTGGCGATACCGAAGTCGACGATCTTGGCCACTCCCTCGAACGACACCAGGATGTTCTGGGGGCTGATGTCGCGATGGACGATGTTGAGCGGTTGGCCGGCGGGGTCGGTCTTGTTGTGGGCGTAGTGCAGTCCCTCGCAGGCCTGGCTGATGATCTTGACGGTGTGCTCGACGGGTATGAGCCGGCCGTTCTTGCGGCAGGCCCGGGCCACCTGGCGCAGGTTTTCTCCCTGGACGTATTCCATGGCGATGAAGTAGTTGTTGGCAACCCGGCCCAGGTCATAGATCTGCACGATGTTGGGGTGAGTCAGCCGGGCGGCGATGCGGGCCTCGTCCAGGAACATCTGCACGAATTCCTGGTTGCTGACCAGGTGGGGCAAGATGGTCTTGATGACCACGATCTTCTCGAACCCCTCCATGCCCCGTTGCTTGGCTATGTGGATCTCGGCCATTCCGCCCGAGGCGATTTTTTTCAGGAGCTGAAATTTGCCAAACTGACGCAACCCGAACCCCACGCTGGAGTACGTGATCGGTGCTGCCGACCAACAGGCTTCTCTGTCCCTGTCATGTTAGGACTGCGGAAACCACAAAGTCAATAATTTTGCTGTGAATTCACTTGACTTCCACCGCCAGCAACATTTAATAGTGTTCACAGGTGGCATTTTCTGGAGGCACGGTCTTGGCGCGTGGAACCATCTTACGGTTGTTGCCGTTGTTGCTGCTGTTTGGTCTGGGGCTGGGAGAGCCGTTGCCACGGGCCCAGCAGTTGGACATGGGCAAGGGAACTCGACTGCTCAAGGAAGCCAAGATCCTCTATGACAACCTGCAGTACGGACCCGCCCTGAGCAAGCTCAAGCAGGCCATTCGCGTCCGCGGCTTGCGCCGCTCGGAGATAGTCGAGATCTACAAGTACATGGGTTCCATCTACATCATCCAGGGACAGAAGAAGTACGCCCAACGGGCCTTCGAGTTGTTGCTCAAGGTGAATCCCAACTACGAGATGAACCCCTTGCTTACTTCGCCCAAGATTCTCAACTTTTTCAACAAGGTCAAGGAGACGGTGCGCAGCCGCGAGCGGGTCATCATGAAACATACGCCGCTGCAACAGCTGCCGGCCGCGGAGCGCATCGAGGTGCGTGCCTACGTGGTTGATATCCATGGTCGCCTCAACAAGCTACGCGTCTATTTCCGGCGCCGGGGCGACCCGGAGTACTCCTCTGCAGACATGGTTCCCCGGAAATCATCCGGCAAGGGGGCCCGCACCTACGTGGGCTACATTCCTTTCATCTGGACGGTGACTGACGAGGTAGAGCTTTTCGTGGACTACTATCTGGCCGGCACCGACAAGAAGGGGCGTTGGGTGGCCAACGCCGGAAGTCCCAAGCAACCGCTGACGTTTCGTGTCAACCTCATGGAGGGCAAGGTGCCCGAGGGAGCCCGCCGTACACCGCTGCTCAAGGCCTGGTGGTTCTGGACATTGGTTGGAGTGGGGGTGGCCGGAGCGGCAGTGGGTACCTATTTCGCCGTCTCCGGTGGCGGGGCCGGCCAGCCGGACACCGGGCAGGCGGTTCTCATCGTCCGCTGAAGCGGAGGAAGGTGAAAATGCTCCAGCATCGTGCCATCTGGGTAGCCCGCCTGTCTCTGAGCCTGGCGCTGGTACTGGGCGCCCTGGGTCCTGGATGCGGGGGCGGCACGGGGCGGATGGAACTGGCCCTGCAGTTTTCCCCGCGCGATCTGCCCGCGGGTACGACCAGTGTGCGCTACTACGTACTGCCGACCACTCTGTCCGACAACTCGCAAGCAGTGTGTGAAGATTTCCTGGGCCCGGATGCCCCCAAGAGCGTGCTGGATTACGGTAGTGACATGGTGGTCTCCAGCGAGACTCCGGTAACCGACACCACCACGATCACCATCGTCGTCGAGAACCTGCCGCCGGGATCCTTCATGTTCTACCTGGAGGCCATGGCCTCGAGTAGCGTAGCCGGTTGCGGTTGCGGCAGTGGTTCGATAAGCGCCGGGGAAAAGACCGTCATTCCCATCCGCCTGGTGCAGGAGTGCCGTATCTGAACCTGCCTTCCTCGGTAAGCTTGGTCGCCGGGGGTCTTACACGTAAGTCAAAGACATGTTGCCGTACTGTTTCCGGACAGGTGGTCGGTAGGTAGGATTATCCGGAGCCAGCGGCTTGTCAGAAACTCTGAAAACATCTTAGAATAAGGACAGAACCCCTACGGGAGGCGAGAACATGGCCACACCATGGTTGCGATCGAGCACGGTGGGTTTCGGTCACCTGTTGTCCCTGGTTGCCGGGCTGCTGCTGGCCGGAATAGGTTCGACGGGCTGCGACTGCAACGGCGGGGCTATCAAGGCCAAGGTGGTGGGCGAGCTGCGGGTGGAACCCGACGTCATCCCCGCCAGCGGCAAGCCCGAGGCCGAGGTCAGTGTCTGGGTCTACACCGAGGGTGCCGCTCGCACTCCCATGCAGGGCGCCGAGATCAAGGTGTTTTCCTCCCGCAACCAGGGTGGCAACTACGTGGACATGGTCGAGCAGCCCGGGGTGCCCAGCGACACCGACGGCCGGGCCAGTGCCTTCCTGGGTTCGAGTACGGTAGGTGAGGCGGGCATTGTGGCCGAGGTCGACGGAGTGCCCCTGTGCGACCATTTCGAGGATGGTGAGTGCGTGCGCGCCCAGCAGATAGTCAGCTTCTACCTGGTTTGCGAGGAAGGGCAGATCATCTGCCACGATGAGTGTGTCAATCCCCAGAACGACCTGGCCAACTGCGGCGGCTGCGACAACTCCTGCGAATTTCCCAATGCCACCGCCGTGTGCCAGGAAGGCCAATGCCTGTTGAGCGCCTGCCAGCTGGGCTGGGAGGATTGCGACGGTGACCAGGCCAACGGCTGTGAGATCAACCTCCAGGGAGACCGGGACAACTGCGGCAGCTGCGGCAATGTCTGCCCTCCGGAACTGGGTTGCGTGGGTGGCAGTTGCGCCGCCACCTGCGTGGACGCCGATCAGGACGGCTTCGACGATGCCGCCTGCGGAGGTGAAGATTGCAACGATGCCGATCCCGAAATCTATCCCGGAGGAGTGGAACTGTGCGACGGTCTCGACAACAATTGTGACGGCCAGATCGATGAACAGCCTGCTTCCTCCGAGGCCTGCGCCGATAACAATCCCTGCACCAATGATGTCTGCCAACGCGGCCGGGGTTGCATCAACATAAAGCTGTCGGAAGGGGCCTGCGATGACCAGGATGCCTGCACCATGGGTGATACCTGCCGCAACGGCATCTGCCTGGGCGTACCCCTGGACGAAGATGGTGACGGCTACCAGCCGCTGGCCTGTGGTGGTACTGACTGCGACGATACCCAGGTTGATGTACATCCGGGTGCCTTCGAGGGTTCGGGACAGCCGCAGACCTGCAACGACGGCTGGGACAACAACTGCAATGGTCTCACCGATGGCGACGACCCGCTGTGCCATGCTTGTGAGAGCGACAGCGACTGTGACGATCACGATGCCTGCACCGGCCAGGAACGCTGTATCAACAACGCCTGCCAGCAGGGCGTGGCGGTGGATTGCGACGATGCCAACCCCTGCACCGACGACAGCTGCGATCCCGCCAGCGGAGCCTGCTCCCATGTCAACAACAGCATTCCCTGCGACGACGGCGACGCCTGTACCGTGGGTGATACCTGTTCCGGAGGAGTCTGTCAGCCCGGCGCCGATACCCTGGATTGCGAGGACGGCAACCCCTGTACCGACGACAGCTGCGATTCCACCAGCGGCTGCCTGCACAGCAACAATACCGCCGCCTGTGACGACGGCAATCCCTGTACCGCCGGCGACGTATGCGCCGGCGGCCAGTGCCAGGGCGGCAGCCAGGCTCCCGATTGTGACGACGGTAACGTCTGTACCGATGACAGTTGCGACCCGGCCCGGGGAGGTTGCGTCAACGACCCCAACAATGCCCTGTGCGACGACGGCGATCCCTGCACCCTGGACGACCAGTGCGCGGACGGAGCTTGCCAACCGGGAACTCCCAGGAACTGTGACGACGGTAATCCCTGTACCGATGACAGCTGCGATTCCGCCTCGGGCTCCTGCCTCAATTCCCCCAACACCGCCAGTTGCGACGACGGTATCGACTGCACCATGAACGACACCTGCTTCAACGGCACCTGCGTGGGGGTACCCCTCGATGCCGACGGAGACGACTTCGAAGCTTCACAGTGTGGGGGGCTGGACTGTGACGACAGCAACGCCGCCGTCAACCCCGGTATCTTCGAAGGACCGCAGGGAGATGCCATGTGTGGCGACGGTCTCGACAACGACTGCGACACCCTGACCGATACCGACGATCCCGGCTGCGGGGCCTGCAGTGTCGATGGTGACTGCGACAACGCCAACGTCTGCGACGGCGCCGAGACCTGCCAGGGAGGCTTGTGCGTGGCCGGCAGCCCACTCGATTGCAATGACAACAATCCCTGCACCGATGACGGCTGCCACCCGCAGAACGGCTGCTACAACCAGGACAACAATGCCCCCTGCGACGACGGCAACGCCTGCACCCTGACCGATGTCTGTTCGGGTGGCAGCTGTACCGGCACCGATCCGGTGGTGTGCACGGCGCTGGACCAGTGCCACGACGCAGGTACCTGCAATCCCGCCACCGGCGTGTGTTCCAATCCCCTCAAGCCCGATGGCACGGCCTGTGACGACGGTGATCTGTGCACCCAGACCGACACCTGCCAGGGTGGTGTCTGCACCGGCGGCAATGCGGTGGTGTGCACGGCACTGGACAGTTGCCATGATGTCGGCACCTGCAATCCGGCCACCGGAAACTGCTCGAATCCCGCCAAGCCCGACGGGGCCGGCTGCGACGACGGCAACCTGTGTACCCAGACCGACACCTGCCTGAGTGGCACTTGCGTGGGCAGCAACCCGGTTACCTGCAGCGCCCTCGATCAATGCCACCAGGCCGGTACCTGCAACCCGGACACGGGGGTGTGCTCCGATCCGGCCAAGCCCGACGGCTCGCCCTGCGACGATGGCGACGCTTGTACCCAGACCGACACCTGCCAGGCGGGGATCTGTACCGGGGCCGACCCGGTGGTCTGCACCGCGCTCGATCAATGCCACGACGCCGGCACTTGCAACCCGGCTACGGGAACGTGTTCCGACCCGGCCAAGCCCGATGGTTCCGCCTGTGACGATGGCAATCTGTGTACCCAGACCGACACCTGCCAGGCGGGTGTCTGCAGTGGTACCGATCCGGTGGTGTGCACCGCGCTTGACCAGTGTCATGACGCCGGAACCTGCAATCCGTCCACGGGAGCATGTTCCAACCCCGCCAAGCCCGACGGCTCTGCCTGCGATGACGGTGATCTGTGCACCCAGACCGATACCTGTCTGTCGGGCACCTGTACCGGTAGCGATCCGGTGGTGTGCACGGCACTCGACCAGTGTCACCTGGCCGGAACCTGCAACCCGGCCACGGGAGCGTGTTCCGATCCGGCCAAGCCCGACGGCTCGCCCTGCGACGACGGCGACCTGTGCACCCAGACCGACACCTGCCAGGCTGGTGTTTGCAGCGGTGCCGACCCGGTGGTGTGCACGGCGCTCGATCAATGTCATGACGTCGGAACCTGCAATCCCGCGACCGGGGTGTGTTCCGACCCGGCCAAACCCGACGGCTCTGCCTGCGATGACGGTGACCTGTGCACCCAGACCGATACCTGCCAGTCGGGTAGCTGCAGTGGATCTGATCCGGTGGTATGCACGGCACTCGACCAGTGTCACGACGCCGGCACCTGCAATCCGGCCACGGGAGTGTGTTCCAACCCTCCCAAACCCGACGGTACTCCCTGCGATGACGGCAACGCCTGTTCCAGCAGCGACACTTGCCAGGGAGGGAGTTGCAGCGCCGGTGCCACCGACAAGGACTCGGATGGTGACGGTTTTCTCGATGGCGCCTGTCCGGGGGGCAACGATTGCGACGATTCGCTGGGCGCTGTGAACCCTGCGGCCAACGAGGGCCCTTACGGGGACGCAACCTGCAGCGACGGTCTCGACAACGATTGCGACAGCTTCCCGGACATGAACGACACCGGTTGCATGGAATGCCTGGATGCCAGCGATTGCAACGATTTCAATCCTTGCACCAGTGACGCCTGCGTCCTGGGTGCCTGTCAGAACGATGCCGTGAGCGACGGCACTCCCTGCGACGACGGCAACGCCTGCACCCAGACCGACACCTGCCAGTCGGGCAGCTGCACCGGGGCCGATCCGGTGGTGTGCACGGCGCTTGATCAGTGCCACGATGCCGGCACTTGCAATACCGCCACCGGTGTCTGTTCGAATCCCCAGAAGCCCGATGGTTCACCCTGCGACGACGGAGACCTGTGTACCCAGACCGACACCTGTCAGTCGGGCAGCTGTACCGGGGCCGATCCGGTGGTGTGTTCACCGCTGGACCAATGCCACGACGCCGGTACCTGCAACCCGGCCACGGGAGTGTGTTCCAACCCCAACAAGCCCGATGGAACATCCTGCGACGACGGCAACGCCTGCACCCAGACCGACACCTGCCAGTCGGGCAGCTGTACCGGTAGTGATCCGGTGGTGTGTACCGCGCTCGACCAGTGCCACGACGCCGGCACGTGCAATACCGCGACCGGGGTGTGCTCCAACCCGCAGAAACCCGATGGAACATCCTGCGACGACGGCGACCTGTGCACCCAGACCGACACCTGCCAGTCGGGCACTTGCAGCGGTGCCGATCCGGTGGTGTGCACGGCGCTCGACCAGTGCCACGACGCCGGCACCTGCAACCCGGCCACGGGAGTGTGCTCCAACCCGGCCAAGTCCGACGGTACTCCTTGCGATGACGGCAACCTGTGTACCCAAACCGACACCTGCCAGTCGGGCAGCTGCACCGGCGCGGACCCGGTGGTGTGTACGGCTCTCGACCAGTGCCACCTGGCTGGCAGTTGCAATCCGGCCACGGGGGTGTGTTCCGACCCGGCCAAGCCCGATGGTACTTCCTGCGACGACGGCAACCTGTGCACCCAGACCGACACCTGCCAGTCGGGCAGCTGCACCGGCTCGGACCCGGTGGTATGCACGGCGCTCGACCAGTGCCACGACGCCGGTACCTGCAACCCCGCGACCGGGGTGTGCTCCAACCCGCAGAAGCCGGACGGCACCAGCTGTGACGACGGCGATCTGTGTACCCAGACCGATACCTGCCAGTCGGGCACCTGCACCGGGGCGGACCCGGTGGTGTGTTCACCGCTGGACCAGTGCCACGACTCCGGTGTTTGCAACCCGGCCACGGGGATCTGTTCCAACCCGGCCAAACCCGATGGTACTGCTTGTGACGACGGCGACGCCTGTTCCAGCCAGGACACCTGCCAGGGAGGTGTATGCTCCAGCGGGCCCACGGACAAGGACTCCGACGGCGATGGTTTCCTCGATGGAGCATGTCCGGGTGGTGACGATTGCGATGATTCTCGCGGCTTCATCAATCCCGGACAGGTGGAAGGACCCTTCGGGGATCCGGTGTGTTCCGATACCTGGGACAATGATTGCGACACCCAGATCGACATAAACGATCCCGGGTGCATGCAGTGTACCAGCCACGCCGAGTGTGACGACGGCAACGATTGCACCTCCGATCTGTGCCAGGGGGGGATCTGCCAGAACACCCCGGTGGCGGATGGAACCGCTTGCGACGATGGCGACCTGTGTACCCAGACCGACACCTGCCAGTCGGGCAGCTGCACCGGCGCGGACCCGGTGGTGTGCACGGCGCTCGACCAGTGTCACGTGGCCGGCACCTGCAACCCGGCCACGGGAGTATGTTCCAACCCCAACAAGCCCGATGGTACTTCCTGCGACGACGGCGATGCCTGTACCCAGACCGACACCTGCCAGTCGGGCAGCTGCACCGGCGCGGACCCGGTGGTGTGCACGGCGCTCGACCAGTGCCACGATATCGGCACCTGCAATCCCGCGACCGGGGTGTGCTCCAACCCGCAGAAGCCCGATGGTACTTCCTGCGACGACGGCAACCTGTGCACCCAGACCGACACCTGCCAGTCGGGCAGCTGTACCGGGGCCGATCCGGTGGTGTGTTCACCGCTGGACCAGTGTCACGAAGCCGGTACCTGCAACCCCGCGACCGGGGTGTGCTCCAACCCGCAGAAGCCCGATGGTACTTCCTGCGACGACGGCGATGCCTGTACCCAGACCGACACCTGCCAGTCGGGCAGCTGTACCGGTAGCGATCCGGTAGTATGCACGGCACTCGACCAGTGCCACGACGCCGGCACCTGCAACCCGGCCACGGGAGAGTGTTCCAACCCCAACAAGCCCGATGGCACTTCCTGCGACGACGGCGATGCCTGTACCCAGACCGACACCTGCCAGTCGGGCACCTGCACCGGGGCGGACCCGGTGGTGTGCACCGCGCTCGACCAGTGTCACGAAGCCGGTACCTGCAACCCCGCGACCGGTACCTGCAGCAACCCGGTCAAGCCGGACGACACTCCCTGCGACGACGGTGACCTGTGCACCCAGACCGACACCTGCCAGTCGGGCAGCTGTACCGGATCGGATCCGGTAGTGTGCACCGCGCTCGACCAGTGTCACGAAGCCGGCACCTGCAACCCGGCCACGGGAGAGTGTTCCAACCCCAACAAAGCGGACGGCACTGCCTGTGACGATGGTGACGCCTGCACGCTCACCGACACCTGCCAGTCGGGCACCTGCACCGGCGCGGATCCGGTGGTGTGCACCGCGCTCGACCAGTGCCACGACGCCGGCACCTGCAACCCGAGCACGGGAGTATGCTCGAATCCCAGCAAGCCCGATGGTACCTCGTGCGACGATGGCAACAACTGTTCCAGCACCGACACCTGTCAGTCTGGTATTTGCACGGCCGGGGCCACCGACAAGGACTCCGATGGCGACAGCTACCTGGATGGTGCCTGTCCCGGGGGCGACGATTGCGATGACGGCGCTCCGCTGGTGAACCCCGGGGCCACGGAAGGGCCTTACGGTGACGCCACTTGTTCGGACAGCGCCGACAATGATTGCGACACCGCCATCGACATGGCTGATACCGATTGCATGCAGTGCCTCGACAATGGTGACTGTGATGACGGCAACGTTTGTACCAACGACCAGTGCATCGGCGGCGTATGCCAGAACAATCCGGTGGCGGACGGGACCAGCTGCGACGACGGCGACCTGTGTACCCAGACCGATACTTGCCAGTCGGGTACCTGTACGGGGTCTAATCCAGTGGTGTGCACGGCGCTTGATCAGTGTCACGTGGCAGGTACTTGTAACCCCGGCACGGGTGTCTGCTCCAACCCGACGAAACCCAATGGCAGCGCCTGTGATGACGGTGATGCTTGCACCCAGACCGACACTTGCCAGGGTGGCAGCTGCACCGGCTCGGACCCGGTGGTGTGCACGGCGCTCGACCAGTGCCACGATATCGGTACCTGCAACCCCGCGACCGGGGTGTGCTCCAACCCGCAGAAGCCGGATGGTACTTCCTGCGACGACGGCGATCTGTGTACCCAGACCGACACCTGCCAGGGCGGCATTTGCACCGGTTCTGACCCGGTGGTGTGCACGGCGCTCGACCAGTGCCACGACGTTGGTACCTGCAACTCGTCGACGGGAGTGTGCTCCAACCCGCAGAAGCCAGATGGCACTTCCTGTGACGACGGCGATGCCTGCACCCAGACCGATACCTGCCAGTCGGGCACCTGCACCGGCTCGGACCCGGTGGTGTGCACGGCACTCGACCAGTGCCACGACGTTGGTACCTGTGACTCCGGCACCGGGGTGTGCTCCAACCCCGCCAAGCCCGATGATACTCCCTGCGACGACGGCGATGCCTGCACCCAGACAGACACCTGCCAGTCGGGTACCTGCACCGGCTCGGACCCGGTGGTGTGCACGGCACTCGACCAGTGCCACGACGTGGGCACCTGTAACTCATCGACCGGAGTGTGTTCCAACCCGGCCAAGCCCGATGGTACTTCCTGCGACGACGGCGATGCTTGCACCCAGACCGACACCTGCCAGTCGGGCAGCTGCACCGGCTCTGACCCGGTGGTTTGTACTCCGCTCGACCAGTGCCATGATACCGGTACCTGCAACCCCGCGACCGGGGTATGTTCCAATCCGCAGAAGCCCGACGGTACCTCCTGTGACGACGGCAATCTCTGTACCCAGACCGACACCTGCCAGTCGGGCACCTGCACGGGAGCCGATCCGGTGGTGTGCACGGCGCTGGACCAGTGCCACGACATCGGCACCTGCGATTCCGGCACCGGGGTGTGTGACAATCCGCAGAAGCCCGACGGCACCGGTTGCGACGACGGTGACCTGTGCACCCAGACCGATACCTGCCAGGGTGGAGTGTGCACGGGAACCAACCCGGTCGTCTGCACGGCCCAGGACGCCTGCCACGACATCGGCACCTGTGATCCGCTCACCGGCGTGTGTGACAATCCGCCCAAGCCCGAAGGATCTCCCTGTGACGATGGTGATGTCTGCACCTATCCTGATCAGTGCCTGTCTGGAGTCTGCGTGGGTACGCCTTATTCCTGCGATGATCTGTCGCCCTGCACCGCCGATTCCTGCAACGGTGACGGCACCTGCACCAACACCCCGCTGGCCGATCCCACCACCGACCCCGACTTCGAGAGGGTGGAGACCAGTTGCGACGGCATCGACAACGACTGCGACGGCTGCGTGGACGAAAAGTGCGCCGGCTACTCCAACCCCATCGTGGCCGCCGAGGTGATACCCTTCTCCACCCAGCCCGGCCTGCAACGTATCTCCGGAAACGGCCAGTTCGGACCCATCGGCCAGGATTTGCCCTTCCCGCTGGTGGTGCAGCTCAACGACGGTTCCGGCAACCCCCTGCCGGGCCAGCCGGTTACCTTCACCGTGGAGCCGACGACCGACGGCATCGACCCCGAGGATCCCATCCGCGAGGGAATCTGCTACGGCGACAGCAAGACCCAGTACAATTGCCCCGACCGGGCCCAGGGACGTATCTGCCCGCTCGAGGTTCTCAAGTTGTGCAACAACGACCTGGGTTCATTGATCGACGACCAGAACAACTACGTGGCCAGCCTGGTGGTCTACACCGACGACAACGGCCAGGCCCGGGTCCGGGCGGCCCTGCCCCTGGATACCGGCTTCACGGTGATCAGCGCCAGCGCCAACTCCCAGAGCGTCAACTTCTTTGCCGCCAGCACCATCGAACTGGCCGACACCATCACCGTTCCCGACGCCAGCGATCACTTCCCCGCGGTCAATCCCGCCCTGGGACCGCTGGTCCAGACCCGCTGGGACAACGACAACAACGCGCCCACCTACCTGGGCCAGTTCAGCTCTTACACCCTGGCCATCACCGGCCTGTCGGTGGACGACGCCACCTGCACGAACGGCGAGCTGCCCACGGCCAGCATCAACGCCGGCGGGGTGTTGACCATCTGCGGGCAGGGGTTCGCTGCCAGCGGCAACACCGTCTGGGTGGGCGGAATGCAGATAGCCCCGGGAGACATCGTTTCCGAGTCGACCACCCAGATCCGCGTCAACCTGCCCGAGGGCATCCCCGGGGCCTCGCCGGTGGTGGTCTGGGATGGTACCACCACCATCTGCAAGGACGACCAGGGCCATGCCGACAGCGGGGCGTCGAACTTCGGCTGGCTGCCCAGCTACGTCGGGGCCACCGCCAACTTCTGGCGCCTGGGGCCTCAGCCAGTTTACATCTTCGGCCAGACCGGCAGCCAGGCCGGCTCCAGCGCCGGGCTCAAGCTGCTCGGCCTCGACACCTGCGGTAACCCGCTCGATCTCAGTGGCCACTCCATATCGCTCGATGCCTACGATCCCGACAAGTCCACGCCCTCCAGTGCGGTGACGGTGTCAGCGCCCGATGCCAGCACCGGTGTTGCCGTGGCCAGCGACAACGGCACCGGCAACCTGCGGGCGGCGGTGGTCATCGGTACCGTGGACGGGCTGAGTTCGAACGACCTCGACGGCGGGGCCGGCAACGTGGTGGTTTCCACGGTGCCGCGCCTGGCCCCGGGACACTTCGACGACGACTCCACACTGGGCAACGACAACGGGATCAACTCCATGATCATCCGCGGCGCCGACGAGTCCAACAGCAGCGACATGCAGCACCAGAACCCGGCCATCCGCATCGCCGACGGCACCGAGAGCGTGTGGTGCGACACCTATACCATACCCGACGGCGCCGGGCCGGTATACGAGACCGAGGCCAACCTGTCGGCAGCGACGCTGACCGGCGAAGGCTGGGTGGCCAACCTGGCGGTCGCTGCCTATGATGCCGTGGCCGGCACCGCGCTGGTGGTGGTCTCGGGCGGTCCGCTGGCCCTGGTAGGGGCGTTGGCGGCCACCATCGGTATCGATCCGGATACCAGCCAGGCTGGTGAAACGGTGATGGCGGTACCGGCGGTGATCCTGCCCGGCTGGTTGCGCAACCCCGACACCAGCGGTATGCAGGAGATTGAAGCCTTCTACAATGCCTTGCTCTTCTTCGAGGACGACGGAGTGTCCGGAGGCGGGTATCCCCGCGGCCTGTCGTTACGGCTGCTGTTCGAACGCGCCATGCCCTGAGTCGACACTGCAGTTGCACAGGCAACTTACTTGTCGTCCATTCCCCGCAGCGCTCGCGGCGCAGCTGCCGGACCCTTTTCGAGTGCCTTCTTGAGTGCCGCTTCCACTTCCTTCTTGACGGCGGCGGTGGCCGGCTCGGACGGGGCCAGGCGCTCGGCCTGCGCCAGGGCCCCGCGGGCCCCGGCAATGTCTCCCCGGGCCAGTTCGGCCCGGGCCAGCCCCAGCCAGCTGGGCAGGTGGCCGGGCCGCAGGCGGGCCGCCCGCCGCAGTTGCCTCGCCGCCGCCTCGGCCTGGCCGGACCGCAGCAGCAGCAGCCCCAGGTTGTAACGGGCCGGGGACAGGCGGGGGTCAAGTTGCAGGGCCTGCCGGTATAGCCGCAGCGCCGCTTCCTTGTCACCGCGCCGGGCCAGCAGGTTGGCCAGGTTGTTATGGGCCATGGCGTTTCGTGGATGGCCGGCCACTGCCTGGCGGTATACCCGCTCGGCCTTGTCGAAGCGCTTCTGCTCCTCCAGTAGCCTACCCAGGTTGAGGCGGGCATCGACCAGGTGCGGATCTATCTCCAGGGCGGTGCGCAGCAGCCGCTCGGCCTCGGTGGCGTGGCCGCGCCGGGACAGTACCTGGGCCAGGTTTACCAGCGGCTGGGGATGGGCCGGATCGGCGGCGATGGCCAGGCGGAACAGCTTTTCCGCCTGGCGGTCGTAGCCGCGCCGGGAAAGCAGCACCCCCAGGTTGTTGGCGGCCTGGGCGTGATGGGGCGCCAGTTCCAGGGTGCGCCGGTAGGCTTGTTCGGCCTCGCTCACCCGCCCCAGCTTCTGCAGCACCAACCCCCGGTTGTAGACCGGCCGGGGATTGTTGGGATCCAGGGTCACCGCCCGTTCGAACATTTCCAGGGCCTCTACCGGCCGGCCGGAGCGCAGCTTCCAGGTGCCCAGGTTGTTGTAGGCATCGGCCGAGCGGGGCCGGCATTCCAGCAGTCCGCGGTAGAGTCGCTCGGTGTCGCGCCAGTAATAGTTCTGCCACAGCAGTCCCCCCCCGTAGACAACCAGCACCAGGGCCGACAGTCCCAGGGCCAGCCGGCGTCTCCTCCTGGCCAGCGACTCCAGGGCCCAGCCGGCCACCAGGCAGGAGGCGGTGCTGGGCAGGTAGAGGAAGCGCTGGGCCATCACCACCGCGAAGGGAACGATGTGCGAAACCGGCAGCAACCAGGCCAGGAACACCAGCAATCCCGCCGCCGGCAGGCGGCGTTCCCGGGAGGCCGTGCGCTTGAGAACCAGCCTGGCGGTAGTGGCTACCAGAAGTAGCAGAAGCAGGGCGGCTGCCAGCCCGGCAAGCAGCGACAGCTGTGCCGGGAAATCCTGGTAACAGTCGGGATGCCGGTAAGGCAGGGGCCAGATGGCCCAGAACAGGTAATGGATCTGGATGGCGAGCAGCACCAGCACCAGCCGCCAGCCGGGCAGCCGGCCGAAGGTCACCTCCCAGGAGGAAGGAGCCACCCGTCCCACCACCAGCAGGCGAGCGGTGACATAGACGGCAAGCACCAGCAAGTAAGGGGCCAGTTGCCGGGCCAGTTGGCGCAGGCCGGGCCTGTCCAGGGCGTAGATCCAGATACCCATGGCCAGGGGCAGGACGGCCGCGTTCTCCTTGGAGAACAACCCCAGCAGGTAGGCCAGCAGCGACAGCCCCAGCCAGGTTGCCCTCCCGGCGCCGTAACTCTCATGGCTGCGCAGCAACGCCAGCCACGATGCCAGGCAGAACAGGGCCGCCAGCAACCCGGCGCGGCCACCCAGCAGGGAGGCCACCGTTTCGGCATGGGCCGGGTGCAGCGCGAACATGGCTCCTGCCAAGAAAGCCGCCCATGCCGATCCCAGCAGCCGCGTTCCCAGCAATACCACCAGCAATACCACTCCCAGGTGCAGCAGCAGGTTGAGCAATCGCCAGCCGGGTGACCACAGGCCGAAGATCCAGTAGTCCAGATGATAGGATGCCGCCAACAGCGGGCGGTAGAGGCCGTAGCGACTTCTCCCGGCCGGCTTTTGCCCCAGCTGCCGGGGGACCAACCAGTCGACGTCGGCGGTGAAATAGCGCAATATGTTGCCGGGGTCGGCCAGCATGGGGTTTTCACTGGCGACCAACACGTCGTCCGAGGTCAGCGGTGCCTGCAGGGTATCCAGGTAGGGCAGCGCTCCCAGGAACAACAACAGCAGGTACCACCACCAGCGTACCCTCTTGCCGGAAGGTGGACTCATCCCCAGTACCTCCGGGCCAACAGGCTGGCCACCATGAGCAATCCGCCGGCCAGGTAGAGCAGGCGATAGAGGCGACGCAGGAGTCGTCCCCGCCGGCTGTCCGTACCCCGGCCCAGCGTAAAGAACAACACCGCGTAGCCGGCTACCAGCAGGAGATTGATCCCGGCCACCAGTTCGGGGATTGCGGGGCGTTGCCGGACGAAGATCGTCAGCGGCAGGGCCGATCCCAGCCACAGGAGGAACCCGATCCACAGGGTGCGGCGGGGACCGAAGCGCACGGCGCAGGTGCGCACCCCGGCCAGGCGATCCGCCTCCAGGTCCCGCACCTCGTGGTGCAGATGCCCGGCGGCGAATACCAACCCGAAGGTGAGCCCCGGCAGCAGCGCCTCCCAGGAGTTGTTCCCGCTAGACCACCAGCCGATGGCGAAGGCCAGGTCTCCTTCCAGCAGGTGTACCAGGCTGGCCAGCACAGGTACCTGTTTACAAGGAAACCACCGCATGCTGTAGCAGATGGCCAGGACCAGGCTGGCCAGGCCGGCCCAGAGCGGGCGACTTTCTCCGGGCAGGGCCAGCAGGACCATGGCCAACCCGCCCGTGCCCAGCAAGCCGGCTCCCAGACGAGAGTGCCTGGCAACCGTGCGGGCCCGGATCCGCTTGGCGGGGACGAGGCTGTCGGCAGGGCCGTCCTGCCAGTCGTTGAAAAGGAAAGCGAAGGCGGCCAGCAGAAACACCGCCAGGGGAGCCACCAGCAAGGGAAGCCAGGCGACTGCACCCTTGGCCGGCTGGGCCAGCCAGGCGCCCAGCCAGGCGACTCCCGCGAAGGGAAGCGCTTCACCGAGACGCAGCAGGCCGATTGGCATTTTGGTTGCGGTCATGCCCTGGCGGCCGACTCCTTTCCATGTCTGCCGGCGGTTCCGGCCGGGTTCAGGTATATCTTGACATGAGAGCAGGCGCGGGTAAAAGCGAATATGTCGAGGAGGTGGTCATGGCCAAGCCGGGAATCGTCGTTTTCTTGATCGGTTTGATGCTCGCCGGTTGTTCTCGGGAAGATCGCTCGCCCGCGGTGGATGGTGGGAAGGAAAGGATAGCCGCCCCGAGTACCAAGCCCCAGGCGGCTCTTGACGCCCTGGCAGAGGTGAACGGTATACCAGTACACCGGGAGGAATTCCTGCGCTACGCCGAACCCTACCCGGAAAGCCTCAAGGCCAGCCGCTCGGGACTGGAACGGGTACTGCAAAGCTATGTCGACAACCTGCTGCTCGAGCAGGAGGCCCATCGGCGCGGCCTGGACCGGGAGGCGGAATACCTGGCCAAGGTGGAGAACTACCGTCGCAACCTGCTGCAGAACACCTTGTTGCAACGCGAAGCCGGGGACCAGAACGACATCAGCGAAGACGAGGCCCGGGCCTGGTACCAGGCCCACCCGGAGCAATTCGATCATCCCGAGCGGGTACACCTGCGCCATATCCTGGTGGACGACGAGAAGCTGGCCCGGGAATTGAAGGTACGCCTGGCGCGGGGCGAGTCCTTCGAAAAGCTGGCTCGCCAGTACTCCCAGGATCGGGCCAGTCGTTCCCGGGGCGGAGACCTGGGTGTCTTTTCGCGCCGACAGCGACCGGAACTGGCGGAGGCGGCCTTCGCCCTCACCAAGCCGGACCAGGTGGCCGGGCCGGTAAAGACCAGCCGGGGATATCACCTAATTCAGTTGGTGCGACGTTTGCCGGCCAGCAAGGAGACCTTCGAACAAGCCCGGCAGTCATTGCTCGGGCGCCTGCGGGCCGCCCGGCGCCAGGAAACCAAGCGGAAGCTGCTCGAGAAACTCCGCTCC
>Ga0190359_1000017_pt1 | contig 85217 bp, 79 predicted proteins | sample 48721823_MG_FD_161269 | JGI IMG/M metagenome (GOLD analysis project Ga0190359, IMG submission 161269) | Hydrothermal vent microbial mat bacterial communities from Southern Trench, Guaymas Basin, Mexico - 4872-18-2-3_MG | ecosystem: Environmental > Aquatic > Marine > Hydrothermal vents >...
TCGTCGCGTGTTAAAAAAAACGAACTCAAGCCTTGGAAAAAGGATGGCTGGGTCATCCCGCCAGCAGAAGACGCCTCGTTCGTAGCGCATATGGAAATGGTGCTGGATGTCTACAGGAGGCCTTACGTGAATGCCGGCATCTGAAAGGATCAATAAAAGTACCATGAGCCCCGCCAAGCGAAAACAGATCGATCCGCTGGAAAAGGCCATCGAAGCAGCACTGTCTCCCGGCCGTTTCATTTCCTATCATGCCGCCTGGTCGTTCGTGGAGGATATTCAGGGTGTTGCCGATGATATCGGTAAAATCATCCAGAAAGAGCCGGCACGGGCAGCGCGTCTGTACGAGATCTTCATCGCCGCTTGCCATGAAAAAGCCGATGAGATCGACGACTCGGGCGGTAATTTCGGCATGCTGGTTGAGGAACTGTTTCAAAGTTGGATCAAAGCGCGTCAGGATGCAAATTTTGATCCGGACGAGACCGCCATATCGTTGATATCCTGGATGGAAGACGATCCCTGTGGATTCTGTCACGACCTTGAGCGTGGGGTTGTGAAAGTGCTCGACAATGAGGGGTTGGCGGCCTTCATCCAGCAGATTCGCGCCAAGTTCGAATCCGCTCCGACCCGGGATGACGAGGAAAAGCGTTTTCCCGGCTACGAACGCCGACGGTGGGGCGGCGCACTGAAGACGTTGCTGGCAGCCCAACGTAATGTTGAGGCTTATATCGCGTTCTGCGATCAGACCGGGCTTGAAGCCAAGGACTGCATTGCCATCGCGAAAATATACAAAGACCGGAGACGTCCTGTAGATGCGCTTTCCTGGGTCGAAAGAGGTTTACAGATCGCGCGGGCGGACAGCCGAACATCATATGAAGAACACGAATTAGGTGAGCTGAAACGGGCGATGCTGGCCAGGATCGGACGGACGGAAGATGCCCTTCAATCCGCCTGGTCCGAGTTTGAGGCACACCCCTCCACGTTCACATACAAGGAATTGATGCGCTATGTGCCGAACAAGGAGAAAACGAGTTGGCACCAAAAGGCCATGACGGCATCGGAAAAAAGCGATTTGTCCTCTCTGATTGAACTCTGGCTTGAGCATAAAGAATACAACCGTCTTGTATCGCGCCTGCTCCAGACTACGGATGATGAATTGGAAGATCTCAGCCACTACCGGACCGAGCCGCTGGCGCACAAGCTGGAGCATTCTCATCCTTCCATATCAGCCAGGGTTTACCGGGCGCTCTGCATGCGGATCGTCAATGCCGGCAAAAGCAAATATTACGATGCGGCGCTCGGCCATATCGAGCGCGCCAAAAAATGCTACTCAAAAGCCTGCCTTGATGCCGACTGGCAGGCGGTGGTTGCCGATGTGCGCAAAAGGCACTTTCGCAAGAAGGGATTTATGGCCGGGTTCGAGGATATCGTCGCCGGCGCACCCAAACAGGTTGAGCCGTCTTTTCTGGAACGTGCGAAAGCACGTTGGCCAAGAAAACCGAAGAGGAGCTGAATCAGGTTTTGATGCGCAGGTTCAGGGAAGAAATTCATCATGGGGTCGACAACCAAAATGAACAAAGTTGAATGGACGGGACGAATTACAGCTGTCCAGCCCCGTATTCGTCTCCTGCGTTCCTTCGACGAGCGGAGCCACAGCTACCTGGGATATGTGCTTCAGCTTGAAGGGACCATCGGCGATGAACCCGGCGAATTCATAATCGCCATTGGAAAGGCTGCACAAGCGAAGCATCGATTTCGAGTCGGCATGGAGGTGAGCGGCCTGTCGGTGCCGGTGCCCGATCCGCGACTGGAAACGGCTGGATTCTACAAGGCAAGCGGTTTGAAGATACTGAAAGACGCTGAAGGCGATCCCCAGCCCGGCCCGCCGTTTCACGGCGTGCCGCCCGACCTGGAAACCTATCGCAGCCGTGGGCATCGGCGGCTGGACGCCCGGACGTATGACGCCAAGTGCAAGACCTGTATCTGGGGCTGCCGCATGCCGGTAGAGATGATCATCGACCACTGGAATCCGTCCAAAAAACGGTACCGGTTCGAGACCTTCTGTTACGGCCCCAAAAGCTGCACTCTTTACAAGGCCGGACCGACACGCAAGGTGCCGGGGCGCAAGGGCATGTCCTACACCGAGGAGGACTGGGTCGATGACGATGCCGCTGCTCACCGGGGGCCGGATGAATGAGGATTGTTAAGCTTTGCGACAAGCGCATTGGCGCTGTGGTTAGGAAGTGTGGCTTAACGCCGCTTCCGGCAGTTCGAGAAGGAACCGCCATGCCGGGACCACTTCGATGGTCCCGGCGCCGGCCCTGATCCGCCCGTCTTCGTTGCGCGTCACGATGGTCCCGGTTTTCAGGCCCAGTTCGGCCATCGCCTCACTCAAGGCCGCAGTCTCCCGTTTCCGCGTCTGCGGCTCCGCCAGGGATTCGCACACCTGGACCAGCATCCGCGGCCGGCCACGCAACGGGACGATGAAATCAACCTCCCGGCCGGTTTTTGTCTTGTAATAGTAGATTTCCGGGTGAAGACGCCGGAGCGCCGTGAACACGAGGTTCTCCAAGAGGTGGCCGGAGTTGACCAGGATTCCGGACGACACCGAAGTGACCAGTGCGTGATCGATGCAGTAGACCTTTTTCGGATTGGTGTTGCTGCGCGCGAGAGACGGGTCGAATATACGCACGGTGAACAGGAAATAGGCGTCCTCGAACCATTCCAGGTAATCCGACACCGCGGACTTCGGCGCCTTGTGGCCCAGGGACTTGAGATAGCCCGTGAGACTGTTGACCGAATAAAGCGAGGCCGTGTTGTCCACCAGCCAGTGCGCCAGATCGGTTACCGCCTTCGGGTGTGAAACGTCGTGGCGCTCGACCAAGTCCCGAAACAAAATGGCGTGAAAGTATTCCTGGTGGGTCTTGATCCGCAGGTTCCGGCCAAGACCGGCGACCTCCGGGAATCCCCCGGTCTCCCAGTATTCCTCGAAGGCCTTCTGAACGAGGAGCCGCTTCTTCGTCGACAGCGCGCCCCCGCTATCGATTCCTTTGTAGTCCAAGAATTCCCTGAACGAGAACGGGAAGATCTCCCAAGAAAGCGCCCGCCCGCGCATTTGGGTGGCGATCTCCTTCGACAGCATTTTGGCAGACGAACCGGTCAGGTACACCTCGCACTTTTCCGTGCGCATCATGCGGTCAACGAAGGGTTCCCAACCGGCGGCGGCTTGAATCTCGTCGAAGAAGCAGTAAACCTTTTCGGTGTTTTTCTTCTCCGGGTAAATGGAGAAATAGGCCTCGGCGATCAGACCGGGATTGTCCTGCCGCAGGTTGTGGAGGCGGTCGTCGAAAAAGTTCAGGTACAGAATGTTCTGCCTGGGCACCCCACCGTCCAACAGCCGCCGGATAACCTGGAACAGGTAAGTCGACTTGCCGCTCCGGCGCACCCCGATGCAGACGGCGGCCTTGCCGTGAACCGTCTCGACACGCAAACGCCGGGGCACCCCGGTCTCCAGCCGCATTTCCTGGAAGTCCAGGATGATGGATTTGATCGTCTCTATCATATGGCCGCTTCTGGTCATGGTTTTTTCCGGTTATTGTCTCATCCGGACATTAATATAACCGGTTAGGCCTCTAAGCGTCAAGAAATGTTTCCGGACATGGTCTGCCAGCAGGGAATCAAGGACTGCATCGACATGGTTCCGCGCCACGCCAAGATGCTCGCAGATCAAATTAAAAACGCCCGGCCGCTGTTAGCGGCCGGGCGTTTTTTTGCTTTCGGCGGACGGGTGATAAAGGCGATCAGCTCTCCGGCGCCAGGCGGCGCACCCGGATCGACAGCTCGTCGAGCTGGGCCTGGGCCGCCTCGCTGGGGGCGTTGGTCAGCAGGCAGGCCGCCTTCTGGGTCTTGGGAAAGGCGATGACGTCCCGGATCGACGGCTGGCCGCACAGGATCATGGTGAGCCGGTCGAAGCCGAAGGCGATGCCGCCGTGGGGTGGCGCCCCGGAGTCGAGCGCCGAAAGCATGAAGCCGAACTTCTCCTCGTAGCTCTCCGGCGCCATGCCCAACGCCTTGAAGACACGCTCCTGGACATCGCGCTGGTGAATGCGGATCGAGCCGCCGCCGACCTCCGAGCCGTTGAGCACCAGGTCGTAGGCCCGGCTGCGCAGGCCCAGCGGATCGGCCTCCAGCTTGTCCAGGTCCGCCTCCAACGGCGCGGTGAACGGGTGGTGCAAGGCCTGGTAGCGCTTTTCCGTCTCGTCGTACTCGAACATGGGGAACTCGGTGACCCACAGGAAATTGAAGGCCGCGTCGTCCACCAGGCCAAGGCGATCTCCCAGGTGATTGCGCAGGTTGCCCAGGGCATCGTTGACGATCCGGGCGCTGTCGGCCACGAAAAACACCAAGTCCCCGGGCTGCATCTCCAGGCGCCGGGTCAGCTCGGCCTTTTCCGCCTCGGAGAAGAACTTGGCAATCGGCGACTGCCACTGGTCCTCGCGCACCTTGATCCAGGCCAGCCCCTTGGCCCGGTAGACGCTCACCAGCGCGGCCAGGTCGTCGATCTCCTTGCGGGTAAAATCGATGCACCCCTTGGCGTTGAGGGCCTTGACGATCCCCCCCTTGGCCACCGCCTCGGCAAACACCTTGAACCCCGACGTCTTCATGATGTCCGAGACGTCCTTGAGTTCCAGGCCGAAGCGGGTGTCGGGCTTGTCCAGGCCGAATCGGTCCATGGCCTCGGCATAGGTGAGGCGGGGAAAGGGCAGCGCCAACGAACAGCCCTGGACCTGGTCGAAAATCCGCGCCATCATCCCCTCGGCCACGGCCATCACGTCATCCTCGGTGACAAACGACATCTCCAGGTCGATCTGGGTGAATTCGGGCTGGCGGTCGGCGCGCAGGTCCTCGTCGCGAAAGCAGCGCACGATCTGGTAGTAGCGGTCGAAGCCGGCGATCATCAAGAGCTGCTTGAAGAGCTGGGGCGACTGGGGCAACGCGTAGAACTGCCCCGGGTTGGCCCGGCTGGGCACCAGGTAGTCGCGGGCCCCTTCGGGGGTGCTGCGGGTGAGAAACGGCGTTTCGATGTCCAGGAAGCCGTTTTCGTTTAGGTACTGGCGCACGCAGGCGGCCGCCCGGTGGCGCCGGATCAAATTCTGCTGCAGTTGCGGCCGCCTCAGGTCGATGTGCCGGTGCTTGAGGCGGATCGTCTCCGAGACATCGACGTTTTCCTCGATGAGAAACGGCGGTGTCTGGGCCCCGTTGAGAATCCGCAGGTCGTCGGCAAAGACCTCGATATCGCCGGTGGCCAGATTGGGGTTGTTCATTCCCTCCAGGCGCGGCGCCACCTGCCCGCGTACCGCGATGACGTACTCGTTGCGCAGGGCGTGGGCCTTTTTGTGCACGGCCGGGCTGCGCTCGGGGTTGAAGACCACCTGGGTGATCCCCTCGCGGTCACGCAGGTCCACGAAGATCACCCCGCCATGATCCCGCCGTCGCTGGACCCAGCCCATCAACACCACTTCGCGGCCCTGGTCCTCGATTCTCAGGGCGTTGAGGTGGTGGGTTCGTTTCCAGTTTCCCAGCTGGTCGAATGCCACGGTCAACTCCTTGTTGAAAGCGCTTGGCGCGCTTTCAATTTTACGGTGTAATATTGTTACGCATCGGCGCTCAAGCGTCGACACAGGGTGTCCACCAATCCGTCCAGGGCCACCGGCGCCTGCTGCCGGGTGGCCATGTCGCGCAGCAGCGCCTCGCCGGTTTGCAGCTCGTTGTCACCGACGATGAGCACCTGGCGCGCCCCGAGACGATCAGCCCGCTTCATCTGGGCCTTGAGACTGCGATCGGCGTAGTCCATTTCCACGTGGATACCCGCCTCCGCCAGGGCCATCTGCCAGTCGAAGGCCGCCGCCTGGGCCGCCGGCCCCAGGGCCGCGATGAAGAGGTGCGGCGGGCGGGTAAAATCGACCTGCTGCAGGGCCACAATTTCCGCCAGCCGGTCAAAGCCCACGGCAAACCCCACCCCCGGGGTGGGCGGGCCGCCCAGCAGCTCGATCAACCCGTCGTAGCGCCCGCCGCCGGCCACGGCGCTCTGGGCGCCCAGGGCAGCGGTGTGAATCTCGAAGGTGGTGCGCGTGTAGTAGTCCAGCCCGCGGACCAGGCGCTTGTCGAGCCGGTAGTCGATGCCCAGGCGCTCCAGCTTTTCGCGCACCACGGCAAAGTGGGCGGCGCAGTCGGGGCACAGATGATCGATCATCGCCGGGGCATCGGCCATGGCCTCCCGGCATCCGGGTACCTTGCAGTCGAGCACGCGCATGGGATTGCGGGTGCTGCGGCGCTGGCAGTCGGCGCACAGGGCCTCGCGCCGCCGGGCGATATGGGCCAGCAGGGCCTCGCGGAAAGCCGGCCGGCAAGCGGGACAGCCCAGCGAGTTGATGTGAGGGGTGGCATCGTTGACGTGCAGCCGCTGCAGCAGGCGTACCAACAGGTGGATGAGCTGCACGTCGATCAGGGGTTCGGCGATGCCCAGGGCCTCGGCGTTGATCTGGTAGAACTGCCGGTAGCGCCCCTTCTGGGGCCGCTCGCGGCGAAACATGGGCCCGATGGTGAAAAACTTCTGCACCGGATCGACGGCGTAGAACCGGTGCTGGATATAGGCGCGCACGATGGAGGCGGTGGCCTCGGGCCGCAGGGTGATCATCTCGCCCTTGCGGTCGGCGAAGGTGTACATTTCCTTTTCGACGATATCGGTATCTTCACCGATGCCCCGGGCAAACAGCGCCGTCTTCTCCAACAACGGAATCCGAATCTCCCGGTAGCCGAAATCGGCAAACAGGGCACGGGCCTGGTTCTCGATGTGCTGCCACAGCTCGACCTCGCCGGGCAGAATGTCCTTGAAACCGCGGATCAATTGGAGCATAAATTCGACCTTGTCGGTGGATTCGGCGCCAACCGGCCGGCCTGCCGGGCAAACCGAGCCGTCGCCGCCGTTGCATAAACGAAAATTCTTAGCCCAGCGCTTGCACCAGCGTCAAGAATATTTTAGCAACGGGCATGCCGGCGGCCTCGGCAACCCGCCGCCCGTTGCGCTGGACATTTGCCGGTGCTTCCCGTATGACAGGCGTGAAGGGGCGTCTTTGCCAAACGGGGCCGCCAAACGACGGAACGGCCCCTCTCTTATCCGAAAATTCTATGGCCTGCTTTTATGATCGGTTGACTTGAAAAACGTTTGGGTCTAGTTAATCTTCAAACCAGCGGACGCGCCGATCATTCATCCGGAACGATGGCCGCCCGTTCCGACCAAAGGAGTGCAGATCATGAGCCGTATCAGCAAAGTCGTCACCGTTACCACCCTGATGCGCATGAAGTCCAACGGCGAAAAAATCGTCGCCGTGACCGCCTATGACTATCCGTTTGCCCGCCTGGTGGAAGACGGCGGCATCCATATCATCCTGGTGGGGGACTCCCTGGGCATGGTGGTCCAGGGGCGCACCAGCACCCTGCCGGTCACCATGGAAGAAATGATCTATCACACCCGCCTGGTGGCGCGCGGCGCCGAACACGCCATGGTGGTGGGCGACATGCCGTTCATGAGCTACCAGGCCAGCATGCCCGAGGCGGTTTACAACGCCGGGCGCTTTCTGAAGGAAGGCGGGGCCGCGGCCGTTAAGCTCGAGGGCGGCGCCGCGGTCTGCGACCGGATCCGGGCCATGACCGAAGCCGGCATCCCGGTTCAGGCCCACATCGGTCTGACCCCCCAGTCGGTCCACCAGATGGGCGGCTTCAAGGTCCAGCGCAACGAGGAACGGCTGTTGGCCGATGCCCTCGAGGTGGAGGCCGCCGGGGCCTTTTCGGTGGTCCTGGAGGGAATCCCGGCCCCCATCGCCGCCAAGATCACCGCCCAGTTGAAGATTCCGACCATCGGCATCGGGGCCGGTCCCCACTGCGACGGCCAGGTGCTCGTGCTTCACGACATGCTGGGACTCAACGACCGCCACCAGCCCAAGTTTGTCAAGCAGTACGCCCGCCTCGGCGAGCAGGCCCGCGAAGCCCTGCGGCAGTACGCCGACGACGTGCAAAACGGCACCTTTCCCGGGCCGGAACACTGCTATTGAAGACCGGGGGGCGGTTTTGCGGCCCCGCCGGTGATGTGCCGATCGCCTGGCTAGCTTCCGGCGGAAGCAGGAATCCATCTCATGGGGCGAAAGGCATCCTGAAAAGGCAATCGCGAAATTCGAGATCCAAAACCAAACGGGACCAAGTTCCAAATGAAACCCCAGATCGCCATCGTCGGCTGCGGGCGGGTGGGCACGGCCCTGGCCGTCTGGCTTCACCGGGCCGGCTACCCCGTCTGCGGCCTCTCCAGCCGCCGGCTTCAGTCGGCCGAAGCCGTCGCCGCGCTGATCGGTCCCCGGCCCTGCAGCCAGGCACCACAAACGGTCACCGCCGAGGCGGACGTGGTCTTCATCACCACCCCGGACGGCGTCATCGAGACAGTGTGCCGGCAAATCGCGGCCGCCGGCGGTTTTCGCGCCGGCAGCGTCGTTCTGCACTGCAGCGGCGCCCTGCCATCGACGATCCTGGCGCCTGCCCGGCAGTCCGGCGCCTGGATCGGATCCCTGCACCCGCTTCAAAGCTTCGCCGCCCCGCCCCTGGATCGCAACCCGTTTGCCGGCATCATCGTGTCGGTGGAGGGCGACGGCCCGGCGCTCCAGACGGCCGAGGCCCTGGCGGCCGACCTGAATGCCCACCCCCAGCAGATTCTCACCGAGGCCAAGGCCCTGTATCACGCCGCGGCCGTGGTGGCGTCCAACTACCTGGTAACCCTGCTGGATCTCGCCTTTACCCTCCTGCAGCAGGCCGGGGTGGCGCCCAGGGACGCCCACGGCGTGCTGCGGCCGCTCATCGACGGGACCCTGGCCAACGTGGCCCGTATCGGGCCGCCGGCGGCCCTGACCGGGCCGGTGGCCCGCGGCGACGCGGAGACCGTCGTCGGCCACCTGGAGGCCATCGGCGCCAAGAACCCGGAGAGCCTCGCGCTTTACCGTGCTTTGGGGATGGCCACGGTGGACGTGGCCGAACGGGGGGGACACCTGGACGCGGCCCAGACCGAGCACCTGCGACGGCTCATGGAACCGTAACCGCCGGCGTCGGTCTTGATCACGGGATTGCGAATCCCGCCTGGGACAACGCCTGCCTGCGTCACTGCCAAGGGCGCCTGAACGCCGCGAAGCGGCCAGGTCCCGGACAAGAGAGGCCCGATGCCGGAATTCTACGGCATCGGGCCTCTCTTTCAGAAAAGTCCCCGGCGGGTGTCTTACATGGCCGTCTCGGGGTGAAACACGTTGACTTCCTTCAGGTCGTCGCGCAGGTACTCGCGTTCGTTGGGCCCCAGGATTCCCAGCGACAGGCAGATAAGGGTCCACAGGTGAACCACCCCGTAGTGCCCCTCGTAGTGCTCGCTGAGCTCGTGGATCTGGGCATGGCAGTTGTGGCAGGCGGCGACGCAGTAGTCCGCCCCGGTGGCCTTGATCTGTTCGTCCTTGAGGCGTCCGTAGGCAAGGCGCTGCTCCTTGTAGCCGGACTGGAGGAACCCGCCCCCGCCGCCGCAGCAGAAGTTGTTGGAACGGTTGGGGTACATGTCGACGAAGTTTTCCTCGCCCACCACGGACTTGACCACGAAGCGCAGGTCCTCGGCGATGGGATCACCGAACCCCTTGCGCACGATCTGGCATGGATCCTGGACGGTGAACTTGATCTTCAGGTCCTTGTTCCAGTCGCTGTTGACCTTCAGCTTCCCCTCGCGGATCCACTTGGCGTAGTACTCGTAGATGTTCTTGACGACGAAGTTGTGGGGGATGTTGAACTTTTTCAGTCCTGCCAGGACTGAGAAGGTGACGTGCCCTCATTCGGTGTTGAGAAAGACCTTGCACCCCAACTCGTCGGCCTGGGCCGCCGAGGTGCTGGTGATGTGCTTCCAGGCATCGTCGTCGGCCAGAAACATGCAGTAGTTCTCGCCGCCCCACCCCTTGGAGCCGTAGGTCCAGTCGGCCCCGACAAGATGCAGGATCTTCCACAGCGGTACCAGTTCATCCGGTTCGGTCACCGGCTCGCGGGAGTTCTGGTTCAAGAAGAACTCGGCCCCCTGCTTGTCGATGGGCGCCTGCATGTCGGCGAACTCCGGCTGCGCCTCGCGGTACTCTTCCAGCACGTCCTCGACCACGAACTGGAAATCCTCCGGGCTGGTGCCCATGGCCGAGCAGCTATCGTTGCGCAGGGCCATGTCGCAGGAGCCCAGGATCCCCTTGGGCCGCTGGTCCCGCGGCCAGGCGGCGCGGGCGTTGTACACGAGCTGGGGAATGTCGATTTTCATGGGGCAAACGTAGATGCAGCGCTGGCACATGCTGCACATCCACACCCACGGCGTGGTGGTGATTTCCTCGTCCATGCCCAGGGCGGCCATGCGCAGGAACTTGCGTGGATCCATCCCCTCGAGCCCCGTGGCCGGACACCCCGAAGAGCACGCCCCGCAGGTCAGACACAGGTTGAGGTTGCCCCCCTCGGGGAGCAGCTCCTTGACCTTGTCCATGAAGGTGCTCTTCTTTTTGCCGCCTAGTTTGATGGCCTCTTCACTCATAAGCGAAATCCTCCGTATTTCATCCAGGCCTCGTCGGCGCGGGCGCCGGAACCGCTACCGACGCGCCGATGACCGCTTGCGATCCGGGCGCCGCACCCCGGCGGCGCCCCGCGAAAGCCGCGCTCCCTAGCGGAGCCGGCTCTTCCCCAAGTCCCTTATTTTTTGCTCCATGTCAATCACAATCGCCTGAAAATCGGTGCCCATGTTGGCCGCCAGGGTGGCGAAACGCAACCGCTCGGGCTCCAGGCCGGCGCCGGCGATGAGCCGCTGGGCGTCCTCGACCCGCCAGCCGGCGTAGGTGTTGCCCCGCTCGCTCTTGCAGTTGCCCGGATGGCAGGCCATCACCAGCACCCCGTCGGCGCCGGAGACGAAAGCGTCCAGGATGTACTGCAAGTCGATCTTGCCGGCACAGGGCACCTGGATGGTGCGCAGCCCCGCCGGCAGGTTCATCCGGAAGGCGGCAGCCATCTCGCCGGCGACCAGGGCTGAATTCTGGCAGCAGAAGGCCACGATGGCCGGATCGCCGTTGACATCCGCCAACTTGGCGCCGATCTGGGAGCGGATCTGCTCGTCGCTGAAACCGCCGATCTGGATGGCGTCCATGGGGCACTCGCTGGCGCAGATGCCGCACCCCTGGCAGGCCACCGGCGAGATCACCGGCTTGTTTTCCGCCTGCCAGTAGATGGCACCGTGGGGACAGCAGCGGTAGCAGGTCAGGCAGAAGGTGCACTTGCCGATGTCCACCACCGCCTTGTCCCGCGGCACCAGGCGCGTGCCGTCGCCGAGCACCTCGGCCACCCGCAGGGCCGCGTTGCGGGCGTCGGCCAGGGCCCAGGGCAGCGAGCGCACCTCCCGGCTGGCGCCGGCCACGAAGATCCCCTCGCGGTTGGTGGCCACCGGAAAGCGATAGATGTTGTCGCTCTGCAAAAAGCCCTGGGGACCGATGTCGATGCGCAGGATGGCGGCCAGGTCGGCGCACTCGGGCCCCACGCCAAGGGCTTCCTCCACCACCAGGCAATCGGCCGCCACCTCGATCTGCTGGCGCACCACCGGGTCGTGGAAACCGATCACCGCCCCTGCCTCGGAAACCGCTATGGCCGGCGCCTGCCGCAGCTTGAAATAGATGGCCCCGCCGTCGCGGCCGAGACGGTATTGGCGCTCGAGACCGTCGTCAGCCACCTTCAGGTCGCCCACGTAAACGTAGACCCCGGCGGCCCCACCCGCCTGCAGGGCCTTGACCGAGTGGAAGATGCGCTGCATTACCAAGGGGTTGCCGTTCTGGGCGAACCCGGCGACAAAGGCCACCGTCTTGTCGGCGAAGGCCCGGGGGTCTTCAGCCAGGCGCCGCTCTACTTCGCTCTGGCCGATCACGCTCTCACCGGGTGCCAGGCCGTAGGCGTCGAACAACGGTGTCGTGTCGAATTCGGCGGCCACCACGATGGCCCCCACCCGCCGTTCGAGCACATCCTCGGCCGTGCTCAGCCAGACCTTGAAGTCCCCGGCCACGCCGGCGGCCGCGTCCAGGCGCGCGGCGGTGAGCACCTCCACGCTGTCGGTCTTGGCCAGCCGCGCCGCCATGTCGTTCAAGCGCTGAACATCAGGCAGTCCCGTGCGCGGGCGCGACTCGGCGGCCGGCCCCACCTGGTCGCCGGCCTCGATCAGCGTCACCGGATAGCCCTGCTGCGCCACCTCCAGCGCCGTGGCCACTCCGGTCATTCCCCCGCCGACGACCAACACGCCGGTGGCGATCTCGATTTGCTCCATGGCAGTTTCCAATTTGGCTGTCATCAGGCCCTCCCTAGATAGTGCAGAACCGCGGCGGCCGACTGGCCGGCGCTGGCCATGGCCCCGGAGATGGTCATGGGACCGCCGGCGGTGCCGGCGACAAACAGGCCGCCACGGGCCGTGGCGCTGGTGTTCAAGAGGTCTGGACGGGCGAAAAAGCCCTCCGTGCCGAGTTCGATGCCCAGGGTCCCGGCCAAAACCGGGTTGTCGGCCCCGGGCATGATCCCCACCGACAGGACCACCAGGTCGAAGATTTCCTCCACCGGCAATCCGTCCTCCTCGGCCATGAAGCGCGTCCGGATGCCGCCGTCCTCGGTTTCGTACATGTCCACCGGGATGGTGCGCACGAAGCGCAACGACTGGCGACATTTTTCGTAGAAAGCATCGAAGCTGTTGGTGGTGTTCTGGATGTCCATGTAAAAGACGGTGATGTCCAGGTCGGGATGCTTGTGGCGGGCCGCCAGAGCCGAGCGCAGGGCATACGGACAGCAGGCCTGGGAGCACCACAGGTGGCCGAGGCGTTCATCCCGGCTGCCCACGCACTGGATGAAGGCCATCTTCCGGGGAACGGCCCCGTCGGAAGGCCGCCGCACCTCGCCGTAGATCCGCTTGGTGCGCTCGAGGTCCAGCCCGGTGACCACGTTGGCCAATTCCCGGTAGCGGTAGGTGGGCTTTTCATCCGGGTTGAAGGGCGTAAACCCGGTGGCCACCACCACCGCGTCGGCCGTCACCGTTTCCGGGGCCGCCACCCGGTCGGGGTCGAAGCCGCCGTCGGCCTTGTAGAACACCGCGTTGTGAACCGAATAGCCGCGGGCCGCCGCGCAGGCGCCCGGGTCCTTGTCGTACCCCTGCCCGCAGGCGGCATCGACGGCCCCGGGTTGACTCCCGCTGGCACGCAGGGTCACCGTGAACGGGCCGTCGCCGGTCACCTCGGCCGCCTCGGCCGCCAGGTAAACCCGGATCCGCGGTTCGTCGATGACGTTGGCCAGCATCTTCTCCACGCCGCAGGCGCCGCACTGCTGGCATTCATCCGTGGCCTTGCAGGCGTACTGGATGCCGTGGCCGCCGAGAAACGCCGCTTTCTCCACCAAGGCCACCTCAACGCCGGCCCGGGCCAGTTCCCATGCGGCCGTCAGCCCGGCGATGCCACCGCCAATGACCATGACCTTCTTCGTTTGGCTATTCAATGGAGGACTCCTTATCTTGCACGGGTTGTCGCAATCGTTGGCGCCGCCTGGGGTTTATACCTGCGGCCTGGGCAGCATCCCCGCCCGCTCGGCGATTTCCGGCACCTTGTGCTCCCACTCGATGGCCATGAGGTGAACGCCGGCCACCCCCTTCATCTCCCTGAACTCGGCGATCTGCTCGCAGGCGATGCGGATCCCCTCGTCGGCCACCTTCTTCTTGTCCACCCCCTGCAGCCGCTTGATGATCTCGTCCGGCACGTCCATGCCCGGCACCTTGAGCTTCATGTAGCGGGCCATACCGACGCTCTTCATCGGAGTGACGCCGGCCAGGATGAACACCTTTTCCGTCAGCCCCATGTCGTTGGCCTGCTGGATCCAGCGGCGGAACTTGTCCATGTTGTAGATGCACTGGGTCTGGATGAAGTCGGCGCCGGCCTTGACCTTCTTGGCCAGGCGGTGGACCCGCCATTCGAAGGGATCGGCGAAGGGGTTGGCCGCCGCGCCGATGAACATTTTGGGCGGGGTGTCGATCTCGGCGCCCCCCTGGAACTTGGCCTCATCGCGCATCTTCCTGACCATCTGGATCAGCTGGGTCGAATCGATGTCGTAGGCGCTCTTGGCCCGCGGATGGTCGCCGAACTGCTGGTGGTCGCCCGAGAGGCAGAGCATGTTGCGAATCCCCAGGGCGTAAGCGCCGAGCACGTCGCTTTGCATGGCCAGGCGGTTGCGGTCGCGGCAGACCATTTGGTAGTTGGGTTCGAGCCCTTCCTGGAGGGCGACGAGCGAGGCGGCCCAGCTGGACATGCGCACCATGGCGGTCTGGTTGTCGGTGATGTTCACCGAATCGACCATCCCCCTGAGGAATTTGGCTTTTTCGCGCACCGCCGCGTCGTTGGCGCCCCGGGGCGGCCCCAGCTCCCCGGTGAAGGCGAAGTGTCCAGCACGAAGGATCTTTTCCAGATTGCTCCCTGATTTCAGTTCCATACGCATTGTCCTCGGTCCGGTTGGGGCGGAGGCCAGCGCCTTTCGCCCTCAAAATTGTCAGGATGCCGCCAGCGCCTTGCGCTTCTGGTAAGCGGCCTGCACCAGGGTGCGCGGCGTCTGGTTGCGCCATTCACTGGCCGGGTGGATCTCCATGATCTGCTCCAGCCGTCCCTGCCGGGCGAGCCGTTCGTAGATCAGGTACCAGGCGCAGGGCTGGTCGTTGCCGATCTCGCAAAACCCGTTGTTGGTTCCGCCGCAGGGACCGTTGAACAGCCCCTTGGCGCACATGGTCACCGGGCAGATGCCGCCAGTTATCCCCAGGACGCAGTTGCCGCAGGCCCGGCATTTCTCCTCGTACCAGCCCACGTCCCGGTTGGCGCCGATGAAGGTGGTATCCACGGCCGGAAACACCGGCACGTCCTCGAAGCGCTCGGCCATGAACTGGACCCCCGCGCCGCAGGCCATGGACAGGATCGCGTCGTACTGATCCACCTGTCCTTGAATTTCGTCGAGAAACTCCATGTCGCACTGGCGCTCGACGCAGGCGGCGCCCAACTCGATCGGCTCACCCTCGAGTTGGCGGGCGATTTGCAATTCGGCGTTGAGAACGCCGACTTCCTTTTCACCGCCGGCCAGGCAGACGGCGACGCAGGTGCCGCACCCCACCGTGAGCACCCGGCGGTAGCCCTTGAGCATGGACTTGATTTCTTCCAACGGTTTTCTTTCGGCGACGATCATGAAGCCTCCTCGATTCTGTTGCCGGTCCCGTGTCCGGCCGGTGGGCGATGCAGCGCGCAAAAAACTTGCCGGCATACCCCTGCGCAGCCCCTGCGACCGGGGTGCTGCGGCCCTGGGGTCCCGGCGGCGGAGCCCGTCGGCGGGTCACCCTTGTCCGGGTGAATTGTTCATGAAACAATACGGCAAAGGAAAGAATAGCGCAGTCTGTCGATTGAATGACACTGGATGCCAAATAAACGGTTTGGTGTCAAGAAAGGCAGGGGCAAAAAACTAAATTAAATTAATGATCCTTATATTGTTTTTGCCGCAACCCGTAAAGTTTGAACATGGTTTATGGTTGAGGGGCGGTTTCGGGTGGACGCGGTGGTGAACCCGGAACCTGGCACGCCCCACGGGAGCCTTGAGCCCCGAGCTTGGAAAAGATGCCCGGGTGTGGTAACTTTTAAAAGGATTTACTGTTTGCCGAACCTTTTAGAAAAGGTGGAACAACTTGAATTCAAAAGATAAATTTATGACCCCGAAGCAATATGCCCAGGCCGCCGGGCTCTCGGTGGCGAAAGTGACGCAAATGCTGCGCGACGGCCGACTGGCCGGCGAGAAAATCGGCAACCGTTGGCGGATTCCCGTCGAAGCGAACACCACGGCTGCCACGGCGCCCCCGGAACCGGCAAAGGGCCAATCCCCCTCGCAGCGCTTTTCGGTGCAGGCCTTCGCCGAGATGACCTACCTGACGGAACAGGGGGTGGAAAAATGGCTCAGGGAGGGCCGGCTTGCCGGCGGCCGGGACGCGGCGGGTCAATGGTACGTGGCGGCCGCCAGCCTGGATCGGCCCGACGTGCAGCGCCTGCTGCGCAAGGGTTGAAACCGGCAACCGCGGCCTGGTCCCTTCCGGCCGCCTTCCGGCATGGACCCCGGGGCCGGGCTAAAGCTTTTTGAGCAGTTGGTTGGCCGCCGTGAGCAGCGGATCCCACACCGGTCCGAAGGGCGGGGCATAGCTCAGGTCCGCCTGGACGAAGGCTTTCACCGTCATCTTGGCGTGCAGGGCTACGGCGACGGCGTTGATGCGGTGGGCGGCCCCCTCGGTGCCCACCATTTGCGCCCCGAGCAGCATCCCGCTGGCCCGGTCACCCACGAGGTGGACGTGGATCTTGCCCGCCCCGGGATGGGCATGGGCCCGGCTGGAGGTGGTGACCACCACCGAGACGGGATCGAAGCCGGCAGCCGCCGCCTCGTCCATCGTCAGGCCGGAACGGGCCACTTCGAGGTGGAAGACTTTGAACACCGCCGTGCCGGCGACGCCCTCCAGTTCGGTGGGACGCCCGCAGACATTGTCGGCCGCGGCCCAGCCGGCCCGGTTGGCCCGCAGGGCCAGGGGGATGTAGACCCGCCGGCCCGTGACCACGTGGAAGGCATCGGCGCAGTCACCGGCGGCGTAGATGTCCGGCACCGAAGTCCGCACGCGCCGGTCCACGGCGATGGCCCCACCGGGCCCCAGGGCCAGGCCCGCCGCCGCGGCCATCTCGCTGTTGGGCACAACACCGGTGGCCACCAGAACCATGTCGGCGGGCAGGTCGAGCCCCTCGCCCACCACCCGCAGGCGATCTCCCCGGGCCTCGATGCGCTCTGGCCGCTGGCCGTCGTGGCGCACCACGCCGTTGGCCGCCAGCGTCTCGCCCACCACTGCCGACAGCTCCGGCGCCATCCAGGGCAGCAACCCCGGCCGCGGCTTGACCAGGGACACCGCGATCCCCCTGGATCGCAGGGCCTCGGCCATCTCCAGGGCGATGTAGCCCATTCCCAGGATCACCACCCGCTCGGCGTTGCGCCCGCGCAACAGGGCCTTGATGCGGCGCCCGTCCTCGAGATTTTTCAGGGCCACCACCCCTTCGTTGTCGATGCCGGGCAGATCGGGCATCGCCGGTCGGGCACCGGTGGCGATGAGCAGCCGGTCGTAGGCGACCACAAACGGGCGCCGGTCGGTCCCGGTCCCTGAAACGGTGCGCCGGGACGGGTCGATAGCCTCGACCCGGTGGCCGGTGCGCAGGTCGATTCCCTGCTTCTGGCGGAATACCTCGGCCTTGCGCACCACCAGCTCGTCGATGGAACGGCCGGGGTCGGCGATGTTGTAGGGCATGCCGCAGGCGCTGTAGGAGACGTCTTGCGTCTGTTCCAGGACGATCACTTCCAGGCCGGGGTCGGTGCGCTTGGCCCGGCTGGCCGCACTCATGCCGGCGGCGTCGCCGCCGATAATGACGAATTTCATGGATGCCTCCGCAGGTGATCCATTCATGATGGCGCCGTTTTTTCAACCCGCCTCTTCACGCGAGGACGCAACGACCGCAAAAGACGAGCCATCTCCACGGGCGCTGCGGCCTCGGTGGTGGCTTCCGGCTTTTTCGCCCTTGCCAAACACGATGATCCGGCAATATGTGCCCCCCCCGATCGGCCTGTCAAGAAAATCCCGCTTTCCCGGCCCCCTGCCCGCCTGGCCTTTTGACGGATGATACGGTAAAAGACGGCCCCATGACGCTCCGAACCATCGACACCCTGCGCCGGCGGCTGCCGGCGGCCATGGCCGTCGAGCGTGCCCGCGCCGGCCGCGAACTGGCCCGGTTGCGCCGCCGGGCCGCCGCCGGAGAGCCGGTGCCCGAGAGGCGGCTGCGGGTCATCGCCGAGCAGTTGCGCCATTCGGCGGACCGCAAGCAGGAGCGCCGCGCCCTGGTGCCCCCGCTGGCCTATGACCCGGCCCTGCCCATCAGCGCCCACCGGCAGGCCATCGTGGATGCCATCCGCCGTCATCCGGTGGTGATCGTGGCCGGCGAAACCGGCTCGGGCAAGACCACCCAGTTGCCCAAGTTCTGCCTGGAAGCAGGCCGCGGCCTCGATGGAATGATCGGCTGCACCCAGCCGCGGCGCATCGCCGCCCTCACCGTGGCGCGCCGCATCGCCGAGGAGCTGGGCCAGGCGCCGGGCCAGACGGTGGGCCACAAGATCCGCTTCCACGAGAAAACCGGGCACCGGACCCTGGTCAAGATCATGACCGACGGAATCCTGCTGGCCGAGGCCCAGCGGGACCGGGACCTGCTCGCCTACGACACTCTCATCGTGGATGAAGCCCACGAGCGGAGCCTCAACATCGATTTCATTCTCGGCCTGCTGCGCCGAATGCTGCGCCGCCGGCGGGACCTGAAGCTTATCGTCACCTCGGCCACCATCGACACGGAAAAATTCGCCGCGGCCTTTGACGACGCCCCGGTGATCGAGGTTTCCGGCCGCATGTACCCGGTGAGGATCCACTACCGTCCCCTGGATGAGAGCGGCGATGAAGACGCCTCCTCCCACGTGGAGGCCGCCGTGGCCGCGGTGGACGAAATCGAGCGCCGGGGACCTTTCGGGGACGTGCTCGTCTTCATGCCCACCGAGCAGGACATCCGCGACACCGTCGAACTGCTCGCATCGCGCGGCTACCGGGGCTCGGTGATCCTGCCCCTGTTCGCCCGCCTCTCGGCCGCCGACCAGATGCGCGTCTTCGCGCCGGCGGCCGGGCGCAAGATCGTGGTGGCCACCAACGTGGCCGAAACCTCCCTGACCATCCCCGGCATCCGCTACGTGGTGGACAGCGGCCTGGCCCGCATCTCCCGCTACAGCCCGCGCACCCGTACCACGGCCCTGCCGGTGGTGCCCATCAGCCGGGCCAGTTGCGACCAGCGTGCCGGCCGCTGCGGCCGGGTGGCCGACGGGGTCTGTTTCCGGCTCTACAGCCAGGCTGACTACGAGAGCCGCCCCCGCTTCACCGCCCCGGAAATCCTGCGCACCAACCTGGCCGAAGCCGTACTGCGCATGATCGCCCTCAACCTGGGCGACATCGCCGATTTTCCCTTCATCGACCGGCCGGCGGACAAGAGCATCCGCGACGGCATCGCCCTGTTGGAGGAACTGGGGGCAGTGGCGCCTACCGACACCCCCCGGGCCGCCGACGCCCGCCTCGGTGGCCGCCGGCTGCGCCTCACCCCCATGGGCCGCCGCATGGCGCGCCTCCCCCTGGACCCGCGTCTGGCGCGGATGCTCATCGAGGCCCGGCAGCGAGGCTGCGGGCCGGAGATGGCGGTGATCGCCGCCGCCCTGAGCATCAACGACGTGCGCGAGCGGCCGGCGGACCAGAGCGCCGCCGCCGACCAGGCCCACGCGGCCTTCGTGGACCGCTCCTCGGATTTTCTCACCCTGTTGAACATCTGGCGCGCCTACCAGCAGGCCCTGGCGACGGAGAAGACCGCCAGCCGGGTGCGGCGTTGGAGCAAGCGTCACTTCCTGTCCTACAAGCGGCTGCGTGAATGGCGCGACATCCACGACCAGCTGGCCGCGGTGATGGCGGAGCTGGAGGCCGACGGCCCGGCGGCCGACGCGCCCCCGGACGCCGGCAACGTCCATCGCGACGCCTTGCACCGGTCGATTTTGGCCGGCTTTCTCGGCAACATCGCGCGGCGCCGGGACAAGAACCTCTACCAGGCCGCCCGGGGCCGGCAGGTGATGATCTTTCCCGGCTCCGGGCTCTTCAACCGGGCCGGCGAGTGGATCGTAGCCGCCGAAATGGTGGAAACCTCGCGCCTGTTCGCCCGCACCGTGGCCAACATCGACCCCGCCTGGCTGGAGGCCGCCGGCGGCGACCTGTGTCGACGCACCTACACCAACCCGCGCTGGGAACGCCGGCGGGGCGAGGTGGTGGCCGACGAGCAGGTCACCCTCTTCGGCCTGGTTATTGTCGCCGGCCGGACCGTCCCCTATGGTCCCATCGATCCCGCGGAAGCCTCGGAGATCTTCATCCGCAGCGCCCTGGTCGAGGGCGATCTGCGCCGGCCCCTGCCCTTCATGGTGCACAACCGGGCCCTGGTCGAAGAGGCCCGCGGCCTGGAAGACAAGATCCGGCGCCGCGACGTGCTGGTTTCTCCCGAAGACCTCTGCCAGTTTTACCGCCAGCGCCTGCCGGCCATCTGTCGTCTCGCCGACCTCAAGCAGCACCTGAAGCAGGCCGGCGAGGACGCCCTGCGCATGCGCCCCGAGGACGTCCGGCGCTATTGCCCCGACGAGGCCCACCTTTCCGAATTTCCCGACCGGGTGTCCATCAACGGCCAGTCCTTCGCCTGCGCCTACCGCTTCGCCCCCGACAGCCAGGAAGACGGCGTGACGGTGAATATCCCCGCCGCCATGGCCGGCAGGGTGGCCCCTGAAGCCTTCGACTGGCTGGTGCCGGGACTTTTGCCCGAAAAAGTCACCGTCCTCATCCGGGGCCTGCCCAAGGAATACCGCCGCCGCCTGGTGCCGGTGGCCAAAACGGTGGAAACGATCCTGGCCGACATGCCGGCGGCCAACGACGAGCCCCTGGTAACGGTGCTGGGCCGCATCATCCTGCGACGCTTCGGGCTGCGAATCCCGGCCTCGGCCTGGCCCACCGACCGCCTGCCCGACCACCTGCGCACCCGCATCGCCGTCACCGGCCCCCGGGGGCAGCTGCTGGCCACCGACCGCGATCCCCGGGTGCTGCAAGCGGTGGCCGCCCCCGACGACGACCGGCTGCTGGCCGACCTGCGCCGCCGCTGGGAACGGGAGGACGTGGGGGCGGACGACTTTCCCGATCTTCCGGCGAGCCTCTCCGTTGAGGCCGGCGCCGGGGACTGGGCCGTCTACCCGGCCCTGGTGGCCGCCGACGACGGCCGCATCCACCTGCGCCTGATGTCGAATCCGGCGCAAGCCGAGGCCGCCCAACGCAAGGCGGTAAGGGCGCTCTATGCCCGCTGCCTGCGCCGGGAACTGCGCCGGCTGAGCCGACAGTTGGCCCTGCCGGCGGAAAAACGGCCCCTGGCCGACTGCTGCGGAGGTGCCGCGGCCCAGGCGGAGTTTCTCTTCGAAAGTCTTGTCAAGCGCTACCTGGAGCGCGATATTCGATCGGCGGCGGCGTTCCGGGCCCACGCCGAAGCGGTCCGCCGGGAAATCTTCCCGGCCGGCCAGGCCTTGCTGGAATCGGCCCTGGCGGTCATAGAAGCCGTTTACGACGCGCGCCAGGCCATCTTTCAACGCGAGCCGCCGCCGGGGCGAAGCTCCGTGGCGGCGGGTTTTTACGCCGCCCGACGCCGGGAGCTGGCCCGGCTTGTGCCTCCCGACTTTGCCGTGCGCTACGAGCCGGCACGCCTGGTTCACCTGCCGCGCTACGTGCGGGCCCTGGCCCTGCGGGTGGAACGCGCCGCGGTGGACCTGGAAAAGGACCGGCGCAAGGCCGAGGCGGCCGTTCCCTTCGAACAGCGGCTGGCGCGCTGGCGCCAGGAACAGTGCGCCGGCGCCGGCGCGGCCAAGAGCCGGCGAGTGGATGAATTTTTCTGGCTTCTGGAGGAATTCAAGGTCTCCCTGTTCGCCCAGGAGCTGGGCACGGCGGTGCCGGTATCCGCCAAGCGACTGGAAAAAATCGCAAACGAAATCGAGGCGATGGGCTGACGCGCCGGCAACGGGCCATAGAAACCCGCGGCATCGTCTCGGAGGAAAGGTTGCCCCCATGCAAGAAATCGATTTCGGCCCCATCCGCTTCATCCCCGGTCCCAACCGGGGCAAGTATCCCCACTGCCACAGCCTCTTCATCCCCGGCGACGGCATCCTCATCGACCCCGGCGCCGACCGCCGGCGGTTGCAGCGGCTGCGGGAAGAAAACCAGGTCCGGGAAATCTGGCTGAGCCACTGGCACGAAGACCACTGGATGCACCTGGACCTCTTCGACGACCTGCCCCTGCGGCTGCACCCGGCCGACGCGCCGCCCCTGGCGAGCCTGGACGCTTTCCTGGACGCCTACGGCATCTCAAATCCCGCCTTGCGGCGGGACTTCGCCCGCACCCTGGAAACCCGGTTTCATTTCCGCCGCCGGCTGCCCCGGGCCGACCTCGGCGACGGCTTGACCCTCAGCCTGGACAGCGTCACGGTGGACGTGATTCACACCCCGGGCCATACCCCCGGCCACCTGTGCTTTTTCTTCCGCCAGCCGGCCGTCCTGTTTCTCGGCGACTACGACCTGACGCCCTTCGGCCCCTGGTACGGAGACCGGGATTCGAGCATCCCCGAAACCATCGCCTCCATCGAAAGGCTGCGGCAAATCGCGGCCCGCACCTGGCTCACCAGCCACGAAACCGGGGTCTTCACCGCCCCCCCGGACGACCTCTGGGACGACTACCTGGCCGTCATCGGACAGCGCGAAGCCAAGCTGGGCCGCTTTTTGACGGCGCCGCGCCGGCTGGAGGAAATCATCGACCAGTGGATCGTCTATCGCAAGGCCCGCGAGCCCCTCGACTTCTTCCGCTTCGCCGAGGCCGCCATCATCCGCAAGCACCTGGAACGCATGGGGCAGGTGGGTATCGTGCGGGCCGAAAAGGACCGTTTTTACATCATGGCCTGACGGTTTTTCCGCCGCCGGCCTCGCGGAGTTTGACGCCCATGCCCGATGTACTTCCCGCCGTGGTCCGCATCTTCTTCGTCTTTGGCCTCGTCCTGGCCGCCATCCGCTTCGGGTGGTCGTTGGGCAGCGCCTTTCTCGGCGGGGCCTTCGTCCTGGGGTTGGTCTTCGCCCTGCCCCCCGGGGCCATTGCCGTGGCGGCCCTCAGGGCCCTGGCGGACCTGAAAACCCTGTCGCTCACCGTGGTGGTCTCCCTGATCCTGGTGCTGAGCCAAAGCCTGGAGGCCAGCGGACAGATGGCCCGTCTGCTGGACCGTTTCAAGGGCCTCGTCGCCCGCCAGCGGCTCAACATCGTGCTCTTCCCGGCCCTCATCGGCCTGCTGCCCATGCCCGGCGGGGCCATCTTTTCGGCCCCCATGGTAAGGAATATCGGGGCCGAGGCCAGGCTCGGCGGCGCCCAAATGAGCTTCATCAACTACTGGTTCCGCCACCTGTGGGAGTACTGGTGGCCCCTGTATCCCGGGGTGCTGCTCACCACCAACCTGGCCGCCATCGACCTGTGGACCTTTGTGGGCGCCCTGTTTCCCATGACTCTCGTGGCGGCGGCGGCCGGGTATCTGCCCCTGCGCCGCATGATGCCGGCGGGCCGGCTCGGCCCAGGCGGCCGGCCCGTCGGCGGTGCCCGGGTGGGCCTCTTTTTCAGGGAGCTGACCCCGGTGCTCATCGCCATCATCCCCGGGATCCTCCTCGGCAGCCTGCTGGAGGCGGTCCTCCCCGGGCCGGCGGCGGCCGTGTCCAAGGAGCTGGGGCTCATCGCCGCCCTCTGCGCCGCCATCGGGTGGGTCTGGCGCACCAACCGGATGCCCGGCGTCCAGCGGCGGCGCATCGTGCTGCGCCGGGAAATGCTCGCCATGGTCTACATGGTGGCCGCCATCCTCGTCTTCAAGGGCGTGCTGCTGGACAGCCACGCGGTGGATGCCGTCAGCGACGAGCTGATGCGCTGGCAGATACCGCTGGTGGCCATTGCCGTGACGCTGCCGCTGATCGTGGGGCTGGTGGCGGGGATCACCATCGCCTTCGTGGGCTCGGCCTTTCCCATCATCATCTCCCTCGTCGCCGCCTACGACGCGGGCGGCCAGACCCTGGCCTACCTCATCCTGGCGATGACCGGGGGCTTTGTGGGGGTGCTGCTCTCCCCGCTGCACCTCTGCCTGGTGCTCTCCAACCAGTATTTCAAGGCCGATCCCGTGTCGGTGTACCGCCACCTCTGGATGCCCTGCCTCGCCTTGATCCTGGCGGCCCTGGGGTATTTCGCCCTGCTGACCTGATCCCCGGCGCCGGCTTGTCATGGCGCCCGAGGTGTTTATAATTGGCCACTGTCATTACCGCTAACGCCATCGAAAGGAGAATATCCATCATGCGCCCAGCAACCCGCTTCATCATCGTTTTGGTCTGTGCCGCCGCCCTGGCCCTCGGTGCGTTGCCCGCGCCGGCGGCCACCCGCCCAGACGACGCGGTGCAGATGATTCCGAGCGATTTTTCCGGCCTGGCAACCCGGGCGCGCCCCGGGGTGGTAAACATCCGCACCGTCAAGACCATCAAGGGCGGCGGGCCGGTGTTCCGCCACTTTTTCGGCGACCGCGACCCGTTCCGGGAATTCTTCGGTCCTTTCATGGAGCAGGGCCCCCAGCGCGAGTTCAAACAGCCCAGCCTCGGCTCCGGCTTCATCATCGACCGGGAAGGCTACATCGTCACCAACAACCACGTGGTGGAGGACGCGGACGACATCAAGGTGCGCCTGGCCAACGAGAAGGAATACGATGCCAAAATCGTCGGCCGGGACCCGAACACGGACCTGGCCCTGATCAAAATCGAGGGCGCCGATGGCCTGGTTCCCTTGACCCTGGGCGACTCCGACGTCCTCAAGGTAGGCGCCTGGGTGATGGCGGTGGGCAGCCCCTTCGGATTGGAGCAGACCGTCACCGCGGGGATCGTCAGCGCCAAGGGGCGTATCATCGGCGCAGGGCCCTATGACGACTTCATCCAGACCGACGCCTCCATCAACCCGGGCAACAGCGGCGGCCCGCTGATCAACCTCGAGGGCGAGGTGGTGGGCATCAACACGGCCATCGTGGCCAGCGGCCAGGGGATCGGCTTCGCCATTCCCATCAACCTGGCCAAGGGGATCATCGAGCAACTGAAGGAAAGCGGCGCCGTCACCCGCGGGTGGCTGGGGGTGGGGATCCAGAACCTGACGCCGGAGCTGGCCGATTACTACGGCCTCGAGGAGGCCAAGGGGGTCCTGGTGGTCAAGGTCTATCCGGACGATCCGGCCGCCAAGGCCGGCATCCAGGAAAATGACATCATCGTGGCCGTGGCGGGCAAGCCGGTGGAAGACAGCCGCGAGCTGTCCCGCCTCATCGCCAGCTTTCCGGTGGGGGAAAAGGTCAAGATCAAGCTGATCCGAGGCGGTAAGACCAAGACGGTCCGGGTAACGCTGGCCAAGCGGGAAGACGACAAGATCGCCCAGCGGGAAGCGGCACCGGGAAGCGCCGACGGCGACCGCCTGGGGATGCGCCTGGGATCGGTGGACGAACAGACGGCGCGCCGTTTCGGTTTCGAGCCGAATGAACCCGGCGCCCTGGTGACGGCGGTGGACCCGAACGGCAAGGCCGCCGAGGCCGGGATCCGTCCCGGGGACCTCATCAAGGAACTCAACCACAAGCCGGTGGCATCGCCCAAGGGGTTTGCCGACGCCGTGGCCAAGCTCGACAAGGACGCCCCCCTGGAGCTGCTCATCAAGCGGCCCGGCGCCGGGTACCTGGCGCTGAAGATCGAACGATAGGCGACTTTTCAGACGGGGCGGGGCCCTGGCTTGGGCCGGGCCCTGCCCCCCATCCTCAATGGCTCGCCAGAAAGGGCGCAAGGTCCTTGGCGTAGGCCGTGAGCACCTTGTAGCCGTTTTGCTCCAGCACCGTCAGGGCCTTGTCGCCGTCGGCGGCCCGCACCCGCATCACAAGGTGGTAGTAGCCGGGAAACTTCTTGTCCGGCCAGGCGAACAGCGAGCGGATGTTGATTCCCTCGTCGCGCAGCAAGCGGCTCATGTCGGCGAGAAAACCGATGCGATCCTCGCAGATCACCGTCAGCCGCCGGCTGTCCTCGTCGATGCCGATGGCCTCGAGCAGCACCTGCATCACGTCCCGGGAAGTGATGATCCCCGCCAGCCGCCCCTCGTCGAGCACCGGCAGAGCGCTGATGCGGTGCTCCTGCATGATCAGGGCCGCCCGCTCGATGGTGGTCAGGGGGGAGACGGTAAGGATCTTCTTGACCATGATGTGCTCGACGGTCACCTTGGCCAGCAGGTAGTTGAGCTCGTGCTTGCTCAAGGCCACGGCCGGCGAGGCCCAGTTCTGCCTCAGATCCCGGTCCGACACGATCCCCACCAGCTCGCCCCGGGCGTTGACCACCAGCAGGTGGGCGATCTTGCGCTCCTCGAGGATGTCGCGCGCCTTCATCAGGGAGGTATCCGGCGATACCGTCACCAGCTCCGTGTGCATCACCCGACCGACGTACATGCGAATCTCCTTTTCAGTTCATTTCTTGGCGTCCAATCCGTCATCAATCCCTCGCCCGTTGCCATAGCCGGTTCAGCCCCTATTGGCAATCCCGTCGGCGGTAGTAGGCGTAAAGCCCCACGCCGGCGCCCGTCATGGCCAGGCAGAGCAGCTGGCCCATGGAAAAGCGCATCCAGACGAACCCCAGATGGGCGTCGGGCTGGCGGAAGTATTCGATGAAAAAGCGCACCACGCCGTAGCCCGCGAGGTACAAGGCCAGCATGGCGCCCCGGGGCAGGGGCCGGCGCCTCAGCGCCCAGAGGACGGCAAAAAGCACCAAGCCCTCGAAAAACGCCTCGTAAAGCTGGGAGGGGTGACGCAGCCCCGGGCCGGGCGCCAAGGGGAAGTGCATGCCGATGGGGGCGGTGGTGACCCGGCCGTACAACTCGCCGTTGATGAAGTTGCCCAACCGCCCGAAGGCGTAGCCCAGGGGCACCGCCGGGGCGAACAGATCGGCGACCTCGCGGTAGTCCAATCCGCCGCGCCGAACGTAGATCCAGGTGGCGGCCAGCACGCCGATCAATCCGCCGTGAAACGACATGCCGGCGATCCCGGTAAACTGGAAGCCGCCCTCCAAGCGGAACGGCAACACGATCTCCAGGGGATTGGCCAGGTAGTAGCGCAGGTTGTAAAAAAGCACGTAACCGAACCGGCCGCCCACGATCACCCCCAGGATCATCACGGTGAGCAGGTCCTGGACCTGCGTCAGGGAAACGGATTGAAAACGCGCCTCGTGTTGCACCCGGTGGCGCACCAGCACGTAGGTCAAGCCGAAGGCCACGATGTACATCAGCCCGTAGTACTGGATGCGAAAGCCCCCGACAGCGAAGAGCACCGGGTCGATGGTTTCGGGCAGGTGCTGCCACCAGTGCCAGAATTCAGCCGTCATTGTCTGAGCTTACCTCCAGGGGGAAGAGGAAAGCGCCAACAGCTTCGGCAGGATCCGCTCCAGGTGGTTGTCGATCCGACCAAACACCTCGCGGAAAACCGAGACGTCGGCGCCCATGGGATCGGCGATGACGCTGTCACCGCGTCCCTTTTCAGGCCAGGCCGCCAGCAGGCCGATGCGCTCCTTGATCCAGGGGAAAAAGGTCTGGACAAAACGGCGCTGGGCCGGCTCCATGCACAGCACCAGGTCGGCGGTGCGCAGCTCGTCGCCCACCAGGGAGCGGCTGCGATGGGCCTCGATGTCCACCCCGTTTTCCCGGCATACCTGCCGTGCCAGGGGCTCGGCGGGGAAATGGTCCAATCCGTGGGTCCCCATGGAAGAGACCACCAGGCCGGTGCGTCCAGCCTCCCGCCACCTGGCCCTGAGAATCCCCTCGGCCATGGGGCTGCGACAGATGTTGCCGGTGCAAACGAAAACGATTCGTGGCATGGGATCGGTTCCTCGACGATACGGCCAGTCTGGAGATTAAAAAATCAACAGCCCCACGATGCAGCCGGTAAGGCAGGTGGCCAGGGTGCCGCCGACGATGGAGCGCAGCCCCAGGGCCACGATCTCCCGGCGGCGGCCCGGTGCCATGGTGCCCAGTCCGCCGATCATGATCCCCAGGCTGCCGGGATTGGCGAACCCGCACATGGCATAGGTCATGATCAAGGTGGCCCGTGGGCTCAAAACGCCCGGCTCCAGACGGCTCAGGTTCATGTAGGCGATAAACTCGTTCAGGATCGTCTTGGTGCCCATGAGGGCCCCGGCGCTGGGGGCCTCGGACCAGGGCACCCCCATCAGCCAGGCCGCCGGCGCCAAGAGCCAGCCAAGAAGGCGCTGGAGACTCAGGGTCTCGCCGCCCACGGCGGGCAGCCACTGCAAAAACAGGTTGAACAAATGGACCAGGGCCACCAAAACCACCAGCATGGCCACGATGTTGATCAGCAGTTCAACCCCCTGGAGGGTTCCCCGGGTCACGGCATCCATCGCCGACGTGGCCGGCTCGGGATCCGAGACGGTGCCGGGCGTCACCGGCCGCGTCTCGGGCACCATGATTTTGGCGACCATCACCGCCGCCGGCACGCTGATGATCGACGCGGTGAGAATATGGCCCATGGCGTCGGGGAGCACCTCGGAGAGCAGGGAGGCGTAAATCACCATTACCGTTCCGGCGATGGTGGCCATGCCGCTGGTCATCAGGCTGAACAGCTCGCTGCGGGTCATGCGGGCCAGGTAGGGGCGCACCAGCAGAGGGGCTTCCACCATCCCGACGAAGACGTTGGCCGCCACCCCCACCCCCTCGGCGCCGCCGATGCCCATGGTTTTTTGCAGCGCCCCGGCGAAAAGACGCACCAACAGGGGCAAAATACGCCAGTAGAACAAGAGGGCGGACAGGGCGCTGACCACCATCACCAGGGGCAGGGACTGGAAGGCGAGCACGAAGCCGGCCCCGGGATACGTCTCCTCGAAGGGCAACTCCCCGCCGCCCAGATAGCCGAACACGAAGGACGTTCCGGCGCCGGTGGCCTCCTGCAGGGCGGCCACCACGCGGTTCAAGACCATGAAAAGATCACGGCAAAACGGCATCTTGAGCAGCACCAGGGCCAGCACCGCCTGGATCCCCAGGCCCACGAGCACCACCCGCGGCTTCACCTTGGACCGGTTCTCACTCATGGCCCAGGCCAGCGCACAAAAGGCCACCACGCCCAAGGCGCTCTGCAGGATCATTCCCCTGCCTCCGCAAGGGGAATTTTCAGGGCATACACTCCCTGTTCAAGGTGCGCCTGCACCGGGACCCCGCCTTTTTCGAAGACCTTCATCATGGCCTTGTTGGAGGCAAGCACGTCGGCGGTGAAACCGCGCACCCCGCGCTGGCGGGCCAGGCGGATCAACATGCGGTACATGTAGGTGGCGATGCCCAGCCCCTCGTAGTCGCCGTCGACCACGAAGGCCACGTCGGCCCAGGCCCGCTCGGGGTCGAGCACGTAGCGCGCCTCGGCGATGATCCGCCCCTGGCCGCGGGGGCCCACCAGCGCCACCACCGAGAGGGCCTTGCGGTAATCGATGTTGACATACTGCTGCATGCGGCTGTGGGGCATGGTTTTCAGAGGCGCGAAGTACCGATAGTAGACCGCCTGGTCGGAAAACCGATAGAAGAGCCGCCGCATCTCCTCCTCGTCCGATGGCCGGATGGCGCGAAAACGCACGCGCAGTTTTCCCTTGAAGGTGTGCTCGGTGGCGATCTCAGCCGGGTAGAGATGGGCGCTTTCGGCCAGGTAAATCTGGTCCTGGTAGAGGATCTTGGCGGCCTTGGCCCGGGTCACCAGTTCGGCGCGATCCTCCGGGTGGGCGACGTCGATGAGGGCCTGGGCCCGCTCGCGCACGGTGCGTCCGGACAACGGCGCCACCCCGCATTCGGTGACCACCATGTCCACCGCCTCGCAAAGGGACACCTGGTTGGGCAACGCCTCCACCGAGACCCGGATGTTGGGCTCTCCGCGGAGGTTGCGGCTCGGCAGGGCGAAGATCACCCGGCCGCCGGCGGACAGCTCGGCGCCGTTGAAAAAATCCATCACCTCCCCCGGCCGCCCCACCACGTTGCCCTTGCCCACGTGGAGGGCGATGCGGCCGTGCAGGTCCACCTTGCGCGCCGGGAACACGGCGGTGAAATTGGGGTTGCGCCCCACCTGGCGCGGATCGAACACCTGGTCGATCCCCTGGAACTCCACCAGCGGGTTACGATCCAACCAGTCCATGAGCACCCGGGTGCCAAAGGCGTAGGAAGCGATGCTCTTGCCGAGGAAAATTCCCTTGCGCCGGTTGGTCACGGCGCCGCTTTGGATCAGCTCCATCAGCGCATCGGTGAAAAAGGGCGAGTGGATCCCCAGGTGACGCCGCCGGGACAGGTGCCGCGCCAGGGCCTCGTAGAGAGGGCCGATGGAAAATCCCAGGCAGCTGCCGTCCTCGATCACCGTGGCCACGTTGGCCGCCACCCGGTCGAAAACCGGATCCTCCGGCCAGCGATCGAAGAGAAAAGGGGGGTGCGTCGCCGCCACCAGGAGGTCGAACTCGTCGATGTGCACCAGGGTGTCGCCGAAGGTCATGGGCATGGCCGGGTTGATCTCCCCCACCACCATTTGGGCCCGGGCCATGGCTTGGCGGCCGGCGTCCACCGCCACCCCCAGGCTGCAGTAGCCGGCCTCGTCCGGCGGCGACACCTGCAGAAAGACCACGTCCACCCCGATGCGCCCGGTACCGATGAGCCGGGGGATACGGGAGAAACGGCTGGGGATCAGGTCCACCCGGCCGGCGGTGATGGCGTCGCTGGCCACCCAGCCCGAAAAAAAGGTCTTGAGGCGGAACTTCTGGTTCTGGATCGATTCCACGCGGATGGCGTCCCCCAGGCTCACCAGTTGAATCAGTTCGAGATCCTGGAGGTTGTCGGCGTCCGAGGCCATCAGGTGCTGCACCAGGGTGCGCGGTTCGGCCACGCCGGTGCCGATGAAGATCGTCATGCCCGGTTCGAGGCGTGCCATGACCTTTTCAGGTGGCAACACCCGGTCGCGCCATGATCGGTCCGGTTTGTTTCCCATAGCTGGCTCTCTCCGCCCGGATCGGTCCGGCTGCCACGGTTTCCTCACTTCAACAACAGCCTGGCAAGAACGATGAAAAACAACGCGATGGGATAGAGGAAAATCAACAGCAGGTAGCCGGCCGTCGGGGGCGGATCCACGGCGAAGACGGCCGCCACCATGCCGGCCGTCTTGACCACGCCGCTGATAACGGTGCGATAAGGGCTCACGCACCACAGACGACAATGGGTGGCCTCCAGGAGGCAGGCCCCCGGGAAGATCGCCAGGCAAACGGGCACGGGGTGCTGTTGGGTTCAGCTTAAACCGGGCGTCGTCAACCTACCATGCGCTTTTGCGCCAGGTCAAGGCAGGCGGGCCACGGTTTCCTTGAAACCCTGGGATCACCTGATCACCAGGATTGTTCCCTCAGCCAGGGGGGCGGCGCCACTGTGCCGCAGCCGGCATGCCCCCCAAACAGCAGGGGGCGACCCGCCTCGGATCGCCCCCAACCTGTTGATTTCATTTTGGTAGGCACGGGCAGGATTGAACTGCCGACCCCTACCGTGTCAGGGTAGTGCTCTCCCACTGAGCTACGTGCCTGTATGGGCCAGCTTCTTTAGCACCCGCCGTGCCGCCGTGTCAAGGCAAATGGCCGCCGGTCAGCTCCAGCATGATGCGCCCGTGCACGGTATCGAGCACCTGGACCTCGACGTCGTCCAACCGCTGGCCTCGCAAGGCCGCGACCAGCGCCCCGGCGCCGCCGCGAACCGTCACCTGCAAGGTGGCTTCGACGCCGGACACCTCAGCGGTCTGCACCGCCTCGACCCCCGGCATTGCGGCCAATGCGCTGCGAAAGCGGACAAATCGCGCCAGGGGCTGCACCCCCTTGACCGCCAGGGTAACGGTCTCCAGGGCCCCGTCAACCGTCACCAACGGTCCCTGCCGCCCACCGGTCTCCTCCGGCGCCGGCGGCCAAGCCCCCGGCATGGCCTCGAGCGCATCGAAGGCCACGGCGCACTCGATACGCACCCGGTAGCGGTCCCCCTCCCTCGTCTCCGAGAGCATCTTGTAGTGGCGGACGAAGGCATGGGAGCCCCCCTGAACCGAAGCGGCAAAAGCGTTGTCCCCGCCGGCCCTCGTCTTGGCCACCCGGGCCACCGCCGCGGCACACGCCGCCTCGATGGCCCGCTGGCGTGCCTCCACCGGCCCGCCGGCGTCGATGGCCGCCTCACCGTCGGCGGTGACGACGGCTTCTGCCGCCGCATGCACCGCTGCCGCAACGCCGATGACCAGCAGTACCCCCCAGGCCCAAAGGGCCCGTTGCTTTGTCCCCATTTTCCTTCCTTACGCCCTTGGAGGCTTGGTAACGCTTGCCCCCCTTGAATCATGATTTGCGGATCAAGGCATAGTCGGCGATATCCATCAAAATACTGCGGATTTTAGACGCCGGGAAAAAGTCCAGGGACGCCTTGGCCCTGGACACTTCCATCGCCGCCTGGCGCCGGGTGTGGTCTATGCCGTCGTAGCGATGGAGCAGGGAAACGAGGCCGGCGAAGGTTTCGGCGGAAAAATCGGGCTGTTCGATGATGCCCACCATCGTTCGTCGATCTGCCTCGGAAGCCCGGGCCAGGGCGTGGATCACCGGCAGGGTGAGCTTGCCTTCGCGCAGGTCGGCGCCCGGCAACTTGCCCAGGGCCGCGCTGTCCTCGGTGTAATCGAGCAGGTCGTCGGCCATCTGGAACGCCAGGCCCAGGTGGTGGCCGTAGCGACCGAGGGCCTCTTCCGCCCCGGCCGGGGCGTCGGCCAGCAGGGCACTGACGCGGCAGGCGCCTTCGAAGAGAACGGCCGTCTTGCAGCGGATGATGCGCAGGTACTCGTCCCGGGTCAGGTCGAGATCCCCCTTGCGTTGGAGCTGCAAGATTTCCCCCTGGGCCATCTCCTCGGTGACGTTGGCCACCACCTCCAGGATGCGCAACCGGCCGGCACGGGCAGCAATGGACAAGGCCCGGGCCAACAGGAAATCACCGGTGAGCACCACCGCCGGCGGATCCCAGATGCGGTGGGCCGCCGGACGCCCGCGCCGCAGCCTGCCGCCATCGATCACGTCGTCATGCAGCAGAGTGGCGGCATGAATGTACTCGAAAATGGTGGAAAAGGTCGTTTCGTAGCCTCCCCGGTAGCCGCAGAGCCGGCTGCACAGCACCATCAACAGGGGCCGGAGCCGCTTGCCGCCGGCGAACAGGAGATGACCGGCGATCTCCCGCGCCAGTTCCACGTGGGGGGCCAGGTTGGCTTCTATGGCCTGCTCGATGGCCGCCAGTTCGCCCTGGACTTCAGCCAGGATCCGCCGCTTGAGGTCGGCTTCGCTCATGCCGGAACTCCCATCAGGTCGTACTCGAGGCTGTCTTGGATGGCCACCGGACAGACCCGGCCCACCACGACTCCCTCGCCGCTCACATAGGTGATCCCATCCACCTCGGGGGCCTGGAAACGCGTGCGGCCTTCGTAGAGGCCGGGCTCCGGCGCCGCTTCGATGAGCACCTCGCAGACACGGCCCCGGTAGCGCTCCTGGGCGGCCCGCGAGATGTCCCTCTGCAGGCGCATCAAGCGGTCGCGCCGACGCCGGGCCGTGGCCGGCGCCACATGGCCGTCCAGGCGATGGGAGGGCAGGTCCGGGTGGTCGGAGTAAACGAAAGCCCCGAGGTGATCAAAGCGCACCTCGCCAACGAAATCCACCAGGGTTCGAAAGTCGGCCTCGGTCTCGCCGGGAAATCCCACGATGACGGTGGTACGCAGCACGGCGTCGGGGACCCGGCGGCGGATCTGCCCCATCAAGGCCCTCAACTCCGCTCCGGTCTGCCGGCGCCCCATGCGCCGCAGGATCCGGTCGCTGGCGTGCTGAACCGGCAGGTCGAAATAGGCGCAGACCCCCGGCAGCTCGGCCACGGCGGCGATGGTGCGATCGTCGATGCTCTCGGGGTGGCCGTAGAGCACCCGCAGCCACACCTGGGGAACCGCGGCGTGCAGCCGCCGCAGCAGGTCGCTCAGGTGGCCCGGGGGAGTGAAGTCGACGCCGTAGGCGGTGGTCTCCTGGGCCACCAGCACCAGCTCGCGCACCCCTTCGGCGGCCAGGCGCCGGGCCTCGTCCACCAAGATCTCCATCGGCACGCTTTTCTGACGGCCCCTCAGCTTGGGGATGATGCAGTAGGTGCAATGCCGGTCGCACCCCTCGGCGATCTTCAGATAGGCCGAAGGGGAGGAGGGGCGCCAACGCGGAAGGCCAGCGGCCGGAGAGAGAAGATCCGGGTCCGGCAGTTGGCAGACCGCCCCGGGAGGCCCCGCATCGGCGACTGCCGCCACGATACGATGGAAAGCCCCGGTGCCCAGAAAGCGGTCCACCTCGGGCAGGGCCGCAACGATTTCCTCGCCAAAGCGCTCGGGCAGGCACCCCACCACTACCAGGCGCCGGCAGCGGCCCTTTTGCTTGAATTCGGCCAGCCCGAGAATCGTGTCGATGGATTCATCCATCGCCGGCCGAATGAAACTGCAGGTGTTGACCACGATGGCATCGGCGGCGGCCGGGTCGTCGACAATCCGCCAGCCGGCAGCCGAAAGGCGACCGAGCATGGTTTCACTGTCCACCTGGTTGCGGGCGCAGCCAAGGCTCACGAGGTGCACGGCGCCGGCCGACATACGAATCTCCTGTAAGAATCGTGCGATATACCAAGACCGGTCAAATTAGGCAACCGCCCGAAGGTTGTCAAGGCACGGGCGATTTAAGCGGTCATCAGGCGGCGGCCAAAAACGGCGAAGGCTCTCAGCGAGGAACTGTGAAATCAAACCCGCCGGAGCGGTGTTCCCGGATCCCGCCGCCTTCCCGGGTCGTCAAGATCAAGGCCTCGACCCCCGGCAGGGTTTCCACCAGCGCCAGCCCCGGCGCCGGCCCCATGACGCACAGGGCCGTGGCCAACCCGTCGGCCAGGGTGCAGTCGGGCGCCAGCACCGTGGCGCTGATCACGCCGTTGGCCACCGGGTAGCCGGTGCGAGGATCGATGATGTGGGCGTAGCGGCGTCCGTCGCGTTCAAAAAAGTTGCGGTAGTCGCCGCTGGTGGCCATGGCCCCCTCCGAGAGGGAAACGATGCCGTAGACCGCCGCGGCCGGGGCGTCGGCCGAGGGGGTGTTGATCCCCACCTTCCACGGCCCGCCGCCGGGACGGTTGCCCGAGGCCGCCACCTCGCCGCCGATCTCCACCAAGAAATCCCGGTAGCCATGGGACCGGATCAGTTCGGCAACGGCATCCACCCCGTATCCCTTGGCGATGGAAGCCAGGTCGAGGGCGATGTCGTCGCGGCTCTTGGCGATGGTCAATTCCGGCCCCAACGTGATGTTTGCAAAACCGACGGCGTTCTTGAGGGCGGCGATCTCCTCGGCCGCCGGAACCGTGCCCCGCACCGGCGCCGGCCCGAACCCCCAAAGGTCCACCAGGGGCCGCACCGTGCCGTCCCAGGCCCCCCCGCTGAGATGGTATATCCGGGCCGCGGTTTCCAGCAGATGGTAGAATTCCGCCGAGGCCCTGAACGGCTGGCCGCCGGCCGGCCAGCGGTTGAAGCGGTTGATTTCGCTGTCGGGAAGATAGGTGGAAAAACGCTGGTTGACGGTTTCCAGCCGCTGGGCCACGCGAGTCTCCAGGCCCCGGGGGCGATCCAGCCACCCGTGCACCACGGTGACGTGGTAGGTAGTGCCCATGGTCCGGCCGGCCAGCCGGGTCTGGCGCATATGGTCGCAGCCGACGGTGCCGAGGAGAATTCCCAGGCCGAAAGCCGCCCCGAGGACGAAACGGAAGCTGGAAACTGGAAACTGGAAACTGGACAGGTGAAACCGCATTCGGGGAATCCGTTGGGGGTTGGTGGTTAAGTGTCAGCAGATCCGGGGCAACTGCTCGCCGGCAAGCATGTCCACGATGCGCTCACCGCCGATGGCCGTCGTCAGGGTGACCTGCCCCGGCGGACCGGTAGTCACCTCGCCGATGGTGCACGCCGCCCGGCCGTGCTCGTCGGCCCGCATGGCGGCCAGCACCGCCGCCTCGTCCTCGGGGGCCACCGCCGCGATGAGTTTTCCCTCGTTGGCCACGTAGAGGGGATCGAAGCCGAGCAGCTCGCAGGCCCCGGCCACCGCCGGTTGAATCGGCACGGCCGACTCGTCGATGCGGATGGCCACCCGGCTCTGCAGGGCAATCTCGCACAAGGCCGTTCCCAGCCCGCCCCGGGTGGGATCGCGCAGCACGTGGATGCCCTCGGCGGCCGCCAGCATCCGCTGCACCATGCGGTTGAGGGGCGCCGAATCGCTCTGCATCTCCAGCGCCAGCCCCAGGTCGGCGCGCTGGGTCATGATGGTCATGCCGTGGTCGGCGATGGTGCCGCTGAGCAGCACCTTGTCCCCGGGCCGGGCCCGGTGCCCGCCGATGTTCACCCCTTCGGCCACCACCCCGACGCCGGCGGTGTTGATGAAGATCTTGTCCGCCGCCCCCCGGGGCACCACCTTGGTGTCTCCGGTCACCACGGCCACCTGGGCCCGCCGGGCCGCAGCGGCCACATCGTTGAGAATTCTTTCCAGGTCGGCCACCGCCAGGCCCTCTTCGATCACCAGCGCCAGGCTCAAAAAAATCGGCCGCGCCCCGCACATGGCCACGTCGTTGACCGTGCCGTTGACCGCCAGGTCCCCGATGCTGCCGCCGGGGAAAAAGAGCGGCGTGACGGTGTAGGTGTCGGTGGAAAACGCCACCCGGCCGGCGGGCAGGTCGAAGACGGCCCCATCGTGAAGGCCGTCGAGGATCGGGTTGCCCAGGATCGGGAGCATCACTTCGGTGGTGAGGCGATGGGCGAGTTTGCCGCCGGCACCGTGATCGAGAAGAATCGTCTCAAGCGTCATGGGAGTCCTTTGAACCTCTGGCAACGTCAATCATAACAAGTTCGTAAAAAGCCGAAAATCACCCCGGCGGACACAGAGAGAAGTATTTTATTCCTCCGTGCCCGCTGTGGGCCCTGCGGCGGCTGAAGATCACCTTGCCCGGGTGGATCAATCATGGCCGCCACCGCGGGCGTAGCGGTAGTAGGCGGCGCAGGTTCCCTCGCTGGAAACCATGCATGGGCCCACCGGGTCCATGGGGGTACAGCGGCTGCCGAACAGCGGGCAGTCGGGGGGACGCCTGGCGCCGGTGAGAATCTGGCCGCAGGCGCACCCCTTGGGTTCCACCGCAACAGGCAAATCCAGGGTGAACCGGCGCCTGGCATCGAAACGGGCGAACTCCGGGGCCAGGTCCAGGCCGCTGCCGCCGATGATCCCCAACCCGCGCCAGGGAGCGTCCACCGGGGCGAACACCCGGCTCATCACCGCCCGGGCCTTGGGGTTGCCGTCGGCGGCCACGGCACGCGGATAGGCGTTGGCCAGGGCGGGCGTCCCGGATTCCACCTGGTCGATGATCACGGCGATGGCCGCCAGCAGGTCGGCCGGCTCGAAGCCGGCCACCACGCAGGGCACCCGGTGGCGCCGGAAGAAGGAGCGGTATGCCTCGGTGCCGATGATCACCGAAACGTGGCCGGGGAGCAAAAAGGCGTCGATGGCCACTTCCGGCATCCCCATCAAGGCCTCCAGAGCCGCCGGCACGGTCTTGTGGGCGGACCAGACGGAAAAATTCTCCAGGCCCGCCTCGGCGGCGGCCATGACGGTGGCCGCCACGGTGGGGGCGGTGGTCTCGAAGCCCACGCCGAAAAAGACCACCTGCCGGTCCGGGTTCTCCCGGGCCAGCTTCAGGGAGTCGAAGGCGGAGTAGACGATCCGCACATCCCGGCCGGCGGCCCGCTCCCGCTGGAGGCTGCTCTCGGTGCCCGGCACCCGCATCAGGTCCCCGAAGGTGGCCGCGATCACCCCCGGCTGGCGGGCCAGGGCCACGAAGGCGTCGATGTCGGCCTGGTCGGTGACGCAGACCGGGCAGCCCGGCCCCGAAATCAAGGTGACGGTCTCGGGCAGCAGCGATCGCAGCCCGCTGCGGAAGATGCTCACCGTATGGGTGCCGCAGACTTCCATCAGCCGCACCGGGCGGCAGCTGCGGGCGCGGATCCGCGCCGCCAGTTGCCGGGCGATGTCGGCATCGCGGTATTCCTGGGCGTGTTTCAAGGCCATGGCGCTCTTTCTACTGAATCCGATCCGGCGGATAAGACCAATGGAACATTTTGTGAACGGCTTCCCGGGCAGTTCAAAAATTCACACCTCCGCCATGGCGGCGGCGGCCACGGCCTGTCCCAGGCTGATGCCGCCGTCGTTGGCCGGCACCTGCTCTGGGCTATAGACCTGGAACCCCTCGCCTTTGAGGGCCTGTATCATCCCTTCCAGGAGGATGACATTCTGAAACACCCCGCCGGACAGGGCCACCTGTTCAAGGCCGGTTCGCCGGCGCACCCGGCGGCAAAGGTCCACAAACAGCGCGACCAGCGTGCGGTGAAACCGTCCGGCCACCACCGACGCCGGCACCCCCGCCTCCAGGTCGGCGGCCACGGCGCGAATCATGGGAGCCGTGGCCACGGTGAGCGGTTCGCCCGGCGCGACCCGGTACGGGTAGCACTCCTCGGCCGCCGGGTCGACGGCCATCTCCAGTTCCATGGCGGCTTGGCCCTCGTAGTGGACCCGGGCCCTCAAGCCGCAGAGGGCCGCCACGGCATCGAAAAGCCGGCCCAGGCTGGAGGTGGGCGGCGCGTTGACCCCGCTGCGGGCCATCTTGGCCGCCAGCTCGAGCCTTTCGACGGGCACCGCTTCAAACAGCGGCAGGTCCAGGCGCCGCCAGCCGTCGCCGAAGGCGTCGTCGAGGTGCGCGGCCGCCATGCGCCAGGGCTCCCGGATGGCCGCCGCCCCGCCCGGCATGGGCACGTAGGCCAAGTGGGCGGCCCGGGTGAAGCGGCCGGCTTCGGCCACGAGGACCTCGCCGCCCCAGACGGCCCCGTCGCTGCCGTAGCCGGTGCCGTCGAGGGCCAGGCCGATCACCGGGCCATGAAGACCGTGTTCCGCCAGGACGGAAACGATGTGGGCGTGGTGGTGCTGCACGGCGATGCGCCGCGCGTTTTGGCGGCCCAGGGCGTAGCGGGTGCTGAGGTAGTCGGGATGCAGGTCGTGGGCCACGATTTGCGGCGGAACGTCGAGAATCCGCTCCAGGTGGGCCACGGTCTTCTCCAGAAACCGGTAGGCCGCCAGGTTTTCCAGGTCCCCGATGTGCTGGCTGACAAAGGCTTCGGCGCCCCGGGTGAGGCAGACGGTGTTCTTCAGCCCGGCCCCGCAGGCCAGCACCGGCGGCAGGCGGTCCCGCAGGGCGATGGGCTCGGGCACGTAGCCCCGGGAGCGGCGGATGAAACGCGTGGCCCCGGCGGCCCGGCGCACGATGGAATCGTCGCTGCGCAGGTAGATGTCCCGGTCGTGGATCAAAAAATCGTCGGCGACCCCCCCCAGCCGCGCCAGGGCCTCGGCATTGTCGATGCAGATCGGCTCGTCGCTGAGGTTGCCGCTGGTCATCACCAGGGCCTGGAACCCCTGGCGCAGCAGCAGGTGGTGCAGGGGCGTGTAGGGAAGCAGAATCCCGAAGTAGCGGTTGTGCGGGGCCACTTCGGGCGCCACGGGGTTGCCGGGACGCCGGGGGGCGAGAACGATGGGGCACCGGGGACTGGCCAGCAGCTCTTCGGTCGCCGGATCCAGGAGGACGAGGCGCCGGGCCGCCGCCAAGTCCGGCACCATGAGGGCGAACGGCTTCTCCTCGCGCCGCTTGCGCCGCCGCAGCCGCTGCACGGCCTCGGGGTTGAGGGCGTCCACGGCGAGATGGAAACCGCCCAGTCCCTTGACCGCCGCGATCCGGCCGGACTTGAGGCGTATCGCCGTTTCGGCGATGGGCTCTTTCACTGCCACGGGCCGACCGTCAGCGGTACAGAGCGTCACCTGTGGCCCGCAGACCGGGCAGGCGTTGGGCTGGGCGTGAAAGCGCCGGTCCGCCGGGTCATCGTACTCCGCCTGGCACTCCGGGCACATGGTGAAGTGGCGCATGCTGGTATGGGGCCGGTCGTAGGGGACATCGTCGATGATGGTGTAGCGCGGCCCGCAGTGGGTGCAGTTGATGAACGGGTAGCCGAAGCGGCGGTCGGCCGGGTCGAACAGCTCGGCCAGGCAGCGGTGGCAGACGGCCATGTCCGGGCTGATCAAGGTGGCCCGGGAACCGCTGCGTCGGCTGGTCCGGATGTTGAAATCCGCCACGCGGCGCACCTCGGCCGTTTCCGTTTCGATGCCGGTGATCCGCGCCAAGGGAGGCTTTTCACGGTGCAGGGCCACGGCGAAGGCATCCAGGGCCGCCCGCTCTCCTTCGAGATGAACCACAACCCCCTCGCTTGTGTTGGCCACCTCCCCCGCCAGCCCCAGGCGCCGGGCCAACTGGTAGACAAAGGGCCTGAACCCGACCCCCTGAACGATGCCCCGGATCAGGAGCCGGCGGGCTTCCATCGGCGCCGCGGCGCCGCCGGTCATGACGGCCTTGGCGGACATGGGCGTTCAGGGCTCAAGGGAGCGGGCCGCATCGTAGGCCGCGGCGGCTTCGCGCAGCAGGCGCAGGGATTCCTGGGCGGTCTGCTCGTCTATTTTTTGGATGGCAAAGCCGGCGTGCACGATCACGTAGTCGCCCACCCGGGCGTCCTCGAGCAGCAGCAGGCTCGCCTCGCGCTGCACCCCGTCGGCGTCGATGACGGCCATCTGGTTTTCAATCTTCGTAATGCGTGAAGGTATCGCCAGGCACATGGGCAATCGTCCTTTTTACAGCGGGGCTGCCAAGACGCTCAAGCTCCGCCAGCACCATTTCAATCACCGGGTCAACGCTGGCCTCCAGGGTCGGGGTCAGCCCGATGGCCATGGTCTCCAGGTCCTCGGGCTCGGCGCCCACGATCACCGTCTCGGGCACCTTGTCCAGCGCTTGGCAGAGCGTCAGGGCCTCGAGAAAATCGATCTGGTGCAGGGAGTTCTTGGCCCGGATGCGGCCGACAATGGCGTCGCCGGCCAACCGGTACAATTGGCCGGGCCGACCGTGGTTGCGGATGATGTCCACCACGATGAGATGGTCAGCGCCGGCGATCACCCCCATGAGGTGAACCCCCAGCACGCCGCCGTCGACGATGGTGACGGCATCGGGAACATCGTACCACTTCTGCAATTTTTCAATGACCCGGATGCCGAAGCCCTCGTCGCGCAGGAGCACGTTGCCGACACCGAGCACCAGGATCCGGGGACTGCCTTGGACCATGATCGCCTCTGTTTTGGGCGGCGCGCCGATGGAACGCGGCCGCCGTCAGTGAACAAGAGCAGTTATTTTAATACCGAAACCGCCCCGCCGCAACGGCGGCTGCCGTTGCGGCGGACGTTTTGTCTTGATGGCACAGCTCCCGGGGTTCTGGCAAGAGCGGTTTTCGCCGCGGGCAGGAAAAATCAACGGGCAACCCCGCTTGAAGAAGGGGCGCCCGTCTGGATTGGCGTCTTGCTACACGACGGTTACCGGCTCAACTCCTCCAGGCCTTGGTACTGGCTCAGGCAGTCCGGGTTGGCCAGGGCGTCACGGTTGGTCACCGGTTCGCCGTGGATCACGTTGCGTACTGCCAGCTCGACTTTCTTCATGTTGATGGTGTAGGGGATCTGATCCACCTGGATCACCTTGGCGGGCACGTGGCGCGGGCTGCACGCTTCGCGGATGGCGGTCTTGATCTTTTTCACCAGGGCCTCGTCCAGCTTGCGGCTCTCGGCCAGCTTGACAAACAGCACCACCCGCACGTCGTCCTGCCAATTCTGGCCCACCACCACGCTGTCCGCCACCTCTTCGACGGCTTCCAGGGCGGTGTAGATGTCGGCAGTGCCGATGCGCACGCCGCCGGGATTGAGGGTGGCATCGCTGCGGCCGTAGATAGTAATTCCCCCGGTGACGCTGTTGATGCTGATAAAATCGCCGTGGGTCCACACCCCCGGAAACTTGGTGAAGTAGGCATTGCGGTAGCGCTGGCCGTCCGGATCGTTCCAGAAGTAGACCGGCATGCTGGGAAACGCCGCGGCGCAGACCAGTTCGCCGGTCTGGTCGTAAACCGGTTGCCCGGCATCGCTGTAGGCCAGCACCTTCATGCCGAGCCCGGGCCCCTGCAACTCGCCGGCGTGCACCGGCTGCATGGGGTTGCCCAGGGCGAAGCAGCCGTTGAGATCGGTGCCGCCGCTGATGGAGGCCAGCTGCATGTCGGCCTTGATTTCGCGGTAGGCGTACTCGAAGCTCTTGACCGACAACGGCGACCCGGTTGAGCAGATCATCCGCAGCTGGCCGAGGTTGTGGTGCTGGCGGGGGCTGAAGCCGGCCTCCTCCAGGGCGCTGATGTAGCGGGCGCTGGTGCCGAAGATGGTCATCCCCACCGCCTCGGCGAGCTCCCAGAGCACCTGGGGACCAGGGTGAAAGGGCGAGCCGTCGTAGAGCACCAGGGTGGCGCCCACCCCCAGGCCGCAGGCGAGCCAGTTCCACATCATCCAGCCGCAGGTGGTGAAGTAGAACAGCACGTCGTGACGCCGCAGGTCGCAGTGCAGGATGTGCTCCTTGAGCTGGTTGAGCAGGATGCCGGCATGGCTCTGCACCATGCACTTGGGTTTGCCGGTGGTGCCGGAGCTGTACATGATGTAGAGCGGATGTTCGGCCGGCACCTGGACAAAGTCGACCGCCTTCGCCTGGTAGGGGGCCAGGAAATCGTTCCAGGAGATTGCATTGGGGACCCGGGACAAGTCCGGGGCGGCCCTGGTATAGCCCACCACCACGACCTTTTCCACCTTGGGCAGCTGCTGCAGGATGCCGCTGACCCGCTCAAGGCTGTCGAAGGTTTTGCCGTTGTAGAAGTAGCCGTCGGCGGTGAACAGCACCTTGGGCTCGATCTGGCCGAAGCGGTCCAGCACCCCCTTGATGCCGAAATCCGGCGACGAGGAGGACCAGATGGCCCCCAGGCTGACCGCCGCCAGCATGGCGATAATCGTCTGGGGCATGTTGGGCATGAACCCGGCGACGCGGTCGCCCCGTTGGACCCCGGCGGCGGCCAGGGCCTGGGCCACGCGGCTCACCTCGGCGTAAAGCTGGCGGTAGGTCAGCGAGGTCCGGGGCTGCCCCTCGCCCTGGAAGATCAGGGCGGTGTGGTCGTCACGAAAGCGCAGCAGGTTCTCGGCAAAGTTGAGCTCGGCGCCGCTGAACCACTTGGCCCCGGGCATCCGGTACGGGTCGCTGACCACCTCGGTGCAGGGCTTGCTGGCAACAATACCGGCAAACTCCCAGAACAGACCCCAAAACTCGGGAATGTGGTCCACCGACCACTGCCAAAGCTGGCGGTAGTCCGAGAGGGAAAGGTGGTAGCGTTGGTTGACCGTGGCCATGAAGCGAAACATGTTCGAGTTGCGGACAAAGGCCTCCGCTGGCCGCCAAAGTTCTTTCGGCGCTTTCATGCAACCTCCTTGCGGTTTTTCCCGCCCTGTAGCCATGGGGAATTAGAATTCCACTCTCTCCAAATCCTTTCAGCCCCGCTCCGGCTCACCGCACTCTGGGGCGGGCCCTGTCATGGAACATAGATGACCATGACGCACTTGACATCCCGCGGGCTCAGGCACCTGACGGAATGCGGGATACCGGAATCAAAATACACGCAATCCCCCGCCTCCAACACGTACTCGGTCTCACCGTGGCAAAACTGAAGCGTTCCCTCCAGCACCAGCAGCATCTCCTCCCCCTCGTGCTGGAACACCGTCTTTTCGGTGCCCTGGACCGGGATGGTCAGGATCGCCGGCTCCATCTTCTTGTCGGGGTAGTTATGGGCCAGGGGCTCGTAAGCGTAGCCGAAAGCGGCACCGTGCCGGACCATCAACCGCCGCTCGTCCCTGCGCATCAGGGAACAGCGCCCCCCGGGAGCCTCTTCCTCGAAAATCTGGGATACGGTCACCCCGAGAGCCTTGGCGATGACGATGAGGGTGGATACCGGAGGGGATCGATCCGAATTTTCGACTTTGGACAGGTAGCCCTTGGTGTAGCCGGTCAGGGCCGCCAGGGCTTCCAGGGTGAGGTTGCGGGCAGTGCGAAGCGATTTGATCTGCTTTCCGATCATCGATTCCGGAATCATTCAGACCTCTTTCGCTCGGTGCCGCGCCGGAGTTTCTTTTTGGGAAACGCCAATGGATGGACGAGCCTGGGTAAAAATCGATATCTTCTTATAATTACTATGTAAACAAAAAGATCAAAGTTTCACCCTGGAATACCTAATGCGCCCCTGCAAACATGTCAAGTCTTTTACGGCGCCGACAGCGGCTGATTCCCCAAGCACTCCCTGAATCACATTCTGCCCGGGCGGATTCCCGAATCTTAACGGTCGGCGGCCGACCGCGGCCGGGGAAGGGGAAACAAGAGGTTGTCGTTGTTGAGCACCACCCCGGCGGCCTTGCCGGGGCGGACCGTCACCGGCACCTGCCAGGCGACCTTGCAGCCCTCGATCATCGCCGGAAAGGTGACCAGCACCCAGTAGCGCCCCGGCGCCACCGGAGGGAAGGCGAAGGTGCCGTCCTCGGCGCTGAGGCTGGTGGCCGCCAGGTACTGGGCACCGGCCTGGAGACGCCTGGAAACGGCCTTGAAAAAATCCATGTGGATCCGGTTGAGCCGCACGCCCGGTTCATAGGTCAACGCTTCGGCCGCCGCGACGATGGCCTCTGCATCAACGGCGTCGGTGACCAGCAGCAGCCGGATCCATTCCCCCGGCACGCTGCGCCCGTCGGAAAAAGTGAGCTCCACCCGTCCCCGAACGGTACCGCCGTCGACCGCAGCCGCCGGGGCCCCCAAGAGCAGAAGCAGGCAAATGGTGACCGCGATACACCGCATCGCTTCCTCCACGAATTTTCCTGGAACCGCGATCCGCCGCGGCGCCCGCGACGGCAACCGGCACCCCTGACGGCGGTGGTTGACAAACCCATCCTCTCACCCCTAAGCTGCCGTTCAGGCTCAAACGACTGCCCCGCCTCGCAGGGAGATCGCCATGGAACTGGGCTGCACGGGCAAGATCCTGGTGGTGGATTTGACCACCGGCCGAATCCGGCCCCAAGCCGTCGAAAATGCCGTCTACGAAAACTTTCTCTCCGGTCTTGGGCTGGGCGCCTGGTATCTGTACCACAACATTGCGCCCCATGCCGACCCCCTGGGGCCGGAAAACGTACTCGGCTTCGTCGCCGGGGTTCTCACCGGCAGCGGCAGCCTGTTTGCCGGGCGCTGGCTGGTGGTGGGCAAAAGCCCGCTCACCGGCTGCTGGGGAGAGGCCAATGCCGGCGGCGCTTTTGCCCCGGCCATCAAGCAGTGCGGTTTTGACGCCATCTTTTTCTCCGGCATCAGCCCCCGGCCGGTCTACCTGTTCGCCGACGGCAACCGCGCCGAGCTGCGCGACGCCGCCGATCTCTGGGGCCTGGACGCCGGGGCCGCCGAAGCCCGCCTTGCCGAAATGCACACCGGCCGAAAGCGGCCGCGGATCGCCTGCATCGGTCCGGCCGGAGAACGCCAATCCCTCATTGCCGGCGTGGTCCACGACGGCGGCCGACTGGCGGCCCGGGCCGGGCTGGGCGCGGTAATGGGGGCCAAGCGGCTCAAGGCCGTGGTCCTGGCCGGCAGCCAACGAATCAAGGTATACGACCGCCCGGGGGTCGTGCGCCTCAGCCGCGAGCTCAGCGCCACGGTTCAAAATCAGCCGCCCTTCGTCTCGGGCAAGGTGGCCGCCTACCTCGGCCGCCTGGTGCGAGCCCTGCCCGCCCAGATGGAAACCGACGGCCTGCTCTACAAGATGATCCTGCGCAAGTGGGGCACGGTGGGCATGAACCAGATGTCCATCGAAATGGGCGATGCACCGGTGCAAAACTGGCGCGGCACCCACCACGACTTCGACCTGGACACCTCCGCCGCCCTGGCGCCGGACGTGTTCACCCGGCCCGTGGTAGCCAAGTACTTCTGCTATTCGTGCCCCCTGGGATGCGGCGCCCTGGTGGAGGGCGCCCCCGGGACACCGCCGGCACACCGGCCGGAGTACGAGACGGCCATGGCCCTGGGCCCTCTGTGCCTGAACGCCGACGCCGAGAGCATCTTCCGGATGAACGAGATGCTCAACCAGGCCGGCATGGACAGCATCTCGGCCGGCGCCACCATCGCCTTTGCCATGGAATGCTACGAGCACGGGCTGATCACCCGGGACGACACCGACGGGCTCGAACTGACCTGGGGCAACAGCACCGCCATGGTGACCCTGATCGACAAGATGATCCGGCGCGAGGGAATCGGGGACCTGCTGGCCGACGGCAGCCGCGTGGCCGCCCGGCGCATCGGCGCCGGCAGCGAGCGCTTCGCCGTGCATGCCGGCGGCCAGGAGCTGCCGATGCACGACAGCCGCTTCGATCCGGGCTTCGCCCTGCACTACGCCGTGGAACCGGCCCCGGGCCGCCACACCGTCGGATCGCTCCTGTACTATGAAATGTTCCAACTCTGGCGCCAGATCGAGGGGCTTCCCGATCCGAGCCGTTTCTACCTGAAGCGGAGCAAGTACGATACCGACGTGGAAAAGGCCCGGATGGCCGCGGCGTGCAGCCAGTTCGTCAACCTGATCAACGCCGCCGGGCTTTGTCTCTTCGGCGCCTTTCTCGGGGTCCACCGGCTGCCGGTCTTCCAGTGGCTGGATGCCGTCAGCGGCCAACCTCGCCCGCCGGCGGACTACCTGCGGATCGGGGCCAACATCCAGACAGCGCGCCAGGCCTTCAACTTCCGCCAGGGGGTCGATCCTTTGGCCATCCAGGTCAGCGACCGGGCCTTGGGGCGGCCTCCCCAATCCCGCGGCGCCAACAAGGGGCGCTCGGTGGCGGTTGAAAAACTGGTGGGGGAATACTTCCAGCAGTTCGGTTGGGATCGGCGCACCGGACAGCCGCGGAAATCGATCCTGGAAAAAATCGGTCTCTAAGAAGGAGCCCTGCAGCGCCGTCGGCGCCGGGGTTGATCATGGCCTATACCATCACTGATTTGTGCATCGGCTGCGGCATGTGCAAGCTGGTCTGCCCGGTGGTCGCCATCGAGGGGCAGCCGCGCAAGGATCACCGCATCCTGGCCGCGCGCTGCATCGACTGCGGGGCCTGCGGCCGGATCTGCCCCCAGGCGGCCGTCAAGGATCCTTCGGGCCGCGTCTGCCAACGCATCCGCCTTCGCCGGCGCTGGCCCAAGCCGCGGATCTCGGAAGCCGCCTGCATCGGTTGCACGGTATGCGTCCAATCGTGCCCCACGAGCTGTCTGGGCCTCACGGCGCCCGGCGGCAGCCGTGAATCGGTGCGCAAGGCGGTGCTCGTTTCCCCCAAAGCGTGCATCGGATGCGGATTTTGCGCCGCCGACTGCCCGGTGGGGGCCATCGAAATGATAAATCCGGAACCGTTTTAACCAAAAGCGGCCCTCCGTCTCCGGAGGGCCGCTTTTTTCAAAACAATGACAACTGCTGCGGGCGAGCCGTCAGCAGACGCGGACCTTGTACACCTCGTTGCTGTCCGGATCGATGACGTGAATGGCGCAGGCGATGCACGGATCGAAACTGTGGACGGTACGCAGGATCTCCATGGGTCGCTTGGGATCGTGGATGGGGGTGCCGATGAGGGCCTCTTCCACCGGGCTCATGTTGCCGGCGGCATCCCGAGGCCCCAGGTTCCAGGTGGACGGCACCACGTACTGGTAGTTTTCGATCTTGCCGTCCTTGATCTTCACCCAGTGGCCCAGGGCCCCGCGGGGCACGTCGTTGAGCCCCACGCCCTGGCCGTCCTTCATCTCGTAGGGGGTGTAAGTGGAGTTGTCGCCGTTTTTCAAATTCTCGACCAGTTCCATCACCCAGCTCTCGACCTGGTCGCCGATGGCGATGGTTTCCAGGCCCCGGGCCGCGGTGCGCCCGAGGGTGGAGAAGAGCGCTTCCACCGGAATGCCGAGCTTTTCCAGGGTACTGTCCACCAGCGGCTTCAGGTCCTTGTGCCCCTTGCCATAGGCCACCAGCACCCGGGCCAGCGGACCGACCTCGCAGCTCTTGCCCTCATAGCGCGGCGCCTTGGTCCAGGAGTACTTGCCGCCGGAGGAGGCGGTGTCGTACTTGGGGTTTTCCTTCAACGGCTTGGTCTCTCCCGCCCACGGATGCAGCGGCTTGCCGCCTTCTTCGTACCAGGACCGGGTGACATCCTCGGTGATCTTCATCTGGTCTACCGGCTGGACCTTGGCCACGTCGCGGCCGAAAACCACTCCCCGGGGCATGTAGAGGCTTTCGGGCTCCTTCTCGTTCTGGGGAAACTCGCCGTAGGCCAAAAAGTTGGTACATCCGCCGATGCCGCCCCAGTCCTTGTAGAAGGACGCCACGGCCAGCAGGTCGGGGATGTAGACATTCTTGACAAAGTCCTGGGTCTCCTTGGCGATATAGAGGAACTCAGCGATGCGCTCGGGGGTCAGGTCGGCCACGCAGGTAACCCCGCCCACCACCAGCGACTGGGGGTGGGGGTTCTTGCCGCCGAAGATGGCATGCATGCGCGCCGCCTTGGCCTGCAAGCGAAGGGCCTCGATGTAATGGGCGCAGGCCATCAGGTTGGCCTCGGGGGTCAGCTTGTAGGCCGGGTGGCCCCAGTAGGCATTGGCGAAGGGACCGAGCTGGCCGCTGTCCACGAAGGTTTGCAGCCGCTGCTGGACGCTTTTGTAGTAATTGGCGCCGCCGACCTTGGAGCCACTCACGTTATCGGCCAAGGTGGCGGTGGCCTTGGGATCGGCCTTGAGGGCGCTGATGACGTCCACCCAGTCCAGGGCGTGGAGGTGATAGAAGTGCACGAGGTGATCATGCTGGAACTGGGCGGCATGCAGCAGGTTACGGATCAAGCGGGCGTTCTTGGGAATCTTGACGCCCACGGCATCGTCCACGGCCCGCACCGAAGCGACAGAGTGCACGTAGGTACACACCCCGCAGCTGCGCTGGACAAAGTGATGGGCGTCCCGCGGATCGCGGCCCTGGAGGATCATCTCGATGCCGCGAAACATCTGCCCGCTGCTCCAGGCGTTTTTCACCTTCCCGCCTTCCACCTCGATCTCGATGCGCAGGTGGCCCTCGATCCGGGTGATCGGATCGACGATAATTCTCTGTCCCATATTCATCTCCTCTCTTTTCTCAAAGAAAAGCCTTCTCAACGGTGGACTAGAATTCCTCGTAGAACGGGGTCATCGTGTCCCAGAAATCCGGCTGGCTGCAGCCGATGCACGGCGCTCCAGCCTCCACCGGCCAACTGGTGCCGTCGTTGAACTTGGCCACCGGGCAGTTGTTGTAAGTTTCCGGGCCGCGGCAACCCAGCTTGTAGAGGCAGTAGCCCATGGCCGCCTCGGGAGAGCCGAAGGACTCGGCGAATTCGCCGTTTTCGAAATGGGACCGCCGGGGGCACTGGTCGTGAACCGTCTTGCCGAAGGCGAACAGCGGCCGCCCTTTTTCGTCGAGATCCGGCAGCTTGCCCAGGAGCAGATAGTTAACGATGGTGCCCACCAGGTTGATGGGATTGGGCGGACACCCGGGAATGTTGAGTGTCTTGACGCCGATGGCGTCTCCCACCCCCTTGTAGCCGCCGGGGTTGGGCTTGGCCGCCGGAATCCCGCCGAAGCAGGCGCAGGTGCCGTAGGCGATGGTCGCCGCGGCACGGGGAACCACCTCCTTGGCGATCTCCAAGAAGGTCCGGCCGCCCACCTTGCCGTAGCCGCCGCCGTAGGCGGTGGCCACCGATCCCTCCACCACGCAGATGAACTTGCCGTCGTATTTTTCCACGGCCGCGTGAAGGGCTTCCTCGGCCTGGTGTCCGGCCGCCGCCATGAGGGTTTCATGGTACTCGACCGCCAGCACCTCCAGGACCAGGTCGTCCACATACGGGTACTGCGAGCGCAACAGTGATTCGGAACACCCGGTGCACTCGGCGAAATGGAGCCAGATCACCGGCGGACGCTGGGCCGGCTGGGCGAACACCTCGGCCACCTTGGGCACATAGGCCGCCGACAGCCCCATGGTTGCGGTCAGGGCGGTGCAGTACTTCATGAAGCTGCGGCGGGAAACCCCCCTTGCCGCCAACCGCGCAAAATAATCCTCTCCCTTGCCCATAGTCACCTCCTCAATGCGATTTCTTTGGACTAGCCAACAGCCGGGGCATCCGCGCCGGCATTCAGAAACGGGATCACGGTTTAACGAGCGTTGCTTGGGAATCCAACGGGCAGTACAGATATAAGGCTACCTGGAAGTCAATCCTACTAGGAATCGCTATACCCAAAAAAAACCGTTGTCAAGAGATTTGCCGTTCGGTCGGGAGGAAGGATTAGGTGATGGTTACGGCGAGGCCCTAAAGGTCCTCGTCCAGGTCTCCGGGGTCATCGTCGGCGATCTTGAGCCCCGAGTTGATCTTTTCGATGTCGATGTCCTCGAACTCCTCTTCCACCGCGTCATCGAGCAGTTCATCGATGTCTTCGGCTTCCTCGTCAGCCTCCGGCCGAAACGTCGGCTCGGTGCGCTGGCGGTTGAGGAACTCGGCATCGTCGATGACCACCTCGATCGGCTCGTCGCCGTCTTGGCCAAACAGGGTGGTGATGGCCTCGGCAATCCGGGTTGCAAACGCGTAGCTGGGGTAAAAGTTGCGGGTGCGAAAGGCGGCGATCAGGGCGTCGGTGCCTTCCTTCATTGCCGCCTGAATGGCTTCTTGGGAATACCGCTCCTCGCAGAGCAGGGAGAACATTTCCTTGTCCAGCTCGGCGTATTCCTTGATCACGAGGCGCTGCGGATCACCCTCGCGAGAGATGACATATTTCTGTTTCATTTTGTCTCCACGTTTTCTGGCCCGGCCGGTCGATGCCCGGGTGCCCGATTGATTCCCTCCGGCCCCTTCCCTCGAAGGACCGCGTGCAGCAATTGCCTGTTTCGGCGAAGCTCCCAAAAACACAAAACCACGGGCATGTCAACAGCCTTGACGCCCGTCTCTGGGGGACGTCAAAGTTTCTGGGTCGGCCATCCGATCCATGAGTGCCGCAGCGTCACCGCCGGCCGTTCCCTTACTGCCCTCCGGCGGCCCGGTAGGCCTCGTCGATGCGGGCCGTCACATAGGCGAGACGATCGGCGTCGTAGGTCTCGATGTCAAAGCAGACGGCGTCCTCGCCCAGGAGTCCTTCGGGAACGTAATCGCCGGCCTCCTCCGGATCGCTGATCATCTCGCCGTAAAAGCAGACGGACAGCCAGCGCGGATCGTCTTCGATCACGTCCACCATCACGAACAGCGGCCGCTCCGCCTGCCCGGGAAAAGAGGCCCGCAACGAATAGGTGAGCCCTTCCCGGGGAACAAATTCCAGCCTTGCCCCTTCCAGACCAGCCAAGTGATCCCTGAGCTGCAAAAAGGCCTGCTTGTTCTTTTCGGAGGTTTCCTTCCAGGCGGCGATGAAGGTGTCGAGTTCCGGCAGATGGACAGCCATGGCGTCTCCTTGAAATTCGGATGAAACGAAATTTTGGATTTAAACAATCGCGATAAAACCAGCCCCTTGCGGCGCTGTCAACCGATATCTATCCGACGGCACCGGGCACCAGGGCCCACCCGCCGCCCAGGGCCTTGTACAGGGCGATGAGATGGGTGACCACCGCGCCCCGGCCGAGGGCCAGTTGGTCCTGGTAGCCCAGCAGCGTCCGCTGGGCGTCGAGAACCCTGGAAAAATCCGCCAGGCCGGCCTCATACCTGCGCCGCGCCAGAAGCTCGGCCTCCGCCGCGGCCGCGGCGGCTTCGGCCAGGTGGACGCAGCGCACCTGCTCCTGCACGTAAGCCGACAGGGCGTTTTCCACCTCCTCGAGAGCGCCGAGGACGGTCGCTTCGTAGGCGGCCAAAGACTGCGCCTGGACGGCAGTCTGGATCCGGATGTTTTGGCGCACGGCCCCGGCGTCGAAGATGCGCCAGGACAGGCTCGGCCCCAGGTTCCAGGATCGACCGGCCCAATCGGCCAGATCGTTGGTGTTGGCGGCGTTCAGACCGAACGAGCCGGCCAGGCGCAGCCGGGGATACAGGTCCGCTTCGGCAATCCCGATACGGGCCGTCTGGGCGGCCAGCCGCCGCTCGGCCTGGCGCACGTCCGGCCGTCGGCGCAGCGTTTCGGCCGGGATGGCCACCGTCACCGCCGGCGGCACCACCGGCAGCGGCCGCACCTCGGCCAGCAGGTCGTCCAACGCGCCGGGCGTCTCGCCGGTCAGGACGGCCAGACGGTTGAAACTCGCCGCCAGGCTATCCTCCAGCAGCGGGATCTGGCCGCGGGTGGCCTCCAGGTTGGCAAAGGCCTGCTGCACGGCCAGCGCATCTCCTAATCCGGCTTGCGCGCGTGCGCGCGCAAGGGCGTAGGTCTCCTCCTGGACCTGCCGGTTGGCCCGGGCCACCTGCAGGCGGTGCTGGAGCGTGCGGGCCTCCATGTAGGTGCGCCCGATCTCGGCCGCCAGGGTCACCATCACGTCCGCCAACCCGGCCTCGGCCGCGGCCAAGTCCCCCTCAGCGGCCTCGATGCCGCGGCGGACCCCGCCGAAGATGTCGATTTCCCAGCCGGCATCGAAGCCGACGCTGTACAGGCGGCTCTCACGCCCCCCGCTGCGGCTGCGGCCGGCCGCGGCGCTGCCGTCCGCAGCCGGGTAGAAATCCGCCGCCTGGAGGCCGCGACGCGCCCGGGCCTCCTGCACCCGGGCCCGGGCCTGGGCCGCATCGCGGTTGGCGTCCGCCGCCTTTTTCACCAGATCGCTCAGCACCGGGTCCTGGAAAACCTGCCACCAGGCGGCCAGGTCCGGGTCGGCGGCCCCTTCCTGAAGGCAGTTTTGCAGTGGCGCGTTCCAGGCCGCCGGCACAGGGGCTGCCGGCGGCGTGTAGTCCGGGCCCACCGCGGCGCAGGCGCTCAGGCAGGCCAGAAGCCATAGGGGCATCAAGAGACGGCGGGTTCTCGAGGCGTGCGGGTGTTGGCATTTCATCGCATGGGACCTTATATTCAGAATTGACATCGGGATTTTCGGTCTTTTCTTTAAGTGTTACAGGTTGATTCGTTCGGGTTCCATCCCCGCGCACCGTGCCGCGGTCCCCCGCCCCCCGAAAGTCGGGCCGGGAGTCCCGGGCAAGGGCAGCGAATTGTCCTGTGGCCCATCCGGGCCCCTTTGACAAGCTCTTTCCGTGTAAGGTCGTTTGTCCTTGCGTGGAAGTTACGTTGTTTGATCGTATCAACCGTAGCGAGGAGAATCATGCCCCGTTCCGCACCACCGCCCTACCAGGGCTTCGAACAAGGCCCGATCCGTCCGCCCAGTGAGGCCGACAGCCTGCTGATCCGCGTCACCCGCAACTGTCCCTGGAACCGCTGCACCTTCTGCCCGGTGTACAAGGGGACCCGATTTTCCCTGCGCCCGGTGAAGCACGTCAAGCGCGACATCGACCAGGTGGCCGAGGCCGTGGACAAGCTGCGCGAGGCCATCGATGGCCGGGGCCACCTGACGCGGGAGGCCGTCACCCGGCTCTATGCCGGTTTTCCCGACGAGTGCACCGATGCCCTCAACGCCGCCTTGCACTGGGCCTCGGGCGGGTTTCGCGCCATCTTCCTCCAGGACGCCAACAGCCTGATCGTACCACCGGCACAACTGGTTGAAATCCTGGAGCACCTGCGCCGCCGCTTCCCCTGGCCGCTGCGGATCACCGCCTATGCCCGCTCCCACACGGTGGCACGCATCGCTCAGGCGGACTTGGACGCCATCCGCCGCGCGGGCCTGGACCGGATTCACATCGGCATGGAAAGCGGCTGCGATGAGGTCCTGGCCCGGGTGCGCAAGGGCACCACCCGCAACCAGCAGATTCTGGCCGGCCAAAAGGCCAAGGCCGCCGGCATGGAACTCTCCGAATACGTGATGCCGGGCCTGGGCGGCCGGGACCTGTCCGAGCGCCATGCCCTGGACACCGCCGACGCCCTGAACCGGATCAACCCGGACTTCATCCGCCTGCGCACCCTGGCCATGCGCCGCGGCATCCCCCTGGTGGAAGAGTGGGAGGCCGGCCGCTTCGTCAAGCTCACCGATGTGGAGACGGCCCGGGAAATCCGCACCTTCCTCGCCTCCCTGGACGGCATCACCAGCTACGTGGCCAGCGACCACATCCTGAACCTGTTCCAGGAAATCGAAGGCCGGCTGCCCGAGGACCGGCCGGCCATGCTCGCCGTGATCGACGGTTTTTTCGCCCTGCCCCCCGCCGAGCAGACCCTCTACCAGGTCGGCCGCCGCATGGGGCTCTTTTCGCGCCTGGACCACCTGGAACAGGCTGGCCGGCGCCGTCAGGTCGAGGAGGTTTGCCGACACTACGGCATCACGCCGGACAATGTCGACACGGTAATCACCGAGATGATGCGCCAGTTCGTGTAGCGGGCACCGTGTTTTACTTGACATTCCCACCCAAAGCCCCTAAAGCTCGGCCTAGGAAGTAACAAAATCCTTGCAAAACGAAGGGTTGAATTTCTTTTAGACAGCCGCGGCCGACATCGGCGCCGGCAAGAAAGGAAGGCATGGTCGAAACGCAAACGAAACCGAAACTCAAGGAACACCGCATCAACCGGGCCTGGTGCAAGGGGTGCGGCATCTGCGTGGCGTTCTGCCCCAAGCAGGTGCTCGAACTCGACGACCAGGACAAGGCGGTGGCGGCGCGGCCCGAAGACTGCATCGCCTGCAAGCTGTGCGAACTCAGGTGTCCCGACCTGGCCATTGAAATCATTACGGAGTAATCTTTTGCGATGAAACCAAACATCAAGTTCCTCCAAGGCAACGAAGCCTGCGTGGAGGGGGCGATGTACGCCGGGCTGCGGTTTTTCGCCGGCTACCCGATCACGCCGTCCACCGAGATCGCCGAGGCCCTCTCGGCCCGCCTGCCCCAGGTCGGGGGCAAGTTCATCCAGATGGAAGACGAGATCGCCTCCATGTGCGCCATCATCGGCGCCTCGCTCACCGGCCACAAGGTGATGACGGCCACCAGCGGTCCGGGCTTCTCCCTCAAGCAGGAAGCCCTGGGCTACGCGGTGATGGCCGAGATCCCCTGCGTGGTGGTCAACGTCCAGCGTGGCGGCCCGTCCACCGGCAATCCCACCCACGTGGCCCAGGGCGACGTGATGCAGGCCCGCTGGGGCACCCACGGCGACCACGCCATCGTGACCTTGACGGCCTCCAACCACCAGGACGTGTTCGCCATGACGGTGGAGGCCTTCAACATCGCCGAAACCTACCGCACCCCGGTGATCCTGCTCTTCGACGAGGTGGTGGGTCACATGCGCGAAAAGCTCGTCATCCCCGAGCCGGGGGAAATCCCCCTGGTGGAGCGCCTGCGCACCTCGGTGCCCGGCGGGGTGGACTACCACCCGTACCTGCCGCGGGAGGACGGCCGCCTGCCGATGAGCGACTTCGGCGGGGTGCACCGCTACAACGTCACCGGCCTGTTTCACGACATGTGGGGCTTCCCCTCCGACAACCCGGGGGTGGTCCACGGTCTCATGCGTCATCTGGTGGACAAGATCGAAAACAACGCCGGCCAACTGGCCCGCTACAAGGAATTCGAGCTCCAGGACGCCGACACCGTCCTGGTCTCCTACGGCAGCGCGGCCCGCTCGGCCCTGCACGTGGTGCGCAACCGGCGGGCCCGCGGTGAGAAGATCGGGTTGCTGGAGCTGCAGACCCTCTGGCCCTTTCCGGCGGCCGTGGTACGCGAAAAATGCGCCCGGGCCCGTTCGGTGGTGGTGGTGGAAATGAACACCGGCCAAGTCATGCGCGAGGTCAAAGCCGCCGTCAATAATCCGGAAAACGTCTTTTTGGCCAACCGCATCGACGGCACGCTGATTACGCCCACCGACATCCGCAACATCCTGCGGCTCATTCAGGGAAGAGGAGTCTGATCCATGGCTGTCAAAGATTTCATCCGCGAACGGTTTTTCCCGCACATCTGGTGCCCCGGCTGCGGCCACGGCATCGTGCTCAACAGCCTGCTGCGGGCCGTCGAGTCCCTGGGGATGAGCAAGAACGAAATCGTCATGGTCTCGGGGATCGGCTGCTCCAGCCGCATCTCGGGGTACCTGGATTTTCACACCCTGCACACCATCCACGGCCGGGCCCTGGCCTTTGCCACCGGCGTCAAACTCAGCCGGCCGGAGCTCAACCTCATCGTGCCCATGGGCGACGGCGACGCCCTGGCCATCGGCGGCAACCATTTCATCCACGCGGCCCGGCGCAACATCGACCTGACGGCCATCGTGATGAACAACCGTATCTACGGCATGACCGGCGGGCAGTTCTCACCGCTTTCCGGCTGCGGCGTCATGGCCACCACGGCCCCCTTTGCCACCGTGGACGCCGGCTTCGACGTGGTGGAACTGGCCCGGGCCGCCGGGGCCACCTTCGTGGCCCGTTCCACCGCCTATCACGTCCAGCAGCTCACCAAGCTGCTGCGCGATGCCATCTTGCACGAGGGCTTCTCGGTGGTGGAGGTGCTGACCCAGTGCCCCACCTACTTCGGCCGGCGCAACAAGATGGGCGGCGCGGTGGAGATGCTGAAATGGTTCAAGGAGAACACCACCCCGGTGGGCTCCAAGGCCAAGGCGGAAAACCCGGCCCTCATCGAGCGGGGTATCTTCGTGCAAAAGGAGATGCCCGAATACTGCAAGGCCTACGACCAGGTCATCGAGCGGGCCCAGAAAGGAAAAAAATAGCCATGGAACGATGCAGACTCGTGTTCTCCGGCTCCGGCGGCCAGGGCGTGATCACCGCCGCCATCCTGCTGGCCGAGGCGGCGGTGCTGGAAGAGGGGCTCAACGCGGTGCAGACCCAGGTGTACGGGGCCGCGGCCCGCGGCGGTGCCACGCGCTCGGATGTCATCGTCAGCGACGAGGAGATCCACTTTCCCAAAGTGATCCAGCCCAACGTGCTGGTTTGCCTGACCCAGGAAGCCTACAACAAGTTCTACCCCATCATCCGGCCCGGCGGCATGCTGCTCACCGATCCGCGCTACGTTCAACTCGAACGCAAGGTGGACGCCCGCCAGTGGGAGCTGGAGATGTTTCGCACGGTGATGGACCGTATCGGCAAGCCCATCGTCTTCAACATCTGCATGCTTGGCGCCATACTGGGCCTGACGAACCTGCTCAAGCCGGAGTCGATTCTCAAGGTGCTCGAACGTCGCATGCCGTCAGCCTTTCTCGACATGAACCGCCAGGCCCTGGACATCGGGCTCGAACTGGCCCGGGCGGCCTGAAACGCCTTTCTTGGGCACCGGCTGACCAAACCCCCGAATGCCGGGTGCGGCCTTCGCACCCGGCGTCTTTTCCCTGACTGCCCATGCCCTCCCCACCGGCCGGCATCTACATCCACCTGCCCTTCTGCCTGCGCAAGTGCCTGTATTGCGATTTCTACTCCGAAGTCGGCACGGAAGAACGCCGCAGATGCTTTCTCGCCGCCTTGCGCCAGGAACTGCTTCTGCGCGCAGACCGAGGCCTCGCCGCCGACAGCCTCTACTTCGGCGGGGGGACCCCCTCGCTGTTTGCCCCGACGCAGCTCGGCGGGCTCATCGATGGGATCGGCGCATCCTTTCACCTGAGCGGTGACAGCGAAATCACCCTGGAAGCCAACCCCGGCACCGTGACCCGGAGCACCTTGCAAGGATTCCGAGCGGCCGGGGTCAACCGGCTCAACCTCGGGATCCAGTCGTTCAACGACCAGAATCTCGCCTTTCTCGGCCGGGTTCACGACGCCCGGGCCGCCCGCCGGGCCATGGACAACGCCCGCGCGGCCGGATTCGAAGACATCGGCCTCGACCTGATCTACGGCCTGCCCGGCCAAGATCCGGTCAGTTGGCAGGCCGATCTCCAGGCGGCCCTGGAGGCCGCGCCGGCCCACCTGTCCTGCTACATGCTTACCTATGCCCCCGGCACCCCCCTTAACGCCGCCCGGATCGCCGGGCGCATCCATCCGCTGCCGGAAGCGGCGGTGGCCGATCTTTTCGAGATCACCGTGCAAATGCTTACCGAAAGAGGCTTCGTGCACTACGAGATCGCCAACTTCGCCCGGGCCGGCAGTCCGCCGTCCTGGTCGCGCCACAACCGCAAATACTGGAACCAGGCACCGTACCTGGGCTTCGGACCGGCGGCCCATTCGTTCGACGGAAGCCGCCGAAGCTGGAACCACGCCGACCTGGACGCCTATCTCGAGGCCCTGGAAAACAGCCACCTGCCGCCGGGGGGCGAAGAGATCCTCACGCGAGAGCAGCAAATGATCGAGGCGGTCTTTCTGGGCCTCAGGCAGATCGCCGGCATCGATGTGCGAAAATTCGAGGCAGACTTCGGAGTTGAATTCGACGCCGTCTTCGGCCCGGCCCTGGCCGACCTGGCCGAGGCCGGGCTGGCGCTGCGGGAAGCCGGGTTCTGCCGGCTCACCCGCAGGGGCCTGCTGGTGGCCGATGCCGCCGCGGCCCGCATGGCGGCCTGCTGCTGAAGATTTTCTCCGGAAAACACGAATTCAAAGATGCCGCAGGCGCACCAGCCAGGCGAAGACCCGCTCGAAGGTCCGGCCGTACGGCGGATACATCAACGCCACGGTGGTGCGCGGCGCCTGGGCGAACACCGGACGCAGCTTGGAAAACTCCAGGAACCCCTCGTGGGCGTGGTACTGGCCCATGCCGCTGCGGCCCACCCCGCCGAAGGGCAGGTCGTGCTGGGCCACGTGCAAGGCGCAGTCGTTGATGGCCACCCCGCCGGACAGGGTCTGGTAGATCATCCGGCGCTGCACCGCCTTGTCGTTGGTAAACAGGTACAGGGCAAGGGGCCGCGGCCGGGCGTTGATATAGGCGACGACGTCATCCAGGCTTCGGTAGGTCCGGATCGGCAGCAGCGGCCCGAAGATCTCCTCCTGCATGATGCGCATCTCGTCGCAAACGTTCAGCACCAGGGCCGGCGGAATCTTGCGCAGGTCGGCCATCGGTTCGGCCTGGGGGCCGGGATAAACGATGCGCGCCCCCTTGGCCTCGGCGTCGGCCAGGGTGTCCAGCAGCCGCCGGTAGGCCCGCCGATCGGTGATGGCGGTGTAGTCGTCGGATTCGATGCGCGGGTAGCGGGCCGCCACCAGGCGACGGGCCGCGGCGATGAACGCCTCCTCACGGCCTTCGGGCAGCAAGAGGTAATCCGGCGCCACGCAGGTCTGGCCGGCGTTGATGAGCTTGGCGTACAGGATCCGGTCGGCCGCCAGGGGGATGTCGAAGTCCCGGGCCACGACGGTGGGCGATTTTCCGCCCAGCTCGAGGGTTACCGGGGTGAGGTGGTCGGCGGCGGTTCGCATCACGGCCTGGCCAGAAGGGGGCGAGCCGGTGAAAATCAGGTGGTCGAAAGGCAGGGCGGTGAACTCGGCCGCCGGCACCCCGGGCAAAATCGCCACCAGATCCTGGGGCAGCGCGGCGCCGACCAGCTCGGCCATCAGGCGGCAGAGGGTCCGGGCCTTGGTGGCCATCTTGACCATGCACCGGTTGCCGGCCGCCAGGGCGCTGGTCAGCGGGCTGAAGGCAAGCTGGAGCGGGTAGTTCCACGGCGAGATGATGCCCACCACCCCCTTGGGCTGGGGAATCACCCGGTTGCGCGCCCCGGCAAACAGCAGCGAGGTGCGGCGGCGTTGCGGGCGCATCCATTTTTTCAGGTGCCGCCGGGCGTGGGCCAGGCCGGAAACCGTCGGGAAAACGTCCAAAAGAAGGGTCTCCTGGCGGCTGCGCTGGCCAAAGTCGCGGTACACGGCATCGGCGATGTCGTTCTGGTGGGCAATGAGCAGCGTCTCGATGGCCTGCAGGGCGTCGCGACGCTCCGCGTAGGGCAGGAAGGGCCGGGCCCGCCATGCGGCCCGCTGGCGCTCGAACACCGCCCGGGCCAAGCCTGTTTCATGTTCCACCGCAACGCTTCCGACTCGACTCATCCGACCTCCTTTTCCAGCCCATGGAGCAGGGCCAGCGCGTTGTCTCCCAGCACGCTGTGGTTGTACCCGCCCTCCAGCACGGCGAAACAGCCGCCGCCGCTGCGCAGGGCGGCCTCGCGCACCAGGCGGCCGATGCGGGTGTAGTCCTCGGTGGCCAGCAGCCGCCCCCAATCCTGAAGATGATGGTCAAAGCCGGCCGAAATGCCGATGACGTCCACCCGGAGATCCGCCAGCCGCCGCTCCACGGCCAGCAGGTATTCCTCGCGGCTGCGCGCCGAGGGGTTTTCGATCCGGACCCAGCTGCGGTGGCCGAGGATGTTCACCGTGCCGTCGCCGTAGTGCAGGTCGATGTCCAGCACCAGGGCGCTGTCGACAAGCTGCTGCTGGTGCAGGTGCTGTAGGGCAATGGCCATGTTGTTGAAATGACAGAACCCCCAGGCCATGTCGGCCGAGGCGTGGTGGCCCGGCGGCCGCACCAGGGCGAAGCACGGCTCATCGAGGCCGATCTCCGCGGCCTGGATGGTGGCCCCGGCCGCCAGGGCGGCGATCTCGTAGAGCCCCTGGCGACGCACCGCCTCGATGTGCCCGTCGCTGTGGACGGCGCCGATCTGGGCCTCGCTGGCCGGCACTGCGGGAACAAATTCAACCTCCCCCTCGATGACCCGCACGATGGACTCCATGCGCCCGGCCTCGGCGGCCGGGTCATGGTCGTAGACCTGGTAGAACGCCTCGTCGAAAACCACTTTGATCATCGCCACCTCCCATTTCCGGGTTAGCCGGCGCCTACCCGTTTAAAGCCAATATTCCCTTGACACGCAAATTGGCGGGCGCTTAAAATTTTGGGCAAACGAAATCTTATTGAAAACAGGACGCCTTGAACCATCACAAAAAGGGAGGATCCGGTCATGCTGAAAAATTTTCGCAACGCCACCTTGGCTTTGGGCATCGCTGTCTACCTGATGTGCCTATGGACCGCTCCTGCCGCCGCAAGCCTGATGGGCTCCAGCCCGTCCAACGGGTCTCCGTCCGACTCGGTACGAATGATTGAAGTCGAGAAAATTCAAAAGGCCCTGGAGCAGCGAATCGTCACCGACAAACTCGTCGCCTGCGGCATGAACCCCGCCGAGGTCAAGAGCAAGCTTTCCCAGATGAGCGACGATCAGATCCATATGCTGGCCCAGGCCTCGGACAACGTGCTCGCCGGCGGCGATGGGATCGGGGTGGTAATCGGCGTCCTGGTCATCATCCTGCTGGTCATCGTGATAATGAAACTGCTGGACAAAGAAATCATCATCCGGTAGCTGGAATTTGAAGCAAACCTGCCTGCTGGCGATCCTTTTGTGCCTTGGATGGACAGGCCATCCGGAGGCGGAAGTCATCGAGGAGGTGCCTTTTTTCGAGCAGCAGCGGCATCAGTGCGGCGCAGCCGCCCTGGCGACCGTCTTGGCTTACTACGACCGACTCGTCCCCCCTGATCAGATCAGCCAGGAGATCTACAACGAAACCCTGCGGGGCGCCCTGCTGCCCGACCTTGAAAACTATGCCGCACGCCTGGGGTTTAAAACCGAATCGGGCCAGGGCACCCTGGCGCGTCTTAAAGAGAGCGTCCTGGCGCGAAAACCGGTGATCGTTCTCATCGACAATGGGGTCTGGCTGGCCAGCCGACCCCACTATATCGTGGTTTTCGGCTTCAATGAAGAAGGATTCATCGCCCATGACGGAAACCGTCCTGCGGTCTTGATCGGCTACGAGGCGTTCCAAAAGCGATGGCAAAAGATGGGGGCCCCATATCTGCTTGTCTATCCATGAAATCCCTTCTGCTGACAGTCGTCATCATCGGATTGATGACGGGATGCAGCGTGCTGGGAATCCACGTGGTCGACGATTCGCTCACCGCCGCCGAACACAACGACCTGGGTTTTTCCTATGAAACCCAGAACAAGCTCCAGCTGGCCGAAAAAGAATACAAGAAAGCCTTGAAAAAGGACCGAAACTGGCACATTCCCTGTTTCAACCTGGGGAACGTCTACTACAAGATGCACCGGCCGGACAAAGCGGCGACCTATTACCGGCTCAGCCTGGAAAGAAATCCCGATCACGCCGAAAGCATGAACAATCTTGCCTTTGTGTTGATGCAGCAGGGCGATTTTGCCCAGGCGCGGCAGTGGATCGAACGCGCCATTGCCATTGAAGCCAAGCCCGAATACCTGGATACCCGCCAAAAGATTGTGTCAAAGGCCACCGGCGCCTCCTGAAGCCCTTGCCGCAAGCGCCCTGCCGGCTCGAGGCGGCCGGGGATTTCCATGGTGGCCCGGGCCGTTCGTCCGGACTCCCGCTCCTCCCAGGGGCGGCAGGCGCAAAAGCTCGTGTCCATCCAGAAATGAGAACCATTTATGGACGGACACAAGCTAGAAAATGAGGCCAGCGTAGCCCACGAAGCTCGGCCCCGGGCTCTTCTCGTGGCTGGTGGTGTAGGCCAGCAGGTGAGCCGCATCCGCCCCAAGCCGCCGTCCGGTCTCGATGGCGGCGGCCGCCGCCCCGGCGCAGCAGGCGTTATGGCGGGCCAGGGCTTCGCTGATGACCGTTTCAGGTTCCAGGCGCAGCATGGCATCCACGATGCGCCGGTCGTTTTCGTCCCTCACCCACGCCAGGCTCTCCGGGCCAATCCCCCGGGGCGCGAAACCGTAATTGAGGCCGTAATGGGTCAGGTCAGTGGAACCGAGGACCTTGATGCGCCGGCCCAGCGCGGCGGCCACGGCCGCCACCCGGCGCGCCAGCGCGATGGTGGCCTTTGCCGGCGGCACACCGAGGGGCAGCAGCTTGGCATCGCCGAAAAAATGGCGAATGAAAGGCAGCTGAAGTTCGATGGTGTTGTCCTGGACGAAGCGCCGGGCCGTTTCCACCACGAAACTGAACTCGGCGGTGAGTTCGCCGGCCAGCTCGGCATCGATCTCCAGCACCCCGAGGGGGGTTTCCCAACCGCCCTCGGCCATGATGTGGTTGGCGCCCTCCGGCGGCAAGTGCATCCCGTAGACCACCACCGTGTCCGGCGGCTCCCCCTCGGCCAGGTAGCGGATCACGTTGCAGGCCACTGCCCCCGAATAGGCCCAGCCGGCGTGCGGCACGATGCCGCCCACCCGGCGGCCCGGGGCCGGGGGCTTGATCACCGGGTCCCGGAGAAAGGTTTCAATCTGGCGGCGGCATTCGTCCGCCGTGGCCGGGTACCAGCTTCCTGCCAAAATCGGTTTGCGAACGTTCATGATCGCCTCCTGTGGCCGCTTGGCCTGGATATTCAACCGCTGGATCGTCCTCGGTTTGCTTTCAAACAATGATGATTATGATACACTGAACTTGAAGCCAATCGCAAACCCGGGCGCCGCTCCGCCGTCACCCGAGCCCGGCCATATACGGAGGAACATGCCATGTGGGACTATACGGAAAAAGTCAAAGACCATTTTCTCAATCCGCGCAACGTGGGCAAGATCGAGGATGCCGACGCCGTGGGCGAGGTCGGATCACTGGCCTGCGGCGACGCTTTGACCTTGTATCTCAAACTCGATGATAATCAACGCATCCAGGATGCCAAGTTCCAGACTTTCGGCTGCGCCAGCGCCATCGCCTCGTCCTCGGCGCTGACCGAGATGGTCAAGGGGAAGACTTTGGAGGAGGCCCGGCAGATCACCAACGATCACATCGCCGAGTACCTCGGCGGCCTGCCCAAGGAAAAGATGCACTGCTCGGTGATGGGCCGCGACGCCCTGGAAAAGGCCATTTCCTGCTACCTGGGCGAACCGGACCGCAAAACCGAGGGGCAGATCGTGTGCGAGTGCTTCGGGGTCACCGACGTGCAGATCCGGGAGGCGGTGGCCGACCACAAGCTCAAGGCCATCGAGGACGTCACCGACTATCTCAAGGCCGGCGGCGCCTGCGGCAACTGCCACGAGAAGATCCAGGAAATCATCTGGGAAACCCTCGGGCTGCCCGAACCGGTGAAAAAACCGCCGGCAATGACCAACATCCAGAAGATCCGGCGGATCGAGGAAACCCTGGAAAACGAGATCCGGCCGGCGCTCAAGAAGGACGGGGGCGACATCCAGCTGGTGGACGTGGACGGCAACCAGGTGCTGATCAAGCTGCGCGGCGCCTGCGCCACCTGCACGCTGAGCCAGGCGACCCTGAAGGATTTCGTCGAAGCCCGCCTGCGCGAGGCGGTCACCCCGGAACTGGTGGTGGAGGAGGTGCCCTCATGAACCCGATCTATCTGGACAACAACGCCACCACCCGGGTAGCCCCCGAGGTGATCGAAGCCATGCGGCCCTATTTCGGCGAACGCTACGGCAACCCGTCGAGCATGCATGCCTTCGGCGGCGAGGTGGCCGCCGATCTGCGCCGGGCCCGCACCCGTCTCGCCGATCTCCTCGGGGCCAAGCCCGAGGAGATCATCTTCACCAGTTGCGGCACCGAGAGTGACAGCGCGGCGATCTGGTCGGCCCTGCGCACCCGCCCCGAGCGCCGGCACGTCATCACCAGCCGGGTGGAGCATCCGGCGGTGAAAAACCTAGCCGAGTGGCTGGCGCAAAACGGCTACCGGGTCACCTTCGTGCCGGTGGACGCCGACGGCCGCCTGGACATCGACTATTTCAAGAAGCACCTCGGCGAAGAGACCGCGGTTGCCAGCATCATGTGGGCCAACAACGAAACCGGCGTCATTTTCCCGGTGGAAGAGCTGGCCGAACTCTGCCACGAGCGCGGGGTGCTGTTTCACACCGACGCGGTCCAGGCCGTGGGCAAGGTGCCCATCGACCTGGGCCGTAGCCGCATCCACATGCTCTCGCTCTCCGGCCACAAGCTCCACGGTCCCAAGGGTATCGGTGCCCTTTATCTGCGCGAGGGGACGCCTTTTGCCCCCTTTTTGCGCGGCGGCCACCAGGAACGCGGGCGGCGCGCCGGCACGGAAAACACCGCCGGCATCGTCGGCCTGGGCCGGGCGGCAAAGTTCGTCGCCGAGCACATGGAGGAGGAAAACACCCGCGTGCGGGCCTTGCGCGACCGGCTGGAGAGCGAGCTGCTCAAGCGGGTGCCGGATGCCCATGTCAACGGCGACCGGGACAACCGGCTGCCCAACACCACCAGCATCGGCTTCGACGCGGTGGAAGGCGAGGCGATCCTGCTCATGATGGACCAGCACGGCATCTGCGCCTCCTCCGGCTCGGCCTGCACCAGCGGCTCCCTGGAGCCCAGCCATGTGCTGCGGGCCATGAACGTCCCGTTTACCCGGGCCCACGGGTCGATCCGCTTCAGCCTGAGCGTTTTCAACAGCGATGCCGACATCGACTTGGTCCTGGAGAAGCTGCCGCCGATCATCCAACGGCTGCGCCAGATGTCGCCATTTTGGAAGGGGCCGGAGCAGACGACCTGACCCGTCCGGGCCGGCCCTTCGCTGTTTCAACGGACTCAAGAAAGGAGGCATACGAGCGCCGAAGCGCTTTGGGGAAATCCCTTTTCCATCATCCTGCCACTGAGATCTTCACATCAACCCGGACTTGCCGGGCCGGCCGGCCCCTTGGGTTGAGCAAACAGGCGCGCGTCGGCCGACAGAACCCGGGCGAAAGGAGAACCATTTCATGGATAGGATTACCCTCGAAGAGTTGAAAGCCACTTTCCTGGAAAACCGGTTCGATTGGTGCGTCTCGATTTACATGCCCACCCATCGCGCCGGGCGCCAGGCGGAACAGGATCCCATCCGTTTCAAGAACCTGCTGAGGGAGGTGGAAAATCGTTTCCTGGCGCAGGGGCTGCGCAGCCCCGAGGCGCGCAACCGGCTCAAGGACGCCTATCAGCTGCTGCAGGACAGAGGATTCTGGAAACGCCGCAGCGACGGCCTGGCGGTCTTCGTCTCGGCCGGCGGCATCCACGCTTTCCGCCTGCCGGCGTCTTTCGAAGAAACCCTGGTGGTCTCCGACCGATGCCATGTGAAGCCCCTGCTGTCGCTGCTCACCAGCGACAGCAGGTTTTTCATCCTGGCGCTGAGCCAAAACCAGGTTCGGCTCCTCGAGGCCACCGGCCACACGGCCTTTGAGATCGAACTGGAGGGGTTGCCCTTGAGCCTGGCCGAATCGGTGACAGACACCTCCTCGGACAGGCAGCTTCAATTTCACACCGGCACGCCGCCCGGCACCGGGCAACGGGCGGCCATGTTCTTCGGCCACGACACCAGCAAGGAAAACAAGGACAAACTGCTGCGCTGGTTCCGGATGATCGATCGAAGGCTGCGCGAGGTGCTCGGCGACGCCAAGGCCCCCCTGGTCCTGGCCGGGGTCGACTCCCTGTTTTCCCTCTACCGCGAGGCCAACACCTATCCTCACCTTCTGGACGAGGGACTGGCGGGAAACCCGGAAGGCTTGAAACCCGAGGAACTCCACGCCCAGGCCCGGCCGTTGGTGGAGCCCGTCTTCAAGAAGGCACGCGAAGAAGGCGTGGCCCGCTACCGCCAACTGGCCGGCACCGGCCAGACCACCTGTGACATTAAAGAGGCTGTCGTAGCCGCCCATCATGGACGGGTGGAAACCCTGTTCGTCGCCGTCGGGGTCCAGATCTGGGGCCGCTACGACCCGCAGCGGCAGCACTGCCAGATCCACCAAGAGCCCGAGCCGGGAGACGAGGATCTTCTTGACCTGGCGGCCATCCAGAGCATGCTCAGAGGCGGTACGGTATACGCCGTGGCACCGGCGGAAGTTCCTGACCAGCAACCGGTGGCCGCCGTGTTCCGATTCTAACTACTCGAGGTGCGCTTGGCTGCGATCTGGTCCCTGAGCCAGGCCAACCAGGGATCGAAGCCCTCGCCGGTCTTGGCCGACAACTCGAAGATCGCCATGTCGGGATGCACCTGGCGGATGTTGTCGACGGCCAACTGGCGGTCGTAATCCAGGTAAGGCAGCAGGTCGATCTTGTTGAGCAGGGCGGCCTGGCACTCCCGGAACATCAACGGGTACTTGATCGGTTTCTCTTCGCCCTCGGTGGTGCTGAGGATCACCACCCGCCGGTCCTCGCCGATGTCGAACTCCGCCGGGCAGACGAGGTTGCCCACGTTTTCCACGATCAGCACGTCCAGGTCGTCCAGGGGCAGCTCGGCGGCGGCCCGCTCGATGACGTGGGCCGCCAGATGGCAGTCACCGCCGAACTCGTCGGTGTTCACCTGCACCACCGGCGCCCCGGAGGCCGACAGGCGATCGGCGTCCAGGGTGGAGCAGATGTCGCCCACGATCACCGCGCAGCGCAACTCCGGTCTCAGCGCATCCAAGGTGCGCATCAGGACGGTGGTCTTACCGGAGCCCGGCGAGCTCATCACGTTGAGCACGAAAATGCGATGGGCGGCGAAAAGGCGCCGGTTGGCCTCGGCCATGCGGTCGTTGGCGTCCAGCACCCGGCGCACCACCTTGATCTCGCGTCCGCCGCGGCTGTGGACGGCGGCATGCTCCGATTGTCCATGCTCCGGGTGGGGATGGCGATGGGGCCGCCCGTGATCGTGGTGGCGGCGGATCGGAGTGCGAAAGAGGGAAAAGGGCATCGTTGTCGTATCCTTGTTGCCTTCGATGGCGTTGCGAATCAATAAACCGGTCGAACCGACTCACAAGCGGTCAGCCGCCGTCTTTTTCTTCCAGTTCGATGGAGCGGATATCCAGCTCCCGGCCCGAGACGACCTCGATGCGGGGGCTGTCGCAGGCCGGACAGCGGAACACCGGCTCCTCGATGGTCCACCGGTGGCCGCACTCCTTGCAGAGGGCCACCACCGGCACTTCCTCGATGTTGAGCTCCGCCCCCTCCAGGGGCGTCTCCCGGCTGGCCACCTGGAAGCAGAAGCGCAGGCTCCCGGGCACCACGGCCGACAGCTTGCCCACGGTGAGGTTGACCCGCGCCACGCGCGCCCCGACCAGGTCGGCCGGGATCGAGGCGGTGGCGATGTCGATGATTTCCAGAGCCAGGCCCATTTCGTGCATGAAAAGCCTTTATGGGGAGCGTTGCGCGCCCTCTGCTCGCCGGACCCGTCCGGCAGCTCTGACCGGTCCGACGATTTTTGAGACAGCCCCGCTGTCGCGTTAACCAAACACCCGTGCGCACATCTCGCCCAGGGTGCCCAGGTCCTCGCAGACCTCGATTCCGCTCTGCCGCATGGCGGCGATCTTCCCCTCGGCCGTCCCGCTGCCGCCGCTGACGATGGCCCCGGCGTGACCCATGCGGCGGCCCGGGGGCGCGGTGAGGCCGGCGATGAATCCCACCACCGGCTTGGTGCCGTTGGCCGCGATCCAGGCGGCGGCCTCCTCCTCGGCCGAGCCGCCGATCTCCCCCACCATTACGATCCCCCGGGTCTCCGGGTCCGCTTCAAAGGCCTCGAGGCAGTCGATGAAGTTGGTCCCGTTGACCGGGTCGCCGCCGATGCCGATGCAGGTGGTCTGGCCGATCCCCTGGCCGGTAAGCTGGTGCACCACCTCGTAAGTCAGGGTGCCGCTGCGCGAGACGACCCCGATGGGGCCGCCGGGCTTGTGGATGGCTGCCGGCATGATGCCGATCTTGCAGGCCCCCGGCGTGATGATCCCCGGGCAGTTGGGCCCGATGAGCCGTACCGGTTTGTTTTGAATGAAATTTTTCACCTTCAGCATGTCCATCACCGGAATGCCCTCGGTGATGGCCACGATGACCGACACCCCGGCCTCGGCCGCCTCCAGGATGGCGTCGGCAGCGAAGGGCGGCGGCACGAAGATCAGGCTGCAATTGGCGCCGGTGGCGGCCACGGCCTGGCGCACGGTGTCGAAGACCGGCACCTCGTCCATCTTCTGGCCGCCCTTGCCCGGCGTGACGCCGGCCACCACCCGGGTGCCGTAGGCAATGCACTGGCGGGTATGAAATTGTCCCTCGCGCCCGGTGATGCCCTGCACCAACACGCGGGTGTTTTTATCAACGAAAATGCTCATGGAAAACCCTTTCAAAGCTTAGAATGACCAAAATGGCTGAAATCACAATCCAGCGCGACAGCGCCGCCTTAATTTTGACATCTCAGTCATTCTAAATTTCGGTCATTTTACAATCGCCGCCACCTTGGCCGCTGCATCCTTCAAGTCCACCGCACTGGTCAGGTTAAGGCCCGATTCGGCCAGGATGCGCCGTCCCTCCTCCACGTTGGTGCCCTCCATGCGCACCACTACCGGCACGTTCACCCGGGTCTTTCGGGCCGCTTCCACCACCCCCTGGGCCAGCACGTCGCAGCGCAGGATGCCGCCGAAGATATTGATCAGAATGCCGCGCACGTTGGGATCCGAGAGGATGATGCGAAAGCCGTTTTCCACCATTTCGGCGCTGGCGCCGCCGCCGACGTCCAGGAAGTTGGCCGGCGAGGCCCCGGCGCGCTTGATGATGTCCATGGTCGCCATGGCCAGGCCGGCCCCGTTGACCATGTTGCCCACGTTGCCGTCGAGCTTGATGTAGTTGAGGTTGTGACGGCTGGCCTCGACCTCCAGCGGGTCCTCCTCGTCCAGGTCCCGGTAATCGAGGATGTCCTTGTGACGGTAGAGGGCATTGTCGTCGAAATTGACCTTGGCGTCCAGGGCCAGGACCCGGTCATCGGCGGTGAGCACCAGGGGGTTGATTTCCACCAGGGAGCAGTCCAGCTCGACAAAAAGCTTGAACAGGTTCGTCAGCAGCCGGGTGAACGGTTTCATGGCCGCCGGCGGCAGGTTGAGGCCGAAGCCGACCTCGCGCACGTGAAAGGGCTGGAGACCGATGAGCGGATCGATCCATACCTTGACGATTTTTTCCGGCGTTTCGGCGGCCACCGTCTCGATGTCCATGCCGCCGGCCTCGCTGGCCATGACCAGGTACTTGGCGCTGCCGCGGTCCGGCAGAAGGCTCAGGTACAGTTCCTTGGCGATGTCGAGGCCCTGCTCCACCAGCACCTTTTTCACCAGCCGGCCTTCCGGGCCGGTCTGGTGGGTCACCAAGGTCATGCCGAGGATCTCTCCGGCCACCTTCGCCACCTCCTCGCGGCTGCGGGCCAGCTTGACGCCGCCGCCCTTGCCCCGGCCGCCGGCGTGGATCTGGGCCTTGACCACCACCGGATATCCCCCGAGGTCTTCGGCCGCGGCCACGGCCTCGTCCACCGAGAAGGCGGCCCGCCCCGCGGGAATGGGAACATCGAACCGGCCGAAAAGCGCCTTGGCCTGGTATTCGTGAATTTTCATGCTGTTTTTGACTCCTTGTGAAACTTTTTGAAAAAGGCCCCAGCGGACCAAAAGTTGAATGAATTTCGAATGTTAGCCATTTACCTATCCAATTACCGCCAGGACGGCCCCCTTGGCCACGCTGGCGCCCTGGGTCACGTTGATCGCCTTGATGGTGCCGCTGGTCGGCGCCGGAAGCGCGTTTTCCATCTTCATCGCCTCCAGCACGATCACCGTGTCACCCTTTTCCACGGCATCGCCCACGTTTTTGGCCACGCTGACGATCATGCCCGGCATGGGCGCCGTCAAGGGCGTGCCGTCGGCTTCCGCCGCGGGGGCCGGCGCCGGCTTGGGCGCTTCCTCAGGCTTGGGCGCCGGGGCCGCCGGAGCCGCGGGGGCGGCCTTCGGGGCAGCCGCCGGCATGGGCGCCGAGGCCGGCATTTGCTGGATATAGTTGAGCACCGGGCTGCCGCCCACCTCGTCCACGCCGACCTCGAAGTACTCGCCGTCCACGAAGACGTTGAAGGTCCGCGCCGAATCGCTCTTTTCCGGCGCCTCCTTCTTGGGCTTTTCCACCAGCTCGCCGGCCAGGGCCTTCTTCACCAGTTCCTGGCGCTGGCGCACCTGCTCGAGGGTGACGGGGCGCACTTCCTCGGGCACCGGCTCCTTGCCGTACTTCCAGCTCAAGAAGCGCTTGCCCGTCACCGGGTAGAGCGCGTAGATGAGCAGGTCGTCGGTGTCCACCGCCAGGTCGCCGATCTCCTCCTTGGCCTTGGGCAGCTCCGGGGCCAGCACCTCGGCCGGACGGCAGGTGATGGGCTCCTCGCCCCGGGCATAACCCTTGAGGGCCTTCTTCTGCACCTCCGGATCGATGGGAATGGCCGTCTTGCCGTACAGCCCGTAGCACAGGTCCTTCACCTGGGCGGTGATCATCTTGTAGCGCTCGTTCTCGTCGTCGAAGAGCACGTTGTTGACCGTCTGGATCCCCACGATCTGGCTGGTGGGCGTCACCAGGGGCACCTGCCCCAGCTCCTTGCGCACCCGGGGCAACTCCCGGTACACGTCATCAATCTTGTCCAGGGCGTCCATCTCACGGAGCTGGTTGACCAGGTTGCTCAGCATTCCGCCCGGGGTCTGGTGCAACAGCACGTTGATGTCGATAATCGACATCTTGGTATCGTCGAGCAGGTGCCGGTACTTGGGCATCACCTGCTTTTCCAGGATCTCGTTGATCCGGGCCAGCAGGCGGATGTCGAAGCCGGTGTCCCGGTTGGTGCCCAGCAGGGCCATCACCAGGGGCTCGATGGCCGGGTGGCTCGTGCGATAAGCGTACGGCGACATGCAGGTGTCCACGATGTCCACCCCGGCCTCGATGGCCTTCAGGTGGCTCATGGCGCTCATGCCCGAGGTGAAGTGGCTGTGCAGGTGCACCGGCACCGTCACCACCTCCTTGATCGCCTTGACGATGTCGTAGGCATCATAGGGGGCGATGAGGCCGGCCATGTCCTTGATGCAGACGCTGTCGGCCCCCATGGCCTGCAGCTCCTTGGCCTTGGAGACGTAGTAGTCGATATTGTACACCTCGCCGCCGAGGCGCGGCTCGGTGAGGCTGTAGCAGATGCAGCCCTGGAAATGCTTGCCGCAGCGCTTGATCACCGGCACCACCGTCTCGAAGTTGCGGTAATCGTTGAGGGCGTCGAAGGTGCGGAAGATGTCCATCCCGTTTTCCGCCGCCCGCTCGACGAAGGCCTCGGCCACGTCGTCGGCGTAGTTGCGGTAACCCACCAGGTTCTGGCCGCGCAGCAGCATGGAAAAGGGCGTCTTCTTGATGTAGCGTTTCAGGGTGCGGATCCGTTCCCAGGGATCCTCGTTCAAAAACCGGTGCATGGTGTCGAAGGTGGCGCCGCCCCAGACTTCCATGGCCCAGAAGCCCACCTGGTCCATCAGCTCGGCCACCGGGATCATGTCCTCGGTCCGCCCCCGGGTGGCAAACAGGCTCTGGTGCCCGTCGCGCAAGCTCAGGTCCTCGATCTTCACCGGGTTGTCCGCCTTGGGCCGGTCGGAGGCATAGTTCATCGCCGTCATCTTCAGCTGGTCGTGGTCGCTCATGGGATTCTCCTTATTAAAATGACTAAAATGGGGAATGACTAAAATGACTAAACCGGGGGCGGCCCCCACGGCGCTCTCTTTCCGAAAATTCTGGTCAATTTAGTCATTTTAAATTCTCAATTTTCACCTGAGCCTTGCCCCGGCAAAGGCCCGCCACTGCATCAGGTTGCGCAGTTCCATCTGCTGCTGCCGGCCGCTGAGCCCCCAGGGCCTGGCCGCCGGCGGAATCGCTGGCGCGGGGGCCCCTGCCCCCGAGGCGGCAAGGCTGGCGCACAACGCCTCCTCCTCGCTGCGGATGTACTCGAAGACCGCCGCGCCGACGGCCGCCATCTTCTTGCTGTCCATGGTTGCTCCCGTCTTTGAGATAGGGTTTCGCCCTTCAGGCTACATCGGAATGTTGCCGTGCTTCTTGGGCGGTCGCAATTCGCGCTTGCTGCACATGACCTCCAGGGCCTCGATGAGCCGCGGCCGGCTATCGCGCGGGGCGATCACGTCGTCCACGTAGCCGCGCGCCGCGGCGCAGTAGGGATTGGAGAACAGGGTCTCGTACTCGGCGATTCTTTCCTGGCGCTTGGCCGCCGGGTCTTCGGCGGTCTTGATCTCCTTGCGGTGGATGATGTTGGCCGCTCCGGCGGCCCCCATCACGGCGATCTCGGCGGTAGGCCAGGCAAAGGCCATGTCGGCGCCCAGGTCCTTGCTGCACATGGCCAGATACGAGCCGCCGTAGTCCTTGCGGGTCACCAGCAGCAGCTTGGGCACGGTGGCCTCCGAGTAGCACCAGAGCAGCTTGGCGCCGTGGCGGATGATCCCGCCCCACTCCTGCTGGCTGCCGGGCAGGTAGCCGGGCACGTCGGCGATGGTGAGCATCGGGATATTGAAGGCGTCGCAGAAGCGGATGAAGCGCGTGGCCTTGTCCGAGGCGTCGATGTCCAGGCAGCCGGCCAGCACCTTGGGCTGGTTGGCGATGATGCCGATGGTGCGCCCGTTGAGCCGGGCGAAGCAGACCACCATGTTCTGGGCAAAGTACTGGTGGGGCTCGAAGAATTCTCCGTTGTCCACGATGGAGCGGATCACGTCTTTCATGTCGTAGGACTGGTTGGGGCTGTCGGGCACGATGGCGTCCAGGGCCGGGTCGGTGCGCCGCGGGTCGTCGGTGCACGGCACCCGGGGCGGATCCTCCATGTTGTTGGCCGGCAGGTAGGAGAGCAGGCGGCGGATCTGGGCCAGGGCGTCGGCGTCCGACTCGCAGGCGAAGTGGGCCACCCCGCTCTTTTCGTTGTGGGTCATGGCGCCGCCGAGATCCTCGAAGGTGATCTCCTCGCCGGTGACCGACTTGATCACCTCGGGGCCGGTGATGAACATGTAGCTGGTGTTCTTGACCATGAAGATGAAATCGGTCATGGCCGGCGAATAGACCGCCCCGCCCGCCGTGGGGCCCATGATGGCCGAAATCTGGGGGATGGTGCCCGAGGCCAGGGAATTGCGGTAGAAGATCTGCCCGTAGCCGGACAGGGCGTCGACCCCCTCCTGGATCCTTGCGCCGCCCGAGTCGTTGAGCCCCACGAAGGGCACCCCGGCCTTGAGGGCCAGATCCATCACCTTGCAGATCTTCTTGGCGTGCATTTCACCGAGGCTGCCGGCACGACTGGTAAAGTCCTGGGCAAAGGCGAACACCGGCCGGCCGTCCACCAGCCCGTGACCGGTAACGACCCCGTCGCCGGGAATCTCCACATCCTGCATCCCGAAATTCACGCAGCGGTGGGTGACGAACATGTCGATCTCCCGGAACGTGTCCGGATCGAAGAGGGCCGCCAAGCGCTCGCGGGCCGTGAGCCGCCCCTTTTTCTTGTGCTTGGCCACCGCCGCCTCGCCGCCCATCTTGCGAATCTTGGCGACGCGCTGCGCCAAATCCTGGATTTTGTCCTGCACCACGCTCATGATCGCATCCTTTCGTTGAAACCACGGTAAAAAATGACCGCCGAGCCATTATCCCTTCTCAACCCAACCGGTATTGTCAAGGGAAAAAAGCAGGCGCTGGGCCGCCTGGGTGGCCGGGAGCCGCCCGGCGGCCACCTCGCGCATGATCCGCGGCAGTTGCCGTCCGACTTCCGGATGCCGCCGAAACCGGGTGCGCAGCCCCTCCTCGATGAGACTCCACATCCAGGCCAGGGCCTGGTCGCGGCGCTTGGCCGCCAGTTCCCGGCTGGCGGTCAGCCGTTCCCGGTGCGCGCACACCGTCTCCCAGACGGCCGCCAGACCGTCGCCGGTCTTGGCGCTGCATGTCATCACCGGCACCTGCCAGTTGGGCGAAGCCGGCATCAGCAGGTGCAGCGCATTCTCGTACTGGCGCCGGGCCACCTCGGCGGCCCGGCGGTTGTCGCCGTCGGCCTTGTTGATCACCACCGCGTCGGCCAACTCCAGCACCCCTTTCTTGATGCCCTGGAGTTCGTCGCCGGCGCCGGCGATCATCAACACGAGAAAAAAGTCGACCATGCCGGCCACGGCCGTCTCGCTCTGGCCGACGCCCACGGTTTCGACGATGATCAGGTCGAAGCCGGCCGCCTCGCATACCAGCATGGTCTCGCGGGTTTTGCGCGCCACCCCGCCCAGGGTCCCGCCGGAAGGCGAAGGGCGGATGAAGGCGTTGCGCTCGGTGGACAGCCGCTCCATGCGGGTCTTGTCGGCCAGGATGCTGCCGCCGCTGCGGCTGCTGCTCGGGTCCACGGCCAGCACCGCCAGCCGGCGGCCCTCGGCGATGCGCTGCATGCCGAAAGCCTCGATGAAGGTGCTCTTGCCCACCCCGGGCACCCCGGTGATCCCCAGGCGCACCGCCTGCCCCGTGTGGGGCATGAGGCGATCGAGGATCTCCATGGCCAGCTCCTGGTGCTCCTCGCGGGTGCTTTCCACCAGGGTGATGGTTTTGGCCAGGATGCGACGGTCACCCGCCAGGACGCCGTCGACGTAGAACTCGGGGTTTTGACTGAGCATCGATGTTACCGGTCAAATATCAAGGAAAAACAAGGGCAACAGGGCCCCAGGGGTGGAATTTCTATTTTCGAGCTTCCAGGAGGTTGAGCACCTGGTTGGCCGAGTGCACGATGCTGGTGCCCGGCCCGAAGATCGCGTGGACCCCCATCTGGTAGAGCACCTCGTAGTCGCCCGGCGGGATCACGCCGCCGACGATAACGATGATGTCCCCGCCGCCCTCCTTTTTTAAGGCGTCGACCAGCTGGGGCACCAGCGCCTTGTGAGCCGCCGCCAGGCTGGACCAGCCGATGGCGTGCACATCGTTTTCCACCGCCATGCGGGCCGCTTCCTCCGGGGTCTGGAACATGGGGCTCAGGTCCACGTCGAAGCCGATGTCGGCGTAGGCGCTGGCCACCACCTTGACGCCCCGGTCGTGGCCGTCCTGGCCCATCTTGGTGAGCAGGATCCGCGGCCGCCGGCCTTCCTTTTCCAGAAACTGCTCGCAGCGCTTGCGCAGGGAGGCGAAGATCTCGCTGTCGCCGTACTCGGCGGCATAGACCCCGGAAATGCACTGGGTGGTGGCCACGTAGCGGCCGAAGACCTTCTCCATGGCGTCGGAGATCTCGCCCACGGTGGCCCGGGCCCGCACCGCCGGCAGGGCTGCTTCCAGCAGGTTGCCGCCGGTTTCCGCCGCCTTGGTCAGGGCTTCGAGGGCCCGGCTCACCTCGGCCTCGTCCCGCCTGGCGCGCAGCTCCTTGAGCCGGGCGACCTGTTCATCGCGCACCGTTTCCGAGACCTCCCGCGCCTCGATGCGGTCTTCCTTCTCCGGGCGGTACTTGTTGACGCCCACGATGGTGTCCAGGCCCTGGTCGATGCGGGCCTGGCGCCGGGCCGCGGCCTCCTCGATGCGCATCTTGGGCATGCCGGTCTCAATGGCCTTGGCCATGCCGCCGAGCTGCTCCACCTCCTCGATGACCTTCATCGCTTCGCTGGCGATGGCGTCGGTGAGCCACTCGACGTAGTAGCTGCCGGCCAGCGGGTCCACCACGTGGCAAACCTGGGACTCCTCCTGGACGATGAGCTGGGTGTTGCGGGCGATGCGGGCCGAAAAATCCGTGGGCAGGGCCACGGCCTCGTCGAAGGAGTTGGTGTGCAGCGACTGGGTGCCGCCGAGCACCGCGGAGAGGCATTCGAGGGTAGTGCGGATGATGTTGTTGTAGGGATCCTGCTCGGTAAGGCTCCAGCCGGAGGTCTGCACATGGGTGCGCAGCATGCTCGAGCGGGGATTCTTGGGGGAAAACTGCTTCATCAACCGGTGCCACAGAAGCCGGGCGGCGCGCAGCATGGCGATTTCCATGAAAAAATTCATTCCCACGCCAAAGAAAAAGGACAGCCGCGGGGCGAAGGTGTCGATGTCCAGGCCGGCCTTGAGGGCCGCGCGCACGTACTCGACCCCGTCGGCCAGGGTGAAGGCGGTCTGCAGCACGCTGTCGGCGCCGGCCTCCATCATGTGGTAGCCGCTGATGCTCACCGTGTTGAATTTGGGCATCTCCTTCGAGCAAAAGGCGATAATGTCCGAGACGATGCGCATCGAGGGCGCCGGCGGATAGATGTAGGTGTTGCGGGTGAGGTACTCCTTTAGAATGTCGTTCTGGATGGTGCCGGTGAGCTGCTCGTGGGCGACTCCCTGCTCCTCGGCGGCCACGATGTACATGGCCATGATGGGAATCACCGCCCCGTTCATGGTCATGGATACCGACATCTGGTCCAGGGGAATCTGGTCGAAGAGCACCTTGGTGTCCTCGACGCTATCGATGGCCACGCCGGCCTTGCCCACGTCGCCGGCCACCCGGGGGTGATCGGAATCGTAGCCCCGGTGGGTGGCCAGGTCGAAGGCCACCGACAACCCCTTTTGGCCGGCGGCCAGGTTGCGACGGTAGAAGGCGTTGGATTCCTTGGCGGTGGAAAAGCCCGCGTACTGGCGGATGGTCCAGGGCCTTCCGGCGTACATGGTGGCCATGGGGCCGCGCACATAGGGCGCAAAACCGGGAAGCGTGTTGACATGCGACAGGCCCTGGATGTCTTCCGCCGTGTAGAGCGGCTTGACGAGAATCCCTTCGGGCGTCTTCCAGTTGAGGCTGTCGGGGGACTTGCCCTTGAGCTGCTTGGTGGCCAGGGCCACCCATTTTTCCAGGTCGGGATGTTGTGCTGCCATCGTCGTCTCCTTTGACTGCCTGTTGCCGGTGTTTTTTCCCGGCACCCGGTACCGGTCCGGGCGCCATTCATCGATATCGAGCCAACCGTTGCATCTGTTCCCGATCAAAAACGGTGATGCCCGGAGGCCATCAGCCGCCCTCCGCCTGCCGTGGATTGGCGATGGCGCGCCAGATCAGCTCGAAAAACACGTTGGCCTGCGCCGCCAGCCCCTCCTGCTGGCCCCGGGAGATCCACATGAAAAAGGTCCGCTGCACGAAGCCGAGCATGAAATCGAGCAAGACCCCGGCGCGCACCGTATCCACCAGCACCCCCTCCTGCTGGCCCCGGCGCAGCACGTCCAGGTAGAGATTGACCATCTTTTTTTGCTGGAAGCTCTCGTCGGCCATCCAGGTCTGCATGGGCAGGGTCATGAACAGAATCCGCCCCAGCCCCGGGTTGCGCTCGTAATAGTCGAGCTGCAGCCACAGCACCTTGCGCAGCTTTTCCTTCAGGTCCTCGATGCCCTGGAGGTGATCGATGATCCGTTCGGTGAGCTTTCCGAGCCAGATGTCCACGAAAGCGAAGACGAGCCGCTCCTTGCTGCCGAAATGCGAATAGATGGTGGAAAAGCTGACGCCGGCCCGGCGGGCCACGTCGCGCATGTTGGCCTTGTGGAAGTCGGAGCTGGAGAAAATCTCCATCACCGCCGTTTCCAAACGGCGCTGGATCTCGGGCCTAAGGGTACCGAACTTTGTTATCGGCTCAGTGAGTTGGGCCTTTGCGGCCTCGTTGGTTCGATGGAGGCTCAATAGCTTTTATCGATCTGAATTAATTTAAAATATTAGTTTTTTAGGACTTTCCCGAAGAATGATTGCACAAAAACATGTTTCGCCCCTAAAATTACCTAATATAATAGAATTATTAATATTTTAAGGCAACGCCGCCTGCCCGGAAGGCCGTCGCGAAACATTGTTACATTTTTAAACCAACCGTTTGGGACTGTCAACCTCTAATCAGTGCTGATGCCGGCCGATGTCGTGACTGGCTTAATCGAATTTGGAGGCAACGGTTTTCGGAACCATTGAAAATTTTGGCATTGACAAGTTCTCGGCAAACCTCTATATTCCAACCCATCGATACACTAAGGAGGCGCCATGCGGGATTTCATCAAAGTCACCAAGGCCCTGTCCGACCCCAACCGGGTCAAGATAATCAAGCTGCTCCAGCGGCGGGTGCTGTGCGTCTGCGAAATCCAGGAGGCGTTGGGCCTGGCCCAGTCGACTGCCAGCAAACACTTGAAAGTTTTGGAAGAAGCCGGGCTGATCACCTATACCAAGGAAGGCTTGTGGGTCAATTACCGCCTGGCCGACGGCGCCAGAAACCCCTACGCGGCCAGCCTGCTGGGCAACCTGCGCCACTGGCTGGAGGACGACCCGGAAGTAGCGGCCATGGTCGGCAGATTACCGCAGATCCGCCGCGAAGCGATCTGCCGCAGCTGACGGAATAATTTTTTTAACCCTTAAATATCGTTATATGTCGATATTAAAACGGCAACGAGCCATTTGGAGCGCCAAGCGATGAAAGAACGTACCAAGCTGTTTTGGATCGTGGGCATTTTCGCCGCCGCTTACTACGTGCCCTGGAGCCACCCCACCATCCGCCAGTCGGGCCTGGAAGCCTTTCTCATGCTCCAGGAATACGCCCGCGAGCACGTGCTCACCTGCCTGATTCCGGCCTTCTTCATCGCCGGGGCCATCGCCGTGTTCGTCTCCCAGGCCTCGGTGTTAAAATACTTCGGCGCCCAGGCGAGCAAGATTCTCTCCTACTCGGTGGCCTCGGTTTCGGGCACCATCCTGGCGGTCTGCTCGTGCACGGTGCTGCCGCTGTTTGCCGGCATTTACACCCGCGGCGCCGGCATCGGCCCGGCCACCGCCTTTCTTTATTCGGGGCCGGCCATCAACGTGCTGGCCATCTCGCTGACGGCCAAGATTCTCGGCTGGCAGCTCGGCCTGGCCCGGGCCGTGGGCGCCATCGTCTTTGCCGTGGTGACCGGCCTGCTCATGGCCCTGATCTTCAGAAAGGACGACGCCGCCCGCACAACCGGCCAGATCTACGTGCCCGAGACAGACGGCAAGCAGCGCACCCTGCTCCAGGACAGCCTGTACATCTTCACCATGGTGCTGATCCTGGTCTTTGCCGCCTTCGCCCGCCCGGCAGAGGGGGCCACCGGCCTCTGGCCGGTGATTTTCGCCGCCAAGTGGTACATCACCATCGCCCTGCTGATCATCCTCGGATGGATGCTCAAGGCCTGGTTCACCCGCGACGAGTGCAAGAGCTGGGTGGACTCCACCTGGGGCTTTATGAAGCAGATCTTCCCCCTGCTGGGCGGCGGGGTCCTGGTGGCCGGCTTCATGCTGGGCCGCCCGGGGCATCCGGCCCTGATTCCCGAGCAGTGGATCTCCGCGCTGCTGGGGGGCAACTCCATCTGGGCCAACCTCATCGCCTCGCTGGCCGGCGCCTTGATGTATTTCGCCACCCTGACCGAGGTGCCGATTCTCCAGGGCCTGCTCGGCTCGGGCATGGGCCAGGGGCCGGCCCTGGCCCTGCTGCTGGCCGGTCCGGCGCTTTCGTTGCCCAACATGCTGGTGATCGGCTCGGTGATGGGGGTCAAGAAGACCGCCACCTTCTGCGGCATCATCGTGGTTTTGTCCACCATCGCCGGGATGATCTACGGTGCGTGGGTCGCCTGATGCCCGCAACAGAGTCCTACGGCGGAAGGCTTCCGGAAATTTTTCAAACGTCGTCCCAATAAACTTGTTAAAGGAGAAAACCGATGGAAATCAAAGTTTTGGGCCCTGGCTGCCCCAAATGCCAGCAGACGGAAAAAATCGTCAAAGAAGCGGTGGCCGAAGCCGGGCTGACGGCCAATGTGGAAAAAGTCACCGACCTGATGCAGATCGCCGGCTACGGGGTCTTCGGTACCCCGGCGGTGGTGGTGGACGGCGAGGTCAAGTCGGTGGGCAAGATCCCCAAGAAAGAAGATGTCCTCCAGTGGATCAAGTAGAAAGCGGACCGGCCGCATCCAGTGGGCGGTTTGGCCGCGTCTCCCTGTCGCCGGGCCAGATCGCCTTCATCGCCGATCGGACCGGGGTAATGAGCGTTTTCCGATCCATCAGCGCCTTCGGCTGATGACACGGCTACAAGGGGCCGATCGGTCGGATCGGCAAGCCGCCGGACAACCGCACGTATCAGCGTTTCGCGGTGGACGGCATCGTCCTTTACATCGAGCAGGCCCTGCTGGACGCCATTGATCCGGCAGAGGGCATCCTCAAGGTGCACATGGCCGATTACGGGACATGGGTGCTGCATTTCGGCGACCCCTGAAAAAATAATATCTTTTATCGAGAGCCGCAGGCTCTGGAGGCCGAAATGACGGAAAATTGTTGCACTGGCGGCGGTGAGGTGATGATCCTGGCCTGTTCGGGCGGATCCAACGTGGGGCAGTTGTCCAACCAGGCAGCCGTGGAGCTGACCGGGGAAGGCTTCGGCAAGATGTTCTGCCTGGCCGGCATCGGCGGAAAGCTGTCCGGTTTTGTGCGCTCGGCCAGGGACGTGCCCCGAATGGTCGTTATCGACGGGTGCCAGGTCGGCTGCGCCCGGGCCATTCTGGCCGAGGCCGGGGTTCCGCTGCGCGGCTACCTGGTGCTCACCGAGGAGGGGATCGAAAAGAACAAGAACCTGATCCCGCAACGCGCGGACATCGACAAGGCCAAGGCGGCCGTAAAGCGGGTGGCGGCTGAAAACAGTACGGTGGCGCCAAAAATCCTGCTCAGCGGCTGCGGCTGCGATTGTTGTTGATGGGCAATTTCCCGGAAGGAAACGAGCGATGACACTGCGGCCCGAAGCCTTCAGCCAAAATATTTGCCATGCGCCGGAAACGGAATTGGTCTGCTACTGCTCCGGCGTAACCAAGGGAGAAATTGTGCGGGCCATGCAAAAGGGCGCCCGCACCTTGGCCGACATCAAGGCCGCCACCGGCGCCTGCACCCTGGCCCGATGCCGTGAAACGAGCCCCAGAGGCCGCTGATGCGCACGGGAAATCCGCATCCTCCTGGGTCAGGAGGACCCCGATGCCTCGCCGGGCCTAACCTGAAAGGGGGAAGGTCATGCTGCTGGAAAGCTACCGATTGGAAATTTTCAACTCGGCGTGCCAGCCGGGGGCCATGGCGGTCCATTGCTTCGCCCACCTGGACCAGGACGTGGGGCTGGTCCTGCCCTATCTGAACGCTGTTTTGGGCGGCTTCGAGTACATCCAGGACCCGCCTTCGGTGACCTTCAAGGCCCATGGCAAGCTGATCACCGTTCACGGCCGCAAAATCGCCATCAACGCGCTGAAGGACGAAGCCGAGGCGCGCAAGATCGTCGAATGGCTCAAGCGGGAAATCAACCAGGCCTGGGAAAACCGGGCCGATATCGAGCCCAGTTTCACCGCAGCCCCCCGGCCCCAGGTGATCGACGTGCTCAAGCACCTTCCCAAGACCAATTGCCGCAAATGCGGCGAGCCCACCTGCATGGTGTTCGCCGTGAGACTGACCGAGGGCGCCAAGGGGCCCGATGCCTGCCCGGAGCTGGATGCGGCGCAGCACCGGCAGCTTGAAGATTACCTGGGCCGCTTCAACCTGGCCGCCTTCTGAGCACTTCGGCATTCCGCGGTGACGGAGAAAGTTGCGGCTTTTTTGCAAAACGTCTATGATGCCGCTCAATCGTCCATCACACTCTGCAAGTATCGGGTATGCGGCAAAAGCTCATTACAATCCTGATTTCCTTGGCGCTGCTTCTGAACATGGCCACCGGCGGGACGTGTGCCACCGCCGCCCTGCTGACCGGCAAGGCGGCCCACTGCCAGTCCAAACGTTTCGCCCCAGTGAGCCTTCTGGCCGCACCTGTCGGTACCTGCCACATCGGTGCCTGCCCGACCCAAGACGGGCAGCTTTTTCTCCTGCCCGATAACTCCTCGCGGCGGTTTCAAAACGGGACCCGCGGCTTTGCGCCGGCAACGGCCGCGCCGTTAATGGCGGCGGCCAATATCGCCCAGCCTTTTCCGGCCGGCAATACCGTGCTGCCCCCCCCACGGTCCTATCTTCCACCTCCCCTCTTTGCACTTTACTGCACCCTGATCTGTTGAATCCCGCCGCCCCGGAGAGGGCCAGGCGACCGGTCCATCTATTGAAAGGCCGCTATCGCACATCAATCCATCACACCGTAATATCTTGTTAAATTTACCACTCAACCCGATTTGACCAATAGGGGGATATCTCTCCATGCGACTTCGAACAAACCGGAAACCGCCATCCAGCGCCAAACACTGGATGGTGCTGATCGTGCTTTCTTTGCTTGCCGCGGGCAGCCCCGCTGCCTTTGCCGCCGACACCATCGAGGCCCAATACCCCGGTTTGGCCGCGGGGATACTCAAGGCGGCGGTTCCGGCCCCCCTGGCCGAGGACACCCTCCTGACCGCCGATGGGATCACCATTGAAACCTCCCGGTTGCTGGCAGGCATCCAGGACCAGGAACCCCACCTGCGGGCCCAACTGGAAAAAAATCTCTTTTTCCTCCTGGAGCAGGAGGCCACCCAGCAAATCCTCATCGACGAGGCCCGTAAGGACGGCATCGTCGTCAACGACCCGGAGGACAGCCGACCGATCCAGGCCCTTCTGGAGCAGCAAACCAAAGGGATTTCCGTGTCCGAGGACGAAGCCCGCGCCTTCTACAGCGCCAACCGGGAAATGATCGGCGACATGCCCTTCGAACAGGTGGCCGGCCCCATTGGCCAGTACCTGCTCCAGGACAAGAGGCAGCAGGCAGTCAACGAGTACATCGCCGATTTGGGCCGCTCCCGGAACATTCGTGTCAACCAGGAGTGGGTTCAGGCTCAAAGCCGTCTGGCCGCGGACAATCCAGTCGACCGGGCGCGCCGTTCGGGCAAACCGACCCTGGTGGAGTTCGGCGCCGCCGGCTGCATGCCCTGCGACATGATGCAACCGATTCTCGACAACCTGCGCAGGGACTTTGGCGACCGGCTCAATGTGGTGTTCGTGCACGTGGGAGAGGAGCAGGTCCTGGGCGCACGCTACGGCATCCGGTCCATCCCGGTGCAGGTGTTCTACGACGGCCGGGGAGAGGAAGTCTTCCGCCACGTGGGGTTCTTCGCCCAGGAGGAAGTCCTCAAACAGCTTGCGCGTATGGGGGTTGAAAAATGAAGACCAAGTGGACGATCTCCCTGGTCCTGGCGGTTGCGGCGGCGGTCGCCGCCTTTGCGCTGGTGAGGCCCGATGGCGCCAAGGTGGGGCCGGAGGCCGCCGGCCGGCCGCCCCAGGCCGTCTCTCAAACAGCCGACTCACCGTCTCCCGGGCGGGTCACCATGATCGACCTGGGCGCCGATTCGTGCGTTCCCTGCAAAATGATGGCGCCCATCATCGAAGAGCTAAAGAGGGAATACGCCGGCCGCGCCGACATCATCTTCCACGATGTCTGGAAGGACCCGGCCCCGGCCAAGCAGTACGGGATCCGGGCCATCCCGACCCAGATCTTCTTCGACCGCCAGGGACGGGAGGTCCACCGCCATGTCGGCTTCATGGACAAAAAGGCGATCGTTGAAATCCTGACCCGCTTGGGCGTGCCGCCCCCCGACCCGGCCTGACGGCGGCCCCCGAAAGGATCATGCCATGTTCGACCAACTTTTTTTGACCGTGAATCAATGGATGACCGGGGGCCTGGCCGTCGCCGCGGCAGGGGCCTTCCTGTGGGGCATGGTCAGCGTCCTGTTTTCCCCCTGCCACCTTGCCTCCATCCCGCTGATCGTGGCCTACGTGGGCGGCCAGGGCACCGCGGTGCATCCCCGCCGGGCCGCCTGGTACGCCGGCGCCTTTTCCATAGGGTTGTTCATCACCATCGCGGTGGTGGGCATCGTCTGCGCCTACCTGGGCCGCATGCTCGGCGACGTGGGCGCCTGGTGGCAGGTGCTGGTGGGTGCCGTTCTCGTCTGGGTGGCCCTGGGCATGCTCGGCGTCCAGGCTTGCTCCATGTCCGGCTCCCTGCTCTACCGGCTCAATCTGCGCGGCATCCACGGCGCCTTCGGTTTGGGGCTGGCCTACGGGATTTTGTCCGGATCGTGCACCTTCGGTTTCATCGCCCCCATCCTGGCAATCGTCACCGTGCAGCAAAAAATCTTCGCCGGCTCGCTGATGATGATCCTCTTTGCCCTGGGCCACTGCCTGCCCATCGCCGTGGCCGGCAGCTCCAGCGCCATGGTGCGACGCCTGATCGAAAGCGGCGCCTGGCAGGGCGCCGGCCTGTGGTTTCGGCGCGGCGCCGGGGTGGTCATCGCCTTGCTGGGCATCTACTTTGTCGCCGGGCCGTTCGTCGGCTGGGCATGATTTTTAGAAAGGCGAATCGATGTTTCGGGAAAAATTACAAACGGCCGCATGGCAGCTTCCGCTGCTGGTCATCACGGCATCTGTGATCGGTCTGGCGGTCAACAATTTACGTCCCGACGGTCTCGCGCTCGTCGGAGACTGGTCGGAAAAGGCGCGTTTTGCCGATGCCGCCGGCGAGAGCCTGGTCATCGGGCTGGACGAAGCCGCCGGCTCGTTCAAGCGGCAAGCGGTTTTGTTCCTGGATGCGCGACCCCAGAACCAATATGCCGAGGGGCATATCCAGGGGGCATTGAGCCTGTCCTGGCAGAAGGCGGACCGCCATTTCATGGAACTGGCCGACCGA
>Ga0190359_1000018_pt1 | contig 81559 bp, 60 predicted proteins | sample 48721823_MG_FD_161269 | JGI IMG/M metagenome (GOLD analysis project Ga0190359, IMG submission 161269) | Hydrothermal vent microbial mat bacterial communities from Southern Trench, Guaymas Basin, Mexico - 4872-18-2-3_MG | ecosystem: Environmental > Aquatic > Marine > Hydrothermal vents >...
AGCCGGGGATCTTGATGGGGCCGTGGGCCGGGTGGTCGCATTCGACCACGTAGCCGTTGGCGAGCGCCTGGGGGTCGTTCAGGACCTCTTCCAGCCGTTGCACCGGGCTGAACATCAGGCCGTGTTCGCGGAAAACCCGCATCCAGTCGTCCCGGTCGCGGGTGGCCAATACCGCGTCGCAGATCCGCACCAGTTCGGCGACGTTGGCCAGCCGGTCGGCCGGGGTGGCGAAGCGCGGGTCGGTCAGCAGCGCCTCCTGGCCGGTGGCGCGGCAGAACGGTTCCCAGTATTTCTCCTCCGGGTGGTGGACGCCGATTACCCACTTGCCGTCCCGGCAGCGGAAGTTGTTGCGCAGGGGCGAGTTGTCGAAGCGGATCCAGGCCATGCCCGGGTTGCGGCCCAGCACGCTGGTGCAGGCGAGGTTGGCGTAGAGGAGCCAGAGGCCGGTGCCGTAGAGCGAGGCGTGCACCGCCTGGGCCCCGCCGTGGCGTTCGCGCACGAACAGGGCGGTGATGATGGCGTGGCTGGCGGCGATGGCCGTGGCCTGGTCGAGAACGGCCAGGTGGATCAGGGAGGGGTGCTCGGGGTCCCCGAGGAACATCATGCCCGAGGCGGCCTGGCCCATGGGGTCGAAGGCCCCGACGGCGGCCATGGGCCCTTCGGTGCCGTAGCCCGACACGCTGGCGTGGACGATCCGCGGGTTGACGCGGCGCAGGGCCTCGAAGTCGATGCCGAGGGCCGCCTTGGTGGGCGGGCGCAGGTTGGTGAGAAAGACGTCCGCCCGGCGGACCAGGCGGTGGAGCACCTCCCGGCCGCCGTCGGTCTTGATGTCGAGGCAGATGCCGCGCTTGCCGCGGTTGGAGACCTCGTACATCAGGCTTTCGCCCGTGGCCGGGGTGCTGATGTCGAGTCCCCCTACCACCGTCCAGTACCGTTCGGGGTCGCCGGCGGCGGCCTCGATCTTGATCACGTCGGCCCCCAGATCGCCGAGGATGGCGCCGGCGCCGGGGCCGGCGTGGAAAACGCCGTATTCCACCACCCGGACGCCGTGCAAGGGGCCGGTGGCGGCGTGGTTTCGCGCTTCGTGGTCGGTCATGCGGACTCCTTGTCGTGTGGCGGTTTCAGGCCCCACGCGTCTATCCAGCGGTGGTAATCGGTTTCAAGGGAGGATACCCGCTCCAGGCAGCCGGCCAGGGCCGCAAGGTTCCAGGCGGCGTCTTCCGAAACCGCGCGGCAGGCGTCGGCCAGCCGGCTCCAGGCCTCGGCCAGCGACGCCATGCGCGCGGCGGCATCGGCCAGTTCCGGCCACCAGGCGACCGCCTCGCGCACGAAGGCGGCATAGAGGGTGCGAAACCCCCCGCCGCCGGTTCCCCGTTTCTCGATGACCTGGTAGGCGAACCGCGCGCACCAGGGGCCATCCTCGAGTTTGGGCCAGGTCTCAAGGTCGTCGCGCCACAGCCGCAGGCCCGGCAGCCCGCTGCCGGGCCAGGACGGCCGGAGCAGGGCCCGGCTGTTGGCCGTCAGGGCCTGTCGCAGGCACCCGGCCATGTCCGCGGGCGGCGTGAGGCGTGCCGGGGCGAACATCCGGCCCCGGCTCTCGAACAGGCCGCCGCTGAAATAGCGGGCCCGTCTCAGGTCGTCGAACCCCACCTCCAGGGGGGCCGGCCGTTCGGTGTCGGTGACGGTGAAGACCCGCCGCTGGGCGTCGTACCCCCAAACCACCACCACGTGACCCGGGAAGTGGGTCCGGCTGCCGTAGTAGGGGAGGTGGAAGATGTCGGTCTGGATCAGGGCGGGCCGGCCGGCGTCCAGGACCTCCACCAGGGCGGCTTCGCTCCGAGCGGGGTCGTCAAACTCGGACCAGCGGAAATCGATGTCGATGCGGGTGAAGAACTGTTCTTCGATGTCGGCCGAACGCACATGCACCATGCGGCTGGGGGACAGGCCGGGCAGGGACAGGTACCAGAGCCCCAGGCCGGCGCCCAGCCCGAAGCACATCGCCTCGCTCCAGTCCAGGCCGTGAAAGGCCGCCAGGTCGCGCAGCCCGGTGCTGGCGCAGTGAACGCCGGGTCGGTGGGTGATGGGCAGGACGGGCATCGCTTCTTACAACCCCATGAATTTGGCCGCGATCTGCTTCATGATCTCGTTGGTGCCGGCGAAGATCGACATCACCCGGGTGTCGCGGAAGGTGCGCACCGCCGGGCAGCGCTCCAAACCGGCTTCCGGGCCGCACAGCTCCAGGCAGCGCGCCGCGGTGCGGTGGGCCATTTCGCTGATCCAGTACTTGGCCATGGAGGTTTCCACCACTACGTTTTTGTCCGCCATGTGGTCCACGATCAGGGTATCGAGAAAGGTGCGTCCAAGGCGTACCTCAGTGGCCATTTCCACCAGGGCGAACTGCACGTCCTGGGACCTGGCCCGGGGGCGTTGGTCGATGAGTTTCCGCTTTAAATGACGGGTTGCCCAATCCAGGATGAACTCGGCCTGGGCCTGGCCCATCACGGCCACCACGAGGCGTTCCTGCTGGAGCTTTTCCATCAGCATCAGAAAGCCGGCGCCGGCCTGCCCGAGGCGGTTTGCGGCCGGGATGCGGCAGCCTGAAAAAAACAGCTCGGCGGTGTCCTGGCTGTGGTAGCCCATTTTTTCCAGGTGCCGTCCCCTGGAAAAACCCGGGGTGCCGGCTTCCACCAGGTAGAGGGAAATGGCCTGGTGGGGGTTTTCCACCGCCGGGTCCCTGGCGGCCACCACCACCAGGTCGGCGTTGATGCCGTTGGTGATGAAGGTCTTGGCGCCGTCCAGCACGACGGTGTCGCCGTCCTGGACCGCCGTGGTGGCCATGGACGCCAGGTCGCTGCCGGCCCCCGGCTCGGTCATGGCCACGGCGGTGATCATCTCGCCGCTGACGCAACCGGGCAGGTACTTGCGTTTCTGCGCTTCACTGCCGTAGGAGGCGATGTAGGGCACCACGATGTCACTGTGCAGCGGGGCGGCCAGGCCGTTGTGGTTGGTGCGGCTAATCTCCTCGATGACGATCACCGAGTAGAGAAAGTCGAGGCCGGGGCCGCCGTAGGCCGGCGGCACGCTCATGCACAAAAATCCCTGGCCGCCCATGCGGCGCCAGATTTCGCGCGGGACGATGTGGGTGTCGGTTTCCCAACGGTCGATGCGGGGAGCCACCTCGGCCTCCAGAAAGGCGCGCAGACGGCGGCGGAAGTCTTCGTGAGCCTCGGTGTAGGGAAGAAGATTCATAGGGTCGCACGTTTCGGGTTGGGGGTTGAAAAAACAAGCCAGACCGGTCGGACGGGGCCGACAGTCGTTTTACCTTACTTGAGATTTCAGATCACTTCCTCGGCCGCCAGGCGGTCGATGTCCGCGGGGCTGTAGCCCAGTTCCGCCAGCACGGCCCGGGTGCTGGCGCCAAAGGCCGCTGCCGGCGTGCGCACCGCCCCGGGCGAGGCGCTCAGCTTCACCGGCACGCCCAGGGCCTTGCCGGGACGCCCGTCCGGGGATGGAAGATCGACCACCATTTGGCGCGCGATGAACAGCGGATCGTCAAAGACTTCGTCAAAGGACTGGATACGACCGAAGCACACGTCCAGAGGCCCCAGTTCCTCGGTCCATTGGTCCAGGGTCTTGGTTTTGAACCGCTCGCGGAAAAAAGCGATGATCTCCCGGCGCCGGCTGTCGTCGTACTGCAAGGGGGTGAATTCGGGGACGCCGAAGTGGTCGCAGAGGTTTTTCCAGAAGCGGTTTTCCACCGCGCCGATGGAAAGATGGCGCCCGTCGGCGGTTTGGTAGGTGTTGTAGCAGGCGTAGCGGTGCGAGAGCAACGTGTCGCCGCGCTGGGGTTCTTTTCCCGTCAAGTCGCGCCAGAACTGAGCAAAGGGCAAGAGCGCCACGCTGCCGTCGGTCATGGAGATGTCGATGTACTGGCCCTGGCCGGTTTGGCTGCGGTGGTGCAGGGCCAGCAGGATGCCGATGACGGCGTTCAACCCGCCGCCCACCATGTCGGCGATCTGGATGCCGGGGATCGAGGGCGGCCGGTCCGCCTCGCCGATGAGCCCGAGCACCCCGGCCTGGGAGAGGTAGTTGACATCGTGGCCGGCCCGGTCGCGAAAGGGGCCGTCCTGGCCGTAGCCGGTGATCGAGCAGTAGATCACGTCCGGCCGCACCTGGCGTACCGCCTCGTAGCCGACCCCCAGCCGGTCCACCACCCCCGGCCGGAAGCCTTCCATCACCACGTCGCTGCGCTCGGCGAGCTTGAAGAAAATCTCCCGGCCCGCCTCGGTCTTGAGGTTCAGCGAGACATGCTCCTTGTTGCGGTTGACGGTGGTCATGAACAACCCGTCGGCCAGGAAGCGCTTGTCTTCCACGCTGATGACCCGGGCCCCGTGGTCGGCCAGGATCATGGAGGCGTAGGGGCCGGGAAGGAGCCGGGAGAGGTCGAGGATGCTGATGCCCTTGAGGGCGCCTTGGTTTGGCATGATGTGGGTTCCTGTTTCAGGAAAAGGACAAAAAGGACCAAAGGGACCCAAAGGACCCAGTTTCAAATTTCAAGTTTCCAGTTTCAAACTTACAGCCCCATAAATTTCGCCGCAATCTGCTTCATGATTTCATTGGTGCCGGCGAAGATGGCCATGATGCGCGCGTCGCGCAGGCCGCGCACGATGGGAGCGCGCTCCAGGTTGCCCGCGGGGCCCATCAGCTCCAGGCAGCGGTTGGCCACCCGGTTGGCCAGGTCGGTGGTCCAGTACTTGGCCATGGAGGTTTCCACCACGATCTGCCCGCCTTCGATGTGGTCGGCGACGAGCTTTTCCACGAAGGTGCGGCCGATTTTCACCTCGGTGGCCATTTCCACCAGGGCGAACTGCACCGCCTGGTTTTTCACCAGGGGGCGGCCGTCCACCACGGTGCGGCGGCAGTATTCGGTGGTCCATTGCAGGATGCGCTCGGCGGCCACCATGCCGCCCACGGCGCAGGTGAGCCGCTCCTGCTGGAGCTTGGCCATGAGCATGAGAAAGCCGGCGCCCCGTTCGCCGAGGCGGTTGGCCAGGGGAATGCGGCAGTCGGTGAAAAACAGCTCGGCGGTGTCCTGGCTGTGCCAGCCCATCTTGTCCAGGCGCTGCCCTTTGTTGAAGCCGGGGGTGCCGGCTTCAACAAGGTAGAGCGAAATGGCCCGGTAGCGGTCTTCGACCGCCGGGTCCCGGGCCGCCAGCACCACCAGGTCGCAGACCAAGCCGTTGGAGATGAAGGTCTTGGCCCCGTTGATGACGACCGTGTCGCCGTCCTCCACCGCCGTGGTGGTCATGGCGGCCAGGTCGCTGCCGGCGTCCGGCTCGGTCATGGCCACGGCGGTGACGATGTCTCCGTTGACGCAGCCGGGTAGGTATTTTCGTTTCTGGGCCTTGCTGCCGAAGCTCTCGATGTACGGCACCACCACGTCGCTGTGCAGGGAGGCGGTCAGGCCGGTCTGGCCGGTGCGTGCCATCTCCTCGTTGACGATGAGTGCATAGCGAAAGTCGCCCCCCAGGCCGCCGTAGGCCGGGTCGACGCCTGGGCAGAGAAACCCGGCCCGCCCCATCCGGCGCCAGGCCTCCCGTGGCACGGCGTGGTCCGCCTCCCAGCGGTCGGCGAAGGGGGTGATCTCAGCCGCGCAAAATTCGTGCAGGCGGCGGCGGAAGTCTTCGTGTTCGGCGGTGTAGGTGAGGATGTTCATGACGGTTCCGGTTGAAACTTGAAACGCGGGTGTATTGTCCGACCAGTCGGACAGGTGCAAGCTTCTTTTGCACCTCTATTTCAACTTGCCGATGACCGATGCGCCAACAACGTCGCGCAAGTCCCCCGGCGCGCCGGCGGTGAGGGACAGGGCCTTGGCCTCGCGGTAGTAGCGTTCCACGTCGTACTCGCGCATATAGCCGTAGCCGCCGTGCAGTTGAATGGCCTCGTCAGCCGCCGCGATGGCCGCCTCGGCGGCGGTGAGCTTGGCGATGGCCGCGGTGCGGGCATCGGCCTGGCCGGCGTCGAAGGCCGCGGCGGCCTGGTAGACGGTGAGGCGGGCGGCTTCCACCCGGGCGGCCAGATCGGCGATCTTGTGGCGGGTGACGGCAAAGGCGCCGATCTTGCGGCTGAACTGGACCCGCTGGCGCACGTAGGCCACGGCTCGCTCCAGGGCCCCTTGGGCCAGGCCTAACGCCTGGCCGGCCAGCAGGATGCGCCGCTCCATGTAGTAGGCCTCGAGCTGGGCCAGCCCCCGCCCCGGTTTTCCCAACAGCCGATCCGGTGTCAGCCGGACCTCATCGAAGGTGACCTCGGCGCCTCCTGTCAGGTTGCCCCCCAGGCGCCGCCCTTCATCGGTGACGCGGATACCGGCGGCGTCGGCGTCCACGATGAACATGCTCGCCGCGCCGGTTTCATCTGCTCCGGCCGGCGTGGCGGCCAGGGTCAGAAAAATTCCGGCCCGCTCGGCGTTGGATACAAAATGTTTGGTGCCGTTGAGGAGCCAACCTTTGTCGTCCGGCGCTGCCGTCGCGGCCGGCGCCGATGAAATGCCGCGCCCGGCCTCCACGAAAGCTACTGCCACCGCGGTGCGCCCCTCCAGGATCGGCGGCAGAAAGCGCTCCTTTTGGTCCTGGGAACCGAAGCGGGCGATGCACTCGGCCCCGTGGCCGGCCTCGCAGACCGCCTGGCCCAGGGAGCCGTCCAGGGCGCAGAGGGTCTCGGCCAGCAGGACGGCCTCGAGCAACCCCATGCCGCCGCCGGAGTAGGCTTCGGGCAACTGGATGCCCACGAACCCCAGCGCGGCGGCCCGCTGGAAGACTTCTTCAGGGAATTGGCCGATTTTCTCGGCCTCCCGGGCTGTTTCGCGGTCGAACTCCCCCTTGGCAAAATCCCGGGCCGCCTTCTGGACCTGTTTTTGCGCGCGTGTCAGTTGGATCATGAAGCACCTTGTGGAAACTTGAAATTGGAAACTTGAAACTGGGCGGAAACTGGAAACCGGTTAGTCGGACCGGTCAGACCTGTCCGATGCTGTGCCTGCAAAACCAAGTTTCCAGTTTCCAATTTCCAGTATCATTCATACTTCCCGATCACGCAGATACTGCACACGTTCATCGAGGGAAAGCCGCCCAGGTTGTGGGTCAGGCCCAGGCGCGGATTTTCGATCTGCCGCTCGCCGGCCCGGCCGTGGAGCTGGAGGTACATCTCGTAGAGCATGCGCAGCCCCGAGGCCCCGATGGGATGGCCGAAGCATTTCAACCCTCCGTCCACCTGGCAGGGGACCTCCCCGTCGCGGTCGAAGACGCCGTCGAGCACGTCGCGCCACCCCCGGCCGCGCTCGCTGATGTGCAGGTCCTCCATGGTGACCAGCTCGGTGATGGAGAAGCAGTCGTGGACCTCCATCATGCTGATCTCCCGGCGCGGATCGGTGATGCCGGCTTCCTGGTAGACTTTCCGGCTGCATTCGCTGGTGGTGATGAAGTGCTCGCCGTCCCAGTCGTTGTAGCCCATTTCCTCGCCCGAGGAGAGGGCCAGCTGCAGGCCCTTGACGGTGACGAAATCCTTCTTTCCCATTTTCTTGGCGATTTCCGGCGTGGTGACGATGGCGCAGGCCGCCCCGTCGCTGACCCCGCAGCAGTCGAACAGCCCCAGGGGATGGGCGATGATGGGGGCGGCCATGATCTGCTCTTCGCTGACCGCCTTGCGCAGGTGGGCCTTGGGGTTGAGGACCCCGTTGGCGTGGCTCTTGGCGCTCACGTGGGCCATGGCGCGCTTCAAATCCTGGTCTTTGACGCGGTACTTGGCCGCATAGGCGCTGGCGAGCTGGGCGAATGAGCCGGGGGCGGTGATGTTGGGAAACCACTGCCAGGTGAGGCTGCCCGAGTCGGAGCCGACGAAGCTCGGCAGGCCGCCGTAGCCGGTGTCTTTGAGTTTTTCCACCCCCAAGGCCAGGCAGATGTCGTAGGCCCCCGAGGCCACCCCGTAGCAGGCCCCGCGGAAGGCCTCGGTGCCGGTGGCGCAGAAGTTTTCCACCCGGGTGACCGGGATCAGGGGCAGGCGCAGGGTCATGGAAAGGGGCAGGGCGCTCTTGCCGACGCTGATGTTGTCGAAACAGGTGCCCAGCCAGGCGGCGTCGATCTCCTTCTTCTCGATGCCGGCATCGGCCAGCCCCTCTTCGAAGGCCTCGACCATCAACTCCTCGGCGCCCACGTCCCAGCGCTCTCCGAAGCGGGTGCAGCCCATGCCGATGACGGCGACCTTGTCGCGTATACCAGTGGCCATGATGAACCTCCTCATTAAAGGTGCGGGTGCACCTTTAGATTCTAAAAAGTTTACCAATCAGCTGGGACTTCATCACATCGCCGCTGATCTGCAGCTTGCCCGAGGTGAAGGCCTGCATGGCCGGCAGCTCGCCGCTGATCATGCGTACGAAGTCGGCCGCGTTGATTTTCAAGGTGCAGGTGGCCTTGGCGGCCTTGCCCTTTTCCACCGTGCATTGCTGGTCCTTGACGGCAACGGTCCATTCGCCTCCGCCGGGGCCATCGATGAGGTACTGGAAGACCGCATCCACGCCGGCGGCCTTGTCCGGCTGGAAAGCCTGGGGCATTTTGTCGAAAATGGCCGCCACTTCGGCGCCGTCGGGGTCCGCCTCGGCTTTGGTGTCGTCCGCTGCCGCCTTGGCCGCCGGCTTCTTTTCCGTCATCAGGTCCATCAAGGCGGCGTTGGCGTCCGCCAGCGCCTTGGCCCCGGCCAGGTCGTTGATTTCTTCCCACCGGTTCCAAACGTCTTCGGCGGTGGGCGGCTGGTCGGCATGGCCCAGCTTGACCCCCGGGCCGGTGAGGATCGCCGCCCGGTTGTAGTAGCCCATGCCGGCATTGTAGATCTCGCCGCTGCGGGTGCAGCGCTCGCTGGCCAGATACAGCACCATCGGGGCGACGAACTCCGGCCGCATCTTTTCGAAGATCTCCGGCGGCATCACGTCCTCGGTGAGGCGTGAGGCGGCAAGGGGAGCGATGGTATTGACTTTGATGTCGTATTTTTGTCCCTCGAGCTTGAGGGTGTTCATCAGTCCCACCAGGGCCATCTTGGCCGCCGAGTAGTTGGCCTGGCCGAAGTTGCCGTAGAGGCCGGCGGCCGAGGTGGTCATCACGATACGCCCGTAGCCCTGGGCTTTCATCACCTCGAAAGCCGGCCGGGTGACGTGGTAGGCCCCGTTGAGATGCACCGCCAGCACGGCGTTCCAGTTCTCCGGGGTCATCTTGACAAAGCTCTTGTCGCGCAGGATGCCGGCGTTGTTGATCACGATGTCGACGCGGCCGAAGGCGTCCACGGCGGTTTTGACGATGTTGGCCCCGCCGTCCACCGTGGCCACGTTGTCGTAGTTGGCCACCGCCTGGCCGCCGGCGGCCCGGATTTCCTCGACCACTGTGTCCGCCGGCGAGCTGGAGCCGGCCCCCGTGCCGTCCCGGGCGCCGCCCAGGTCGTTGACCACCACCGCCGCCCCGCGGCGGGCCAGCTCGAGAGCGTAGGTGCGCCCCAGCCCGGCCCCGGCCCCGGTAATAATGGCCACCCGGCCGTCGAAACGGATCTCGTCCTTGGGCACCGGGCCGATCTCGCACACCCCCATGTCGATGACCACCTCGCCGGTTTCCGCGTTGACGGTGCGCCAAACGGCTTGGCCGTCGCCGGTCTTCCAGATCTGGGTTTCGATGGGAACCCCCGGGTAGAGGGGCTTGGAGAAGCGGCAGTCGAAACGGCGTATCAGTTCGGGTTGACCGGGGCAGAGGCTGGCGATCAGGGCCCGGCAGGCGAAGCCGTGGGTGCACAGCCCGTGCATGATGGGCTTGTCGAAACCGGCCATTTTGGCGAATTCCGGGTCCACGTGAAGCTGGAAGATGTCGCCGGAAAGACGGTAGAGTAGCGGCTGGTTTTCCGAGGGGGTGTCGGCCACGGTGAAGTCAGGGGCCCGGTCGGGGAAATCGACCTGCTTGCGCGGCGCTTCCGGGCCGCCGAACCCGCCGTCGAGACGGGAAAAAATGGTGGCCGTGGCGGTGAAAAGCTTCTGTCCGTTGCTGTGGCGGGTGTCGCAGGTGGCCACCACCAGGGCGCCCTTGTCCTTGCCCTTGTCGTAGTAATGGGTGATGGCCCCCTCGGTGATCAACTCTCCTTCGGGAGGGATGGGGTTGTGGAAGACCAGCTCCTGCTCGCCGTGGAGAATTCCGGCCAGGTTGACGTTGGATGCCGCGCCGACGTGGGACAGGAAGTCGAAAACGGCGGCAATGGAAAAACTGGGAATCACCTTGAGGTCTTTTTCGTAGCAGTACGCCAGGTCGGAAAAGCCGGCCCCCACGCCCAGGGCGTACAGGCTGCAATCCTTCCAGGTGTACGCCTTGGTGAGGGGCCCGATCTTTTGGCCGACCGCATCCATGTTCAGCGCCATCGTTATTCCTCCTTTGTACTGTTGACAGCCGGTTAAAGCCCGGTCCGGCGGGTACCGTCCGCTGGGCCGACATCAGGGAGACTCAGCGCGAATCGATCGCGGATGTTCAGTTCTCTTTTCCCCTTCTTGGCCGGCGCTTTGCGCCTCGCTTCCGGCTTCCCCCGTTCATGCGGCCGAGGACCGGGCAAAGGCCGGAATCAGGATGAACTTGAGGGTTTCCTTGACAACGGATCGATACTCGTTGCGGTTCACGCCGAGCAGGGGACGAAAAAAATCTTCGCCGGCCGTGAAGTTGATGACCGAATTCCAGACGGTAAGCACCCGGGCATTGGCCCGGGCCGGCACATGGGCCGTGTCCAGGGCTAGCCCCATGGCCACGGCGATGTTGGCGATGTGCTCCTTGATGGGCACGTGGGTGTCCGGGGCGCTGCGCGATTTTCCCATGTAGCTCGAGAGCATCAGCTTGGCGGCCTCGGGATGCTCGAAGAGCCAGTCGCACATCACTTCGATGGCCACCTCCAGGCGATGCGACAGGGCGGCGCCGCGCACCATGCGCTCGATTTCGCGCAGCTTGCCGCGGATTTCGCAGCTCAGGTCGGCCATCACCGCCTCGTAAAGGTCCTGTTTTTCACCCCAGTGGTAATAGAGGGTGGAAATGTCGATGCCCACCTCCTTGGCCAGCATGCGGGTAGTGACGCCGGAAAAGCCGTATTCACCAAACAGGCGGCGGGCGGCTTCCAGGATGCGCCCCTTCATCGAGTCCGGGGCCTGGCGGGCTTTTTCGAGGCGGGAAGGCATGGGGTGCCCTCGTGCGGGTTGTCGCGTGAGATGGTTCCAGCATAAATTTCCAACAAATGATGGACTCTTTTATGCAGAAAAAAAATCGGCTGTCAAGCGCTAAATGGAATTCGGTGGTCAGTCCCCGTTGGTTGGGCCGGATTCCTCCTGGCCAACGATGTATTTCTTGACGGTGCGTCGGTCGAGGCCGGTGCGGCGGGCGACTTCTTCGAAGGTGCCGTGGCGTCGGTAGAGCAGGGCGCAGTAGCCGGAGACAAGGTCCGCGGCGGCGATGTCGCCTCGGACGATTCCCTCGGCGAGGCGGGCCTCCAGTTCGGGGGCGGCCGGTGCCACGTCTCCCTCGTAGGTGCGGCGCAGCAGCACCCGGCGTACGCACTGCTCCAGCTCGCGGACGTTGCCGGGCCAGTCGTAGTGCGGGCCGAGCTCGCGATCGATGGTCTCGCGCACCAGGGCCGCCAGTTCGGGAGAAGGCTGGCCCACCAGGCGCTCCAAGGTGAAAGCGATGAGATCGTCGAGTTCGCGCGCATCTTCTTCGATGCGCTGGCGCAGCGGCGGCACGGTGATAATGTCCGAGCAGAGGCGGTAGTAGAAGTCGTCGCGAAACAGCCCCTGCTGGCGCAATTCGGCGATGGATCGGTTGGTGGCGGCGATGACGCGTCCCTCGAAGCGGCTTTTTTCGTGGCTGCCCACCGGGGTGAAGACTCTCTCCTGGAGCACTTGCAGCAGCTTGATCTGCAGGTGGTTGGGCACCTCGCCGATTTCATCGAGGAGGATGGCGCCGAAGGGGCTGCAGCGCTCGAAGATGCCGCTGTAGTTTTTCACCGCCCCGGTGAAAGCGCCTTTCTTGTGGCCGAAGAGCTCGGATTCGATGAGGGTTTCGGGAAACTGGGACAGGTTCAGCGAAACGAAGCTGCGGGTGAAACTTTCCTCGAAGCAGCGTTTTTTCTCATTGAAGGGAATGAAGCCGGAGCGGCCGATGCACATGGCCGCCGTCCCCTTGCCGGTTCCGGTTCCACCGAGCAGCAGGGTGGAAAAATCCTCCATGCGGTTCCACAGGTAGCGGTCGTAGAGGGCCAGGTTGTGGGTAAAGACGTTCTCCCACAACTGGCGGCGCAGCTGGCCCATCACCGGACTGCGGCCGATGAGGTAGCGGTTGATGAAGAAATAGGCCCGACGCAGCTGGTAGCTCAACGCGAAATAGCGGCGGGTGTCGTTTTCCGAAAAACCGCGGCGCAACAGCAGCCGGTAGGCTTCCTGGGCAAACGAGACCCGGGCCGGGGTGTCGCCGGACTGGATCTGGTCGATGATCAACTGGTCGAATTTCTTGCGCAGTCCGTAGAAGAACTCGAAGAGAAAGGCCGCCCGCACTAGGCGCTGGTCGTCGCCTTCGTAGCGGCTGGCATCGGCCCGGTTCTCTGCTTCCAGCACGGCGATGTGGCGGGCCACGGCCCCGGTGGCGGCGGCGGTGCGCTCGGCCCGGGTGGCGTCGGGGTAGAGCCCGGCGATCTTCAGCTCAATCTCCTCGCGTTCCCGGCCGAAGGGATTGGCCACCCCGGCCTGGTAGACCAGGTGGAAGAAATCGCGCTCCGCGGCGGTGAGTTTCGGCGGTCGTTCCATGCATTTGGTGTAACCCAAGTGTACACCGAATGTCCATTTCGATTTGCGTCGGGAAACGGCGCCCCGGCGGTGCGGGAGATTTATCCTGCTGTGATACCGAGCTGTTGAACAATACTCGGAAGGATTGGCACAGAGATTGAAGGGCGGGGGGCGACCATAGGTACTATCCGTCTTGCAAAGGCTTAAAAGACCCGACTTCCCAGAACCCCTAAAACAGGAGTCAGCCCCCAATGTTCAAACGCCTCTTTTCAACCCGGCTTCCTCTCATGGTCTACAATCCGCCGGCCGTTGCCGCCGTCGATTACCTGGCCGCCGTGCATCGCGCCGGTGCTTTGCCGGTGCTGGACACCGAATTCCTGGCTACGGCCACGGTGCTGGGGGCCGTGGCCGAACTCTCCGGCCGTCAGGTCGTTTTCGGACTGCGGCTCATGGCCGACCGGCGCGATCTGCTGGCACGGCTGACCCAGGCAACCCCCAAGGGGCTCGACGCCCTGGTGCTGGCCTACCGCCGGCCCGAGGACCTGGAAGGCCTGGAACTGGTCGAGACGCCATGGCGCCGGCTGGTGGAGGTGCGTGAGCTGGAGATGGAAGCCGCCCTGGCCCCGCTGAATCCCCATGGTCTTGTCGTGCGCGGCCACGAGGCCCCGGGCCGGGGGGCTGCGGTGTCGAGCTTCATCCTCATGCAGGCCTACCTGAGTACCGGTAACTGGCCGGTGGTGATTCATGGCGGGGTGGGGTGGTTTACCGCCGCCGGACTGCTGGCCGCCGGGGCCGGCGGCCTGGTGCTCGACGACCAACTCTATCTTTGCAGTGAAAGTCCCCTGGCACCGGGCTTCAAGGAACGGATGGCGCGCCTGGAGGAAAAAGACAGCGTGATCGTGGACACGGGCGGGGAGGGTGGATTTCGCGTATTTGGGCAGTTGGGCACGCGCATCGTCAAGGAGCTGAAAATCATGGAAGCCGAGGCGGCCGAAGACCCGGCCGTTGCCGGTCGGCTGCAGAAGGCGCTGATCGACCAGGTCACCCCCATGGATGATCCGGCCGCCGACCCGTCCCAGAGCCTTTTCCCCCTGGGGCAGGATGCGGTGCTGGCCAAGTATTTCGCCGGCCGGGGTCAAGGCCTCCAGCAGATCCTGGAGGCCTTTTTCATCGATACCGGCATGCGCCTGGCTGACATCGACGCCCACGACCCCATCGTGGCCGACAGTCCCCTGGCCCGTTTTCACGGCACACGCTTTCCCATCATCCAGGGGCCCATGGCCAACGTGAGCGACAAAGCGGCCTTCGCCCGGGTCGTGCTGGAGAACGGCGCGCTGCCGTTTCTGGCCATGGGCAGCCTGCCGCCCCACCTCTCCGAGGCCATGCTGAGCAATGAAACCGACGGCCTGACGCGTTTCGGCGCCGGTCTCATCGGCATTGAGGCCATGAATCAAGGCCTGCCGGCGCACCTGGAGCAGGTGCGCCGGCACCGGGTCCCCTTCGCCCTCATCGCCGGGGGACGGCCGGCCCAGGTGCGGGACCTGGAAGCCGACGGGATTCCCACCTACCTGCACACTCCGTCGCTGGCCATGCTGGAGAACGCCATTGCCGGCGGGTGCCGCCGCTTTGTCTTCGAGGGCGCCGAGGCCGGCGGACACGTGGGACACCTGTCGAGCCTGGTGCTATGGGAACTGGCCACGGCCCGCCTGGCCGCCCAGGCGGACGAGGTGCTGGCCGAGCAGACCCTGATTTTTGCCGGTGGTATCGGCACGGAGTTCGGGTCGCATTTCATCTCAGGCCTCACCAGCCACCTGTCCCGGCGCGGGGCCAGGATCGGAATTCAGCTCGGCAGCGCCTACCTGTTTACCGAGGAGATCGTGGCTACCGGCGCCATCACGGCCCTCTACCAGAAGGTGGTCTGTCGGGAGCGTCGTACCCTGGTGATGGGCCGCACGGTGGGGTTGGCGGCCCGCAGCGTGCCGACGCCGTTTTCCCGGCGCATCGTGGCCGAAGAGCTCCGGCGCCTGAGGGAAAAGATGCCCCTGACGGCCCGCAAGGAAGCCTTCGAGCGCGACAACATCGGCGCCCTGCTCATCGGGGCCAAGGCTTTCTGCCCGGATTTCGAGCGGCCGGCAAAGGCGGCCGGGGAGGCCTGCCTGACCTATTTCGATGAAGAAGACCAGTACCGGAGGGGCAACTTCATGGTGGGCGAGGCCCTGGCCTTTGCCGATGCCCCTTTTTCCATCGCCGATCTTCACGCCCGCCTGACGGGGTGCAAGCAGAAGCTGGTTGATCGGCTCAATGCGCTTGAGCTGGCCACGGCCGCCGACGGGCAGCTCAACGACGAGGTCGCGGTGGTGGGCATGGGGTGCATCCTGCCGGGGGCCGGCGATCCCCGGTCCCTGTGGCAACTGATTCTCGAGCGCCGCAGCGCCATCGGCCCCATGCCCGCCGAGCGGCTCGATGCCGAGCTCTACTGTGATCCCGACCGATCGGCTCCCGACAAGTCCTACAGCCGCATCGCCGGGGTGGTGGGTGACTTCGTCTTCGACGACCAGCGTTTCGGCTACACGCCGGAAAAGGCGGCCCGCTTGAGCCGCAGCCAGCAGATGGTCCTCGAGGCCGCCTACCAGGCCGTGGCCGATGCCGGGTTGCTGGACTCCGAAGACCGTCTTCCCCAGGCGCTGCGGCCGCGCACCTCGGTGATCGTGGGAAGCTGCCTGGGCAACGAGCTCAGCAGCGCCCTGCACCTCAAGTACGCCCTGCCGCAAATCCGCGCCCACCTGGAGCGGATCGAGGCTTTCCAGGCGCTGTCGCCGGAGGAGCAACAAAGCCTGGTGGAAGCCCTGCGCCATGGGCTTTCCAACGGCAGCCCCTACGAGCCGGTGCACGGGGTGGCCCTGAACATGGAGGCGGCCCGCATCGCCCACCATCTGGGCGCCACCGGCCGCTCGTACGCGGTGGACGCGGCCTGCGCCACTTCGCTGGCGGCGCTGGACTGCGGGATCAGGGAACTTTTGACCGGGCTTTGCGACCTGGCGGTGGTGGGCGGGGTCAACACCAACCTCGCCCCGGAATCCTTCGTGGGTTTTTGCAAGATGGGCGCTCTTTCGGCCACCGGATCCTTTCCCTTCGACGAACGGGCCGACGGGTTCGTCCTGGGCGAAGGGGCGGCGGTGGTGGTGCTCAAGCGCTATCGCGACGCCCGGCGCGACGGAGACCGGGTCTACGGGATCATCCGGGCCATTGGTAGCGGCAGCGACGGCAAGGGCAAGGCCATTGCCGCCCCCAGCGCCAAGGGCCAGGTCATGACCCTCAAGCGCTGCCTGGAAGGGGCCCGGCGGCCGGTGGATCCGGCTGAGGTGGGCTTCATCGAGGCCCACGGCACCGGCACCCGCATGGGGGACCTGGTTGAGCTGGAGACGCTGAAGAAGGTCTACGGCGGACGCTCCCGGATCGGGATCAGCTCGATCAAGAGCCAGATCGGGCACCTGCTCGGCGGGGCCGGCATGGCCGGGCTGATCAAGGCCCTGCTGGCCCTGACCAACCGCACCCTGCCGCCCAACGGCGGTTTTGAAAAACTCGGGTCCAAGCACGACCTGGCCGATAGTAGCCTCTTTATCGTGGAAGACCCTATCCCCTGGGAGGCGACCAGCGGGCAACCATGCCTGGCGGCGGTGAGCGCCTACGGGTTCGGCGGCATCAACTACCACTTGGTGGCGGCCGAGGACACCGCCGACACCCGGCCCCTGGCGCGGCGCATTTTCGCCGATCCCGGCTTGGATCCGGACGAGAAACGCATCGTGGTCTGCGGTCTCGGCACGGTGCTGCCCGGGGCCACCGACGCGGAGAAATTCTGGGAACGGCTCTGCGAGGGGACCCCGCGCCTGCAACCCATGCCGGCCGAGCGTTTCGACAATCGGGCCTATGCCGCCGAGCCGGCCGACAGCCCCGCCCACATTCCCATGGTCCAGGCCGGGATCGTGGACGATTATCGCTTCGACCATGCCCGCTTCCGGATTCCGCCGGCGGCGGCCCGGTTCATCGACCGGGCCCAGCAGTTCGCCCTGGACGCCGCCGGCCAGGCCATCGCCGCCGCCGGCCTCGACGCCCGGCTGGAGGCGGGCAACCGGGTGGCGGTGATCCTCGGGACCTTGGCCGGGGAGAAGTACGTGGAAAACATCCTGCGCACTCGCATTCCGCTGCTTGAGCGAATCCTGCGGCAGGCGGACGGGGTGGATGCCAAGGCTGCCGCGGCGGTGGCCCAGGCGTTGGCCGAGCGGCTGCGAGAGCGTTACCTGCCCAACACCGAGGATACCATCCCCGGCCTGCTGTCGAACATCGTCAGCGCCCGGGTAAGCAAGCACTTCGGCTGCAACGGGGCCAACTTCACCGTGGACGCTTCCTGCGCCTCGGCCACCGTGGCGCTGGACCTGGCGGTTCGGGGATTGAAGACCGGCGACTACGAAGCGGCCATCGCCGGCGGGGTGGACTGCAACCTCATGCCGGGCACCTTGCTGGCTTTCAAACGCCTGGGACTCATCAGCGACGGCGAATGCCGGGTCTTCGACCACCAGGCCAAGGGGTACGTGATGAGCGAGGGGGCCGCGGTCCTGGCGCTCACCACCTTGGGCTACGCCCGGCGCCATGACCTGCCGGTGCTCGCCGAGATTTCCGCCATGGGTTTTGACGCCAGCGCCCCGGCCCATCTCCTCTCGCCGTCGCCCGAGGCCTACAGCGAGGCCATGCGTCGCTGCTACCGCCAGGTGCCGGTGCATCCGGCCGACGTGGCCCACCTGGATGTCTTCGGCGTGGCCAATCCCTTCTTCGACGCCCTGGAGGCCCATGCCGCGGCCCAAGTCTTTCCCCGTCCGGTGGGCTTCGGCAACATCAAGACCGAGTTCGGTTATTTCAAGGCGGCCAACCCGGCGGTGGTCCTGGCCAAGCTGACGCTGATGGCCAGCCGGCGCCGGCTACTTCCCTTCTTCGGCTACCGGCCCGAGACCACCATCCTCGAAAAGGACGCCGTGCTCGCCGCCCGGCGGCGGATCGAGGAAGTCCCCGGGGGGCGGCCGATCCACCTGGCCGCCGACGTCAACGGAATCGGCGGCAACCACGGCCACGTGCTGGTTTCCACCCTGCCGGCCCACCTGGCGCCGGCGGCGCAGCCGGTGGATTTGATCAGCGCCGGCGCCTGGCGGCCGGCAGAAAACGGCCTGGTGGTCCTCTTTTCCGGCCAGGGGGCCCAGTACCCGGGCATGATGGCGGAAATCTATTCCAGCCGGTCCGAGGTCCGCGCCGTGATGGACCGGGGCGAGGCGATCTTCAAGGCCCGGTGCGGCCGTTCGCTGCTGGAGATGATGTTTGACGCCCAAGGCGCCGAGGCGCTCAATCGCACAGAGATCACCCAGCCGGCGGTGTTCCTGGCCGGGGCGGCCCTCTGGGACCTGATGGCCGGCCGGGGGCTGCGGCCCGATTACGCCGTCGGGCACAGCCTCGGCGAGGTCACCGCCCTGTATGCCGCCGGGGTTTTGGCTTTCGAGGATGCCATGGCGCTGGTGATCGAGCGGGGGCGGTTGATGCAGCAGGCCGCCGAACGTCATCCCGGAAAGATCATGGTGGTCTTCGAGGCCCCCGAGCGGGTGGCGGACCTGATTCGAGGCGCCGGGATGGATGACGTCCGGGTGACCAACAAGAACAGCCGGCGCCAGACGGCGGTCTGCGGGCCGAAGGCGGCCATGGAAGGTTTTGGCCGCTACCTCAAGCAGGAAGGCATCCTGGGCAAGGTCCTGCCCCTTTCCGGCGCCTTTCATACCCCGTTGATGGCCGAGGCCGCCGCGGGGCTGGAGACGTTTCTGGAGGGAATCGAGCTGCGGCCGGAAGGCCTGCCGCAGGTGGTGGCCAACGTCACCGCGGCGCCTTATCCCTCCGACGAAGCCGCCGCCAAGGCCTTGCTGGTGCGCCAACTCGTCTCCCCGGTGGAATTCGTGGCTTCCATCGAGGCCTTGCACCGGGCCGGGTGCCGGTCCTTCGTGGAGGTGGGACCGGGGCGTCTGCTGGCCAACCTGCTCAAGGACATTCCCCCGGCGGCGTCGGATTGCCGGGCCGTCATTGATCCCAAGGCCGGGGCCCTGGCGAGCCTGGAGGCCTGCCTGGAGCGCCTGGCAACGGAGGGCCGAATCAGGCCGCAGCCCGCCCCGGCGGCCCAGGTCCCGCCGGCCACCGCCCGGGTTGAAGAAATTCAGCCAGCGGTCACGGACAGGACGGATCCCGGGTTCCAGGCCTTTCTTTCAGAGCATTCGGACCGGGTGCGCCGGGTCCTGGAAGCCGAGTACGAAAAACATCGCCGCGAACAGGCCCTGGCAGATCTGGAGCGCTTCGGCTTCTGCGGCGAGCCCATCGTCATCGTCGGGGCCTCGGTGGGGCTTCCCGGCACTGGCAACAAGGTTTTCAACGACAACAATTTCGACAAGCTGCTCGCCGGCCGCAACTTCATCGAACCGCTGACCAGGGATGAAAAAGAGCGGATCCTGGACATGAACATCACCCGGGTCTTCAAGGAGGCCGACGGATCGGCACGCCTGGTGAACATCACGCGCATCGATGAGGTAATCCAGCTTGCCGGCAAGCTCGGCTACTTCAACCTCAAGAGTGAATACGGCATCGATGCCGACTACGACATCACCATTGCCCTGTCCATCGCCGCCGGCATCGAGGCCCTCCACGATGCCCGCATCCCCCTGGTACAGCAATTCCGCGAGACCTCATCGGGGGCCCAGATTCCCGACGGGTACGGGCTGCCGGCCGAGATGCAGGCCACCACCGGCGTGATTCTCACCAGCCTGTTTCCCGGCTTCGAGACCCTCATCGACCAGATGAACAACTATTACTACAACAAGTTCTACGTCAAACCGTACAAGGACCTGGAGAAGATCTATTACCACCTCATGGAGAGCGTGCGCGACGAGGAGATCAAGGAGCAGATCACCGACTGGTTCTTCAAGATCAAGGAGCGGCGCAAGCGCTACGGCAACTACAAGTTCAACCGCAACCTGCTCTTTGACGTGGTTCCCCTGGGCTCGGCCCACTTTGCCCAGCTCATCAAGGCCAAGGGACCCAACATGCAGATGAGCGGGGCCTGCGCCTCCACCACCCAGGCCGTAGGCGTGGCGGAGGACTGGATCCGCACCGGCCGCTGCGAGCGGGTGATCATCATCGGCGGCGAGGCTTCCACCAGCCCGGTGCAAAGCCCCTGGATCGCCTCGGGATTCCTGGCCATGGGAGCAGCCACGGTCAAGAGCGTGGTGGAAGAGGCGGCCAAGCCTTTCGACGCGGAAAGAAACGGGACCATCCTGGGCAGCGGGGCGGTGGGCCTGGTGGTGGAGCGGGCCGACACGGTGGCGACCCGGGGCCTGGTCGGCCAGGCCGAGATCCTGGGCACCCGTCTCGGCAACAGCGCCTTTCACGGCACGCGCATCGACGTGGACCACGTGGCCGGCGAGATGCAGCGTTTCGTGGCCGACGTGGAGCGGCGCCACGGACTGCGTCCGGCCGATTACGCCCCGCACCTGGTGTTCATGAGCCACGAAACCTTCACCCCGGCCCGGGGCGGCAGCGCCGAGGCCGAGGTCGAGGCCCTGCGGCGCACCTTTCCCGAGCACTACCGCCAGATCGTCATCACCAACACCAAGGGCTTCACCGGCCACACCCTGGGGGCGGCCATCGAGGACGCCGTCCTGGTCAAGGCCTTGCAGCAACGCCGGGTGCCGCCCATCGCCAACCTGCGCCGGGTGCCCGAGGCCTTCGCCGATCTGAAGTTTTCCGGCGGCGAAAGCGGAGACTTTCAATACGGGCTGCATTTTTCCGCGGGGTTCGGCTCCCATTTCGCGTTTTTGATGCTGCGGCGCCTTGAGGAGAAAGCCGCTGCCGGCAATCCCGTCTACACGCAATGGCTGAGGCGGGTCACCGGCCTGGACGACCCGCTGCCGGTGGTGTCCAACCACACCCTGGTGGTGGAAAGGGAGACGGCGCCGGCGGTCCGCCCGGCTCCATTGCCGGCAGCCGAGGCGTCGCCAGTGAAAGCGGAAAAGACGATTCCGACCGAGGCAAAAGCCGACGCGCCGGAAGCCACCTCAAGTATGCCGGCGCCGGCCATGGACGTGGTGGCAACGGTGCGGCAAATCATCGCCGAGCAGACCGGCTACACCGTGGACATGCTCGATACCGCCCTGGACCTGGAGGCGGACCTGGGCATCGACACGGTCAAGCAGGTGGAGACCTTCGGGCGCATCAGCCGGCACTTCAATCTTGCGGTGCCGGAAGACCTTCGCCTGGCCGAGCTGAACACCATCGACAAGATCGCCGGCTACATCCGGTCCCGGCTGGGGGAAAGCGGGTCTGCGGTGCCGCAAGAAACCCCGGTGGGCGAAAAAACCGCTGGCCAGGTCCCGCAAGCCGGCCAGAACGTGGTGGCAACGGTGCGGCAAATCATCGCCGAGCAGACCGGCTACACCGTGGACATGCTCGATACCGCCCTGGACCTGGAGGCGGACCTGGGCATCGACACGGTCAAGCAGGTGGAGACCTTCGGGCGCATCAGCCGGCACTTCAATCTTGCGGTGCCGGAAGATCTGCGCCTGGCCGAGCTGAACACCATCGACAAGATCGCCGGCTACATCCGGTCCCGGCTGGACGGAACAACAGCAGTGCCGGCCGAAGAAGAGAAGGGGGGGGGCGCGGCAGCCCCGATGGGTGCCGTGCAGGCTGACGCTTCAAAGGCCGATGCAGGCCGCCCGGCGGTTTTACGGTTTGAACCCGAGGTGACGTTCCTGCAAGATCTGCCGCCAGTGGTGGATGGACCGCCGGACGACCGCAAGCTCCTGGTCACCTGCGATTGCCATGGTCTCTGGCAGCGGGTGGCGACCCGGTTGGGCCAAGCCGGTTTCCGGTTCGTGACCCTGGGGCAGGGGGGAAACCTCGATTATCGCTGCGATTTTGTCGATCCGGGGGAAACGGCCGCCGTCATCGACCGGGTGCTGGCAGAGCATCCCGATCTTGGCGGGCTGATTCACCTCATGCCGGCGGACCTGTTTCTGGACGGCGGCACCGGAGAGAGCGATGCCGAGATCGCCGTGGCGGTCAAGTCGCTGTTCGTCGCCGTTCAGCGCCTCCAGCCGCGCCTGGCCGCCGGGGGGCTGGTGGCGGCGGTGAGCTTCAATTCGGTGGTCTTCGCCTACGACCGCTGCCGGCGCCCGGTCTATCCGGCCTTTGCCGGCATGTCCGGACTGCTCAAGACGGTGGCCCGGGAGATTCCCGAGGCACAGGTCAAGGTGGTGGACCTGGCCGCCGAGGATCCGGCCGCGGCCCTGGAGGAAGCCGCCGACGCCCTGGCGGCGGAAATCCGCGGTGCGGACCGACGGGTGGAAGTCGGCTATCGCAAGGGCCGGCGCTTTGGGCTCCGCCTGTTGCCGGCGGCGCCGGCCAACGAGGGCGCTCTCATCGCCGACGGCGACACGGTGCTGGTGACCGGCGGGGCCCGGGGGATCACCTTCGCCATTCTCCAGGCCCTTGCGGAGCGCTGGCGCGGTGAGTTGGTGATTTTCGGACGCAGCGAGATCCGGCAAGAAGATCCGGAATTGGGGGCAGCGGCGGACGAAGCGTCGATCATTTCCATTTTGCGCCGGCGCCAGCCCGAGGCCAAGCCGGTGGATCTCAGGCGCGCGGCGGCCAAGGTCCTGGCCGCCCGTCAGTCACGGGACAACATCGAAAAACTGCAGCAGGCCGGGATCCGGGTACGCTACCAAGCCGTGGACGTCACCGATGTTGAGGTGGTGCGCAAGGCCCTGGAGGACGAACCGAAGGTCGACGTCCTGGTCCATGCCGCCGGCCTGGAGGAAAGCCGGCCGTTGGCCAAAAAAAGCCTGGCGCAATTCTCGCGGGTTTTCGACACCAAGGTGGCCGGGATGGGCAATCTGCTTGATGCGCTCAAGCATCATCCCCTGCGCAGCGTCATCGGTTTTTCCTCGGTTACTGCCCGCCTGGGCAACGCCGGCCAGGCCGACTACACCGCGGCCAACGACATGCTGGGACGGATGCTTCAGCGTTTCCAGCAGCAGCATCCGGAAACCGTTTGCAAGGCCCTGGCCTGGACCGCCTGGGACGGCGCCGGCATGGCCACCCGCGAGACGGTGCGCCGGGTGCTCACCCAGCGGGGGCTGACTTTTTTGCCGCTCATGCAAGGGGTGGGGTTCTTCACGGAGGAGCTGGCCGACGCATCCGCTTGCGAAGCGGTCTTTACGGGTCCGGACCGTCCCATGGACCCGGACGGGTTACTGGCTGCGCCGGCCCCGTTCATCGACGCCCGGGTAAAACGGACCCCCCAAGAAGCCGTTTTCAGGCGCACCCTGGAGATGAAACGCGACCGTTTCCTCAACGATCACACCCGGGCCGGAGTGCCGCTGTTCCTCGGGGCCACGGGGATCGAGGCCATGGCCGAGGCAGCGGTGCTGCACGACGGCCGTGGCCGGGTGCCGGTGGCGTTGACCGATTTTCATATCCCCTACGGGATCAAGCTGCTCAAGGGACGGCCCAAGACCATCGAGATCAGCGCCCGTGAGGATGGCGATGCTGCCTGTCGCTGCGCCATCGAATCGCATTTCGTCGATCCGGCAGGCCGCCGGGCGGGGGAGGCCAAGCGGCACTTCGAGGGCCGCTTCGAGCTGGCCGAGCGCTGGCCCAAGGCGCCGCGGGTCCATTGGCCCGACCTGCCCCGGCCGGCAGCGCCCGAGGACGTCCAGGCCCTGCTCTACCATCCGCGGCGACTGTTCATGGACGGGCTCTTTCGCACCGTCACCGCCGTGGACGGCTTCGACGGCCGGCGGTTGCTCGTGCGCATCACCCACCCGGCAGCGCGGGAATTTTTCGCCGGGGTGACCGCTCCGCCTTTTGTCACCGACGTTCAGCTCATCGACGCCATGTTCCAGACCGGCGGAATGCTGGAGGTGCTCACCAGCGGCGACATCGTGCTTCCCTTTGGCATCCGGCGCCTGCGCTGGTACGGTCCGCCCCGGCGCGGCCCGGTTTACCGCTGCCTCACCGAGCGGATCGCCAGCGCGGAAAAAACGGTGACCTACCGGTTGACCCTGGCCGACGCGGCCGACCGGGCCGTGGTGGAGATCGAGGGGTTCGAGATGGTCAAGGTGGACCGGCTGCAGCCCGAGGACCGCATCGCCGAGCGGCTGGTGGGGAATCTGCGCAGGGCCTCATAAGAGGGTCTCTGTGGGAGCGCACTGCGCCGAGCTCAGCAGAACGCTATCCAACCGCGATACGGCATTGACGCGGACGCTCTCGATCGCGGGTACAATCGGCGTGAAACCCGCCGTCGGCCACCCGTATATGACGATACCCGGTGGCCCCGGCCCCGATGGCACTGGCATGGAAGGGGATTCCCGACGCCTTTCTTTTCTCGTCTCTTGTCATGTCGGCGTAGGCAGATTCCGGGTTTGGATGAATGACGTACGGTCGAACCAAGTCTTCCACGAATTTGCTTATCTTGCGCGGCCCATTTAGCTTGACAAGAAGGAGAGAAATTATGAAAATCTGATTATCATATTTTTATAGCATAAGGGGCTGCCATGGAACGAATGATCACCGCTACCGAGGTTGTTCGAGATTTCTCCGATGTCCTCAATCAAATCAACTACGCCGGCGCCAGCTTCATCATCCAGCGAAACGGCAAAACGGTCGCCAAGCTGATACCCCCGGACAACCGTCCGTCACGTCGTACGCTGGCGGAACTGGAAGCACTGCTCGAAGGACTTCCACGGCTCGGAGACGACTTGGATGCGTTCAAGGAGGATGTTGAGCAGGCCGTTCAGGACCAGCCTTTCCCGGTGGGGCCGCCATGGGAATAATTCTCGATACCAGCGTACTTATCGAAGCTGAGAAAGGGCGCTTTGATGTTAAGGCTTTCATATCTGGCAGAGAATCGTTTCCCTTCGGCATCAGTGCTGTCACGGTTTCCGAACTGTTGCACGGCGTGTATCGAGCGGATAGTGAGGCCCGCAAACGCCATCGATCGGCCTTTGTCGAAAAGGTTATCGACATTTTTCCGGTATTCATTTTCGACACCCAAGTTGCCCGTATCTACGCAGACATATGGGCCAGCTTGCAGAAGAAGGGAGTGATCATCGGGGCCCATGATATGATGATTGGCGCTACGGCCATAGCCAACGGTTTTTCGGTGGCGACCTTCAACCCGCGGTATTTTTCAAGGATCGCCGGCCTGCGGCTGGAAATCCTGTCCTATACGTAACGGCCCAGTCGGTTCACCGGCTTTCTTGCGCGGATGCCTTTGCCGTGGCCTTGGCGGAAAAACTCGGAGCCGTTATCTGTGCCGGCGACCCCGAGATTGTTGAACGATCAGAATGTGCATCGGTAAAGGTGATGGCGTTGTCCCGGTCGAAATAGCCATCGCGCCGGCATTCCTCCTTCAAGGTCCGACATCTTGTTGCCTGCCACAATTTCAGCCATCGTCCCGGACATTCGCCTCTGCCGGGTGGACATCGAAGCCCTGGTGCGAGACTGGTTCGGCGATTTGGGAAGCGAAAACCTGCGCCGACCGGCGCGGGACTTTTCGACTCTCGCCGGGATCCGGGATTGGCTGGCGCCCGGGGAGCTGGAAACCGTCCAGGGCTTCAAGGCTCTCAAGCGTCAGGTGGAATGGCTGGCCGGGCGCCTGGCGGTCAAGGCCCTCGTGAGCGCCTGCCTCGATGCGAGTCTGTCGCCCGTTGACATCACGGTGGCCCATGAACCCCGGGGGGCTCCATTTTTGCCATTGTTCCCAGGCCGCTGCCTCTCCATTACCCACTCCGGCCGCTGGGCCGCCGCCGCCGTCAGCCTCGATTCGGCCCTGGCCATCGGTATCGACATCGAGCGTTTGTCGGTCCCCGGCACTCAAGGTTTTCTCGACCTGGTTTTCAGCACCCGGGAGCAGGCAGCCCTGGATCGGTCCGATCCGCTGGCCCTGGCGCGGGGCTGGACGCTGAAGGAAGCCTACCTCAAGTACATCCGGCGGGGTTTTCACCGCAGCCTGCACCAGGTGGAACTCATCGAGGACAAGCTGCTGGACGGCGGCCGGCCGGCACCGGTGCAATGGACGGTGGCGCGCACGGGGCCCGATTACCTGCTGGCCGTGGTTTTTGGCCCGCGTCCATCGAAGGCGGTCGAGCGCAGCTGATCGGCATCTTCGCATTTTTGACGGCCCGTGATAGGATTTTTCGTGCAATAATCCTGCTCCTTGCGTTTGTGAATCAACGGGCTTCGTGTTTCACGGCGCTTCAAAAAGCTGATGGAGAGACCATCGGAGATGATTTATCGACTGCTTTGTTTGATCCTGCTCATCTTGACGGTATCGTGCCAAACCGGTCCGGTGCCGGACGCCACTGGAGTGCTCTGGACCCGGACGGCCGCCGAATACACCGCCTGCGGCTATCAGGCCTACAACGCGGCGAGGGTCAACCTTGGGGCAGCCCTTGCCGACCCTAGCTGGACGGCGGCCTTGGAACAGTCTGGAGGCTATGGCGACCTGCCGCCGGCAGTGATCTTCGACATCGACGAAACCGTTCTGGACAGCTCGGAATTTCAAGGCCGGAGGGTGCTTCTCGGCGGCGCTTTCAGCAAGAGCGAGTGGGACCGGTGGGGGCGTTTGAACCGGGCCCGGAGCATCGCCGGCGCCGTGGATTTTATCCATTTTTTACAGGAGCAGGGGGTCGCGGTGTTCTTTATCACCAACCGCAGCTGTCAGCAGCGTTCAGGCAGCGCCTCGGCCTGTCCCCAGGAGGCTGAAACCATTGAAAATCTGCGAAGCCTGGGGATTTATGGGGTCACGGAAGACCACCTGCTGCTCAAGCATGAAGTCAAGGAATGGGGCGCGGACAAGACCAGTCGAAGGGCGGCGGTGGCTAGACAATACCGGGTGCTGATGCTCTTTGGCGACGATCTCAACGATTTCATCCCCGGTGTCCGGGGCGGGATCAGCCCTGAGGAGCGGCGGGAAAAAACCGGGTTGTACGGAGATTGGTGGGGCTGCAAGTGGTACGTTTTGCCCAACCCCGTTTACGGCTCCTGGCGCCGGGCCTTGGACAAACCCGTCCAGCAGTACCTGGAGGCGGATTTCTGAGGGGCTGGTCCGACGGGGAAAGAAGGGGTCAGGGCTTCGTGGCAGCAGAAACCTGAAAATTTGCCGCTATGCCGGACGAGGAGAGATAAAAATGAAACGCAGGCGCTTGATGGCAGCCGCTTTCGTAATGATTGGCCTTTTCACGGCCGGTGCGCCGGCCCGGGCCGGCTTGCTGGACGTCTTTCGCACGGACCTGGAGTTCACCCTGGTGGTGGACCGCACCGAGGGGCTGCGTGTCGGCGGCCCGGTGGAGTTCGAGGACATCGACGGCCGCCGCGAGGTCATCGGTTGCATCGACGCCATTCCCGATCCCGGCGGCGGCGACCCGGTGGTGTCCATCCGCATCGAGGCCCGGCACAAGGAACGGGTCCGGGCCGGCTCGCGGGTCATCGTCGATCGGCCCTGGATGGGCGATGGCGCGGTGCGCCTCTACATCGTCACGCCCTCCGGCCAGGAGGGGGCCGAACCCCTGCGGTCGGGCGCCGTGGTGGTGGCGCGCTCCCCCGCGGCGGAAAAGCGGCAGCGGCTCACCGAGCGGGTCCAGCGTTTCATGGAGGCCCTGGGCGAACGTTCCCAAGCCTACCTGGAGCGCTTGAAAAGGGAGATCGAGGGCGGCCAGCTGGACAGTTTCATGGATCAGCTCGATGAAACGGCGCGTGCGGCAGAAAAATACAGCCGGGAACAAAAGGAGCGCTTTGCCGAGGAAATCCTGCCGGAGCTGGAGCGCTTGATGGAATCGGCCCGCCAGCGCTTCAAGGAAAAGCCGGATCCGCAGCAGGAGGAGAAGCTGGAACGGGAATTCAAGCGCTTAAAGGAAGAGCTGTCGGTCTGAGAACCGCGCGGGGGGCACCGGCCGGCTAGGGGAACAGACCGTAGCGCACGATGCAGTAGATCGCCTTGACGCCGTCCTGCCACCCGATCTTTTTCCCTTCCTCGTAGGAGCGACCGTAGTAGGAGATGCCTACCTCGTAGACCCGGCACTTGAGCCGGGCGATTTTGGCGGTGAGCTCCGGCTCGATGCCGAAGCGATCCTGGCGGATCTGGATCGACCGGATCACCTCGGTGCGAAACACCTTGTAGCAGGTCTCCATGTCGGTGAGGTTGAGGTTGGTGAAGATGTTGGAGAGCAGGGTGAGAATCTTGTTGCCCACGTAGTGCCAGAAGAGGTGGACCCGGTGGGGGCCCTCGCCGGTGAAACGCGAACCGTACACCACGTCGGCCTTGCCTTCGACGATGGGGCCGATGAGCTTGGGGTACTCGTCGGGATCGTATTCCAGGTCCGCGTCCTGGATGATGACGATGTCACCGGTGACATGTTTGAGGCCGGAGCGGATGGCGGCCCCCTTACCCCGGTTGCGTTCATGGTAGACCACCCGGTCCACCAGGGGTTCGATCTCGGCGCGGATCAGCTCCCTGGTGCCGTCGGCGGAGCAGTCGTCCACCAGGATGAGCTGCTTGCGGGCCGGCGGGGCCTCGCGTACCCGGCGAATCAGGTCGGCCAACGTGTCCCGCTCGTTGTAGCAGGGAATTACGACAGAAAGGGTTGGCTCGGCGGTCATCTCCGGTTCCTGCGGCGGTAGAGGGCACGGGCCGCGGCCAGGGCCTCCGGGTCGTCCACGCCCATGGTTTCGTTTTCATCCTCGGTGGTCAGGTAGGCGACCCGTCGACCGGCTTCCACCATGGCCGCCACCAGGTCGGTGATGAAGTACTCCTCGATGGGGCGCATCTGCCCGTCCACCTGCTTGTGGACCACCTGGGGGCTTGCGGCGAGGGTCGGCAGGAAGGCGAGCAGGGCTTCGCGTCGAACGGCGTAGATGCCGGCGTTGCAGATTTTCAAGGCCGCCCGGCGCTCGGTGGGATAATCCTTCCAATACTTCCACTCGGTGATGCGGCGCACCGTTTCCCCGTCGATTTCCAAGACGCCATACTGCTTTTTGTCCGCCGGACAGAAGCCCAGCACCACCATGTCGCTGAAGGCCAGGCCCGCCACCAGGCGGCGGTAGGTCGCCGGGCGGACGAAGGGGACGTCGCCCATGGTGATGATCCAGCGCTGGCAGTCCGTCTGGCGGATGAAATCGGCGGCGGCCAAGATGGCGCCGCCGGTGCCGTTGAGCACCGGCTGCTCGATGTAGGTCAACGGCAGGTGGCCGGTGGCGGTCATCACCTCCTGCTTGCCATGGTGCACCACCAGGCCCCGGGGCCCCGGCGGGAGGCTGTCGAGAATTTCCATCAGCAAAGGGCGGCGTTGGGCCGGGTCCGGCGCCTCGGGCATCAGCGGCAAGAGGGTCTTGTTGCCGCTTTGAGCCTTCATGCGGCTGCCCCGGCCCGCGGCCATGACGATGGCGGCTACCGGGTCATCGATGGCAAAGGGATCGGGCACAGGGATTTGCCTTTCGATTGGTTTTTGCGGGTCTGCTTCTGGCCGCCAAGGCGCCAGGGGGGCAAGAGCGGAGTCCCTTTTACCATGAAAACGGTCAAGAGCGAAACCCTGGATCGCCACGGCCGCCCCGTCAAGCCGGACCGCTGACGCCGGCTTCTTCGAAGGTGTGCATTTCGCTGAAGATCCGCAGTGCCGCATCCATGACGGGAAGGGCCAGGGCGCCGCCGGTGCCTTCGCCCAGGCGCAGGCCCAGGTTGAGGATCGGCTCCAGGCCCAGGCGGGCGAGCATGTGCCGGTGTCCCGGCTCCTGGCCGCAGTGGCCGGCAAAGAGGTAATCGGTGACCGTGGGGCAGAGGGCCCAGGCGACGAGGGCCCCGGCGGTGGAAATCAGCCCGTCGATGACCACCGGCCGCCTGGCCGCCGCCGCGGCCAGGATCAGCCCGGCAATGGCGCCGATCTCGAATCCGCCCACCTTGGCCAGCACGTCCAGCCCGTCGCCGGGATCCGGACGGTTGAGGCGAATCCCTTTTTCAATGGCTGCCCGCTTGCGCTGGAGCCCGGCGTCGTCGATGCCGGTGCCCCGACCCACCATTTCCTCCAGGCTGCAGCCGGTGAGGACCACGCCCACCGCCGTCGCCGCCGTGGTGTTGGCGATTCCCATGTCTCCGGTACCCAGGAGACGGTACCCCTCGTCGATGAGCTGCGTGGCTTCCGCCCAGCCGACGAGAACGGCCGCCCGGGCTTCCTGGCGGCTCATGGCCGGCCCCCGGGCGAAGTTGGCCGTGCCCCGGCCCACCTTGCGCACCCGGAAGTGATCGGCCCCCGGCAAGCCGGTGGGATCGAGGTCCGGGACGATCCCCGCATCCACCACGAAGACATCGGCGCCGGCGTGGCGGGCCAGGACGTTGATGCCGGCGCCGCCGTTCAGGAAGCAGCGGATCATTTCCCCGGTCACCGCCTGGGGAAAGGCGCTGACACCCTCGGCGGCGATTCCGTGGTCTGCCGCCATGACCACGAAGGCCCGGCGGGAGATGTCCGGTGACAGGGTTTCGTCAATGGCGCAGAGCTGTTCGACAATGGGATGCAGGCGGCCGAGGGCCCGCGGCGGCATCACCAGCCGGGCCGTCCGGGCCTCGGCCTGGGCCTTCCAGCGGGACGAGGCAGGGGTGATGTTCTGGATCAGTTGCTTGAGATCGCGCATGGTCTGTCCTTTCGTTGAAGTGGGAGATGTGCCGAACGAAAAAGCCCCGGAGCCGATCACACCGCATCAGCCCGGGGCTTTGCCATCACCACGGATTCTTCACGCACCATCGGCAGGTCTTCTGGCTCGTGGATCAACCGCCGGCCGCGCCTTCCCATGCCGCTTCGGTATTCCTTCCTGCGGCACAGTGGCATTTTGCGACCGGCGTCCCCACTCACAGCGGCGGGTCCGCACCGGAATCGCACCGGTTTCCCTTTTGGACCGTCGGCCTTCCACCGGTTGGCATCGGGCCGAAGGTCACCGACGGGCGTTTGCCCATGTTGTCAGCGCCAAGGGTTAGGGAAATCTAGACTGTTTGTCAAGTATGCCCATTTTTCAGCGTGCAAAACTCGTACGCTGATGTTTGAAACGTCTTTTGAATCGTTGACATCAAACCAAGGGGCGCATAATCTAACGGCCTCGGCGCGCCTGCGCGGCGAGGTGGGGAACGGTTTTTTCCTGGCTACACAATCACTCTTAACTTACAACCAGGGAATCTAAAGATGCCACTTCCGAAAGGTTTTGTTCAAGTTTACACGGGTGATGGCAAAGGCAAAACCACCGCAGTGATCGGACTTGCGGTGCGCGCCATCGGCGCCGGGCTGCGGGTCTACCTGGCCCAGTTTCTCAAGCAGGGCGACTACAGCGAGCTCAAGGCGCTGAGTCGATTCAAAGACCACATCACCATCGTTCAATTCGGCAGTGGGCTTTTTGTCCGCGGCAAACCGTCGGATGCCGATCGGGCCCTGGCCGCCCAGGGCCTGGCCGCCGCCCGCCAGGCCTTGACCGCAGGTGAATACGACGTGGTGATCCTCGACGAGGCCAACGTGGCCGCGTCTTTGGGGCTGATTTCCGTCGATGAAATCCTCGACCTGGTCACGCGCAAGCCCGAGACGGTGGAGTTGGTCATCAGCGGCCGCGGTGCCGCGCCGGAAATCATTGCGGCGGCCGACCTGGTGACCGAGGTCAAGGGGGTCAAGCACTACTACGAAAAGGGCGTCCAGGCCCGCACCGGGATCGAAAAATAGGAATATCGGCGATGGGTTCAAGCTCCATCCTGGTCGTTGGCGGATGCCGCAGCGGCAAGAGCCGCCATGCCTTGCATCTGGCCGCGTCGAGTGGTGTAAAACGGGTATTCGTGGCCACCTGCATGGCCCGTGACAATGAAATGAAGGCCCGCATCCAACGCCACCGGGCCGAGCGCGATGCGTCCTGGGAAACGGTGGAAGAGGGCGAGGACCTCGTCGGCGTGCTGGATCGGTGGGACGGGACGGACCGGGTGGTGCTCATCGATTGCCTGACCCTCTGGACGAGCAACCTGCTGGCGGCCGGACTGGACGACGCGGGCATCGAGGATCGCGCTGACAGGCTCGCGGCCCGCCTGGAAAATATCCGTGGCCGGGTGATCCTGGTGGCCAACGAAACCGGTGCCGGCATCGTGCCGGAAAATCCCCTGGCCCGGCGGTTTCGGGACCTGGCCGGGCAGGTGAACCAGAAGATCGCCGCTGCCTGCCAGCAGGTGGTGTGGATGGTGGCAGGGATTCCGGTGACGATCAAGCCCGGCACCGTCTATCCCTTTTTGGATAAACGCTGAGCGGTCGGAGAGGAATCGGTCGGATCCGTCGGCTCGGTCAGGCGGTTTTGACCAGACCATTGTCGGTAGCTACCGAGAAAGGTGCAATAGCATTGAACAAAAGCAGCGGCCGGCCGCCGCGATTTTTTTTCTCCGCCCTGCTGGACGACCTTGCCGGGGCCTTGCAGTTTCTCACCATCTTGCCCCTCGGGCCTTCTGATCGTTTCGATCCTCGGCGGGTCATGCGGTTTTTCCCGGTGGCCGGAATCGTTATCGGATCCCTTGTTTCAGCCTTCGACGCCTTGGCCACCCTTGTCTTGCCGCTGCCGGTGGCCGCGGCCCTGGACGTGGCCCTGCTGGCCCTGGTCACCGGCGCCCTGCACCTGGACGGACTGGCCGACACGGCCGACGGACTGCTGGGCCCCCATGATCGAACCCGCGCCCTCGCGATAATGAAAGACAGCCGGGTCGGGGCCATGGGGGTGGTGACGGTGGCCCTGGTGCTCATTGTCAAGACCGTCGCCCTGGGGGCGGTTTCCGATCACCGCACCCTGGCGTTGATCCTGGTGCCGGCCTTCGCCCGCAGCGCCATGATGGTCGCCATGGCCGTCATGCCATATGCCCGCAAAGGCGGGGGCACGGGGCGGGCCTTTTTCCATCCGCCGGCGCGGGCGGTGGATCTGGCAGCTATTGCTTTGCCGCTGGGCCTGAGCGTTTTTCTCGGCTGGCGCTGCATCGTGATCATAACGGTCTTCGCCGCGGTGACGATCCTGATGTTGCAATTTTACCGGCGGCGCATGGGGGGGGTGACCGGCGATTTGATCGGGGCCTTGGGGGAGGTCGTGGAGGCCGCGCTCTGGGTGGCCCTGGTGGCAGGGGTGGCATCGTGATCCACGGCCACGGGGGAAATATATTGGAGCTGGCCCGCCGGCTGGGCTGCGATGCGGCGGACATCTGTGACATGAGCAGCAACGTCAACCCGCTGGGCCCCATGCCGGAGTTGATGGCGCACCTGCACCGCCGCCTCGAAGCGATCCAGTCCCTGCCCGAAGTGGATGCCGCCGCAATGACGGCCGGCTTCGCCGAGGCTTCGGGCCTGGCCCCCGATGGGGTGTTGGCCGGAAACGGCTCCACCGAACTGATCTACCTCCTTCCCCGGGTGCTGGCGCCCCCGCGGGCCGTGGTGGTGGGGCCCGCCTACGCCGACTACGCCGACGCCTGCCGCTTGGCCGGCGTGCCTGTGATCCATGTCACGGCCGACGCTGCCGAAGCCTTCGCTCCGCCCCTGGACCGCCTGCAAGGCGCCTTGCAACCCGGCGACCTCGTGTTTGTCTGCAACCCTGACAATCCCACCGGGGTCCTGCTCGCCGGCGGAACGATGGCCGATCTGGTCGCCGCTCGACCGGACTGCCTGTTCGTGGTGGACGAATCGTACCTGCCCTTTGCCGCCGAAGCGGTGTCCCTGGCCGGCTGTGGCCTGGCCAACCTGCTGGTGCTCAGCTCGTTGAGCAAGATTCATCGCATTCCCGGATTGCGCATCGGGTTTCTCGCCGGGCCGGCGCCGCTCATCGCGCGATTTCATCCCCATCGGCCGCCCTGGAGCGTCAACGCCCTGGCCCAGGAGGCCGTGGCCTATCTGAGCGCCCACCCGGCGGCGGTAGCCCGATTTCTTGACGAGACCCGGTCTTTTCTCGAAGCCGAAAAGCAGCGCCTCGCCGAGCGGCTGGACGGCTCCGCGCGGGTGCGCCTGTTTCCCAGCCGGACCTCTTTCGTTCTCTTGCAACTGGCACCTCCGGCCACCGCGGCGGATGTTTGCCGGGCCTTGGCCCGGGAGCGGATCCTGGTGCGCGACTGCAGCAATTTTGTCGGCCTTGATCAACGGTTTATCCGTATCTCGCTCAAGGATGCCGCCGCCAACCGCCGGGCGGTCGAGTGCCTCAATCGCGTCCTCGAAACGGCGGGAGGAAGGTAAGCGGCCATGTTTGCCGGTGATCCATGGATCATCATCGCCGCTTTCGCCCTGGATTTGCTCCTGGGCGATCCATCCGGCTGGCCCCACCCGGTACGCTGGATGGGACGGGCGGTAAAGATCCTGGAGCCGCCCCTGAAGCGCTGGATCCGCCGTCCGTTTGTCGCCGGTGTGCTGCTGGTGGTGCTTCTGGTGCCGGGAACCTGGGTCTTGGGGTTCGGCCTGAGCGTTGGGGCGGGACGCCTGTCGCCGGTGCTGGCGCAGGCGGTTCAGGTGGTGATCCTGTGGACCTGCCTGTCCACGCGTTCCCTCTACGCGGCCGCCATGGGGGTTCAGCGGGCCCTGGTGCGCCAGGACCTCGACGCGGCCCGCAAAACGGTGGGCATGATCGTGGGGCGCGAAACGGCGCGCCTGGACGCCGGGGGCGTATCCCGGGCCGCGGTGGAAACGGTGGCCGAAAACCTGGTGGACGGGGTGGTGGCGCCGCTGTTTTTTGTCCTCCTGGGGGGCGCCCCCCTGGCCCTGGCCTACAAGATGGTCAACACCCTGGATTCGATGGTCGGCTACCGGTCGTCGCGCTACCTGCTGTTCGGCCGTGCTGCCGCCCGCCTGGACGATGTCGCCAACTTCCTGCCGGCCCGCCTGTCTGTGCCGCTGATTGCTGTGCCGGCGGGGATCCTTTTTCGCCGTTGTCGCCAGGCCTGGCGAACGGCTCGCCGCGACGGGCGGCGCCATCCCAGTCCCAACGCCGGCTGGCCCGAGGCGGCCTTCGCCGGCACTCTGGGGGTACGCCTGGGCGGGCCGAACCGCTACCATGGCCAGATGGTCTGCAAACCCTACATCGGCGCCGAGCATCGCCCCGTGCAGGTGACTGACATTGCCCGGGCCTGCGACTTGATGCTGGTTGCGGCATTTTGTGGGGTTTTGCTGACGGTGGGCTTGGCAGTGGCGTTCGGCTGAGGCGCTGAAAAAATAGACGCTTGCAGTCCCGTCGTTTTTTTTTGCATTGCAAACGCTCCCAGGCGATTTTCACGGCAATCCGACGGCGGGTGAAATGGCCGCCATCGGCAAAGCGAAATTAAATCCGGAGAGGGGAGGCAGCCATGGAACTGAAGGGAAAGCGCGTGGCCCTGCTGGTGGAGGATTTGTTCAACGTGTTTGAATTCTGGTACCCGTACTATCGGCTCAAGGAGGCCGGTGCCGCGGTAACGGTGGTGGGCACGGGCCGCAGCCCGGTGTTCACCGGAAAGCCGGCCACCGAGGTGCGTCCCGACACCAGCGCAAAGGAGGTATCGGCCGCCGATTTCGACGCCGTGGTGATCCCCGGCGGCTACGCGCCGGACATGATGCGCCGGGACCCGGCCATGGTACACCTGGTCCGAGAACTGGATGCGGCCGGCAAGGTGGTAGCGGCCATCTGCCACGCCGGCTGGATGCTGGCCTCGGCCAGGATTCTGGCCGGCCGCCGGGTGACCTCGTTTTTCGCCATCCGGGATGACCTCGAGCATGCCGGCGCTCAGTGGACGGACGCCGAGGTGGTGGTGGACGGCAACCTGATCACCAGCCGCACGCCCGACGATTTGCCGGCGTTCATGCGGGCCGTGATCGAAGCGTTGAAGAAGTGATGGGGGGCGAGTGGCTGGGTGGACGAAGTGGACTGATTAGTGGACAGGGTGGCCCCCGTGGACGTCGATGGACTTGACAGGTTTATCGCTCGGATGCCTTTTTCTGACCGCTGCCAATGATGCCCATCCGGTCCACTCAGTCCACTTCGTCCATTTTTCCCACCAGGCCGTCCTGTTTCTCCCCGTAATCGAACGTCAACCGCTCCCCGCTCAAATCCACCCTCACCCGTCCGCCTTTTTGCAGGCAGCCGAAAAGAATCTCGTTGCTCAGGGCGTCCTTGATCCGGCTCTGGATCAGCCGGCCCAGGGGGCGTGCGCCGTACACGGGGTCGAATCCCTTGTGGGCCAGCCACGAGCGGGCCGCGTCGCTGATTTCCAGCGTGACCCGGCGGCCGGCGAGCTGGGCGTTGAGCTCGGCGAGAAACTTGTCCACGATCCGCTCCATGATGGGAATGGACAGCGGATTGAAGTTGATCGTTTCGTCCAGGCGGTTGCGAAACTCGGGGCTGAAGAGCTTTTCGATGGCCTGCTTGCCCTTGCCGACGGTGTCGCCGGACCGGTCGCCGAAGCCGATGGCAGCCTGGCTCATTTCTCGGGCCCCGGCGTTGGAGGTCATCATGAGGATGGTGTTGCGGAAATCGGCCCGCTTGCCGTTGTTGTCGGTCAAGGTGGCGTGGTCCATCACCTGCAAGAGGATGTTGAACAGGTCCTCGTGGGCCTTCTCGATTTCGTCGAGCAGCAGCACGGTGTAGGGGTGTTTGCGGATGCCGTCGGTGAGCAGCCCCCCCTGCTCGAAGCCCACGTACCCGGGCGGCGCGCCGATGAGCCGGGCCACGGCGTGTTTTTCCATGTACTCGCTCATGTCAAAGCGCATGAAGTGCACCCCGAGAATCCGGGCCACCTGGCGGGCCACCTCGGTCTTGCCCACCCCGGTGGGCCCGGTGAACAGGAAGGAGCCGATGGGCCGCTCCGGGCTGCCCAGGCCGGCGCGGTTGCGCTGGATGGCGGTGACCAGGGCGTCGATGGCCGCGTCCTGGCCGAAGACCACCTCCCTGAGCGAGGCCCCCAGGGTTTCGAGTTTGAGGCGGTCCGGGGTCGAGACGCTCACCGTGGGGATGCGCGCAATCTTGGCCACGATCTTTTCGATGTCCGAGGGGTGAATCTTGCGGCGCCGATGCCCGCCGGACAGGCGCACGAAAGCGCCGGCCTCGTCGATGACGTCGATGGCCTTATCCGGCAGGAACCGATCGTTGATGAACTTGGCCGACAGCTCGCAGGCGGCCCGCAAGGCCGCGTCGGTGTAGGCGATGCCGTGGTGGGCCTCGTATTGGCTGCGCAGCCCCTTGAGGATCTGGTAGGCCTCCTCCACCAGCGGCTCGGCGATTTCGATCTTTTCGAAGCGCCTTGAGAGGGCCCGGTCCTTTTCGAAGTGGTTCTTGTATTCCTCGTAGGTGGTGGACCCGATGCAGCGGATCTCCCCGGAGGCCAGCACCGGCTTGAGGATGTTGGAGGCGTCCATCGACCCGCTGCTGGTGGCCCCGGCACCGACGATGGTGTGGATCTCGTCGATGAACAGGATGGCGTTTTTCTTTTCGATCAACGCATTGATGACGTCCTTGAGCCGCTGTTCGAAATCGCCGCGGAACTTGGTGCCGGCCAGCAGGCCGCCCATGTCCAGAGCGTAGATGCGCATGTCGGCCAGGATGTCGGGAACCCGTTGGGCGTGGATCCGGCGTGCAAGCCCCTCGGCCATGGCCGTCTTGCCCACCCCGGGGTCCCCCACGAAGATCGGGTTGTTCTTGCGCCGGCGGCACAGCACCTGCAGTGTGCGTGCCAGCTCCGCTTCCCTGCCCACCAGGGGATCGAGCCGCCCCTCGGCGGCCATTTGCACCAGGTCGGTGGTGAACTGGGCCAGGGGATCGGCCTTGCCTTTTTTGGCGTCCGGCTCTCCGCTGCGGACCGGCCCCCGTCCGGGCGCTGCGTGGGGCGCCGGGCTGTGGTGGGAGATGAAGTTGAGCACGTCGACCCGTTCGATGCCCTCCTGGCGCAGGAAATATTCCGCGTGGGAGTCCTTTTCCTGGAAGATGGAGGCCAGGATGTCGCCTACCGCCACCTCGGGCTTTTCCGCCGAGCGGGCCTGGTTGACGGCCCGCTGGATCACCCGCTGGAACCCGATGGTTTGCTGCAGGACGTACTCGTTTTCCTCGGGAATGCGCTCGATGCGTTCATCGAAGAATTTTTCCAGGCGGTCCTTGAGATTTTCCACGCTGCCGCCGCAGTGGGTGATGATTTCGGCTCCCGAGCCGTCGTGCAACAGGGCGTAGAGGACGTGCTCGATGCTGACGTATTCATGCCGGCGTCGCTTGGCCTCGCGCACGGCGAAACCGAGGGTGGCGCTGAGCTCCTTGCTGATCATGGTCAATCTTTCTCCATGGTGCAACGCAAGGGGAAACCGTGCTGGCGTGCCAGGGTGTGCACGGTATCCACCTTGGTTTCCGCGACTTCCCGCGGGTAGGTGCCGCAGACGCCGACCCCCTGGCGATGGACGTTGAGCATGATTCGCGTCGCCTCGGCGGTGGGCTTTTTGAAGACGTGGCGCAGCACTTGGACCACGAAATCCATGGTGGTGTAGTCGTCGTTGAGCAGCAATACCTTGTAAAGGGGCGGCTCGTCGGTCTGCTCGTCGATGCTGGTTTTCTCGATCACTTCCGGATCGGCGAACTCGGCACTCATGATCCCTCTCCGGCATCGGGCGGTGTGACGGCGCGTCGGCCTGTGTCGACCTCCGTCTCCTGGACGGCAAAAGGCAAGCCAACAATTTTCATATAACCATCAACAACGGGAGTTGTAAAGGCCCCGGGCGTGCTGCCCGGGCGCCTATCGGCCGCAGCATTTCTTGTACTTTTTGCCCGACCCGCAGGGGCACGGATCGTTGCGGCCCACCTTGGCGGCCGTCCGTTGGGCCGGCCGGCGCTGGGGGGCTTGGCCGCCGCCACTGAAGTGCATCTGTTGGGGTTTGGGGCGATGGATGGCCACCGTCTGCTCCGGCTCGGCCAGCTCCACCCGGAACAGGATCCGCAGCGTCTCCTCGCTGATGCGCTCGATCATGTCCTGGAAAGCCTCGAAACCCTCCTTCTTGTAGATCATCAGCGGGTTTTGCTGGGCGTAACCCCGCAGGCCGATTCCCTCCTTGAGGTGGTCCATCGTCAGCAGGTGGTCTTTCCAACGGGCGTCGACGGTCTGGAGCATCACGAAGCGCTCCAGTTGGCGGAACGGTTCGGCGCCGAAGCGGGCCTCCTTCGCCTCGTAGCGGTCCAGGGCCTCCTCGTAGATCAGCTGAGACAGCCCTTCTCGGTTCAAGTTGTCCAGAACCGTTTCGTCCAGGGGGGCGAGGCGGAAGGCGAACTGGTTGTAGACGGCCTCGTCGATGGCGGTGAAATCCCATTCCGCAGCCGGGGCCCGCTCGTCGACGTGGGTTTCGGCGATGCGTTCGGCGGCCTCCTGGATCATCCCCTCGATGTCCGGGCGCAGGTTTTCTCCCTCCAGGATCTCGCGCCGCTGGCGGTAGATCACCTCCCGCTGCTGGTTCATCACGTCGTCGTACTCGAGCAGCTGCTTGCGGATCTCGAAGTTGTGGGCCTCCACCTTGGACTGGGCGTTTTCGATGGCCCGGCTGATGAGATTGTGCTCGATGGGCTCGCCTTCCTCCATGCCGAGGCGCTCCATGATGCCGGTGATCCGTTCGCCGCCGAAGACCCGCAGCAAATCGTCTTCCAGGGCCAGGTAGAAGCGCGAGGAGCCCGGGTCGCCCTGCCGGCCGCTGCGGCCGCGTAGCTGGTTGTCGATGCGCCGGCTCTCGTGGCGCTCGGTGCCGATGATGTGCAGACCGCCCAGCTCCACCACGCCGGGCCCCAGGACGATGTCGGTGCCGCGGCCGGCCATGTTGGTGGAGATGGTCACGCTGCCGCGCTGGCCGGCCATGGCGATGATTTCGGCCTCTTTCTCGTGGTTCTTGGCGTTGAGGATCGTGTGGGGAATGCCGCGCTTTTTCAACTGTTCGGCGACCATCTCCGACACGTCGATGGAGACGGTGCCCACCAGCACCGGCTGCCCCTTGCGGTGCAAATCGGTGATCTCCTCGATGACGGCGTTGAATTTTTCGCGCCGGGTCTTGTAGATCACGTCCGGGTAGTCGGTGCGGATCATCGGCTTGTTGGTGGGAATAACGGCCACCTCCAGGTCGTAGATCTTCTTGAACTCCGCCGCCTCGGTGTCCGCCGTGCCGGTCATGCCGGCCAGCTTGTCGTACATGCGGAAGTAGTTCTGGAAGGTGATGGTGGCCAGGGTCTGGTTCTCGTTTTCGATCTTGACGCCTTCCTTCGCCTCCAGGGCCTGGTGGAGCCCGTCGCTGTAGCGGCGTCCCGGCATGAGCCGGCCGGTGAACTCGTCGACGATGATCACCTCGCCGTTCTTGACGATGTAGTCCACGTCGCGTTTGAAGAGGCTGTGGGCCTTGAGGGCCTGGTGGACGTGGTGCAGGATTTCGATGTTGGACGGATCGTAGAGGTTTTCCACTCCCAGCAGGGCCTCGGCCCGGGCCACGCCTTCCTCGGTGAGGGTGGCCGAGCGGGCCTTCTCGTCGATGATGTAGTGCTGGTCGCGGCGTAGTTGAGGAATGATCCGGTTGGCCTGATAGTAAAGGTCGGTGCTGCGCTCGGCCGGCCCGGAAATGATCAGCGGGGTGCGGGCCTCGTCGATGAGGATGCTGTCCACCTCGTCGACGATGGCGTAGTGCAGGGGGCGCTGAACAAGGGATTCGCGTTCGAACTTCATGTTGTCACGCAGGTAGTCGAACCCGAACTCGTTATTGGTGCCGTAGGTGATGTCGCAGCCGTAGGCCTCCTTGCGTTCACGGTCGTCGAGGCCATGGACGACGGTGCCCACCGACAGGCCGAGAAAGCGGTAGATCTGCCCCATCCACTCGGTGTCGCGCTGGGCGAGGTAGTCGTTGACCGTTACCACGTGCACGCCGCGGCCGGTGAGCGCATTGAGATAGCAGGGCAGGGTGGCCACCAGAGTCTTGCCCTCGCCGGTTTTCATCTCGGCGATCATGCCCCGGTGCAAGACCACGCCGCCGATGAGCTGCACGTCGAAGTGGCGCATGTTCAAGGTCCGGCGCGAGGCTTCACGCACCGTGGCGAAGGCCTCGGGCAGCAAGCCGTCCAGGGGCTCGCCGTTGTCCAGACGCTGGCGAAACGTCGCCGTGCGAGCCTTGAGGGCCGCGTCATCCAGTTTGGCCGTTTGGGGTTCCAGCTGGTTGATCTGCTCGACCAGGGGCTGGATTTGTTTCAGGAGCCTGTCATTCTTGGTGCCGAAGACACGCGTGAGCCAGTTCATCCACATGGGCGTTTCATCCTTGGCGCCGTCCTGTTCCGCCAGGCGGCGCGGGGGGTTGTCGTTTCACATGGTCGCGGGATGATCCCGCCGGGCCGAAGCCGACGCTGAAAAACATAGCCTTCCGCGGTACTTCTGGCAAGGGGCTTGCGAAACCGGCAGCCGATCAAGCGTCTGCCGGCGTGTTGACGGGGATCAGGACGGTGAAGGTGCTGCCGGCATCCGGGGTGCTTTCCACCTGGATCAGTCCGCCCAGGGCGTCCACCAGGCCCTTGACGATGGGAAGTCCCAGCCCCGTGCCGGTGATGAAGCGGGTGCGGTCGTTTTTGACCCGGAAGAACCGCTCGAAAATCCGTTCCAGGTGGCGCGGTTCGATGCCGAAGCCGTTGTCGGTGACTTGGATTCGCAGATGCGGTCCGGCGTGTTCCGCCGTCACCCGGATTTGCCCGCCCTCCTGGGTATAGTTGATGGCGTTGGTGATCAAGTTGCCGAAGATGCTCTCCAGGGCCAGCGGGTCGACCTTGATGGGGGGCAGCGGTTCGCCCGGGGCGGCAAACTCCAGGGTTTGTCCCTTGGCCCGGGCCTGGGCCTGGAGGAAATCGACGATGTCGGCCAGCAGTTTTTCCACCTGGACCGGCTTGGGGGTATGGCAGACCGTGCCGGATTCGATGCGCGACAGATCCAGCAGGTCCCCGATGAGGGAGATCAACCCCTGGGTCTTCTCCTTGGCCCGACTGAGCAGGTGCTGGTCGTTTTCGGGGACCTGGCCGATCATGTCGCTGAGCACCAGGGCCAATTGTTCGTGGATCGTGGCCAGCGGGGAGCGCAGCTCGTGGGAAACCTTGGCCACGAACTCGCTCTTAAGCCGGTCGAGAACCTTGAGGGTGGTGATGTCCATCAGGTTCACCAGGGCCCCGAGGCACTGGCCGTTGGCCCCGCGTACCGGCTGGCAGCGTGCCATGAGAAACTTGTTGTCCGAAGGCGAGAATTCGTAGGGCGGGATGTCCTCCGCATCGATATGGCGGCCCCGGGAGGTGTCCAGCACGAGGCTGCAGAGCCGTTCGTCGTCGATGTAGGCGTCGATGTGGCGACCGGTGGCCGTGTCGGCGGCAAGGTTGAGCGCCTGCCGGCAGGCGGGGTTCATCAGGACGATGATCCCCTCGGTGTTGGTGACGAACAGGCCGCTGGGCAGAAAGTCGACGATGGTGCGCAGACGGCTCTGTTCCCGGTCCAGGTCCAGCAGGGTGCGTTCGCGTTCCCGGGCCAGGGTTTCGGCCTGTTGGCGCAGTCGCACCGTTTCCATGGCCCGGTTGACAACAATGCGCAGCTGGTCCGGGGTGAAAGGCTTGGGAATAAAGTCGTAGGCCCCACGCTTCATGGCCTCCACCGCAGTCTCCAGGGTGGCATATCCGGTGATCACGATTACCAGGATTTCCCTGCCCAGGGACTGAATGCGCTGGAGCACCTCCATGCCGTCGATGCCGGGCATTTTCATGTCCAGCAGCACGATGGCCGGCGCATCGGCGTCGATGACCTTGAGGCCGTCGTTGCCGTTGGCGGCTTGGGTGACCCGGCAGCCCATGCGCGTCAGGATCCGGTCGGCGCCGCTGCGAATCCCCTCTTCGTCGTCAACCACCAGCACATGAAACGAGGTTTGGTTCGTCACTATCTTCTCCTTTGGACGGGGGGCCGCCGACGGGCAGACGCACCCGGAAAGTCGTTCCGCTCTCTGGGCTGCTGTCCACCTCGGTCCGGCCGCCGTGGTTTTCAACGATGCTGTACACCATGCTCAGGCCCAGCCCGGTGCCCTGACCTTCCTCCTTGGTGGTGAAGAAGGGCTCGAAGATGTGGGGCAGCACCTCGGGGGGGATGCCCGGGCCGGTGTCGCCGACTTCAATGACCGCCGTTTTGGCCTCGACCTCGAAAAGGGTGCGGATCGTGAGCTGGCCGCTGCCCTGCATCGCCTGGGCTGCGTTGAGGATCAGGTTCATGAACAAGTGGTTGAGCTGCTGGATATCGGCCCTGACCGGGGGCAGGTCGGGGGCAAAGACCTTGACGATGCGGATGTTATGAAACAGGGTCTGGTTTTGCAGCAGGAACAAGGTGCGCTCCAGGGCCTGGTTGATGTCCTGGGGCTGGATCTGCTGGCGGGTCTGGCGGGCGAATTCCAGCAGCTCCTTCACCGTATCGCGGCAGCGCTCGGCGTCGCTGAGGATCCGTTCCAGGTCGTCCCTGGCGGCCTCGGGCAGGTCGTGCTCCTCGAGCATCAGGCGGGCGAAGAGCGTGATGCTGCCCAGCGGGTTGTTGAGCTGGTGCGCTACCCCTGCGGCCAGCTTTCCCAACGACGCCATTTTTTCAGCCTGCATCAGTTGAACCTGGGCACGTTCCAGCTCGGTTTTCATCCGCAGCCGATCCCGCAGGTCGTGGAAAAAACCGATTGAAGCAACCTCGTGCCCCTCTTCGTAGATGAGCGCGGCATAGAGGCTGATGGGAATCCGCTGGCCGTTCTTGCCCCGGATATCCACGTGGTACCGATTGAGCTTGCCGCTGCCGCCGTAGTCGTCCCCGCGCAAATCGCGCATGACCCTGCGGGCGGCCGCCTTTCCCTCACCGGGATAAATCTGCCAGATGTACAGGGCGTCCAGGGCTTCGGCCACCGAGTAGCCGGTCACTTCGGCGGCGGCCTCGTTGAAGATGATGATTTTGCCGCTCATGTCGGCGGCGATGATGCCGTCCACGGCGCTGCGCAGGATGTTGCGCAGAAACATGTTGGTGCGCCGAAGGCGCTGCTCCAGGCTGGTGAGGCGGGAAATATCGTAATCGACCATGGCCAGCGCGTCGATGCGGTCTCCGGAGCCGGATAAGATGGGAAAGCAGCTGCCTTTCCTGATTCCCGAGACCAGGTTCACCGTCAGGCTGTACATCACCGGCCTGCCGGTGCGCAGGGCCTCCACTGCCGGGCAGTCGTCGCAGGGGGCGTCGCGGTCGTAGATGGCCTGGTGGCAGATCTGGCCGATGAGACGGTGCTCCCATTTTTCGGCGGCGTGGCGGTTGGCGGCCACGATGCGAAAATCCGGGGTGATGATCACCAAATCGCGGTCGAAGGCGTCGATGGCTCTAATCAGGTATTGGCTTGCTTCCAGGCTGCGCATTGCTTTCGGTCCGTGGGGGGCATACAATTCTCCAAGGCCAGCAGTATAATTCGAAATTGCTGAAAAAATCAATAAATGATTGGACTTAGCAACCGGTCCAGCGCGGATCGAAGATTATGAATTTAAATTCACTCCCCTTCTGGCGGTTCCGGGCTCTTCCCGCGTGCGTTTCAATTCGGGCTGAATAAAAGAATAACAACTTGGTATATAAAGATATTTTTTAATTTTTGGCTTGGCCGTGGAACCGTGGTGGTTTCCCCTTGACAGAAGGCGGAGGGGTTGATAATGAATGAGTGCTCATTCATTGTAGGTTCAGGACCGTACAGGAGGTGACGCCATCGTCAGCAAATCCCGCAACCATGAAAAATTTCATCGGATTTTGGAAGCTGCGGTCAGGGTTTTCGCCGAGCAGGGGTTCCACCAGGCCACCATCGCCCAGATCGCGCGTCAAGCCGGTGTCGCCGACGGGACCATCTACCTGTATTTCAAAAACAAGGATGACATCCTGGTCCATATTTTCAACGAGCGCACCCGCTCGGTGTTCAACCGGTTTCGCGAGGCGGTCAAGGAAGCCGACGGGGCGGTGGGCAAGCTGAAAGCCCTGGTGAGCAGCCACTTGGCCGAATTTCAGGCCGACGTGCACATGGCGGCTGTTTACCAGGTGTGGACCCACCAGTTCCAGCGGGTGGCTGAGCCCCAGATCAAGGAGATGTCCAAAATGTACCTGGACATCGTCAGCGAGATCGTCGAGCTGGGGCAGCAGGAGGGCACCCTGCGCAAGGATCTTTACCTCGGACTGGTCAAACGTTTCATCATCGGCGCCATCGACGAAGTGATCAACACTTGGCTGCACGCCGGCGGGCGCTATGACCTGTCCACGATGGCCGACCCGCTGGTGGATCTGTTCATTCGAGGCATCGGGACGGATACCGGCGCGGTCTCGATTTCCGGGCCGGCGTCGGGCGCCGGCGGCTAGCTCTTGGCTTGCGGCGGCAACCTGCCGCTGACGGTCCCGATTGCGGGCATACTGGCGGCAACAGTGTTGATTCTTTGGCTATTTTATCATTTTCATCATTTTCCAAAACGGGGAGACTACCATGGCACAACAAATCGCGGATCGCAGGGATGTGGATTTCGTTCTCCACGAGCAACTGAACGTGGCGCAGTTCAGCGCCAATGAAAAATTCGAGGAATACAACCGCAAGACCATCGATCTGGTGGTCTCCGAGGCCCGCAACCTGGCCATCAAGGAGATTCTGCCCACCCAGAAGATCGCCGACGAGCAAGGCTGCCGCCTGGAAGACGGCAAGGTGACGGTCCCCGAGCCGTTTTATCGGCTCTACCAGTTGTTTTGCGAGGGGGAATGGCTGGCCATGAGCGAAGACCCCCAGTGGGGCGGGCAGGGGATGCCGCGCACCGTGGCCATGGCCTGTGCCGACTACTTCAACGGCGCCAACTACGCTTTCATGATGTACCCGGGGCTCACCCACGGCGCCGGAAAGCTGGTGGAAGCCTTCGGCACCGATGAACAGAAGAAGCTCTTCTTGAAGAACATGTTCACCGGCAAGTGGACCGGCACCATGCTGCTCACCGAGCCCGGGGCCGGATCGGACGTGGGAGCCCTGGAAACCTCGGCGGTCAAAAACGACGACGGCACTTACTCCATCACCGGCAACAAGATCTTTATCTCTTCAGGCGAACATGATCTGGCGGAAAACATTATTCACCCCGTGCTGGCGCGCATCGAGGGAGCTCCGGCCGGCACACGGGGCATTTCGTTGTTCCTCGTGCCCAAAATCTGGGTCAACCCGGACGGGTCCCTGGGCGAGCCCAACGACGTGGTGTGTACCGGTATCGAAGAGAAGATGGGCATTCACGGCAATTCCACCTGTTCGCTGACCCTCGGCGGCAAGGGCCGGTGCCGCGGCCTGTTGCTCGGCGAGGAGAACAAGGGGATGCGCGCCATGTTTCTCATGATGAACGAGGCGCGCCTGCTGGTGGGAATGCAAGGATTCTGCTGCGCGTCGGCTTCCTATCTCAACGCGTTGGATTACGCCCGCCAGCGGATCCAGGGCAAAAACCTGCTGCAGATGATGGACAAGAGCGCCCCTTCGGTGCCCATCATCCAGCACCCGGACGTGCGGCGCATGCTGCTGACCATGAAAACCTATGTCAGCGCCATGCGCAGCCTGCTCTACTACGTCGGCTTCTGCGAGGACATGAAGCGCATCACCGAAGACGAGGCCGAGGCCGAAAAGTACCAGGGGCTCATCGAGGTGCTTACCCCCATCGCCAAGGGGTATGTCACCGATCGGGCCTTCGATCTGTGCAATCTCGGCATGCAGGTCTACGGCGGCTACGGCTACATCCGCGAGTATCCCCAGGAGCAGCTGGTGCGCGACTGCCGCATCACCCAGATCTACGAGGGCACCAACGGGATCCAGGCCATGGACCTGCTCGGCCGCAAGCTCGGCATGAAAAAGGGAAAGCCGGTGATGGATCTGTTCGGCGAGATCCAGGCTACCGTCGCCCGGGCCAAGAAGGTGGAAAGCCTTCGGGCCGCGGCCGAGAAGGTGGAAGAGGCCTTGAACAAGCTGGGCGAGATCGCCATGCACATGGGCACCACGGCCATGAGCCCCAAGGTGATGACGGCTTTTGCCCACGCCTATCCCTTCATGGAGGTCAGCGGGGATGTGGTCATGGCCTGGATGCTGCTGTGGCGCGCGGCGGTGGCCGACGAGAAGATCAAGACCGCCAAGAAGAAGGACCAGGATTTCTACGACGGCCAGTTCAAGCAGCTCGACTTTTTCGTCCAGTCGATCCTGCCGGTCACCCTGGGCAAGATCGAGGCGATCCGCAATACCTGCGAGGCGGCCGTCGAGATCAGCGATGACGCCTTCGGTGGCAAATAAACCGCCCTCGCGGCGCCCGGCGGCTGGCCCGGCTTCGGCCGGCCGCCGGCGTTGCGGGCAGATTCCCCTTGACCGCCCCCCGGTCAAACCGGTATTGAACGAAGCTTCATTCCCGCGCTTCGTGAATCGACGCGCCAGGGTCGCCTTCATGCAAACGGCAACGAGGTAAGAGCGATGGAAACTGTTCTGATTTCACCCGCCAAGGCATGGCTCTTTTTTATTCCGACCTGGATCTTTTCTTTTCTGATTCCGGTGATCGGCGTGGCGGTGTTCACCTACCTGATCGCCCGGCGTCTGGCCCCCCTGGTGAGGGCTGCCCCGGATCGGCGCTTCGATCGGATTCCGGGGCGCTTGAAGCAGGTGCTCAAGATCTGGCTGGCCCAGTGGCGCCAACCCCGCTATCGGCTCGCCGGGGTGCTGCACATCATCCTGTTCGCCGGCTTTCTTACCCTTTCCATCCGTTCGTCGCAGATGGTGATCCTCGGCATGGTGGACGGTTTCGTCTTTCCCGGCTTCGGCGGCTTCGTGGGCGTCGGCTACGACATCCTGCGCCAGGTCATGGCCACGGCGGTGTTCATGGTGGTGGTGATCGCCGCGGTGCGCCGGGGAATCTTCAAACCGGCCCGCTACGCCGTGCCGGCGCGTTATGGCAAGGACCACACCGCCGAGGCGATTTTCGTGCTGGGCCTGATCGGCATCCTGATGATCAGCGAGGCGCTTTTCGACGGTTCCTTTGCCGCCGCCGCCCACCAGAAGGGAGTGCACGCGGAAATCCTCGTCCCCCTGAGCCTGGCCTGGATTTTTACCCAAATGCTGGCCAGCACTCCGGTGGAAAGCCTTCAAAGCCTCCACCTGGTGTCCTACTATATTCACGATTTGACCTTCTTCTTCTTTCTGTGTTTCCTGCCCCTGGGCAAACACTTCCACGTCGTCACCTCGATCTTCAACGTTTTCTTCATGCGCCTGGACAAGGGCAACGTCAAGCCGGTGCGTTACGGGGTCCCCGACGACAAGCTCGACGACCTGGAATCCTTCGGCGTCAAGCAGATCGACGATTTCACCTGGAAGCACATGCTCGATTTCTACAGCTGTGCCGACTGCGGCCGCTGCTCGGACAACTGCCCGGCCAACGCCGCCGGTCGGCCCCTGTCGCCGCGATTCATCACCATCAAGGCCCGGGACCAGCTTTTCGAGAGCTATCCGGTCTATCCCATCGGGGCCCCTTTTACCAAGGCATCGCCGCTCATCGGCGGCATTTACAGCGAGGCGGAGATCTGGTCCTGTACCACCTGCGGCGCCTGCGAGGAGGAGTGCCCCCTGGGTATCGAGTACATCGACAAGATCGTCGATCTGCGCCGCGGCATGGTGGATGACGGCAACGTGCCCCAGAGCCTGCAAAAGCCGCTCAGCGCGCTGGAAAAGCGCGGCAACCCCTGGGGCAAGATGGAAAAGAAGCGTGCTGACTGGGCCAAGAACAAGGAGTTCGCCGCCGAGTGCGAAGTGAAGCTGGTGGCAGCCGGCGACACGGCCGAGGTCCTCTATTTCGTCGACAGTATCACCTCCTACGACGACCGGATGCAGATGATCGCCCAGGCCACGGCCCGGGTGCTGAGCGCCGCCGGGATCGACTTCGCCATCCTGGGCAAGGAGGAGAAGGACAGCGGGCACGAGGTGCGGCGCTTCGGCGAGGAGATGCTGTTTCAGGACCTGCGCGCTCACAACACCGAGATGATCCACGAGTCGGGCGCCAAGCGCATCGTCACCGCCGACCCCCACGCCTACAACGCCCTGCTCAAGGACTACCGCGACATTCCGCCCACCGAGCACATCAGCCAGACCATCCTGCGCAGCATCCGCGAGGGGCGGCTGCGTTTGAAGCCCATCGATACCGAGGGCAGGATTTACACCTACCACGATCCGTGCTACCTCGGTCGGCACAACGGCCTCTACGAGGATCCGCGGGAGGTGCTGGACGCCATTTCCGGTCTGCGCCGGGTGGAGATGACCCGTAGCCGTGACCGCAGCTTCTGCTGTGGCGGCGGCGGCCTGATGCTCTTCTACGAGCCCGAGGAGGAGCAGCGCATGGGGGTGATCCGGGTCAAGATGGCCGCCGATGCCGGCGCCAACGTGATTGTCACCGCCTGCCCCTTCTGCCTGGTCAATATCGAGGACGCCATCAAGGTCGCCGGGTTGGAGGGCCAGATGGAGGCCATCGACCTGGTGGAGCTGGTGGATCGGCATATCGAACGAGTGGGATAGAGTGAAGCGCGACTAAGGTTGAAGCGTCGCTCCGCTCCGACAGAAAACACTAAGGACAGCTTAAAACGGACAAGGGGCAGGCAATCGAAAACCGGTAACCGACAACTTTTAACAGGGAGCAGAAAAACCCAACTCGCGGGAGGACAATCATGGAGATTCTGGTTTGTATCAAGCGGGTGCCCGACACCTCTGAAAACGAGATCACGCTCAACAGCGCGGGCAACGACATCGAGCGGGATGACCTGGTCTATTCAGTCAATGAATGGGACAACTACGCCGTGGAAGAGGCCATTCAGATCGTGGACCGGGTCGGCGGCAGCGTGACGGTGGTCACGGTCGGCGACGACGAGTCTGAAGAAGTCCTGCGGCGCGAGATGGCCATGGGGGCCAACAACGGCCTACTGCTCTCCGACGACGCCTTTGCCGAAACCGATGGCCGGGGAATCGCCACCATTCTCAAGGCGGCGGTGGAAAAAGGCAACTACGACCTGATTCTCACCGGCGCTATGGCCGATGACGGTGCCGGCCAGGTGGGCGGCATGCTGGCGGCCATGCTCGACTATCCCTTTGCTTCGGTGGTGAACAAGATCGAGACCGGCGACGACAAAAAGCTCAAGATCGGCCGCGAAATCGAGGGGGGCAACCAGGAGATCAGCGAAATCGAACTGCCCTGCGTGCTGTCGATCCAGACCGGCATCAACGAGCCGCGTTACGTGGGCATTCGCGGCATTCGCAAGGTGGCCTCGGTGGAGATTCCCACCATGGGCGCTGGAGACCTTGGGGTGGACGCCGGCGCGTTGGCGCCCAAAGTCAAGCGCCTGGATTACTTCGTACCCGAAATGGGTGAGGGGGCCGAGATGCTCGAAGGTTCCACCGAAGAGATCATCGCCAAACTGCTGGAAATGCTCAAGGCTAAAGGAGGGCTGAAGTAATGGCACAGATCTTCGCATACATCGTTCACAAAGACGGCGTGGCCGACGATACGGCCCTTGAACTGCTCACCGCCGCCAAGAAAATCGATCCGGCGGCCTCCGTCACGGCCATCGTTACCGGCCATGGGGCGGAACTGGATGCCGTGGCCAACGAAATGGCCAAGGCTTACAACGAGGTATGGAAGTTCGACAACCCGGCCCTCGCCTATCCCAATGCAGAACTGGTGCGGCCGCTGCTGGTCAAGGCGGTTCCGTCCGGCAGCATCGTGCTTATCGCTCACGACACCTTCGGCATGGACCTGGCACCGGGGCTTTCCATCAAGATGGATGCGGCTTTTGTGCCGGACGTGGCCGACATCGAAGGCGTCGACGGAGAGACGTTGAAATTGGTACGCCAGGAATTCGGCGGCCAGGTGAGCACCCATGTGACGGCCGATATCAGCGGCGGGGCGGTGCTGACGCCCCGGGGCGGGGTCTTTGCCGCCACCGAGTCCGGCGTTTCGGGGGCAGTGGTGGACAAGTCCGGGGAGATTGGCGAGTTGTCCGCCAAGCGGCGCTTCATCGAAGTGGTGGCTGCCGAGGTGGGCGACGTGGACATCACCAAGGAGGACGTGCTGGTGTCCATCGGCCGCGGCATCGAGGACCAGGACAACATCGAGATCGCCGAAGAGCTGGCCAAGGCCATGGGCGCGGTGGTCTCCTGCTCGCGGCCCATCGTGGACGCCAAGTGGCTGGAAAAATCGCGCCAGGTAGGAACCTCGGGCCAGACCGTCAAACCGAAGGTCTACCTGGCCTGCGGCATCAGCGGCTCGTTCCAGCACCTGGGCGGGATCAAGGGCAACCCGTTCATCGTGGCCATCAACAAGAACCCCAAGGCACCGATTTTCCAGGTTGCCGATGTGGGTATCGTGGCCGACATCCTCGAGTTCATGCCCGAATTGACTGAGGCCATCAGCGAGGCCAACTAATCGGTTTCATTGCAACTCCGGACCCCAAAAGACCGGTCGGCGCTCCGCAACGGGGCGGCCGACCGGTTTTTTTTTGAGGCTCAGGAGCGACATACCGGCCGGTAGAGATGCGGGCGGCGCCGGGGAAGAAAATAACGCATCCGGTGGGCGCGCACGGCCTCGATGCGCTCGGCCTTGAGATCCGCCACCAGCAGCCCTTCGGCCGCGGAAACCCGCTTGGCCAACACCTTGCCGTCGGGTCCCAGGACAAGGGCGAGGCCCGGGAAAGTCAACCCACTGCCGCCTACCCCGGTCTGGTTGCAGGCCACGACGAACACGGCGTTGTCAAAGGCCCGGGCCGGCAGGTGGCGCAGCCAGGAAGTCAACTTGGCGCGGGGGGTGAGCCGGGGCGAGGCGTGGGGCACGAAAAGCACCTCGGCGCCGGCCAGGGCCATGCAGGTGGCCAGCTCGGGAAAATGGGCGTCGTAGCAGAGTTGAATGCCGAAACGCACCCCGCAGGCATCAAACACGGGGATCGCATTGCCGGGGGCCAGGATACCCTCTTCGGGTGGCGCGGCGTGGAGCTTGCGGTAGGCGGTGCTTTTTCCATCCGCTGCAAAGACCCGGTGCTCCGCATGGATCTGACCGTCGGCCGAGGCGACCGCCAGGCCGGCGAGGATCACCAGGTTGCCATCCCGAGCCATCCGTTGGACCCGGGCGATGACCGGATCGGTTTCCGCCACATGGGTTTGCCTCAAGTCGGCGCCGAGGGCATACCCGGTGAGGTTCAGTTCCGGAAAGCAGACAATCTGGACGCCTCGGGCCGCCGCCCGGTGGCACAGGCGCTCCATGGTCGCCAGGTTGCGCGCGAGATTTCCGGGCAGGCAACGGCACACCGCTGCCGCGACGCGGAGGTCTTGCATGGTCCCCTCTCTGCTTGCCCTTTTCTTGTCCCCGGGGCACTTCCTGCGTTCAAAAATCCGACCTGAAATGACGGGGCCATCCACCGATTCGCGGGTGACGCAAATTGCACCAGTTTGCAGCGTTTTGCGTCAGTATCATAATTTATTGTAATTACTGCTCTTTTTAATGAAAAGAAAAAAACCGCCGCATTTTGCCTCAGATGGTGGATTTTTGGGTTCCCCTGTTCCGTGTTTCCAATTTTTCACCAAAAAAAGATAATTCAAAATAAACAAACAGATAGCGAATTTTTTAGCCGGTGCGGCATCCCTTGGCCCGCTTCCTGCTCTACATGGGGGCAACAATGCATCGCCAAATTAGACCAAACCCCCGAAACAGTAAAGGAGGCAATAATGGCTACGCAAAAATCAACCGGTCGCCCAATTGTCTATCGCACGCTTCAGGATGAATGCGTTTGGAGCCAGGCCGGGGTCATCAAACCGGTCAAATGCATCAACGCCTTTGATTGCCTCGGTTGCAGCTTCGACCGCAAGGTGCAGCGGGACTTTCAGGTCCGCGAACAGGTCAAGGGAGACTCGAGCCTGTCCCATACCCCGCCGCGGCTGCGGATGCTGGTCAAGGATCTCAAGTGCCGCCACATGCTCAGCGGGCGGGTGGCCTACAAGCTTTGCGCCCATGGTTACAACTGCGTCAAATGCCCCTATGACCAGATGATCGAGGACACCGCCACCGTTCCGGCCCTCTCTCCGCCGGCTTTCGAGTACGTCTCCGGCTTCACGCTGGCCCAGAATTACTACTACCTGCGCGGCCATACCTGGGCCCGGGTCGAATACGGCGGCCGGGTGCGGGTGGGGTTGGACGATTTCGCCCTGCGTCTCTTCGGCCCCCAGGATCGCATCGACCTGCCCGCCTTGGGGGACACCGTCTGTCAGAACCGCCCCGGGGCCGTCCTGAATCGGGGCCGCCATCAGGCGCCGAGCCGGAGCCCGGTGGATGGCAAGGTCGTGGCCATCAACCCGCAAATCGGGCGGCAGGCCGAAATCGCCAACAAGGCCCCTTACAATGAAGGATGGTTGATGGTGATTCAGCCCACCAACCTGCGCAAGAACCTCAAGAACCTGTTCTTCGGCGAGGAGAGCCTCGCCTGGATGGACGACGAGGCCGGTCGATTGAGCCGCAAGTTGAGCGATACCGCCGGTTACGCCATGGCCGCCGCCGGTGGTGAGGTTATCAGCGACATCTACGGTTCGGTGCCCGGGCTGGACTGGAACGAGATGGCCGAATCGTTCCTGTAAAAAAAGAAGGTCGCTTGCCCGCCGGAACCGATGGCATGGCCGCCCACAGGACACTGAGACTCCAGCCCTCCGTGTCCTGTGGCCAATCATCTCCCCTCGCTCTCGCCCCAGGGTCAAAGCCCATCGAGGGCGGCCCGGACCTCTTGCAGGAGGCGGCGCACGCGACGCCCGATCTCGTAGCGGCAGGTGTCGCAGAAGTCCAGAGGCAGTTCGTCGATCTGGCCCACGTTGCGCGGCGAGCGCATGAGGCACTGCGGCTGCCAGCAGTGGCCCAATCCCAGTACGTGGGCCATCTCGTGGAGGCTGATTTTCACCAGTCGCTCCAGCTTGATCCGGTGGCCGACACCGGTAAGGCGATAGGTGGAGACCACCGCCATGCGCCCGCCGAGTTGTGATTCCCCCAGGACATAGGTGAGGATCGGCGTGCCGATGTCACTGCCGGTCAGCCCCAGGCCCAGGGCGGGACCGGGAACCGCTTCCGCCAGGCCCTTGATGAGCTTCACCGCATCGTACTGGCGGCGCGTCTCCATGAAGGCGTCGGGAAAGACGGGGCGGGGGGGAAGGATGTCGGTGGTCAGGTCCATCAGGGCCTGGAGGTTGGCGGCCACCAGCTGGCAGGAAAACGCATCCACCGGGCCGAGGGGAACCAGTCGCACCGCCGCGACGGGCGTGTCTGGCGGGGGCGGCGTATCCGGCCGGGACGGCTTGGTCATGGTCGTTGCAGCTGGTAAAGTTTCATTTTGCGCGTCAAGGTGGCCCGGTCGATGCCAAGCTGCCTGGCGGCGCGGCTCACGTTCCAGGCGCAGGTTTCCAGGGCCGCCTGGATATGGGCGATCTCCATCTCGCGCAGGGACATGGGGCCCAGGCGGCAGGGCTCAGCGGAGCCCTCGAGAAAGCTGAGTTCCTCAGCGCCGATCATCTGTCCCTTGGCCAGCACCACGGCCCGTTCCATGACATTGCGCAACTCGCGCACGTTGCCGGGCCATGCATAGGCGGTCAGGATGCCCAGGGCGCGCTGGGTCAAGCCGAGGATCCGTTTCCCGGTCTCGCGGCTGTAACGCTCCAGGAAATGGTCGGCCAGGGCCGGAACGTCCTCCAGCCGGTTGCGCAGGGGGGGGATGTCGATGCGGATGACGTTGATGCGGTAAAAGAAGTCTTCGCGGAACTGCCCCTGGCGGATCAGGCCGGGAAGGTCACGGTGGGTGGCGCTCACCAGGCGAAAATCGGTATCGATCCACTGACTGCCTCCCAGGCGCTGAAACCGTTTCTCTTCCAGCACCCGGAGCAGGCTCACCTGCATCTTGGGGGAGATGTCACCGATCTCATCCAGGAACAGGGTCCCCCCCGCGGCCATCTCCAGGCGTCCCCGCCGCGCGCGCACCGCGCCGGTGAAGGCGCCGCGCTCGTGTCCGAAGAGTTCGCTTTCCAGCAGCGATTCACTCTGGGCGCCGCAGTTCAGCGCCACGAAAGGGCCGCCGGAGCGTTCGCTCGCATGGTGGATCGCCCGCGCCACCAGCTCCTTGCCCACGCCGGTTTCTCCCTGGATCAGCACCGGCGTCATCGTCGGCGCCACTTCTTCGATGGTGGCGAAGACGGCCTGCATCGCCTCCGACTGCGCCACGATGCCGTCCAGGCTGGCGTCGAGGCGTTCCATCAACTGCTCCCGCAGCGCGATGTTCTCCTCCCGCAGGGCCTTGGTGGCGGCCAGCCGCTCCATGATCAAGGACAGCTCCTCCGGATCGAAGGGCTTGCAGATGTAATCGTTGGCACCGCGCTTCATGGCTTCCACGGCCGTTTCCACCGAGCCGTGGGCCGTGATCACGATGACCAGGGCCTCGGGCTGGCGGGCCTTGATGCGCGAGAGCAGCTCGATGCCGTCCATACCGGGCATCTTGATGTCCACCAGGTAGACGTCGAACAGGTGGTCGGCGAGGCACGTCAGGGCGGATTCGCCCGAATCGGCCGTCTCGACCCGGTAACCGTCCTTGGTGAGCCAGGCGGCCAGTGATTCGCGGATGGCTTCTTCGTCGTCCACCACCAGGGTGGTCAGGCCGGAGGGGGTCATCGTCGATCTCCTTTAGTGGAAACAGTTTCGTCCGGTGCCTCTGGCAGGGTGATGCGGAAGGTCGTTCCCCGGCCGACCCGGCTGTCCACCGACACGGTGCCGCCGTGCTCGCGCACGATGCCGTAGACCATCGGCAGGCCGAGGCCCACCCCCTTGCCGTCGGACTTGGTGGAAAAGAAGGGTTCGAAGATGCGCTGCAGGTCATCGTCCGCGATGCCGGTGCCCGTGTCGGCCACCTCGATCCAGATGTCGCCCGACGAATCCTGGTGCCCGGCGCTGATGGTCAAGGTGCCGCCGTCCGGCATGGCTTCCACGGCGTTGGAGATCAGGTTCATCAGGCACTGCTGGATCTGGGCGTAGTCGCCGTAAATGGCGAAGGGCGCCGTCGGCAGGTTCAGTTGGGCGGTCACCCCGGCCTTGGTCATGGTATGCCCGAGCAGCACCAGGATGGTCTGGACCAGTTCCACCAGGTCGAAGCGCTTGGACTCGACGCCTTTCTGGCGGGCAAAGGTCAACAGGTTGTTGACGATCTTGCCGCAGCGCAAGGCCTCGCGCACCGAGAGGTCCAGGTAGCGTTCGAAGGCCGCCAACCCCTCGGGCGGCAGGCTTTTTTCCCGGATGTGCGACAGCATGAGCTTGTTGAAGGTGGCGATGCTGGAGATGGGATTGTTGATTTCATGGCAGACCGAGGCCACCAGGCGGCCCAGGGTGACAAGCCGGTCCTCCTGGATGAAGCGCTGCAAGTCCTCCCGGATGGCCCGGGCCCGGGCCTCCACGTGGGTGCTGACATCCTGGGTGATGTCGCGTACCACGTCGACGAACTGCACGATTTCGCCGAAATGGTTCACCAGCGGATAGGTGGTCACCTGGGAGATGCGGATGGTGCCGTCGGGCATCTTGATGTTGTGCAGGGCCCGGGCCGGACGGCCGGTCTTGGCCGCCTCCGCCAGGGCGCAGGGCCGGTCGGGATCACTGCAGGGGCGAGAGCCCCCATGAATGGCCTCGAAGCAGTGGCGGCCCACGATGTTCTCGGCCTCCTTGCCCATGGTGATCTTCTCGATGTTCTTGCACTGGATGATGCGATAGTTGCGATCGATGACCATCACGGCGTCCGGGGAGGCCTCCAGCATCGCCGAGGCGAAAGAGCTGGCCAGGCCGATCTCGGAAGACCGGCGGGCATCGCCGCCGTCCCAATTTAGCAGGCTGAGCAGCAGCTCGGCGGCCCGATGGTCCAGCAGGGCGGCGGCGACCGGCTTGACGCGGGCCAGCTCCGCCAGCACCTCGGGATCGCCGGTCATCTCCAGGATCATGTCCACGCGGTGATCCGTGGTGAGCAGGGCAGGGGAGGCGAGGATGTCAATCCCTTTTTCCCTTGCCATTTCGCGGCAGCGAGGCGCTTCACCGGTGGTGACCAGGTGGGTCAACTTGAGGCGGACGACTTCGGAGGCCGAGTGCTCGAGGCTGTGCATCACCTGTTGGCAGCGTTCTCCCTGGGCCACCACGGCGACTTTGAGAAGAAGGGAATGCTTGTACCGGGGATTTCCGGGCATGGCGATCACGGACCTCGGAGAAGGGCATCAGTTGTCGAGAAGTTCCAGATCGAACTGGGCGCGGATCTTGAAGACCCGGGTCGCCGGCAGGTTGTGGATCTCCGAGACCCCGGTTTCGCGCCGGATGGCTTCCAGGTGGCTTTCGATTTCGTCCATGGACGGAGCGATGAAAGTGAACCAGACGTTGACCCGGTGATCCCTCAGATAGTTGTGAGTGACGCCCCCGAAACGGTTGACCACTTGGGTGAAGGCCTCGATGCGCTCCGGCGGCACCTCCGCTGCGCAGAGGGTCGAGACGAACCCAACCTTGTCGGGGACGAAATTGCCTCCGATGCGCCGGATCACGTCATCCTGCTTGAGCCGCCGCACGCGGGCAATCACTTCGGCCTCTCCAACGCCCAGCTCTTCACCGATGGCGGCAAAGGGGTGCTCTACCAGGGGAAAGTCGGATTGGATGCGGTTGAGCAGTGCCCGGTCGATCTCGTCGATTTCAGTCATGGCGTCCCACTTTGTAGCGGCCATTGGTCAATGACCAACAACCCAATCACCCGCCGTCGGCCAGATACCGGACATGCACCCGGCGAGAGCGGGGGCCGTCGAATTCGCAGAAGAAGAGGCCCTGCCAGGTGCCGAGCACCGGCCGACCGCCCTCCACCGCCACCCACTGGGAAGCCCCCATCAGGGAGGCCTTGATGTGGGCTGCGCTGTTGCCCTCGAGGTGCCGGTAGCCGGCCTCCCAGGGCGCCAGTCGATCCAGAGCCGCCAGGATGTCGGCGGCCACGTCCGGATCGGCGCTCTCGTTGATGGTCACGGCTGCCGTGGTATGGGGCACAAAGATCAGGCAAAGTCCGTCGGTTGCCCCCATCCGTCTCAAAGCATCGCGGACATCGGCGGTAATGTCAATAAATTCGGATTTTTTTCGAGAAGTTACCCGTATGGTCCACATGATTGCGGCCCTGAACGCAAAAAGGCTCTGCACTTGCTGCAGAGCCTTTTCGGTGAATTTCAGTCCGACCTTCGATAAACGCCGTCCCGATCAGACGCAACCCGTCGGCTTCGGCAATCCCGCCATCTTGCAGGCTCCCTTGCCCGGTCCCGAGGGGAACAGCTCGTAGATGTGCTTCAGCTTGAACCCGGTTACCTTGGAAAGGACCCGCACCATGGGCGCGATGCCGTTTTTCTCGTAGTACTCGCGCAGGGTCTTGATCACCAGGCGATGCTCTTCGTTCAGCTCGTCGATGCCTTCTTCCTTCTTGACGTACTGAACCCACTCTTCGCACCAGTTGGAGTAATCGTCAATGAAACCGTCTTCATCGACAGTAAAGGTCTTTCCAGCGAATTCAACTTGCGGCATGAGAACGTCCTCCTTCAATAAAATTGATTTTGTTTACAAACCGGCGTCCGGCCAATGTCCCGATCTTTATGATACCTTGACGAGTAATTATCAAGCGGTTTTTTTAGCGGATATGGCCGCCGAAGTCAACATGAATTTCGTCACATCCGCCTCGCTCGAGCCCCGGCGCCGCCCGATCAATACTCCCTGGGCATGCGATTGAGCTGCGCCAGAGTGAACACCGGCCCGTCCTTGCAGACGAAGTGCTGGCCCACGTTGCAGTGGCTGCACATGCCGATGCCGCACTTCATGCGGTTCTCCAGGCTCATGATGATGTTGTCGTGGCCGTAGCCGCGGGCATCAAGCACCGGCTGGGTGAATTTGATCATGATGGGCGGACCGCAGACGATGGCGTAGGTATTCTCGTCGGCCTCGGGTGCCTTCTGGTCGGTGATGGTGGGCACGAAGCCCACGTTGTATTTCCAGTTGGGATCGTCGGTGCCGTCCACGGTGATGTGCATGTGGATGTCGTCGCGGGCCTCCCAGGCGGCCAGCTCCTCGCGGTACAGCAGCATGCCCGGGGTGCGGGCCCCGTAGATCACGTGGATCTCGCCGAAGCGCTCGCGATTGGCCAGCATGTAGACGATGGACGAGCGCAGCGTGGTGAAGGCGAAGCCGCCGCCGATGATCACCACGTTCTTGCCCTCGAGCCGCTCCCAGGGATACCAGTTGCCCAGGGGGCCGCGGATGCCCATCACGTCGCCGACCTTCATGTTGTGCAGGGCGGTGCTCACCAGCCCGACCTTGTTGACGGTGAACATCACGAACCCTTTTTCGGTGGGCGACGAGGCGATGCCGATGGGAATTTCCCCCTTTCCGGCGATGGACAGTTCGGCGAACTGTCCCGGATGATAGGCGAATTTTTCCTCGTCGGCCGGGTCGATGAAGGTGAACTTGAAGGTTTTCAGATTCTTGTCCTCGGTTTCGACGATGATGTCATCGATGCGAACCGGGTAGGGCAGATACGGATTTGGTTGCACGGGGCCCCCTTTTATCAAGCGACCTTGCAAGAGGCGTCTTGGCCGAAGCGGTTCATCAGTCGGCACACTTGGCGGATGTCGATGTTGACCGGACAGTACTGGATGCAGCGGCCGCAGCCGACGCACTGGATCCCGTTGCCGTACTTGTCCACGTAGTACTTGAGCTTGTGCATGAAACGCTGGCGTACCCGCTGCACCTTCTGACCCCGGGGGTTGTGACCGGAGCCGTGGAGCGTGAAGAGCGGAAACATGCAGCTGTCCCAGTTGCGCTCGCGGATGCCGTGCTGGCCGTGGACCTCGTCCTGGATATCGAAGCACCAGCAGGTGGGGCACAGGTAGGTGCAGGTGCCGCAGTTGATGCACGAAAAGGCGACCTCGTCCCAGAAGTCCGCCTCGTAGAGCACCATCTGGGGAATTTCGGCCAGCCGGTCCGTTTCGACGGTGGAGGCGATCCTGGCTTCGGCCGCCTGCCTGCCCTGGGTGAACTGGGCCTCGCTGTCCGCCGGTGCGTCCTTGGACCAGCCGGCGGCGGCCATGAAAGCGGCGCCCTTGTCGGTGAGCACCTTGGCCAGGTAGGCGTCTCCGGTGTCTTTCAGCAGCACATCCAGGCCCTGTTCGCTGTAAGGCCCGCAGCCGGCGCTGGTGCAAAAGCAGGTGCTGCCCGGCTGGTCACAGGCTAGGCCCACGAAGACCGTGGCCTCGTAGTTGCGCAGCCAGTAAACGTCCTTGACGTCCGGCGCGTCGAAGTTGCGCCGCACCAGCAGGAAGCTGTAGGCGTCGCAGGGCCGGATGCCCACCGCGGCGGCCGGCTTGGCCGGCGGCGGCGTCTCCTTGAGGATGTTGGCTGCCGGGTCCTTGGGATCCACGCTGTATTCGAAGAGGATTTCACTCTGGGGGTAGACGACGGAGCGGGCCGACAGGCGGGTATTGAGACCGTCGAGCTCCGGCGCTTGTCCCGGTGCCAGGGCCGCGAAGTTGACCATCGCGCCCTGCCGGACCGGGCCGAAGAGCCGGTAGGCCTTTTCGGCCGCCGCCAGCCCCTGGGCCCATTGCGTCTTGTCGATGAGAATGTACGTCATGATAGTTGCGCCCTTGTCCTGATAGAATTACTTGATAAAATCCTGCGGGTCGTCGGGCCGGTAGGTGTCCAGCGGCGGCCGCTGGTCCAGGACCAGCCCCGCCTCCCAGCCCCACTGCTCGAAGGCTTCTTTTTCAAGCTTCTTGGTGAACACGCGCATGTTGATCCCCATGGGGCAGGCCCGCTCGCAGGCGCCGCAGTCGGTGCAGCGGCCGGCGCAGTGATAGGCCCGCAGAAAATGGAAGGTGCGCACATCCACCGGGTTCTGGCTCTTGCCGACCCACTGGGGCATGCTTTCATCGACGAAGCAGGTCGGGCAGTAGCACAGGGGGCAGGCGTTGCGGCAGGCGTAACAGCGAATGCAGGGCGCCAGCAGGGCTTCGAAAAATTCCCACTTCGCCTCGGGGCCCATGGCCTCGATGGCCCGCACGTCCTCATAGCGGTCCACGTCCTGCTGCTCGGGCACCAAGTCGGCCACCAGTTCGTCATAGACGACCGGGTTGCGGTGGAGGCACACGGCGCAGTTGGCCTGGAGCACTTCCTTGCGGGGATAGGTGTTTTCGAAATTTTCACCCTTCACCCGGACATTCTCCCCGTCCTCCACCACTTCGGTGATCTCTCCGGGGGCCATGGACCGGATGCGCCGCTTGTCGATCATCCCCTTGCAGGGGACGCCGATGATGACCAACTGCTCGCGTTTGATCTTGTTTTCGATGATGTGGGTGACGATGTTGCGGCTGTCGCACCCCTTGGCGAACACGGCGATCTGGTCGGTGCGGTTGGTCAGATAGTTGGCCAGGTTGATGCCGCAGTTGCCGTCCCAGACGAGTTGATCCACGTCATCGATGCTCTTGACGAGGCAGGGCTCGTTCATCATGGGCATCGAGCCCTTGCGGAAACCGATCACCGTCTCGACCCGGCATTCCTTGAGCAGGCGCCTGGCAATCTCGCGCATCTTTTCGGTGTAAGCTTGCATGTCAGGCCACCTTCAGCTCTTTTTTGACATATTTCTCGTTGGGGCCAACGGCCCGGACGGCCTCGGTCACCTTCTTGACGACATCGACGAACTTGGTCGATTCGGCCGAGGAGATCCAGGAGAAATGGACGCGGCCCGGTTCAACACCCATGTGCTCCAGCAGGCTTTGCAGGAGGGCGAACTTGCGACGAGCGTAGTAATTACCTTCCAGGTAATGGCATTCTCCGGGATGTCACCCCGAGACCCAGACCCCGTCGGCCCCTTCCCGCAGGGCCGCCAGGACGAACTTGGGGCTCATGCGCCCGGTGCAGGGGATCCGGATGACCCGGATGTTGGGCGGGTACTCCATCCGGCTGACGCCTGCCAGATCGGCGGCGCCGTAGCTACACCAGTTGCAGAGAAATGCGACGATTTTCGGTTCCCACTGAGCCATCTCGAAATCTCCTTGAAGTTGCCGTTATGAAACCGCTGCTCAGCTCGCCTCGTTGAGGGCGAAGAGCTGGGCGAAGATCTGATCGTTGTCGAATCCCTTGAGATGGATCGCGCCACTGCGGCACGAGGCCACGCACAAGCCGCAGCCCTTGCAGAGCACCGGGTTGATCTCGGCCCGCCCCGGCCAGAAGCGCTCGGTTTCGGCCCGGAACGAGGGGGCCGAATACGGGCAGACGGACACGCACACCCCGCACATGCTGCACAGGGCCGGGTTGACCTCGGCCACCTGGCCGATGGTGCTGATATGCTGGCGCGCCAGGAGGGTAACGGCCCGGCTGGCGGCCGCCTTGCCCTGACTGACGGCCTCGTCGATGGGCTTGGGGTAATGGGCCATGCCGCAGAGGAAGACCCCGTCGGTGGCAAAATCGCAGGGCCCCAGCTTGGCGTGCTTTTCCACGAAGAAGCCGTCGTCGTTGAGCGGCAGCTTGAAAAACTGGGCCAGGGCGTTGTTGTCCGGCGGCAGGATGGCCGTGGCCAGGGAGATCAGGTCGGTGTCGATCTCCACCGGGCGGCCGAGGATCGGGTCGGTGAGGCGCACCACGAGGCGGCCGTTGTCGATGGCCACTTGCGGTTTGGCCTCCAGGCTGTAGCGGATGAAGACGACCCCCTTCTCCCGGGCTTCCTTGTAGAGGTACTCGCGCTCGCCGTAGGTGCGGATGTCGCGGTAGAGGATGTAGACATTGGCCTCGGGGTTGCGGGCCTTGATGGCCAGGGCGCTGTCGATGGAATGGGTGCAGCAGACCCGGCTGCAGTAGGGCCGCTGCGGCTCCCGGCTGCCGACGCACTGGATGAACACCGCCGCGCCGAGTTCCTCGAGGACCGGATCGCCGGCCTTGAGCTTGGCGTCCAGTTCAAGGCTGGTGAGAATCCGCGGGTCCTGTCCGTAGCTGTACTCGGTGGGCACCAGGGGCTTGGCGCCGGTGGCGAGGATGGCCACGCCGTGTTCGATCTCCTCTTCCTGGTCGCCGTTTTTCACCGTGGTCTTGAAGTTGCCCACGAACCCGTCCACGGCGGTGACCTCGCTGTCGAGATGGATCTGGATGTTCGGGTCCCCGCTCACGGCGGCCACCAGTCGGTCGAGCCGTTCGGCGACGGGAATACCGTCCGGGGTCTGGAAGAGGTGACGGGCCTGGCCGCCGAGGACGGCTTCGCGTTCCACCAGGTGGGTGGTGTAGCCCTGGGCGGCCAGTGTCTGGGCCGCCGCCATGCCGGCGATGCCCCCCCCTATCACCAGGGCCGTCTGGTTGACGTCGAGCTCGGCCTCCTTGAGCGGCTGCATGAGGCCGACCTTGGCCACGGCCATGCGCACCAGGTCCTTGGCCTTCTGGGTGGCCAGGTCGGGGTTGTGCTTGTGGACCCAGGAATCCTGGTTGCGGATGTTGCACATCTCGAAGAGGTACTTGTTCAGGCCCGCGGCCAAGAGGGTTTCCTGGAACAGGGCCTCGTGGGTCTTGGGGGTACAGGCGGCCACCACCACCCGGTTGAGCCCCTTTTCCCGGATCACCTCGGCCATGCGGTCCTGGGTGTCCTGGGAGCAGGAGTAGAGGTTGTCGGTGGCGAACTCCACGAAGGGGAGAGTGGCGGCGTAGTCGCGCACCGCCGGCACGTCCACCGTGCCGGCGATGTTGATGCCGCAGTTGCACACGAAGACCCCGATGCGGGGGCGCTCGTTGACCACGTTGACCTCGGGCACCTTTTCGGGGACCACGGTGAGCGTGTCACGGGCCTCGGCGAGGATTTCGCCGGCCGCGGCCGCGGCCGCGCTGGCGTCCACCACCGATTGGGGGATGTCCCGCGGCCCCTGGAAGGCGCCGCAGACGAAGATGCCCGGGCGGCTGGTGGCCACGGGGGCGAATGGCGTGCTCTGGGCGAAGTGGCCCGGGGTCAAGGCGATGTCGAGGCGCCGGGCCAGCTCGACGGTTTCCGCCGGCGTCTGCAGCCCGACGGAGAGCACGATCATGTCGAAGGTCTCGCTTTTCAGTTCACCGGACTCGGTGACGTAGCGCACCGCCAGGTCCCCGGTGTCGCCCACCGGGTCGATGGTGTGGACCCGGCTGCGGATGAAGCGCACCCCCTGGTCCTTGGCCTTTTCATAGAAGCGCTCGAAATCCTTGCCGGGGGTGCGCATGTCCATGAAGAAGATGGCGCAGTCCAGGTCGTCGCCGGCATGCTCCTTGGCGATGACGGCCTCCTTGACGGCGTACATGCAGCACACCGAGGAGCAGAAGCTGTTGTCGCAGCGGTTGAGGTCCCGGGACCCGACGCATTGGAACCAGGCGATCTTCTTGGGCTCCTTGCGATCGCCCAGGCGCACCAGGTGGCCGCCGGTGGGGCCGGAGGCCGACAGGAGGCGCTCCATCTCCATGGAGGTGATCACGTTGGGGAACTTGGCATAGGCGTAGCTGTCGAACCTGGAGGGGTCGAACGGTTCGAACCCCGGCGCCAGGATCACGGCCCCGGTTTCCAGGGTGAGGGCCTCGGGCTTCTGGGCGTGGGTTTCCAGGGTCACGGCTTCGGCCTTGCAGGCCGCCACGCACTGGTAGCACTCGCAGCAGACGCCGCATTCCAGGCAGCGACGGGCCTCGGCTTGGGCCGTGTCCGCGTCGTAGCCCTGCTGGACCTCGTTGAAGTTGGTCTTGCGCGTCTCGGGGGCCACCATGGGCATGGGGTGCCGGTCGATGGGGAGCGCCCCTTCGGTGGGAACATTCTCCACCGGGGTCCAGTCCGTCTTGCGGCCCGCATGCAGGTCCTCACCCCGGATGAAGCGGTCGATGGAAATGGCCGCTTCCTTGCCGGCGCCGATGGCTTCCACCACCGTGGCCGGTCCGGTGACGGCGTCGCCGCCGGCGAAAATGTCCGGATCGCTGGTCTGCAAGGTCACCGGGTCGACACGCATCGTCCCCCAGTCGCTGAGGGTGCAGGCGCACTCGTCGGTAAGGCAGGCCCAGTCGGTTTCCTGGCCGATGGCCGGAATCACCGCGTCCACTTCGATCTGGAACTCGGAGCCCTTGATGGGCACCGGCCGCTGGCGACCGCTCTGGTCGGGCGGCCCCAGTTCCATCCGGATGCATTCGATGGCCTTCACGCGGCCGTTTTCAGCGATGACCCGGGTCGGGTTGGTGAGGGTCATCAGCTCGATGCCCTCCTCGTGGCACTCCTCGATTTCCTCGGCGTTGGCCGGCATCTGCTCCACGGCCCGGCGGTAGACGATGAACGGCTTCTTCGAGCCGGTCCGCAGGGCCGAACGGACGCAGTCCATGGCCACGTTGCCGCCGCCGATCACCGCCACCCGGTCCCCCAGGTGAATACGGTTGCCCAGGTTGATCTCACGCAAGAACTCGACACCGGGATAGACCCCTTCGTAATCTTCCCCCTCGATGCCCAGGCGCTTGCACTCCTGGGCGCCGATGCCGATGAAGAAGGCCTTGTAGCCCTGCTCGCGCAACTGGCCGACGGTGAAATCCTTGCCGATTTCCACGCCGGTCTTGAACTCGACGCCCAGGTCCTTGATGATCTGGATTTCGGCCTCGATGACATCCCGGGGCAGGCGGTAGGAGGGGATACCCACGGTGAGCATGCCGCCGAGCACCGGCAGTTTTTCGAACACCGTGACCTGGTAGCCTTCGATGGCCAGGAAGAAGGCGCAGGTCAAGCCCGCCGGGCCGGCGCCGACGATGGCGACCTTCTCCTGCCGCTGGGCCTTCTTGGCCGGTACGTACGGTTTGCCGCTGGCCCGGTCCGCGTCGGCCAGGAAACGGTGGATGTACATGATCCCCAGGGGAGAGTCCACCGCGTTGCGGGTACAGGCGCTTTCGCACGGATGGGTGCAGACCCGGCCGCAGACGCCGGGGAAGGGATGGTCCTGCTTGAAGAGTTCCAGGGCTTCGCGGTAGCGCCCCTCGTTGGTCAGGGCGATGAAGCCCTGGACGCTGACGTGGGCCGGGCAGGTGGCCCGGCAGGGGGCCGTCCCCATCTTGGTGATGGCGAAGGCGCCGGGGATGGCCTGGGCATAGCGCCGGTGGGTGGCCTTGCGTTCCACCAGGCCCATGTCGTACTCGCTGGGCCGCCGGATGGGGCAGACTTCGGCACAGTCCCCGCAACCGGTACATTTCGCCGGGTCGATGAACCGGGGCTGCTTGTGGATCTGGACCTTGAAACGGCCCGCTTCGCCTTCGATGGATTCGACTTGGGAACAGGTGAGCAGTTCGATGTTGTTATGCCGGCCGACCTCGACCAGTACGGGGGAGATGATTCACATCGCGCAGTCGTTGGTGGGAAAGGTCTTGTCCAGCTGGGCCATGACCCCGCCGATGCTGCTCGACTTGTCGAGCAGATAGACGTAGTAGCCCGAATTGGCCAGATCCAGGGCCGACTGCATCCCGGCGATGCCGCCGCCGACGACGAGAACCGAACCGATGACGTCCTTGGACATGGGGGCACTCCTTGGCAATGAAATGCACGTTGCAGTATGATTTGGAAAACCGTCGCCCGGCTGCGGGCCGGGGACGCGAGAATGAAAGATTCTACCTAACGGTTGATGAAAAACTTGTCAATGAAATTCAGCGCTTCGAAAATCACCTTGTAGGCGGGGCGCGAGGATAGTCGAAAAATGTTTAAAATTAACAACAAGGCGAAAGTCACATCCAGAAGAGCATACGGTTATCGCAGCTTTGATGTCATGAAAATCGCCTTATATTATACACTTGGTGATCTTCCAGAACCGGAGTTCACCCACAGATTTTGCTGACGAACCAAAATTATATTAAAAACAGAGTGTTGAAGTAATATCCGGGCGCCCGTCGCGCCCTCCTTGCCACCAGGGTCGGAAAGCCGTTAGGATGGCCGGGAACTGAACCTTTACTGGTGCGGCCGGCAGTTTGATTCACCGGTTGCGAGACGGAGAGACGTTGACCGAACCGACGCGCCTGATCGTGATTTGCGGTCCCACCGCCACCGGCAAGACTGCGGCGGCCATCGAGTTGGCCGAGCGGCTGGACGGGGAGATCGTCAACGCCGATTCGGTGCAGGTCTACCGGTTTATGGATATCGGGACGGCCAAGCCCACGGCGGCCGAGCAGGCTCGGGTGCGCCATCACCTTGTCGACGTCGTCGATCCGGACGAAGCCTTCGATGCCGCCGCCTTTGCCCGCCTGGGCCGTGCGGCCGTGGCCGACATTGCCGGCCGGGGGCGGTTGCCCATCGTGGCCGGTGGCACCGGCTTGTACATCAAGGCCCTGCTGGGCGGGCTGGCGCGCCGGGCCGTCTCGGACCCGGCGGTCAGGCAGCGGCTGCAGCGCGACTTGGCAGAGCATGGGCCGGCGGTCTTGCACGCCCGGTTGGCGCAGATTGATCCTGCCACTGCGGATCGCGTCCATCCCAACGACGCCGTGCGCATCGTGCGCGCCCTGGAGGTCTTCGAGGCCACCGGGCAGCCCCTCAGCGCCCACCACCGGGGGCATCGCTTCGGCGACGCGCCTTTCGAGGCCCTTACCATCGGTCTGGACATGCCCCGGGAAACGCTCTATGCCCGCATCGAGCACCGGGTGGAGGCCATGGTGGCCCAGGGACTCGAGGCGGAGGTGCGGCGGCTGCTGGCCCGCGGCTACGGGGAAGAGCTCAAGCCGATGCAGTCACTGGGCTACCGGCACATGGCGGCCCTGATCGCCGGCCGCATCGACCGCGAGGAAGCGGTGCGCACCCTCAAGCGCGACACGCGCCGTTTCGCCAAGCGCCAGCTCACCTGGTTTCGCGCCGATCCACAGATTCGTTGGGTCTCGCCGGGGGACATCGCGTCCCTGCTGCCGGAAATCAGGGCGTTTTTAATAGGTGGCGGTGGGTAGGCCCGGATTGCCGGGCTTTGGCATGAATCATTTGTCGAACCGGTCAGACCCCGTCAGACCCGCCGGACCGTTCCGACCGCTTCCCCGCAATTGGCCATCCCTTCATTCGAACAGCATCACCGCCCGCGATGCCTTCCCGTCGATCTTGATGGTCATCGGCCGCTCCAATCGCAGATGGCGCAGAAACCGGGTTTCGGTCGAGGCCGGCATCCGTTCCAGCCGGCCCCAGTCGATGAAGCCCCGGTCGCCGTCGGCCACGGTGACGTAGCCGATGCCCAGGGAGGTGATGTTGTGAAAGAAGTGCGAGCCCTGGGACGGATCGGCTTTCAAGGTTTCGAGGCTGGTTTCCACGATGGCGGCCACCCCGGAGATCTGGCGCCAGTCCACCGGGATGCCCAGCCACCGGTCGGCCGTGCCCCAACGACCGGGTCCGATGAGCAGGTAGGGACGGTTCTCGGCGGTGAGCTGGCGGTTGATCCGGCCCACTTCGGCGGCGATTTCCACCGTGCGGGCGGCATCGAAGGTGTCCGGACGCACGTAGACGATGTCGGCGACATCCCGGCGCACACCGTTGCCCAGGGCCTGCTCCGAGCGGCAGAAGGCGCGGCGCAGGTCCTCGGCGCTGATGAGCACGTCCTGGAGCAGGGGGCCGACGGCGCCCATGGGGCGAATCTGCAGCAGCCAGAATTCGGCCTTGGGATGATCCGGGTCGGGCAGGTTGACGGCGAACTCGATTTCCACCGGGCCCCCCATGCCCTGGCGCCCGATTTCGAGGATATCGCCGATGAGTGCCGGCAGCGGAAAGGCGTCGTACTTTAGAATCCGGGCGAAGGTGAGCACCGGGTGACCGTCGGGACAGGGCCAGGTGTCGCGGATGCGGTGGTCGGCCGGCAGGTAGCAGCTCGACAGGTAGGCCACCGCCGGGTGGTCCATGGCCGCCTCCACCTCCAGGTGCACAAGGGTCGCTTCGTCGCTGAACAGTCCATCGGGGCAGGCGTCCAGACGGAGGGCGAAAAATTCCCGCTGCGAGTGGCGCAGCATGTCGTCGACGGTGGAAAACTGGGGCAGATGGCGGGGGTGGGGTGGGGCGAAGCGCAGCGCCTTGCCCCCTTCCACCACGGTCTTTCCCAGGCCCAGGGCCATGGCCACGATCCCCTCCTCGGCGCTCATGGGGCCCACCGGGTAGTGGTTGACCGATCGGGCCACCCCGGCCACGGCGGGATAGAAGACGTCGCCGTGGCGCCGCCCCACCAGCGGCTGGAGGATCACGGCCATCTTTTCGTCCTCGATGCGGTGCATCGTTCCCCGGGCGTAAGCCCGCGGCAGGCTCGTGAACGTCGAGGCGTAGACCTGGCGCACCGCCTGGGCCAGCCGGTGTCGGCGCACGTCGCCGTCGGCCTCGGTGTTGGGCAGCATGAAGGTGCGATAGATGCCGGCATAGGGCTGGAAGCGGGCATCTTCCAGCAGGCTCGACGAGCGCACCGCCAGCGGTCCGCGGACATGCCGCAGGAAGGCATCCAGGGCCTGGTCAACCTCCTGCGGCAGCCTGGCCTGGTCGAAGCTCTCGGCAATCTGCCCGTCGGTGAGGCAGCCTTCGACGGCGTCCTTGAGATCGTTTCGGGCCATGAAGGCGTCGAAACCGTCGGTGGCGATGACCATGGCCGGCGGCACACCGACGGTCATCTGCGGGTAACGCTCCTGGAGCTCCGGCAAAAAGCGTCTCAGTTGAGAGAAGATGAACGCCAGGCCACGGGCCTTGCCGCCCAGCGATCCCTTGCCCACCTTGACCAGGTCGGCGTCCGGGTCGTAGCCCGATGGGCCCGGTTCGCTGATCACGCCCCGCCGCTGTCCCCGGCGCCGCTGGCGGATACAGTCCACCAGGTAGCGCTTCAGTTCGGCGATGTTGGCGAAATCTTCCACCAGCACCGGCTTGAGCCGGGTGGCGAGCTGGATCTCGCTGCGGGCCATCAGCCAACTGGAAAAATCGTTGCGCAGGGCGTGGGCGCGCACCACCTCGTCGGGAATCGAGGGCAGCAGGCGTTCCATCTGCTGCAAATTTTCCACCCGCCCGATTTCCGTCCCCTCGGCGTTGCGGAAGACGAAGGGGCCGAACCCGCAGTAGCGCTCGAAGAAATCACGGATTTCAGCGAGCAGGTTCGGTGAGTTCTTGCTGACGAACACCGCGCCGAGGGCCTCGGCGGCGGCCCGGTGCCGGGCCTCGCTGCTGAAGTTGAGCAGGGGCAGGCTCGGGTGCTCGGCGTGGATCCGGCGCAGCAGCTCGATGCCCGCCCGGGGATCGTCACGGCCCCGGCGTGAAAAGCGCACGTCGCAGAGGATGCACAGCAGGTAGGGCTTGAAGCGCTGCCAGAGCGCTTCGGCATCTTCGTAGGTGCCGGCGGTGACGATCTTGGGCCGGGCGCGCATGCGAAAGAGGCGGTGCTCGTCGTTGAAGGATTCCTCCATCACCCGCTGGGTCTGCATCACGATCTCCTTGTAGAGCATCGGCAGCAGGCTGGAAAGGTACAGGGGGGAGTCTTCTACCAGGATGATCACCCGCACCAAGGCCCGGCGGGTGTCGAAGTCTATGTTCCAGCGGTCCTCGACGCTTTTGACCAGGGCCAGCAGCAGGTCGGAATTGCCCAGCCACACGAAATGCCGATCAATGCCCGAAGTGTCGACGTCGACCTGCTGGCCGTGGAGCTGGGCGGCGCTGTGGGTGAGCATGAACACCGGCAGGTCCGGTTGCCGGGCCTTGGCGGCGCGGCCAAGAGCGTAGGCGTCCATGTCGTTGAGCCGCGGCATGGTGATGACCAGGTCGAATCTTTTTTCGGCCAGGGCCTTGAGGGCCTCGCCGGCGGTGGCCACCCAGGTGAGCCGCGGCGGCCGGGAGAGGTTGAGACCGCGGTATTCGAGGATGATGCGCTCGGCCAGGCGGCCTTCCTCCTCCATGATGAACGCGTCGTAGGGGGAGGAGACGAGCAGGATGTCGGCCACCTTGCGGGCCATCAGCTCGTGAAAGACCTTGAACGAAAGGTCGGTGTCGGCGGCGGTTTCCACCGGGGGCGGTTCGGCCATGATGCTTCCTTTCGGTTGGCGCCCTGGTTTTGCATGTTACTATAGACCGTCAGCGGCCAGGACTTCAAGCAGGCGGTTCGGGCAGCGAATATGGCATCCCATGAGGGGGGCGATTCGATGGCGCCCTTGTCTTCGTCTGGCGGTGTTTCTGTTTGCTCACTCGGATTTAACTTGAATAAAATGTTTGACTCGGGCTTGATCATATTTGGAAATAATTGTAATTTAAAAATTATGAATTTCATTTTAGTGTAGAAGACGGCGTCCTTTCACCAGCCTGCCTCGATATGTGGGAGAGCCTCGCCGGGACACCACAACTCGTGGTGGGCGCTTGGCTTCCGGATCACAACAGTTGCCAACTCCTCGTTTGGCAACACTTTTCCCGATCACCCTTTAACCTTCACCACACCGACGGGATTTGCCCGTCCGCTGACAGCTCAATCAGGTGGTTGTTTCTGGCTGTAAAGAGTTTTTTGAATCGGCTGGAAGAAAAAATAGCAATCGCCAGGAAGTTTAAGATAGTCTGAAACCTGATGCTTTTATTCTCACTGGTGGCTGCCGCGGTGCCGGGAAGGCATTGAGCCGGTCGTCTTATTTCGGCGAAACAGGGAAAGCAACACTGACAGACAAAGGAGGCATGATGAAATCCGTGCATAAATTTTTCGGACTGGTGTTGATTGCTGTTTTCGTTGCGGGTGTCGGCGGGGTGTCAGCCGAAACCCTGCAGGACGCCGTGGCCCATGTTCTCAAGACCAATCCCGAAATCAGGGCCAGCACCTTCAACCGGCTGGCGCGGGACCAGGAGATCCAGAAGGCCAGGGCCGGCTTCTATCCGACCCTGGATCTCACCAGCGGTTTCGGGGTCACCGAGGAACGCAGCCCTTTTAAGGAGACATTCTACCCGCGATCCTCTGTTCTGGGGCTGCGGCAGAACGTCTTCAGCTTCGGTGTGACGACCAACGAAGTGCTGCGGCAAAAGGCCCGGGTTAAATCCCAGGCCTACCTGATTCAGGCCCAGTCGGAGCAGGTTTCCCTGCAGACGGTCAGGGCCTATCTCAACGTGCTGCGGGCGGAGGAACTCCATGAGTTGGCCAAGGAGAACCTCGTCAACCACCAGCGCATCTATGACCAGATGAAGCTGCGCAGCGAATCGGGGGTCGAGCGCAAGGCCGATCTTGACCAGGTGATGGGGCGCCTGGCCCTGGCGCAGTCCAATATCGTGGTCACCCTGGCCAACCTGGAGGATGCCCGCACCGACTACCAGGCGATCGTCGGCATGGCCCCCGGACCCTTGACCCGGCCGGACCCGCTGGATGCCGGCTTTCCCGAGGACATGGACGACGCCGTGGTCTTCGCGCTGGACAACTACCCGCTGATCAAGTCCGCCCGGGCGGATCTGGAGGCCAGGGAGTTCCAGTATCAGACCGCCAAGAGCGACGCCTACCCCAAATTGGACCTGACGGCAGATTACCGGTGGGAAAATGACGTCGACCAGGAAGGTTACGCCGAGGAGTTTACCGCGGCGGCCATCGTGCGCCTCAATATTTTCAGGGGCGGCTACGACCGGGCCCGCATCGCGGAAACGCTCCACCAGGTTCGGGAGGCCCGTGAGATTTACAGCAGCACCCAGCGGCAGACCGAACAGGCCATCCGTCTTTCCTGGGAAGCCTACCGGGCGGCCATCGACAAGACCGCTTACCTCCAGAATTACGTGCGGGCGGCAGCGCTTACCATGGATGCGTTTGCCAAGCAGTGGATGGTGGGCCGAAGGACCATGTTCGACGTTCTCGACACCCAGGCTGAATACATCAACGCCAAGGCGGACCTGGTCAATGCCCAGTACGACAAGACCTATTCCGAGTACCGGGTGCTCAGCGCCATGGGCAACCTGGTCCATGCCCTCGGCCTGCAATGGCCCGAGGAGAGCAAGGTGGAAATCACCGGCGAAAGGGGACTGGATGTCACGGTTCCCCGGGATCTGACTTACCACATGGCCGAATGATCCTTTGTCCGCGCAGCGTTGTCCAAACCTCGAGGTTCGGCCGGAGACGGACCCCGCCGAAATAAGCGGCGTTCGAACCATCGAAATCCTCGCCCGTCAAAGGGGGGCCGGGTGCCTGTCCCAGCGGTGTCCGGCTCCCCTTCTGCTCGTCCTGCTGGCCTGCCTTGCGGTTGCAGGACAGGTCTGCACCAAGGAAGATTTCCACCTCGGGAGGGACGTTCTCCGTAAGGCAGAGGACAGGTACGGCGCGGAGGCGGTGGATCGCCTGGTGCGCTGGGAGGCGCTCCTCCGGGGTGACGACAGCACCAGCGACTACGAAAAACTCCAGAAGGTCAATGCCTTTTTCAACGAGACGGTGAGGTTTGTCGATGACATCGAGCTCTACGGCGTGAAGGATTACTGGGCCACCCCCGTGGAGCTGCTGGCCAGGCAAGCCGGGGACTGCGAGGACTTTGCCATCGCCAAGTTTTTTTCCTTAAAGGCGCTAGGAGTGGCCGAGGAGAAGTTGAACATCACCTATGTGAAGGCCTTGCAATACAACATGATGCACATGGTGCTGACCTACTACAGCCATCCGGGCGCCGAACCGCTGGTGCTCGACAACCTCGTCGACGAAATTTATCCCGCCAGCCGGCGGCCCGACCTGATGCCGATTTTCAGCTTCAACGGCACCGGGTTGTGGCTGGCCAAGGAGCGGGGCAAGGGAAAATACGCCGGCAGCAGCAGCCGCCTGAAGGCCTGGGGGGATCTGTTGCAGCGGATGGCGGACAACGCCTTGTAGGGGAGGAGAGTTGATGACACTTTACCGCCAGCTCGTCGCTTTCACCCTTGTCCTCTTTCTGCTGCTTTTTGCCGGCACGTGGATTGCCAGACTGCAAACCACGCGCGCCTTTCTCAGCGCCCAGCTCGAATCCCACGCCCAGGACACGGCCACCTTTCTCGGGCTCTCCATATCTCAGCAGATCCAGGACCTCCAGCAGGATCTGCCCATCGCTGAAACCATGATCAGCGCGGTTTTCGACCGCGGCTACTACCGGTTCATCAGGCTCGTCGATACCGGTGGGCAGGTCCTGGTTGATCGTACCCTGGAGATCAAGGTTGAGGATGTGCCCGATTGGTTCGTCCGGATGTTTCCCCTCGAAGCCCCCGAGGCCGGGGCCAATGTCATGGCCGGCTGGATCCAGGCCGGCACCCTGCTGGTGAAAAGCCACCCCGGCTACGCCTACCAGACCCTCTGGCAGGGCACGGTGCGCATGACCTGGTGGTTCGTGGCCTGCGGCGTTTTCGTGCTCGTTGCCGGGGGCATCGGGCTTCGCTTCCTGCTTCGTCCCCTGGTGCGCGTCGAGCAGCAGGCCGAAGCGTTGTGCCGCAGGGAGTATCAGTTCCAGGAGCGCATTCCCCGGACCAGGGAGCTGCGGCGGGTGGTGGAAGTGATGAATCGCATGACCCGCAAGGTCCAGGAGATGTTCCAGGAGCAGGCTGCCCTGGCCGAGGAGATGCGCCGCCAAGCCTACCGGGACGAGGTCACCGGGCTGGGCAACCGCCGCTACTTCGACGGCCAGGTCGGCGCCCATCTCGACCGGCGCGACAGTGACCCCGCGGGGGTCATCTTGCTGGTGCAGATCCGGAATTTGGAGCGGGTTAACAAGGAAACGGGGCGGGCAGCCGGCGACGCGCTGCTCGAGAAGGGGGCATCGCTGATCCGGGAGGCCGCCGCCGGCTTCGAGCAGGCGGTGCTGGCGCGTCTGTCAGGCGCCGATTTCGGGGTCTACCTGCCCGATGCCCCTGCCTGGGCCGCCGAAACCCTGGCTGCCGATATCCTGAAGCGCCTGGGCGGCCTTTTCGCCGCAGGGATGGCGCCCGAGGAGAATGTCGGCCACGTCGGCGCTGCCACCCACGAAACGGCCGTGACCTTGCGTCGGCTCCTCTCGGAAGCGGATCTGGCCTTGAGGACCGCCGCCAGGTCCGGGCCCAATGCCTGGCAGATGCGCCCCGTCACCCGGGACGCCGGCGACACCCTCGCGGGCAAGCAGCAGTGGAAGGCGGCCATCCAGCAGGCCCTTGACGCCAACCGGATCCGGCTTTTGGCCCAGAGCGTTGTGGCGGCCCGTGACCGGCAGCGGATCCTGCATCTGGAGCTTTTCTCGCAAATCGTCCAGGACAACGGCAAACCGATCAGCGCCGGGATGTTTCTCCCATTTGCCGAGCATCTCAACCTGGTGGCCGCATTGGACCGCCTGGTGCTCGAACAGGTGGGGCGCCTGGAAACCGGGCGGCTCGGCGCTCAGTGGGTGGCGGTGAACCTGTCTCCCTTGTCGCTTCGCGACGAAGGGTTCGTCCAGTGGATCACGGCCTTCCTGGAGCGGCTGCCGGCGGCTTGCCCGCGCATCATCTTCGAGTTTACCGAGTTCAGGGCGGTCCAGCACCTCGAGCTGGTGCGCAAGTTCCGCGACCAGGTCCGGCACAGGGGCCATGCCATTGGACTGGATCAATACGGCCGCGGGTTTTCACACCTGGGCTACCTGCAGTCCCTGCGCCCTGAATATGTCAAGATCGACCGGGCGTACAGCGCCGAGCTCAAGGGCGACCAGAGCGACAGCCGGTTTTTCATCGCCTCGCTGGGCAGCGTGGCCCACAGCATCGATATCGCGGTGATTGCCGAGGGGGTGGAGACGGAAAGCCAGTTGCAGGCCCTGGGCGGGCTGCCCATCGACGGGCTCCAGGGGTACCTGGTCGACAGGCCCGGGCCGCTTGAAGAGATTGGCAAAAGTGGGTAGATTCTAAAGAATGTCGTTCACCATCAAGCTGGTGCCGGAAAGCTTTTGGCGGATTTTCTGGCGTGCGGCGACCTTTTTCTGCACTGCCGGCGGCAGGTCGGTGAAACGGATGACCTTCTTGTCCACCAGGACGTTGATCAAATCCTCGAAGGCGCGCACCAGGCCGGCGTCGGTGAGTGTGAGCAGGGCCCGGGGATCTGCCGGATCCTGGACGGTATCGAGAAACTCGATCACCTCGTCGTCCACGGCGGGCTTGATCTCTGTGGCGGCTGGTGTTTTACTCTTGCTGATGGAAACAATCTTGCCGTCCGGGTCGCGCTCGACGTACAGCATGGACCGTTCTCCTTTGGGGATGTGACGTCTTTTGTTTCTAACACTTTTTGCGTGCCATTGCCAACAAGAACTGTCAGCTTCAGCAGCCACCCTTCGATCGGACCAGATGGAAACTAATCCAGCTTATACCGCCCAAGCGCCGCCAACCTTCACCGTCTCTCCTGCGGTGCCGGCCCAGGACGATCCGCTCCTGGATTGCCTGGTCTACCTGGCGCGCTTCCATGGCCGCACTGCTTCCAGGACGGCCCTGGTAGCCGGCCTGCCCCTGGTGCAAAACCGGCTCACGGTAGAGCTCTTTACCCGGGCCGCCGAGCGGGCCGACCTGGCCGCCCGGGTGGTGAAGCGGCCGTTGAAGAAAATTTACAACCTGCTGCTGCCGGCCGTGTTGCTGCTGGAAGACCGCCAGGTGGGCGTCCTGGTGGAAAAGAACGCCAGCGACGTCAAGTTGCTGCTGCCGGAAAGCGGCATGGGGGAACAGGAGATTTCCAGCGAAGCGCTGGAAAAGATGTACACCGGCTACAGCATTTTCATTCGCCCCAAATTCCGGCTGGAGCGAGAATCCCTGGAGGAATCCGGGCACTTGACCACCCGGAGCTGGTTCTGGGGCACCCTTTTCAAGTCCTGGCGCATCTACCGGGACGTTTTCGTGGCCAGCTTCCTCATCAATCTCTTCGGCCTGGCCAGTCCCTTTTTCGTCCTCAACGTCTACGACCGGGTCATCCCCAACAACGCCGTCGAAACCCTCTGGGTGCTGGCCATCGGCATTACCGTTGTCTACCTGTTCGCCCTGATCATGCGCGCCCTGCGGGGCTATTTCGTGGACGAGGCCGGCAAGAAGGCCGACCTGCGCCTGTCTTCCATGCTGATGCAGAAAGTGCTCGGGCTGCGCATGGAGGTGCGCCCCACGTCCATCGGCTCCTTTTCCAGGAACCTGCAGGAATTCGAGAGCATTCGCGATTTCATCACCTCCTTTTCCATCACCGCCCTCATCGACCTGCCCTTCGTGGCCCTGGGGCTCCTTGTCATCTGGTATCTGGGCAAGGACATCGTGCTGATCCACATCACGGCCATCTTGCTGCTGCTGCTCTACGCCGTCATCATCCAGGGGCCGCTGCGCAAGGCGGTGGCCAACACCTTCGCCGCCTCGGCGCAGAAAAACGCCCTGCTGGTGGAAGGGCTCTCTGGCCTGGAAGCCGTCAAGATGCTCGGCGCCGAAAGCCAGGTGCAGCGCGCCTGGGAGGAGGCCGTGGCCTATATCGCCCGATGGAGCGTCCGCTCGCGGCTGCTCTCCTCCTCGGTGAGCCATTTTTCTTTCTTCATCCAGAGCATGGTGGTGGTGGCGGTGGTGGTGGCCGGCGTCTACCAGATCGCCGAAGGGCTGCTGAGCACCGGCGGGCTGATCGCCCTGGTGATTCTTTCGCGCCAGGCGGTGGCGCCCATGGCCCAGGTGGTCAACCTCGCCACCCGTTACCACCGGGCCCGGGCGGCGCTGAAATCCCTCAACAGCATCATGGCGCTTCCCGTGGAGCGGCCGGCCGGCAAGAGCTTCCTGCACCGGGCCGGTTTCAAGGGGGCCATCGGGGTCAAGAATCTCACCTTCGCCTATCCCGACCAGCAGATCAACGTGATCAACGACATCACCCTGGATATCGCCGCCGGCGAGAAGGTGGGGATCATCGGCCCCATCGGCTCGGGCAAGACCACCCTGGGCAAACTGGTCCTCGGCCTCTTCGAGCCCACCGGCGGCATGGTGAGCATGGACGGCACCGACATCCGGCAGATCGATCCGGCCGAACTGCGCCGTTTTGTCGGTTACGTGCCCCAGGACATCACGCTTTTCAGGGGCAGCGTGCGCGACAACATCACCCTCGGCACCCACGACGTCGACGACGCCCGGATCATGAACGCCGCCAGGGTCGCCGGGGTGGATCAATTCGTGCGCAAGCATCCCATGGGCTACGACATGGAGGTGCAGGAGGGGGGCCGGGGGCTTTCCGGCGGCCAGCGCCAGTGCATCGTGCTGGCCCGGTCCCTGCTGCTGGATCCCCCGGTGCTGGTGTTTGACGAGCCCACCAGCAACATGGATAACAGGACAGAAGCGCTGTTGAAGCAGAGCCTGGCCCGGATCATCAAGGACAAGACCCTGCTGCTCATCACCCACCGGGCCTCGCTGCTGGACATGGTCGATCGGCTCATCGTCATCGACAACGGGGCCGTGGTGGCCGATGGCCCCAAGGCGTCGGTGCTGGAAGCGCTCAAGAGCGGTCAACTCAAGCTTTAGATAGGGAGGAACGGGGATTGGCCGCGAACAATGAACAACGCAAGCACCATGATCTCTTCTACCGCATGCCGGCGGCGGACGTGGATTTGGCCGAAGACATCCGAATGTCCATCCTGGCCCAGTCGCCCCGTGGCGGACGGGCGATCCTCTACGTGGTGGTGGTTTTTGTTGCCTTTTTTTTCTACTGGGCCTCGGTGTCGGAGATCGAGGAGGTGACCCGGGGACACGGCAAAGTCATCCCCTCGGGCCAGATCCAGGTGGTGCAAAACCTGGAAGGCGGGATCCTGTCGGAAATTCTCGTCGGCGTGGGCGACATGGTCAAGAAGGGCCAGCTTCTGCTGCGCATCGACGAGAAGCGCTTTTCGTCTTCGTTCCAGCAGAACCGGGTCAAGTACCTCTCTTTCCTGGCCAAGGCGGCGCGCCTGCGTGCCGAGGCCAGCGGGGAGCCCTTCGAGGTTCCCGAAGAGGTGGCCAAGGAGATGCCCGAGATCGCCCGGCGGGAGCGCGAGCTTTACCAGACCCGGATGCGCGAGTTCGAGTCGAGCCAGGCCATCCGCCGGGAGCAGATCAGCCAGCGGCGCCATGAGATCCGGGAGCTCAACACACGGCTTGCCGAGCTAACCCGCACTCAGGCGTTGATCCAAAAGGAGTTGGATTTGACCCGGCCCCTGGTGAGCCAGGGCGCCGCCAGCGAAGTGGAGGTACTGCGCCTGGAGCGCCAGGCCAGCGAGATTGCCGGTGACATCGCCACCACCCGGGACATGATTCCCCGGGCGGTTTCCAAGCTCCAGGAGGCCCAGCTCGCCCTGGAAGAGGTGACGTTGAAGTTTTCCAACGAGGCCAAGGCCGAGCTCAACGATACGCTGGCCCATTTGGAGGAATTTTCCGCCAACGCTATCGCCCTGGAAGACCGGTTGCGGCGCACTGCGGTGCGCTCCCCGGTCAACGGCACCATCAACCGCATCCTGGTCAACACGGTGGGCGGCGTGATCCGGCCGGGCATGGACCTCATCGAGATCGTGCCGATGGACGACACCCTGCTCGTGGAAGCGCGCATCAAGCCATCGGACATCGCCTTCCTGCGCCCCGACCAGAAGGCCAAGGTCAAGTTCACCGCTTACGATTTTACCATCTACGGCGGCCTGGACGCCGAACTGGAGCACATCAGCGCAGACAGCATCACCGACGAGCAGGGCAACAGCTTCTACCTGGTCAACGTGCGTACCCGGAAAAATTACCTGGGCAGCGAGAGCGATCCGCTGCCCATCATTCCCGGGATGGTGGCCACGGTGGATATTCTCACCGGCAAGAAGACGATTCTGTCCTACATCCTCAAACCGGTTCTCAGGGCCAAATACATGGCCCTGAGAGAGCGGTGATTTATGCGCATTCTGTTGAGCAGCGCCAACCGGGCCGTGATTAAACGCTGGACCGGGCACCTGTCGGCTACCTATCGGGTCGAGTCGGTTTCCTCCGTGCGGGAGCTGCAAGCGCGTTGCGCCCGACAGGAATTTGAGCTCGTCTTGGTGCACCGTGCCCTGGTGGACCGGGAGGGCTTTTCGTCCTTGCTGGATAGCTGCCGGGGAACCCGGTTTTTTCTGCTTTCCGACCGCCCGGACGAGGCCGAGGGATTGGAGTTTCTAAAGCGCGGGATCGTCGGTTACGCCAACGCCTACATCGGGCGCGAACGGATGCTGGAAGCGATCCGGACCATCTCCAACGGGTCCGTTTGGGTGGGGCAGAAGGTGATCCAGCTGCTTATCGCCGAGGCCCGGAAACGGGCCAAAGAACGATCCCCCGAGGATGGGGAGCGCCGGCAACGCCTGGCGAGCCTTACCCCCCGCGAACAGGAAATCGCCAAAAAGGTGGCCGAAGGGCTGGCCAACCTGGAAATCGCCGCCGACCTGAACATCACCGAGCGTACCGTTAAGGCCCACCTGACATCCATCTACGAGAAGACGGGAACCGCCAGCCGGTTGAGCTTGGCGTTGCTGGTCAATCAGGGCTGAAGCAAAAAGCGGTTCACGGAGATTTTGTCGGGCGCCCATAACAAAAACCGTCGCGAGGGATGAAACCCTCAACGGCGGTTTTTGTTCCACGAAACGCTTGTCAGCTATGCGCCGGCATCGTCGTCTCCGTCGATCTGTCCCAGGAGCAAATTCACGTCCAGGCCCGGATCGTAGTCGATGGCATCGAAGGTGACGCTGCCGACCTCGTTGTGATCGCCGTCGTAGAAAACCAGCTTGGCCTTGCCGGCGTCGTCGCTGACCAGGCGGTAATCATCGAGAAGATCGGGAATCGTCCCCGCCGAGGCAAGGACCGCCCCGTCATCAGCGGCCGCATCCGGCCAGTCGTCGTTCGGCGTCAGGTCATCCCCGGCGCCGGTCACAATTTCCCACACATCGTTGAAATCGGCCGTCGCCGCCGCAACGTCCGCAGGCGCGGCGGCGCCAAAGACATCCTCATCGATGAGCACGTCGCTCGCCCGGTCGATCTCCACGTAATCGGCGGGATCGTGGGCGAGTGCGATGGTCACGCTGCCGTCATCGTCCGTCACGATGCGGTCGAAGGCGAAAACCGGGCTGTTCACTGACAGCACCCGCACCATCCCGTCGGCGGCGATGGCCTTGGCGGATCCGTAAAGGACGCTGACCGTCCCGACTGCTTCATTTATTCCGGCATCCTGGCCGCCGGTTGTTGCTGCCATGGTCTCATCTCCTCGAAGCCTTATGATTGAACCGTTTCAAACAGCAGCCTTGTTGTGTCAGACGACGGTTCAGGTTAAGGGATCGTCTTCACCAGAGCCGTCACCTAGAAGCGAATCGAGAGTCGTCGCATCAATTCCATCGAAAGTGACGCTTCCAAGGTCGCTGCTGCCGTCGGTAAAGACAATCTTTGCATCAGAGGTTGAGTCGCCCGACACCGATGGCTCGATCCGGTAGGCGGTTGCCCCACTGACGTTGGCAACGATGTCGTCTCCCGCAGTGTAATCCATGACGATGTCATCACCTTCACCCACCAGGAAGGTGTCGGCACCGGGCCCGCCGTCCAGAGTGTCAGCACCGGCCCCACCGTCCAGAGTGTCAGCACCGGCTCCGCCGTGAAGGATGTCG